>Ga0302323_100000795_pt1 | contig 25560 bp, 23 predicted proteins | sample Fen_T0_3_FD_201950 | JGI IMG/M metagenome (GOLD analysis project Ga0302323, IMG submission 201950) | Peat permafrost microbial communities from Stordalen Mire near Abisko, Sweden - Fen_T0_3 | ecosystem: Environmental > Terrestrial > Soil > Wetlands > Permafrost | place: Sweden: Abisko...
GGCAAAACTGGGGTTGCCGGCGATCGAAACGAAGCCCGACGACCCTGCGGCAGCAAACGCCCCGCCGCTCGATGCGCCAGAAATACCGAGGCCGCCGCTGCCGAACCCGCCATGACCCGCATTGGGCGCAGCCCCGGCCAGGTCAGTGCCGCTGCTGCCGCTGAGCGGCGCGTCGCCCGCGGCGACCCCGGGCAGGTAGAGATCGTCCGAGCTTCGCGAGCCGCAACCGCTTGCTAGACCGGAAAAACCACTCATTACCAGGGCGCCGCACACGATCAGCCGCTTCATCGATACTCCGTGGGCCTCCGCGTAAGAGGCGCAAAGCGCTACGAAGCCCCGAGTACCCCATTGCTTCATCCCGCAGGCAAGCGGGATTTGACGTCTAACTTACTGTGGCGCCGCGCCTGGCAGACACAGCCCGGTGAGCGTGTTGCACGACGCGCCCGCAGCGCAGTCGACTGGCCCCGCGCACGGAAACGCGCATTTTTGGAACTGGACGTTGCAACGCGCGAGTCCGCACGAAGCGTCACTGGTGCAGGGAAGGGCGAACGCGCCGGGGGTTGCCATCGTCCCAGCGGGAGCCGCCGCCGTCGGTGTCGTCGCCACCGGCGGGGGCGTGGCCGCTGTGACCGCAGGTTGCGGTTGCGTTTGGGCTACGGTGGGTGCCGGTGCGACGTACGGTGCCGGCGTTGCCGCCGGCGGATCGCTCTCTTTGGCACAAGCACTTACGACCGAGACGACTCCGGCGAGGGCGATGAGGGACTTGCGTAGCATCGAGGTTCTCTTTCCGCGCCGCATCGGGCGCTTGTCCGAAAGGTTGCGCGTTCGCGCACAACCGCTCCCGCATCCTAATCGCGACTTCGCCGGCTCGGTTCGGAAAAGATCTGTGCGGCGGCAGGGGCTTGCCCACGAAGTCCGCATCAACGGCCCACTTCCCAGCGCCGAGTGTCAGGAGTATGTCAGATATACATGCAGCGCACCGAGCGGCTCTTTGCACTGACCGAATACCTGCGTGGCCGCCGCACGGGGGTGACGGCGGAGGCTCTGGCCGAGCGCTTCGGGGTGACCTTGCGCACGATCTATCGCGACCTCGATGCGCTGCGGTCGGCGGCGTTGCCGCTGTCCGCCGAACGCGGTCGAGGCGGCGGTTATGCGCTCGATCGTAGCTACAGCTTGCCCCCGGTCAATTTCACCGCGCGCGAAGCCGCGCTGCTCGTAGCCTTGGGGCGCTTCGCGATCGAGATGCGCTTGCTGCCGTTTGCCGAAACCCTCGATTCCGCGTTGGACAAGGTGCGGGCCGCCCTCTCGACGTCTGCTCAGCGCGAGCTGCTCACTCGGTTGTCCGAATTGTCTTTCCACGGCGTTCCTGGCTTACCTACCAAGAAAGCCGTGCGAAGCGCGCTCGAGCGCGCCTGGTTCGAGCAATGCCCGCTTCGCATCGTGTATGTCGACGGTAATTTCGTCCAGGCCACGCGCATCATTCGCATCGTCGGCGTCCTGATGGAACGACGTGAGACGCGACTCGATGCGGTTGACATCGAGAGTGGCGAACGCCGGCACTTTCGCCTCGATCGCATCGAACAGGCCGAGATCGTGCGGGTCGACCCGAGCCCCCAGAACACCGTGCCTACTTTCGTTGGTAAGCGCCGGTGAACGGATTTTGCTGGCAGGCAAAGCTGTCGTTCGCGTGACCGGCACCAGCGACTCGGATTTGACCGGTGAAAGGATCGCTATAGCAGCGAGCGCCGCTAACCGTCGGTCCGGGCGGCGGCGTTGGGTGTTGCACGCCAGGTATCGGGTTGATGACCGGCGAGCCAGGCGGCGATGGGCTCGCGGTCGATCTTGCAAGGGCGGGCTCCTCTGACCTTCGAGGTGAGGGCTTCGCCGGCGCTGCGCCGTTGGCGGTGGCCGGTGGTAGATCGGGATTCAAAATCAAAGGCGCCGCCGTTGTCGGCGTCGAAGCCGAGCCGTGATCGGCAGTGAACAGCGGGTCGGAGCTGGCCGTGTTGGGCTTGCTCCTGAGGCGGAGAGCGAGCAAACCCAAGGCTAGCGTGATCGCCACGCCCAAGCCGATCACCACCAACACCAGCGCCGAACGTTTTCCCGGCGAAGGATGAGGTTGCAGGCCGACTTGCATTGCGCCGCTCGAGCCGCGTCCGGTCGCCGCCTGGGCGATTTGGCTGTTACCGAAGAGCAGCGTCGGCGGATCCATGGGCAAAGTCGCATCGGGGCCGGTGGCCTGTGGTGCGGTGAGCGAGAGGGGTTTCGCTCGACCCGTGACCACGTCCGCTAGCGTCGCGGCCAATTCTTGCGCGGATGCGAAGCGCAACTGCGGATCTCGGTTGGCGCCCTTGGCGAACCATTCATCGAAACCGGGGACATAGAAGCCCTGCCGTGACGGGGGCACGATTGGTCGCGCGCATATGTTGAGCAACAACTCGCCGAAGGTTTCACCGTCGAACGGGCGAGTGCCGGTCAAACACTCGCACGCGATCACCGCGAGCGACCACAAGTCCGAGCGGTGATCGAGCGCCTTCTTGCCCTCCACCTGTTCCGGACTCATGTAGTAGGGAGTGCCCATGGTGACGCCGGTACGCGTTTCCAGGCCGCCGAAGCGTGGGCCGGTGGCCTTGGCGATGCCGAAATCGAGGACCTTGGCCAGCTCCTGGTCGTCTTCTCGAACCAGGAAGATATTGTCCGGCTTGAGATCACGATGCACGATTCCAGCCGCGTGCGCGCGACCGATGGCTCGCGCTACCTGACTTATCACGGTCAGCGTGCGCTCCGGAGAGAGCCGCCGCTCGCGTTCCAGGCATTCGGCCAAGCTCTGCCCTTGCAAGAGCTCCATCACCAAAAACGGTGTGTTCTCGTGCACGCCATAGTCGAGGACTTGCACGACGTGTGCACTGCGCAGCGAAGCGGCCGCCTGAGCTTCGCGCTTGAAACGCTCCGCGCCTTCGACAGTCGATGCAATCGAGGGATCCATCAACTTGACGGCAACCCAGGAGTTGAGCGCCAAGTGCTCGGCCAACCAAACCGACCCCATGCCGCCCTTGCCGAGCTGCCTGTCGAGCCGATAACGTCCCGCTAGAACCATCGCTTCCAAGAACCGCCAGTCTACGACCAATGCTGCGGCGATGACCAGGCACGGCGCGGCTTGGCTCTTGACCGGGGCCCGGGCGGCTCCCTACCCTGCGTCAATGCTTCGACTTCTGGGTCGTTCGCGGAGCTTTCTTGGTTTTCGCTCGGGTCTGTGCCTCGCCCTCTTGCTCTCGGGGCTCGCGACCGCATGCGGTTGGCGGCAGCAGCCGGCGCACGACGTAGCAGGGTTGACGGATCCGAGCGTCAGCTACCAGGTCGTGCTCGACACTCTGAAGAGCGAAAAATACGCGGTCCTCGACCGGGACCCAGTCGCTCATCTGGTGCGCGTGCGGAGCCACGTCGACGAAAGCGATCCGGCGCACGTGAGCGTGATCTCGCTGCGGGTCGATGGTGGCTCGGTTCACCTGTCTGCTTCGGGTTACCTGGTTCGCCCCGACGGCGCGACGCACCACGCGTTGAATTCCGAGCTCAACTCACTGCACAAGGCATTGCAGAATCGACTCGCGGCTGCCCGCCACCGCGTCGCCCCGAGCAGCCCCGTGGAGCCGCCCGCGGCCGTTACCCCCGCCGGTCCGCTGCCGGTTGCCTGGAGCGAACCGGCGTACGACCCGAGCGTTTGGGGTCACGGCAATTTCACCTGCTTACCCGTCAAGCTCGCGGACGAAGACCAGTCGCAGCTCTCCCTCAAGTTGTCGAATGGCGAGGCAGCGGACGTGCTTCTCTCATTGGCTCACGCGCCCGAGCTGTGTCGCTCACCCGCGTCGTGTAAGCTGGTCGGAGGCTGCCCGGCGCTTGGAATTGCCGACGCCGAGCGCGTTTCGCGCTTGGCACGGCGCTTGGTCAAGCGCGAAATCGGCCCGCTAGCTACGCTCTTCCGGCGCGGCCAGGCGGTCGCCACGATCGATCTCAGCAAGCACGGCTCGATCGCGCAAGCCATGACCGAGAAGCCTTAGTTCTACGCGCATTCGCGTTGACTCGCGGAGCACGAAAAGATGATGTCCGCGCCCCACTGGTTCCTGACGCACCACGCGGTGTCGATTGCGACCAACTTGCTGGTGCTGTCGCTCGTCATTTCGCTCCTACGCCAGCGCCGTCCGGTCGGCAATTTGATTGCATGGTTGCTGGCGATCGTTCTGATCCCGTACGTGGGCATCCCCCTCTATCTGATCTTCGGGGGCCGAAAGCTGAGCCGACGCATTCGGAGCAAGCGTCGGCTGGACTCGATCGTCGGCCGGAACACGACAGAAGTCGGCCAGAGCAGTGTGCGCGCGTTGCGCTGGTTGGATGATGGGGTGCCTGCATTCGATTGCTTCCTGGTCGAGATCCGCGGCGCGAAGCGCTCGATTAGGATCGTGACGTTCGTTTTGGCAGACGACGACGCGGGGCGCCCGCTGGTGCACGCGTTGATCGAACGTGCTCGGCAGGGGGTGGAGGTGCGGCTGCTGATCGACGATCTGCTGCACTTTCACGCCCCCCACGCGTTGCTGCGCGAGCTTTCCCTGGCCGGCGCCCGGGTCGAGCGCTTCATGCCGCTCTTGCATTTGCCGTTTCGGGGCCACAGCAATCTGCGCAATCACAGAAAGATCGCGGTCTTCGACGGCGAGCGCGCCATCGTCGGCGGCATGAACTTGGGGCACGAGTACCTAGGACCGACTCCTGATCCGCAGCGCTGGCGCGATTTGTCGTTACTCGTCGACGGTGCCGCCGTGGTCGAGCTGGACGCCGTCTTTCGGGCCGATTGGGAATTCGCCTGTGGCGAACGGTTGTCCGCTCCGGCCCCGATCGCGGCGGGTGGGATCCCGGTGCGTGTGGTCCCGAGCGGCCCGGATGCGACGAGCGACCCGATCTACGACGCAGATCTGACCGCGATCTTCCGGGCCGAGCGGAGGGTTTGGATCGCAACGCCCTATTTCGTCCCGGACGAGGGGCTACTTCGCGCGTTGATGATCGCCGTCCGCCGCGGCGTCGACGTGCGGGTGCTCACTCCGAATCGTTCGAACCACGCGCTGTCCGACTTCGCCTCTGCGTCTTGCTTGCGTGATTTGAGCAACGCCGGGGTCGTCATTCAGCGCTTCCGCAAGATGCTGCACGCCAAAGCGCTGTTGGTGGACGACTCACTGTGCGTGGTCGGTTCAGCGAACTTTGACATGCGGAGCTTGCTCTTGAATTTCGAGATTGCCCTATTTTTTTCGGGCCGAGCAGAAGTCGAGCGCTTGAGTCAATGGTTCACTTCGAGCTTTGCGGAGTGCAGCGTCGGCCCTCCGCCCGCTGGCGCGCTCCGCGCGGCCCTCGACGACGTGGCGCGGTTGGTCGCTCCGCTGCTCTGAGGTCGCCCTTTCGTGTAGAATTCGCGCATGGCTTTTGCTGGGTTTGCCGATGAGAGCGCCAAGTTCTTCAAGCTTCTGACCAAAAACCAAGACCGGGCTTGGTTTCAAGCGCACAAGGCCGAGTTCGAAGCCGGCTGGCAAGCGCCGATGCGGGAGCTACTTGCCGAAGTGCGCGCTGGCATCGAGCGCGCGTATCGGCATTGTGACCTCGATCAGCCGAAGCTATTTCGCATTTTTCGCGACGTGCGCTTTGCCAAGGACAAGTCGCCCTACAAGACCCACATCGGTGGAGTGATCCCGATCACGCGAAGTGGCAAGGTCACCGAAGTGCCGATGGCGCTGTACGTGCATGTAGGCCAGCCCAACTCGTTCGCCGCCGCTGGGCACTACATGATGGAGCCCCGCTCGCTCCAGCGCTATCGCGCTGCCGTCGCCGACGAAAAGCGTGGCAAGGAACTGGGCAAACTGCTGTCGGCGCTGACCAAAAAGGGGTTCGTCGTGCGCTCGTACGATGCTTACAAGCGCATGCCCAAAGGCTACGACGCCGACCACCCGCGTGCAGAGCACCTGTTGCGGAAGGGCTTGACCGTGGGCTTCCCCGAGCTGCCGAAGGGGATCTTGGCGACGCCCAAGTTCAGCCCATGGCTCGTGAGCCAAGCCAAGCTGGCCGCGCCGCTGGTCGAGTGGCTGACCTTCGCGACCCACTGAGAGTGAATCGAGCGCCAAACCGTTAGGAGATTTCGGCAGTCGCTTTGTGACAAGTGAGAGACGAAACGTTGACTGTATGTGACGAGTTGGTAAACTTGTCGTGTTGAGAACGTTTCCCAGGCAAGCGAGCCGGTTCTTCGACGCCCTCGGTCTTGCGCCGCGAGTCGTTCGCGCCCGGCGCTCATTCGAAAGCAGGTAGCCCATGCCCGATTCTGCACAAGTTCTGTTCGCGCTGGCTATGGCGGTCTGGGTGGTGGATGTGCGCTTCGCGCCCAAGCCCACCCCGCAGCGGGCTTCTGCGGAATTGGTCGGGTGTCAGAGCGGCCCGAGCGTCGAGGCGCCAGCGGGCACCGATCTCGAAGTGGTGGTCTGCGCTCCGCGAAGCAAGTAGCTCGTTCAGGCGGCGGCAGAGTGCGAGCTCGCGCGGAGGCGGATGTCGCGTGACTTTTTCAACTTGGCCGCGCCTCGCAGAATGAATCCTAACCCCAGGACCAGTCCGTACAGGATGGGCTGTGTGTGGTCCGCCTTCACACGGAGGTAGAAATGCAACACCGCCAACACGCCAATCAAGTAGGCCAAGCGGTGGAGCAGCTGCCAGCGGCTGAAGCCGAGGCGCGCGACCGAGCCTTTACGGGAGGTAACGGCGAGCGGAAGCAAGAGCAGGAATGCGACGAACCCCACCGCGATGAACGGCCGCTTGAGTACGTCACGGGCTACAGCCAGCACGGCCAAGTCTTGATCCAGCACCAGATATACTAAAAAGTGCAATCCCACGCTGAAGAATGCGCACAAGCCCAGCGTGCGCCGAATCCGTAACGGCCAGTTCCAGGTAAAGGCGATCTTGAGCGGAGTGCACGAGAGTGATGCACACAAGAAGATCAGCGACAAAAGGCCGATCTGGTTCAGTGCGGTGGCGATTGGATTGGCGCCCAGCCGGTGCCGCAAAAGCCGCCAGGCGATCGATGCGAATGGAATCAGCGCGCCGGTGATCGTCGCCGGCACGAGCCAATTGAGTCGGGGCTTTGCCACTCAGAAGTACCGCGCGAGGTCCATGCCTCGGTACAGTTCGGCAACCTGCTCGGCATAGCCGTTGAAGGGCAACGTTTTTCGCCGTGAGAATTCACCGATGCGGCGCTCGGTCGCTTGGCTCCAGCGGGGATGGTCCACGGCCGGGTTGACGTTCGCATAGAAGCCATACTCGGAAGGGGCAGAGCGGCTCCAGGTGGTTTCGGGCTGGTGCTCCTGGAAGCGAATTTCGACCAGCGATTTTCCGCCTTTGAAGCCGTACTTCCACGGCACGACCAAGCGCAAAGGCGCGCCGTTTTGACCGGGCAGCGGCGCCCCGTACAGGCCGAGTGCCAGGAAGGCCAGCGGGTTCGTCGCTTCGTCGATGCGCAGCCCTTCGACGTACGGCCAGCTGAGGACATGGCTTTCTTGATTGGGCAGCTGCTCTGGATCGAGGAGCGTCGTGAAGCGCACGTATTTGGCGCGCGACGTCGGTGCGAGCCTCTTCACCAGATCCGCCAGCGGAAAGCCGAGCCATGGTATCACCATCGACCACGCCTCCACGCAGCGCATGCGGTACACGCGCTCTTCCAAGCCGAACCAGCCGATCAGGGTATCGACGTCGAGCGTGCGCTCCTCGGCTACCTCACCCGTGACGTGAACCGTCCAGGGGTGCGGCTTGATGCGAAACCCCAGTGTCGCGGGCTCGGACTTGGACAAGCCGAGCTCGTAGTAGTTGTTGTACGTCGTGATCTCTTCGTACGAGTTGGGCGCTTCCGTCGTGCCGAATTGGCCACGCTTGCCAATGTGCCACGGCGCGGCACCATTGATTGTCGGTGGCAAAGGCCCAGGGCGAAGCGGCGGGTCGGCACCGCCCAAACTGGAGAGCGAAGTTAAGCCCGCCCCCAGCGCCGCGCTGGTAGCGACGAACAGAGCACCGGACTTGATGAATTCACGCCGCCGCGCATAAAGCGCCGGAGCAGTAATTTCGGTGCTCGGTGGCGACGGCGGGGTACTCCGCATCGACCGCGATCCTATCAGACCTCCGCTTTGGATGTCCTGGGCAGGGCCTCGCGCGTGGCTTCGGGAATGTTCGATTCATCCGTACCGCCGGCGAACTCCTGCCCGGCGGTTGAGGGCACGAAAGGTCCACCCGATTCCTCCGGAGTTACACTTTCCCGTCGTTCGATCTCCGCGTCTTCCCCGGAAGTGGCCGCTTGGAGGAAGGCCTCCCCGAGCTCCTCGGACAGCTCTTCACGCGCGGCTCCGTCGATGAAGGCGCGGCTGTCGCCGTCACGATTGCGATTCTCCTGTGACGTTTCCAGCAGCTTGCGCTCGTACTCCGGATCCAGGTGGCCGGTTGCATCACGGCGGACAACGGGTTTCTTGGGGCTGCTCATGATTGACTCCTCCAGGCGAACCGTCAGACTACTCCTCCAGCCTGCCATCGCAAGCCGCGCTGCCGCGAGGGCCGAAGGAGCGCCGCTGTGGCGTTAGTGTTTTTTCGCGATTCCAATCGCAAGCAATTGGCAACGGGAACGCAGCCGTTGCGCCTTCCTTGCCTACGCGTCCCCTTGCGTTGGGTACGAGAATGTTTAGGGAAATAATGATTTGGGCGGCTCGCGTTGCTGCCCCCTAGCGGAAGCTTCGGTACAGCCGCATGTTGCCGGAGGCCTTTTCATACTCCATGCGCTCCGCACTCCCGCTCTCCGTCCTCGATCTCGTCCCTCTCTCCAGCGGTAGCACCAGCACGGCTGCCCTCCACGGCGCGGTTGAGCTGGCGCGCAACGTCGAGCGTCTCGGGTTCCAGCGCCTCTGGTACGCCGAGCACCACAACATGCCTGGCATCGCGACCACCGCGCCAGAGATCATGATTGCCCACGTTGGCCAAGTCACGAGTCGCCTACGCCTGGGCGCTGGCGGCGTGATGCTGCCCAATCACTCTTCGCTCAAGGTGGCCGAATCGTTTCGGCTGCTCGAAGCATTGCATCCAGGGCGCATCGACTTGGGGATCGGCCGAGCACCGGGGACTGACCAGCTCACGGCCGTGGCCTTGCGCCGTTCGCGCGGCGCGCCCCTCGCGGACGATTTTTTGACGCAGCTCGCGGAGCTTCGAGGCTTCGGTGACGGCACGCTGCCCCCTGGTCACCCTTTCGCCAAGGTACGCGCGATGCCGGATGACGTGTCTCTGCCACCGATCTGGCTGCTCGGCTCGAGCGACTACAGCGCGAAGCTGGCCGCTGAACTGGGCCTGGGGTTCGCCTTTGCCGGTCATTTCAGTCCTGACCCCGCACAGGGGCCGATGCGCTTGTACCGAGAGCGCTTTCGGCCCGGCCCGTTGGCAGTGCCGCACGCCATCTTGGCGCTGTCTGTCTTTTGCGCGGAGGAAGAAGCCGCCGCCACGCGCATGGCGTCGAGCATGCTGCTTGCGTTCGCTCAGTTGCGAGCCGGTCGGGCGGGCCGCATGCCGAGTCCTGAAGAGGCACTTGCATACCGCTACTCTGCCGAGGAAGAAGCCGGTATCGCTCAGTTTCGTCGGCTGCAGGTCACGGGCACACCCGCTGCCGTTCGCCGTGGCATCGAGCGCATGGCCGAAAGTACGAGGGCCGATGAAGTGATGCTCGCGACTCACGCGCACGACCCCGCCGCACGTATCCGCTCGTATGCTTTGGTTGCCGAAGCGTTCGGAATGGGTGAGAGCGATCGCTAGCGCCACTCTGCTGCCACTCAGCCGCGCTCGACCAACACCCGGTCTAGTCCGAGCCGGATGAGCCGGGTTCGCTCTCGGCGTTCGACGACGCTAGACGACTCCGGCACTCCGTGACTCGCGAAATGCCGTCGGATGCGGAAGATCTCGCCGTCAATCTGTTGCGGGGTCATGCGCAAGCCGGAAGCGAGCTGATCTTTGTCCATCCAACCACAAGAGGCAGGAGCAATCTGCTCCGCCGAGTCCGCGAGTTTTTGGCGGGCAAGTGTCAGCAGCAAGTAGTTGTGCGCGCGCGAGCCCAAGGCCACGCTGCGGTTCTCGTACTCCACGAATAGCTCGACGAAATCTTCATCGGAGGAGACAACGAATTTGAGTGTGGGGGCGCCCCGTTGCAAACTACTTCCGAGGCTGGCGGTCAGAGCGTTCGAGCTGGGGCAGGAAAACACAAAGCTTTCACCGCCCGATTCGAAGGTCTGTCCACTGTGCAGGCCGCGCACCGAGCCTTCGCCGTCTTCCAGCCGCCAGATCCCGTCTGCGTCTTTGAAAAGCGTCACCTCCGGGTTCTCCGTCGAAGGGATGCCGATCATCCCGAAGTTTTCCAGTCGCACCTTGCCCGAATCCAGTGCCAGAACCATGGCCTGGGGTTCACTGGCGTCGGACAGGCACCAGCGTTGCTCCGGATGCCCGAAGCTGACCACCGCTCCCTTGACCATTCGGTAGGCGCGCCCCGGTTCCACTGTTTCTCCGTTCAGGCGCGTCCCGTTGCGGCTGGCGCGGTCGATGAGCTCCCAGCCGTTGCCCGACCAGCGGATGACGGCGTGCTGCGTCGATACGTATTGAGGCGTCAAGCGCAGGGCGCATTGGGGCCCGCGGCCGATCAGATGGTCGGCCATCAGAATGACGGAGCGTTCGCCGCTTTCTTCGCGCAGTTCCGCCATGTGAAAACGACATCGATTACAGCACAGGACGCGAGCGACTGCGAGCCACTGTAATCGACGGAGAGCAGCTTTCGCCGGTATTCATGGGGGAATGTGCGGAAGGCAAGGTCGCCGGACGCACTATCCAAGGAGTTGGCGATGGATCATGGCATGAGCGACTGCCGGCCAATGCCGGCGGTGGGAGGCCCCGGGCTGATTGGGGCGGGGAGCGGACGGCCCGTAAATGAGGCGGCGAACCTCTCGGCCCTTTGGACCGAGCTGATCGACGGCCTATGCAAAATCGAGCAAACCGAGTTTACGCCGAAAACGTGCGCCGTCGTCGTAACTCGCGGGCTCGGCGCGTCTGGGGGCACGAGCGTTGGGCTCTCGCCCCGTGACACCGAGATCCTCGAGCGGGCATTGCTCGAGGGCGTGCGAAAATCCGTCGCTGTCGACTTCGGACTGTGCCCCTCGAGTATCGCCGAGATCTTGCGACGCTGTTTCGTCTTCATGGGTCTGTCGTGCTGGCCTTCGCGAATTCCACTTCTACTGGTGATGGCCGCTCATGCGAAGCAATCGCCGGACGCGCAGCGCGGAGCAAAGGCGGTGTTGGCTTTGAATCAACAGTTTCGACGCCAGACCATCAGCGTGGCCCGACCGGACAACCAGCTTGCCGAATGGTTGTCACCCGCCGAATATGCCGTCACTCGACTCTTGATCGAAGGCAAGAGCTATGAGGAGCTGGCCAGGCTGCGCCAGACATCGAAGCGAACCGTCGCCAACCAGCTCGCCTCGGCATTTCACCGGCTTGGAATTTCGGGACGGGCCGAGCTCTTGTGCCTGCTAGCCTCGGGCAAGTTGAGCAGCCGGCGAGAGCTCGCGGTAAGCAACTCACTCGCAATCCCGCCGGACGTAGAGCTTGGTTTCGCCCGTGTGGCGGGGCAGGGTAGGCGCTAGCGCGCTGCCTTTCGGGTTCGCACTCGCGCGCACGTCGTTTTTCAGGTAGCAGGGAAGAGCCATGGGTAGGTTGATAGCTTGGGCAACGACGCTGGTCGCGCTCATTCTGGTACAGGCGCGGCCTGCCCTCGCCGACAGCGATGGCAGCCTCGCCGGGGACCAAGCCAGCAGCACGAATGCGCGCGCCGAGCAAAGCTTTCACGAAGGGCACACGCTCCTGAAAGACAAACGTTACCGGGAAGCCTGCGCCAAGTTCGAGGAGAGCCAGCGCCAAGATCCCGCATCCGGGACTTTGCTAGCCCTTGCTTACTGCCAAGAACTCGCAGGGCAGCTGGCCAGCGCCTGGGAAAGCTATCAGGCCGCGGCTCGACTTGCGGAACGCGAAGGGCACGCTGATCGTCAGAGCGCGGCAAACGAGCGCGTGCAGGCCCTCGGTTCGCGCGTCTCGCGGTTGACCGTCATCGTGCCGGCGGAGCTCTTGAGCCTGCCGGGGTTTCATTTGGTGCGCGATGGTGCGGAATTCGAACGCGCATCATTTGGAGTCGCGGTTCCTACCGACGGAGGCCCGCACGGTTTTCAAGCAACGGCCCCCGGACGAGTTCCCTGGACCAGCATGGTTACTTTGCTCCCGGAGCACGACCAGAAGACGTTGGTGTTACCGGTGCTCGACCTCGTGCCTCCGCCGCAGCCAGCTGGTGACGGCGTGACCGCTCGCGAGAAAGAGAACCGATCGGCACCCGAGGCGGGAGGTACTCACGAGTCGGAAGTTGCGCTCAAACGTGCCAGCTTGGCGTTCGCCGTCGCCACTGCCGTCGGTGTCGGCGTGGGCACCGCCTTTACGCTTTCCGCGCAATCGAAGAACGATCAATCGAACGCGAACGGCCACTGTGACAGCCGCGGTTGCGACGAGCAGGGCAGTGATTTGAGAAATAGCGCGCTTTCTGCGGCGCGCGTGGCGACTTGGTCATTCGTTGCCAGCGGCGCACTGGCTGTCTGTAGCGTCACTCTGTTCGTGTCCGCGAATTCCAATCACTCCGCCGCGAAGGGTGTCGCTCGGTTGCAGGGCGGCGTGTCTCACGGGGCGCCGAGCGTCAGCTTGGTCGGCAACTTCTAGTGTCGCTGCTTGATCAAGCTCTCGATCAAAGGGGACGTTCCGAGCGCGTCGGCGGATGAGCTTGGCTCGGCCTGCTTCGGGCCATCGCCCGGCTCGCTCTTCGTTGCGTTTGGCGTTAGCGCACTCGCTACCCCGCTGACGCGCGCGGCTGGCTTGCTTGGGGTGGCCCTGGGTAGGCTCGAGCGAATTGACGCAGGCGGTTCCACCACGACCGGGCTAACGTTGGGTGTCGGTTGCGAGCCAGCTTGCGCTTGCGCCATCGGAGAGACCTGCAAAGCCGACAAGCTGGGTGCAAGAGGGTGGCCGGGTCGACTCAAAACGGGCGCCAGGGGCGGATTCACGCGCCATGGCTGCCAGAGCAGCATTCCGACCAGTGCGGCCGCCGCGATTACGCCCAACGCCAGCGGCGAGCGTGCGCGGCCGGTCGGTGGCAGCACCACGCGCGCCCCGCTCGCCGATTGGCTCGGTGAGCGGTCGGCGTGGTGATCGACCGCCACGGGCAAGGTGGCCTCGTAGGCGCCAGTGCTTTCTCGCGCTGGGCTCGCTGGATTGGGCGTTCGCGGACGGGACAGGCCCGAGACGCGAGTCAACGACAGCTGGGCATCTTCACTGCCGAATGGCGCAAGTGCGATGGCCAGCTCGACCGCGTTGAGGTAACGGAGTTCTCGCTTCTTTTCCAGGCATTTTCCGACAATGCCTTCCAGACCTGCGGGCAGCGAGACACCAGGCAGGGAACTCTTCAGCGAGTCAGGCGGGCCGCTGAGCACCTGCGCGACGAGCTCGGCGTAGGTCCGCCCCTGAAATGGTACCCTTCCGCTGATCAGCTCGTACAAGGTGACGCCGAGCGCCCAGATGTCGGCGCGTGCGTCTACATCGCGGGGATTTTGAAACTGTTCCGGCGGCATGTACGTGGGTGAGCCGAGCTGCATGTCCTCCGAGCTGGTGAGCGCGAAGTCCGCCGGAACACCGGGCACGAGCGTCTTGGCGATGCCGAAGTCCAGCACCTTGATCAAATGCGTGCCGTCGGCCCGCTCGGTGAGAAACAAATTGCTCGGTTTGAGGTCACGATGCACGATCGCCTGCATATGGCCTTCGGCCACTGCCTGGAGCGCCTGCAGGATGTAGTCCACGGCTAACCTCGGCTCGAGCGGCCCGCCCTCCCTCAGCAATGCGCGCAGATCGACTCCTTCCAAGTACTCCATCACCAAGATCGGCGTGCCGTCCGCCAGCGCCTCGATCTCGAGCAGCTTGACGACATGCTCACTGGTGATGCGCGTCGCGGCGCGGGCTTCGCGCACGAAGCGCTGGGCGGCGGTCGTCGAGCTGACCAAGCGCGGAAGCAGTACCTTGAGCGCGACGCGGCGTTCGAGGCGGGCGTCGAACGCCTCGTAAACGACGCCCATACCACCCAGACCGAGCAGACGACCGACGACGTACTTGCCCGCGACCATCTCACCTTCGCGCACCGGTGCCCCGAGGCGTGGGTCACTATCTCCAGGGCGGGTGGCAGACTCGGTCATTGGGCGTGGTCCCACGGAGCGGGATAGCAGACAGTATCAGCGCGCATGGCGTGGCGGAAGTCGCACGCGACATGCGCGATGATGGCCGGTCCGAGCCCATGCCACCCGAACGCAGATTGCGCGGCACGGAGCACGAAGGCATGCCGGTGACAGCCGGAAAAAAGGCAGAGCGTCGGCCGCGCGTCAATCCATCGGCCACTCCACTGCGCTTCCGTCGGCGAGTGGCGGCAATGTAGGTAGTTCTTCGGGGGTAGCCGGAGTTCCCGATTGGGGGTGTTCCAGGGCGGTGACGGAGCGCCACCACGGCTCCACGACTTCGACACGCGCGGGCTCAACCGGCTGCCCGAGCATGGGCATGATCAAGCTCGCGCCGCGTTCTGGGGCTAAGCGCAGGAGCGTCTCTGCCGGTTCGTCCCAGGCGTGAATCGCCAGATTGAACGTACCCCAGTGCACGGGCAAGAGTTTGCCGCCACCGAGCAAGTGAAGCGCGTCGAGCGCGTGTGCCGGGCCGAGATGAATGTCACCCCACGCCTCGTGAAACGCACCCACCTCCAACAAAACCAAATCGAAGGCGCCGAAGCGTCTGGAAATCTCCGCGTACTCCGGCGTGAGCCCGGTATCACCACTGAAGAAAACGGAATGCTTCGGGCCGCGCACGACCATCGAGGACCAGAGCGTGGTATTGCGTGAGCCCAAACCGCGCCCCGAGAAATGCTGCGATGGCGCGGCGTGGATCGCTAGCTCCGTGCCGGGTACGAGCGCCTGCTCCCACCAATCCAGCTCGGTGATGCGCTGAGCGGGAACGCCCCAAGCTTGCAAATGCGCGCCCACGCCGAGCGAAGTGAAGAACGGCACGTCACGTTTGGCGAGCTCGAGGATGGTCGGGTAGTCCAAATGATCGTAGTGGTCGTGTGAGACGATGACCGCGTCCAGTTCGGGCAGTTCGGCGATTGCGACCGGCACTGGCTGAAAGCGCTTCGGTCCGGCGAAGGTGACGGGAGATGCGCGTTCGCCCCAAACCGGATCGGTCAGCACGCGTGCTCCGTCCAACTCCAGCAACACCGTGGAATGGCCGAGCCAGGTCGTGCGCAGTCCGCTCTCGGGGGCTCGCTGCCAACCAGCTAGCGGGCTCTGCGCGGGCAGCGGAGCCCGCGGCGTGCGCCGCTGCCCACCGCACAAGAATTCGGCGATCGTGGGCGTCGCCGTGCCCTTCTTCAGGCCCTGAGTTACCGGCGTCGTGTTCGTGAACGCGCCGTCCCGGTAGCGCGGCGACGCCTTCATCCGCTCCAGCCGTAGCCCGTTGGCTTGCGCTCCGAAAGACTTGAGATGCATCGATTGGCCTCCGTGTATCCTAGCCGTGCTCGTAGGCTAGCCTGCTGGCGCTCGCGCGTCAGGCTCGCCCCTGAGCCAGCCAGATATGTGCCGTCGCCGGTGCGACCCGAGCGCACGAACGAGCGCCCCCCACGCGCGCGGAACCGGCAGAAGTTACGAAAAAGCCCCGACGAACTTGCGCTCGCGGGGCTTTTTCAGGCTTTCGGGCCCTCTGGCCGTGGCACGCGGGCTACTTACGAGCGGCGGCTTCCTTCGCGAGCCTCTCGCGGTAGGCCTTGATCATCTCTTCCTGCTCTTGCTTGGGCACCGCCGCGTAGCGAGCAAACTCCATGGTGAAGTTGCCCTTACCCTGCGTGGCAGAGCGAAGATCCGTCGAATAGCCGAACATGGCGTTCAACGGAACTTCGCAAGTCACCGTGACATTTTCGTCGCTGACCGTCTCCAAAATCACGCCGCGGCGCTGGTTGACTTGACCGACGACCGAACCCTGGAACTCGATCGGGGCGGAGATTTCCACCTTCATGATCGGCTCGAGGATGGTCGGCTTGGCCCCGGAGTAAGCTTCGCGGAAGCCCATCAAGGAAGCGGTCCGGAACGCCTGATCGGAGGAGTCGACGGCGTGGGATAGGCCGTCGTTGATCACGCAACGAACCGCTACGACCGGGAAGCCGATCAAGTTGCCGCGCTTCACGCCGTCCTTGAACCCCTTGTCACAGGCCGGGATGTACTCTTTCGGAATCGAGCCACCGACGGTCTCGTCCACGAACTCGTAGTTTTCGACTGCGTCGGCGGGCAGCGGCTCGATGTAGCCGTTGACGCGCGCGAACTGGCCGGAACCACCGGTCTGCTTCTTGTGCGTGTAAGCGATCTCGCTACGCTGCGTGATGGTCTCCCGGTAAGCCACCTGTGGCTTGCCGGCGATCACCTCGCAGTTGTACTCGCGCTTCATGCGCTCCATGTAGATGTCGAGATGGAGCTCGCCCATGCCGCTGATGATCGTCTGTTGGGACTCTTCGTCTTGATGGACGCGGAAGGTGGGATCTTCCTTGGTGAAGCGATTGAGCGCCTTGGAGAAGTTGGTTTCCGAGGCGCGGTCCTTCGGGGCGACGGCCAGTGAAATTACCGCGGCCGGCACGTGCATGGAGGTCAAAGTGTAGTTCACCTTGCCGTCGGTGAAGGTCTCGCCGGAGCTGGCTTCCACGCCGTAGAACGCGACGATGTCGCCGGCCTCTGCCGTCTTGATCTCTTCGCGATCTTCCGAGTGCATGCGAAACATGCGTGGCACACGCACTTTGCGGCTCTCGTTCGAGATGTTGTAGATGGTGTCGCCAGCGGTGACCGAGCCCTGATAGACGCGGAAGTAGGTCAGCTGACCATATTTGTCCTGCTGCAACTTGAAGGCCAAGCCCACGAAGGGTTTGGTCGGATCGCTCTCGACGATGACCTTCTCTTCGTTGTGGTCTTGATCGTGCGCCTCGTTGACGACTTCCTTGGGGTTGGGCAAGAACTTGACCACGCCGTCGAGCAAGAGCTGCACGCCCTTGTTCTTGATCGCGGACCCGCACATGACGGGCGTCATCTTGAGCGCGAGGGTAGCGCGGCGAACCGCGGCGATCAGCTCATCGTTCGAGATCGGCTCTTCGTTGATGAACTTCTCGGCCAGTTGGTCATCGACGTCAGCTACGCGCTGAATGATCTGCTCGCGGGCCTCCTTGGTCTTCTCCACGAATTCCGCGGGCACGTCTTTTTCGATGATCTTCTCCCCGTCGTCGCCTTCGAAGTAATAGGCGCGCTGGGTGATGGCGTCGATGATGCCCTGGAATTTGTCTTCCGAGCCGATCGGTACTTGCAAGTTGACCGGGTGGTGACCGAGCTTCTCTTTGAGCATGTCCGAGACGCGCTCGTAGTTCGCGCCCGGGTTGTCCATCTTGTTCACGAACGCGATGCGCGGCACGTGGTAGCGCTTCATCTGGCGGTCGACGGTGATCGACTGCGACTGCACGCCCTTGCCTGAATCGAGTACGAGGATCGCGCCGTCCAGCACGCGCAGCGCGCGTTCGACTTCGATCGTGAAGTCCACGTGGCCAGGCGTGTCGATGATGTTGATGTTGTACTCGTCGAACTGCTTTTGTGAGCCGTTCCACACGCAGTACGTGGCGGCGGACTGGATCGTGATGCCCTTCTCGCGCTCGAGATCCATCGAGTCCATCTTGGCGCCGACGCCGTCCTTGCCGCGCACCTCGTGGATGGCGTGAATGCGGCCAGTGTAAAACAAGATGCGCTCGGTGAGCGTGGTCTTGCCGGAATCGATGTGCGCCGAGATACCGATGTTGCGGATGCGATCGAGGGGGATGCGGGTTGCCACTTTTGGGCCTCTTCCTTGGAGTTGGGCAGCGGCACGTAGCGAAAGCGGCCGCAGAAGGGAAGCGCCTATAGCATCGGATGTGCTGCGGCCAAGCGGTCGATCGACGTCACGGCTTCGCCCAAATCACTGGCCTCAATTAAAACAGAAGTAAAATCCAATACTTGTCTGGGTTTTGCCGAACGCTGCCGGTTGACAGCGGTGGCTCCTGGCCCGATGACCCTGCGCCATGGATTTCGAGCTTCGCGGTAAGCGCGCATTGGTCAGCGGTTCGACGGCGGGCATTGGTTTTGCGATCGCTCGGGCGCTCGCAGCGGAGGGGGCGAGCGTGATCGTCAACGGTCGCAGCGCAGAGCGCACCGCACGCGCGGTCGCTGCCATCCGCGCGAGCGGTTTGGCAGACGCAGACGTGACGGGGATCGCCGCGGACCTGGGCACCGCGGACGGTTGCACGAAGGTGGTGGAGGCCGCGCCCGTGATCGACGTGTTGGTGAACAACCTCGGCATCTTCGAGGCCAAGCCGTTCGGGGAGATCACCGACGCCGACTGGCTGCATTTCTTCGAGGTCAACGTGCTCAGCGGCGTGCGGCTGTCTCGGGCCTACCTGCCCGGGATGCTGAGCCGCAACTGGGGGCGCATCCTGTTCATCTCCAGCGAAAGCGGTTTGCAGATCCCGGTCGAGATGATCCAGTACGGAACGACCAAAACCGCGCAGCTTGCCGTGGCGCGAGGGCTCGCGGAAATGACCGTGGGCACGGCCGTGACGGTGAACAGCATTCTGCCGGGGCCCACCAGGAGCGAAGGGGTGGGAGACTTCGTGGCAGGCCTGGCCGCGGAGCAGAACAAGACCGCCGCCGACGTCGAGCGTGATTTCTTCAAGCACGCGCGCCCGACCTCCCTGCTCCAGCGCTTCGAGACTCCCGATGAAATCGCCGCTTTGACGGCGTTCATCGCCAGTCCGCGCGCGTCCGGTGTCAATGGCGCAGCATTACGAGTCGATGGCGGCGTAGTGCGCGCCATCGGCTGAAGTGACGACCGAACAAGGGTAGAGTGAAGCCATGTATTACGAATCGTTTTTGCAGATGAAGAAGATGCTCGGGCACGTCGTCAACTGGCTGGACAAAGCCGAGGCGTATGCCAAGGAAAAGTCCTTCGATCCGCTCGTGTTCGTCAACTCTCGGCTCGCTCCCGACCAATTGGCGTTCGCTCGTCAGATTCAAATTGCCTGTGACACGCTGAAATTGGGCGCGTCTCGCTTGACCGGCAAAGAAGCACCGGCGCAACCCGACACCGAGCAGACCCTGGACGAATTGCGCGCGCGCGTTCGCTCCGTAGTCAGCTATCTCGATGGCTACTCAGAGAAGGATTTCGAGGGCGCGAGTACCCGCACCGTCACCCAGCCGCGCTGGGAGGGCAAAGTGATGACGGGCAAGGATTACTTCTTCGAGCACGTTCAGCCGAACTTCTACTTCCACCTCGCCCACACCTACGCGATCCTGCGTCACAACGGGGTGCCGGTCGGCAAACGTGACTACCTCGGCGCGTTGACGCAACGCATGCCCTGAGTAAGAGGCGAGATCTCGGCGCAGAACGCGACACGTCGCGTTCCGCGCCATCAATCTAAAGACCAACGCCTAACCGGGCTTACTTGCTGCCAGCACCGACGGTGGCGCTGCCGGACGCCGAACCACTGCCGTGGCCGGAAGTCGTTGCCGAGCCCGCTTCGTGGCCCCCTTCGGCGGTGTCCGAATAACTCTTGCCGTTCGCTTTCGACACATTGTTGTTGGGCGACAGCGCTTGCATGCGTGTGCCCTCCATCACCGGGTCCGGCGAGGCGTTCAAGTTGTTGGCCGTTGCATTGCCATGTGAGTTTTTGTCTCCCAGCTCGAAGTCGACGCGCCGGTCGAGCGCCCAGGTCTCCTCGTCCTTGCCCTGCGCGCCCTGTTCGCCGCGGGCGATGATACGGATGTTGGTCCCCGCGACGCCGCGCTGCACCAAGTAGTTCCGGGCAGCTTCCGCGCGGTTGGCGGAGAGCTCTTTGTTATAAGCCGCCGAGCCGCGAGCGTCCGTACGACCGATGATGGTCATCACCCGACCCTTGAGCGGACCCTCGCTCAGGCACTTCGCCACGTCGTCCAAAATATTGGCACCATGCGCGTGCAGCGTAGCGTCCGCGTAGTCGAAGTGAGGCGCGTCCTTGGGTGCGTTGGGCAACTGGCACTCTCTGCGGAAGTCCTCGGAGATGGAAATAGTGGTATCGCCTTCTCGCCGACCTTGCGGTGATTGCGGCCCCGGATCCGTCATTTCCCCCATGGCGACTGGCTCCTTGACGGGCGTCTGATCGCTCGCACAAGCCGCGGCCGAGAGTGCAAGCACGCCACAACCGAGCCACTTTGCCGCGTTGCGGCCGAGGTAAGAATGCTTCATCGTCTGTCTCCTTCGGGGTTCGGGACCGATGGAACGGTCCACGCCTGACGCAGTGCAAGCGGAGGGCCAAACTACCGCGGCACATTCGCCACACCGTTACTATTGAGCAGACTAATAGAGACGAATGCCCGGTGACCTCGGGGGCGACCGGGCATTGGCCAAGCGACGGGTGACGCCCGCGCGTTCGGCTCAGCTCAGCTCACAGCTCACTTGGCGTCGGCTACCACCGACGTGGCCATGCGGGGAGCGCTCACGCTGTCGCCCTCGATGGCATGCGATGCGGTCAGCGTGGAGATCACGTACTCGGGGTAAGCGGAAGCGCCGTGTTGATCCAGGTCGAAGCCTTCGAGCTCGCCCTGCTGTGAAACGCGCAACAAGCTTACGGCATTCAGCGCCTTGAACATCGCCATGGCCGCCGCGAAGGTCGCGACGCACACGATGCCACTCCCGATGGCCTGCGCCTTCAGGACTGCCCAGCCACCCCCGTAGAACAGGCCGGTCAGGGCTTGGGGTGACTTGGCTACGATTTCTGGAACGCCCGTCGCGCTCGAACCAGCCGCGGAGTACTCCCCGCAGGCGAACAGCCCCAAGGAGAGAGTACCCCAGATGCCGCACACGCCGTGCACCGGCCAAGCGCCCACTGGGTCGTCGATACGCAGGTGTTCGAGCAACTCCATGCCCAAAATCACGAGCACACCGGCGACCGCACCCAAGATGCAGGCCCCGACGTCACTTACCCAGTAGCAGGGGCAAGTGATCGCCACGAGGCCGGCAAGGAAGCCATTGACCAGCGCCGCGGTATCCCACTTCTTGACCATGAAGAAGACCACGAATACGGCGGCGAGGCCGCCCGTGCACGCCGCGAGCGTGGTGTTCATCGCCACGCGACCGGCGCCCGCGTTGTCCATGATCGAAAGCGTCGAGCAGGGATTGAAGCCGTACCAACCGAACCACAAGATCAAGCCTCCGATCACGGCAATCGTGAGATCGTGCGGAAGCATCGGACCACCGCCGTCGCGCTTGAACTTGCGGCCGAGCCTCGGTCCGAGACAGATGGCGCCGGCGATCGCGACCCAGCCACCGATCGAGTGCACGACGGTAGAACCCGCGAAATCGTGGAAGTTCATGCCCAAGCTGGCGAGGAATCCGCCTTCCGACCCCATGGTGGCCAAGAAGCCGTCTGGCCCCCAGCACCAGTGGCCAAAGATCGGGTAGATCAAGCCGGAGACGCCGATCGAGTAGAGGACGTCGCCAACGAAGCGAGTCCGACCGACCATGGCGCCGGAGCAGATCGTCGATGCGCAGTCCGCAAAGGCGAACTGGAAAATGTAATGAGCGACAATCGGAATACCGGTCGCGCCGTAAACCGACAGGACGCCGACGTCCTTCATGAAGATCAGGCTCTTGGTCGGGTCGCCCGGCATGTGCCAGCCGATGAACGCATTCCCGCCGCCGAACATGAAGGCGAAGCCGAAGGCCCAGTGAAGAAGACCGCACACGCAAGTGTCGAACACGCATTCGACCAAGACGTTGACTGTCTCACGGTTCCGGCACATGCCGGCCTCGAGCATCGTGAAGCCGGCTTGCATCCCGAACACGAGAAACGCGCCGAGCAGAACCCAGAGCGTGTTGATCGGATTGATGACGGGGTTTTTGGCCTGATCGATCAGATCCGCAGGCATCACCGGCATCGCCGACGCGGCGGCGGGAGTTTCCGCGAACGCTTGGCTGATACTGAACAAGCCGCCCGTGAGTTTGAGCGCGACGATCACTGCCGCCAACAGGGCGAGGCCCAGCAACTTGCCGAGCAGCAGGTTTCTGCCGAAGCGACGCCATTCGGGGTCTCGCAGCCGGTCAGCGAGACGAGAGAATTTCTGTCCGAGCGAGGGTTTCGCCGGCAGTTCGGTGAGGGCACTCATAAACGCGTTCTCCTTCGGGATGACCCGCAGTGGTTGTTGGGAAACTCGCTATGTCTCTACCCAACGAGCCTTTTCGAGAGATTTCCGCTGTGATGTCGACGCCTATCAAAGCGGCGCAAGAGCTCTTTACGGAGATAAAGATCTCTTTATCTCCGCCGGGCCTCGTTTATGAGGGGTGGCGAGCGCCTCGAGCCGTGCGCCTGCGGCGCGGCTCGCGTGCGGCAGCCCCGAGAGCCGCGCTATGATGTCGAGACCAGGCGATAGCCCACGCCGAGAACCGTGGTGATTCGTCGGGGCTGAGTCGGGTCTTCTTCGAGCTTGTCGCGCAGGGCGCGGACGAAGACGCGCAGGTATTGCACTGCGTTCAGTCGATCGGGTCCCCAGACGGCAAGCAAGAGTTGACCGTGCGTTACGACGCGATCCGCGTTGCGCGCGAGTACGTGCAGCAGGTCGTACTCCGTGTTCGTCAATTTCAGTTCTGCACCATGGAGATAGACGCGGCGTTGTGTCGACTCGAGGCGAAGATCACCCACGTTCAGGTCTCGTCGCTCGACGAGTGGGACCGGTCGCCTGAGCGCGGCGCGCACGCGCGCCATCAGCTCCCCTTCGCGGAAGGGCTTTACAACGTAGTCATTGGCACCACTGTCGAATGCGCGAATCTGCTGTAGCTCCTCGGACGATGCGGACAGGACGAGGATCGGTAACTCGTAGCCCTGGCGGATTCGCGCGGTCACCGCGAAGCCGTCGATGTCCGGCAAGCCAATGTCCAAGATCACCGCATCGGGCGTTCGAGTGTGCACCTCGATCAACGCGTCAGCTCCCGTTCCGACCTGGCTGACGTCGTACCCGTAAGCGCGCAGCGCCAGGGCAATCACGCTGCGCATCTCTGCGTCGTCTTCCACGACTAGCAGCCTTTGGCGACTCACGAGGCGACCTCCAGCACGACCGCCGGCTCTTTCGCCAAAGGCACGCTGAACTCCACGAGCAGCCCGCCCTCCGCGCGCTCCTGCATGGCGATCCGCCCGCCGTGGGCGCGCACGATGGCACGGCAGATCGTGAGACCGAGCCCAACGCCACCGTGCTTTCTTCCGGCGTGCTGTCCGCGGTAGAACTTTTCGAACACCTTCTCCCGCTCATGCTCGGCGATGCCCGGCCCGCTGTCGGCGACCTGTACGGTCAACGCGCCCGCTCCGGCGGAATGGACGACTCTCACTACGACGTCGCTACGAGCATGCTGGTGAGCGTTCTCGATCAAATTCACCAGCACCTGCTCGAGCAGCAGCGGCTCGGCCCAGACGAGCGGAAAAGGCAGTTGCCTGAACTGAGCCGTGGCGCGGAACGAAGCGCCAGGACTGCTCAAACGACCGGTTGCGGCACGCACGATGTCTTCGATCGATTCGGGTGTACGCCGGAGCTCCACGGTGGGTGAATCTAGCCTCGTGACCGATAGTAGATTCTGAATCAAGCGATCTAGCCGCTGTCCTTCATTGACTACCGACGCGACCAACGCTTGGGCGTCGGCTTCGGGCAACTCGCAGAGTTTGTTGGACAACGTGGAGCCTGCCGCGATCATCGTCGCAAGCGGGGTCTTTAGGTCGTGTGAGACGGCGCTCAACAGCGAGCTCCGCATGCGTTCGGTCTCGGCTTCCAATTGTGCTCGCTGCATCGCACCGGCGATCTGCGCCCCTTCGACGGCAGCCCCGAACTGGCTGGCACAAGCCATCAGCATGTAGCCGCGCTCCGAGTTGCGCGCAAACGCCTCGCTCAACTCCACGCCAATCACACCCAATGTGGAGCGGACGCCGAGCACTGGAACCCAGATTGCCGCGCCGGATTGCGCACTTTCGACGACAAATTCGCGGCGCAGCCAGGCGTTGCGGGCAACCGCCGAGGAGCGGGGCCCGGAGGCCGTTTCGAGTCCGCCTTCGGCAGTCTCGAGCAAAATGTCGACGCGCGCCCCAAACAGCTTCTCGAGGTGACGAGCGGTGATCGCGGCGAGTTGTCGAACGTCGCGTGACGCTGAAAGCTCGACGTTCAATTCGTAGAGCGCCTGCGCGCGAAACGCCACGGCGCGTGCGTCCTGCTCTTGACGGCGCAGGTTTTCGCTCAGCGAACTCACGGTGATCGCAACGAAGATCATCGCCAAGAACGTCAGCGCGCTCTTGGCGTCGGTCCAGGCGAACGCATACTCCGGCGGAATGAAGAAGAAGTCGAACAGTGCGATGCTGAGGATGCTGGCGGCGACCGACGTGCGCACGCTCGATCGCAATGCCAAGAGCACGATCCCTACCAGATGGATCATTGCCAGCTCGGCCAGGTCACCGTAGGGATGCGCGATTTTCGCGCACAGAAAGCTCACGACCACGCATGCCGTGGCAAAACCATAGGCTCGCACCGTGTGGCTCCGAATCACCATGCTCCCTCCGACGGGCGCGGTCCTACAGGCCGTCGCTCGGACCCGGGTTCAAATAAGATTGACGAATCTCGGCGCTCGCCGTACTGCATCGAACATGCGAATGCCCGGCTGATCTGAGCGATCAACCGGGCGCGCATGGCCCGATTCGTCGTGCGGGGCGTTTTTTCTTATCTCTCAGCCGGCTTTGGCTGGGGAGAGTGAAGTAATGGCAGCCTCTATTTGCTCTGGGGGAACGTCTTCTGGAGCGACCGGCGGCATCCATTCCGGATAGGCGGGGACGCCCATCTCTGGCACGTCGAGACCGGCGATTTCGATGGCTGCGCTGACGCGCATGGGGACGATCTTGCCCAGGGCGTAGAAGATCACGCCGCCGACCACGATGTTCCAACCGATTGCCGTGCCGGATTCCAGCAATTGCGCGACGATCTGGGTCTTGTCACCGTAGAACAGGCCGGTAACACCTTTGCCTGCGACGCCCATGTAGTCAGTGGCGCCCACGCCGTTCCAGCCTGCGCCGTAGGTGCCGTCCGAGAACAGGCCGACGCACAGCACGCCCCACAGTCCATTGACGCCGTGCACGCTGATTGCGCCTACTGGGTCATCGATCTTCAATCTGTCGAAGAAGAACACGGACCAGATCACGAGCACGCCAGCCACGCCGCCGATGATGAACGCCGAGACGGGGGTCACGAATGCACAGGGTGCGGTGATTGCCACCAGCCCGGCGAGCATGCTGTTGCACATCAT
>Ga0302323_100000796_pt1 | contig 25517 bp, 21 predicted proteins | sample Fen_T0_3_FD_201950 | JGI IMG/M metagenome (GOLD analysis project Ga0302323, IMG submission 201950) | Peat permafrost microbial communities from Stordalen Mire near Abisko, Sweden - Fen_T0_3 | ecosystem: Environmental > Terrestrial > Soil > Wetlands > Permafrost | place: Sweden: Abisko...
AGCGCGCACAGCAGCCCTGGCCCACCCGCGATGAAGAACGATGGCCGCCAGCCGTAGCGCGCACCGATCTGGCCGCCCAAGAGATAGCCAAGGAAGATGCCGAAGGGCATGGCGGCGTAGAATATCGAGAGGGCGCGGGCACGGCGCGAGGGCGGGTAGTGATCAGACAGCAACGAGGGCGTGACCACGGTGTACGTGGCTTCGCCAATGCCGACCATGGCGCGTGCCAGGAGCAGCCAACCGAAAGTCGAGGCCAGTCCCGAGGCAAAGGTTGCGATGCTCCACAGGGCGACGCCCACGGCCGCGATGCGAAGACGCGACATGCGATCGCCGAGCCAGCCCGCCACCGGACAGACCAGGGCGTAAACCAAAATGAAGGCCGACTGCAACGAGCCCGCCTGCCGGTCGCTTAGGCTGAGCCCGGCGATGACGAGCGGCAGCAGGGGGGACAGCAGAAAGCGGTCGAGGTAGTTGAGGGCGTTGAGTCCCGTGAGTACGCTGAGCGTGGCCGCGGGCCGGGTGGAAAACGGTTCTTTGAGGATCGAAGACACGTTTGCCAATGGGTACCATGAAAGCAACGGTCAGGGTAAAGTGGGCATCATGAGCACACTGAAAGAAATCTTGTCACGTCCTGGCGCCCGCCCCGAGGTCATTCGCGATTGCGAGCAAATCATCAACGAGGAGGTTTCCTCGAAGGGCCTGACCGGGATCCCCATCAAGGCGGCCTACGCCGTGGTCAAGGCCATCAAGCCCGGCTTCATTCCCGAGGTCGTCGATGGCCTACTCGACGATTTTGCCGACCGGCTCGATCCTCTGTACCAGGCCGCCAAGGCCAAGAACGAGCCCATCACCGCCTATTTCAACGCGCGCGCCGGCGAAGCCGCTGAAGCACTCCTGGGCATCACCGATCAACGCGCACAGCGGGCGAAGAACCAGGTGGTCCGCACGGCCTACGAGAAACTGCGCCCCGCGGCCAAGAAGCACACCGAAGCCGCCATCCCACGCGTGGCCAAGATGATCGCCAAACACGACGCCGCGGCTACGGCTGCAACCCCAGCCACCTAGGCCCAAGTTACTCGCCGAATTCGGGCGGTGGAGCGATACCCCGCACGTGTTCGGCGAATTGCAGTGGCGGCAGAAAAAGCAACATCAGGCGGCCGAGGGTGATGATCTCTCTGCCTTTGATGGCGCATGGGGTCATCTTGCCGATGTCGATCTCGTTGACCAAGGTGCCATTCGCCGAGCCCCAATCGGAGATGCGGTAGGTGCCCGCGACCATGGCGATAAAGCAGTGTTTGCGCGAAACCGAATACTCGGGAATGACCACGTCGTTCTCCGAGGTTCGGCCGATGGTAATGGGGCCCCTGGGCGAGTAGCTCGATTTGACCAAGGGGAACACCCGGCCCGAGATCCGGCCACGCTCGAGAACGCTGTCGGCCAGATTGATGATGCTGGTGCCCGACCCTCGGCTGTCGTCTAGGTTGCCCGCCATCCCTAGGGCTGCCAGAAATGGCCACGGATAGAGTCGCTTGAACGATTCTGCCCCGACATTTCGGTACTGCTCGGCGTATTGCTCTAGGTAGGAAAACACCTTGCTTCCTTAACCGTACCACGGGGACTCGGCGAGCGGCGCTAGACAATGGACGCGTAGAAGCCGAGCCAGGTCTTGAGGATCTGTTGCTCGGCCGCGAAAAGCTTCGCCTCCATGCGGTGCACGGTCCCTTCGGTGGCGCAGTGGACGATCACGCCCAAGACTTCGATAGGGCCCTTGGGCGAGTCCACGCGCAGGCGAACCATGCTGTTCTCCCGCAGTTTACTTGCGCCGGTGAAGCCAACGCCATCCCGTGCGAAGTACAGGGACTCGTAGTCGGCGTTTCCGGTGGATCGGAGAACCTGCAGTTTGTAGTTCGCCTGCTTGGTTGGCTCACTCAGCAGCGAGTGGGGGGCCAGCACACGGCTGCCGACCCGGAAGATACCCGTGTCCTTGCCTGGCGTTGTCTCGTCCAGCGAGGCCACCGCGTTGGCGATTTTCGGCAGGACCGACAAGATGTACTCGGGCTCGCCCGGCAACAGGCAGCGCAGGGCCGCGAGGGCTTCGCTGGTGGGGCTGGGGTCGTTGTCGAGTAGGTTGGCGATGGCATCGCAGGCATTGACGATGTCGATGATGGTTCGATGGTCGCGGTCGGAGTCCGGCTTGTGATGGGAACTAATCACGCCAATGACCATGGGCGGGAGATTCCAGCGCGCAGCCGTGACAAGTCCAAGTTCGACGTGAAAGCGCTCCACGCAGTCGGCCCATGTGGCTTCGGGCAAAACCCGGGCATCGCGTGTGCGCGCAATGACTTCCTCGAAACACGCCGTAGCCACCACCTGTCCGAAGTCGTGCAAGAGCCCGCAGATGAAGGCCTCTTCAGCGTTGCTCTTGCGCCAATAGGCGAGAGCCCGGCACAGCATGGCGCTGGTCATAGCGAGCCGCCAGTAGCGCCGGCGCAGCGCCGAAAGGCAGCCTGTCACGATGGCGTGCGCGCCCACGCTGGTGGCGATGGCGATCTTGCAGACTTCGTTCGCTCCGATGCGCGTGACGGCGGCATCCAAGGTCGAGGTGGGGGTGACCCCGCGAAACGCCGCCGAATTGGCGTAACGCAGGATGGTGGCGGCCAGCACGGGATCTCCGCCGATCACCCGCTGCAGGTCACCCATGCCGTAGTTCTCTTCCCCAACCAGGCGTTGCAGCCGCATGGCCACCACGGGGTACGGCGGAATGTTGACATTGTCGCGCTTGATGAGATCGACGACCAGCGCCTCTAAATCTTTCGCGTCCTCCATCAAGGCCAGTCTATATCTGGAGCGAGCGCAAGGGTAGCCTTCCAGCACCGGGGGGCAGAATCTCTACTGGCGCCCGAAACCTCTGGCGCCGGTGGCTACGCTGGGCTAGGCGGCACCCTCTACAGATCGACTTTGCAGAATCCTTTGCTCGGTTTGGCGAATAGGTAGCCTTGCAGGAGATCCACGCCGAGTTCGATTAAGGTGTCGCGTTCGGCGATGGTTTCTACGCCCTCGGCCACCACGTGCATCTCCATCTCGGCGAAGAGGGCCGTCATGGCCTGGATGACCTTGCGCCGCGTGGGCGAGCTGTCTACGCCGCGAACCAGGGACATGTCGTACTTGACCACCTCGGGTTGCAAGGGCGCGAAACTCGAGAGTCCGGAATAGCCGGCGCCCAGATCGTCCAGTGCGATGCGGAATCCCAGGTGGCGAAGTTTGTCGATCCGGGTCTCGATGTCGTTCACGGTGGACAGCGAGGCCCGCTCGGTCACTTCCAGCACAACGCGCTGGGCGACCTTGGAAAGCGGGGATGCCGGGTCATACAAGTGGTCGTCCAGCAAGTCGTGGCTGTGCAGATTGACGAACACGAACTGGCTTGGGGCGGCGGGAACATCTTCGGCCACGCGGTTGCGCACGATGCGGCCCACCTCGGCGACCCGGTCCAGGCGTTCGGCCGCCGACAGCAGGAGGCAAGGATTGGCCAGTTTTGGTTCGGTGCTGCGCAGAAGCGCCTCGTAGGCCAGGATGCGTTTCCGTTTCCAGGACACCACGGGCTGGAAAGCCATCCACACCGACTGCAAGGCGCGCTCGAAGATCAGCGTGAGGCCGGCCCGATCTTCGGCCGGGCTCCAAGCCTCGCCCGCCGACGAGATGGCCATCCGGCGAAGAACCGCCAACCGGTGCATTTGCGCGCAGTAGATGACTGTGTCTTGCAGCTGCGCTGGTGTCAGTGGCTTGAGCAGATAGCGGAAAGCGGCGTGTTCGACGGCTGCCACGGCGGTATCGAGCCTGGGCGTGCCGGTGATGAGCACCACGGGCATGTCGGTATCGCGCTGGTGGGCGGCTTGCAGGACGCCGACGCCATCGACGCAGGGAAGGGTGATGTCGGAAACCACGGCATCGTAGGTTCCGGACAGCAGCATGTTGACCGCTGTCTCGCCATTGTCCGCGCAATCCACTTCAAATCCCACCGCTCGCAGCGCGCGCGCATAGGCGCGAAGTTGAAGATGATCATCTTCGGCGACCAAGATCTTGGAACCGGCCGGCGCGGCACGCACCTCAGGGGCGGGGGTATCGGTGATGTTCGACAACTGGACAGCAGTGGGGTGCATGGTTTCGTGCAACGCAAGCCGCGTGCCGGACTGGACGACGGGCATGCCGGAGTCGAAAGTCCCTATGATTTCGCTGGTGGGAGTGTTCCCAGGGCGCGTGGCATCGCGCCGTCGTCGTTTTTCCGTCGCTGGGGACTGACGTGCTGTCGGAGACCCGACGACGAGAAACGTGTGCCGGCTTGGAAACATCCTGGGCGCCTACGTCAACGGATTGTCGATCGCCGTCAGGTCAGACCGTTGCCAATGCGACAGTGCGTGCCCGAAACGATGGATTCGCGCGGGGAAAGATCGGCCCAGGTCTTGCTGTGGTTGGGATGGAACCCAATGACGGACACCGAGTATCGATTGATGGCGGAAGGCGTGGACGGGGCCGGCACGCGCAGATTGCGTACGGTGGAGGATCTGCGAACAGGCGACAATGCCTGCTTCATCTATGACAGCGAACAGGAATACCAGGCGGTCATGGCTTCCTTCGTGCGGACGGGTATCGAACATCGACAGCGCCTGGTCTATCTCCACGACATGCGCTCGCCCGATAGTGTGCGCTCCATGCTGCGCGATGCGGGGGTCGATGTCGATCACGCTGAATTCCGCGAGCAGGTGCTCTTCGTGCCCGCGAAACAGATCTATGCACGGGGCGCTGGCTATTCCTATGAACGGGTGCTCGATCAATTGCATGCCATGACCGCGCTGGCTTTGGCGGACGGCTGGAGCGCCTTGCGCGTGACCAGCGAAATGACCTGGGTGCTCAGGCAAACGCAAGGGACAGAGCGGTTGCTGGCGCACGAAGGCCGGATGGCCAGCTTCTATCGCAACAGCGCTGCCCTTGGCATGGGCCAGTTTGATCGGGGCAAGTTCCCGGCCGAGGCGCTGCTTGACGTTCTGCTGGCCCATCCTGTAGCCGTGCTCGGCACCGAGGCCGTTCACAATTTTTACCACACGCCACAAGTGGAGGTTTCGGGCGGCTGGCGTTCGGAAGCCACTTTGGCCAAGTGGCTGTCCAGTTTGAAAGAGCGCAAACGCGCCACGGAAAACATGCGCGAGGCGCTTCAGCTTCACCGCGAGGTGCTCGACAACGTGGGCTCAGGCATCATCGTGATCGATCGCGACGGCCGCGTGGTGCAGTGCAATCCCTTCGTCGAGCGATTCCTCGGGGTCCAAGGTCTGGACGTGCAGGGGCGCCGTCTGTCCGAGTTTTTTCCGGCCATGGGCGCGGACAGCTTCGACCACGTGCTTGCCCGTGTCCTCGACGGAGAAACCGTGCTTTCACCCGACATCAATGTCCCCAGACCAGGCACGGTCGAGCCCTTCTGGGTCATCGCGACTCTCGCACCTTACCGCAACCCGGACGGGCGCATCATCGGTGCGATTGCCACGGTCAGCGACATCACCAGCCGGAAGAAGATGGAGGTCGCCTTACGCTCCAGCGAGGATCAATTGCGGGAAACGCAGAAACTGGAGGCGGTAGGCCGGCTGGCGGGTGGCGTTGCCCATGACATGAACAACGCGCTCAATGCCATCATCGCCTTCGCCGATCTGGCGCTGCAAGAGGCGGGCGACAACCAGGGCCTGCGCGACGACATTGGTGAGATTCGCACGGCCGCGGATCGGGCAGCCGGAATCACCAGACGACTGCTGGCGTTCTCGCGCAGGCAAGTCCTGCAACCCCAAGTGGTTGAGGTGAATGCCATCGTGGCTAGCGTCGAGGACATGTTGCGAAGACTCATCGGCGATCAGATCACTGTGTCGCTGCGGCTAGCGCCCGATGCGGGATGGGTCAAGTCCGATCCGGCGCAAATCGAGCAAGTCATCATCAACCTGGCGCTCAACGCACGCGATGCCATGCCCGACGGTGGACACCTGATCGTCGAGACAGACGTCTTGCATCTAGAGGTGGAACGCGAAGGGGAATTCGATACCATCGCGGCTGGTGACTACGCGGTCCTTCGCATTTTCGACTCGGGTTGCGGAATGACCCCCGACATTCTTGCCCATGCCTTCGAGCCCTTCTTCACCACCAAGGAAACGGCCCGCGGGAGCGGACTTGGCCTGCCCGTGGTGTACGGCATTGTTAAGCAAAGCGGCGGGCAGATCCGGGTGCATAGTGAGCTTGGCAAGGGCACGCGCGTGGAAGTCTATTTGGCGCATGTGCCAGAGCCAGCCTTGCCGGATGCGACGGCGGTGGGCGCCTCTGGCAACGAAACCGTGCTGCTGGTCGAGGACGAAGCGTTGGTGCGTAAGGTGGTGGCGCGGATTCTCGAACGCGCTGGCTACCGTGTGCTGGTGGCTAGCAGCGGGGATGAAGCCCTGGCCATGTGCGAGCGTATTCCAACTCCGATTGATGTGATGGTCACGGATGTGGTCATGCCGGGGATGGGTGGCCGGGAACTGGCGGATCGCGTTGCCGAGCGATTTCCTGATCTGAAGGTTCTGTTCATGACGGGCTTCACCGATGACGAATTCTTGCGCCGGGGGATTTTGGATCAAGGGCGAGACATCATGGTCAAGCCATTCTCGCCCAAGGACTTGCTGCGCCGGCTGAGGGAGATTCTGAACTCATAGCTCCATTCAAGGTCTGGCGCGACTCTGCCGATTCCCGACTGGAAGAGGCAATGAAAGACGGTTCATTTCCGGGCAAGTCAGCCCTCGTCGCTGATGACGACGACGTGCTGCGCTCGACCCTGGCGAGACTCCTGCGCCATCTGGACATTGAGGTTCTAGATGCCGCAGACGGCGGCGAAGCTATCCGCAAAGTCGATCAACACCGTTTCGACATCGTCATTTCGGATCTGTCCATGCCCCAGGCCGATGGATTCGCGGTGCTTGCATGCGTGCGCAAGAAACAACCGCACACGCCGGTCATCATCTTAACCGGGGCAGGGGGGGTGCCCGATTCGGTGCGCGCCATGCGTGAGGGCGCATTCGACTTCCTGACCAAGCCATTCCACCCGACGGCGTTGACGGAGGTTGTTCGCGCCGCGCTCGCTCAGGGGGGAGATTCTGGGATAAAGCCCAGGCTGACCCCGCTAAGCGGAACCCCCACGCTTGCCGGCAGCGGCGCCATTTTGCTCGGCAAGTCGGCCGTGCTGCAGGAGCTTCTTGCACTTGTACAGCAGGTCGGACCGACAGATGCCACGGTGCTGATCTCGGGTGAAACGGGTACTGGCAAGGAAGTGATCGCCCGGCTTCTGCACGCCTCGTCGCCGCGTTCGGGTCAGCGGCTGGTGGCGGTGAATTGCGCCGCCATCCCGGAAGCCTTGATCGAGAGCGAGCTTTTTGGTCACGTCAAAGGCGCGTTCACCAATGCCCACGAAAATCGCCTGGGCCGTTTGCGCGAGGCGGATGGTGGCACCGTGCTTCTCGACGAAATCGGCGAGCTTCCTTTGCCCATGCAGGCCCGGCTGTTGCGGGTGTTGCAGGATCAGTCGGTCACGCCCGTTGGGTCCGAGCGGGCGTATCAAATCAGCGTTCGATTTTTGGCAGCCAGCAACAAGGATCTGGAGGCCATGTCGAACACGGGCCGCTTTCGTCAGGATCTCTTCTTCAGGCTCAACGTCGTGCCTCTCCACGTGCCGCCCTTGCGCGAGCGCTTGGATGACGTGCCCACGCTAGCAGTGCATTTTCTGGAACAGGCCGCGCGACGCCTGGATCGTTCCATCACTTTTTCGGACAAGGCGATGGCTGTCTTGCAGCAGTACGGTTGGCCGGGCAACGTGCGCGAACTAGAGAATCTGACCGAGCGCATGGCCATCCTGGATCGCGATGGCGTCATCGACACCGACGACATTCCTCCGGCGCTAGGCGGCGAAACTGGCGAGGCGGTGTCGCGCACCTTGTGGGATTTGTCCGAAAACGGCGTGGACCTGCCGACCGCGGTGTCGCGTTTCGAGCGCGCGCTCATCGGCACGGCCATGCGCCGCTCGAACAACAACAAGTCCAAGGCAGCCGTGATGCTCGGGATCGGCAGAACCACGCTGATCGACAAGCTTCACAAGCTTGGCATGTAGGGACGTTGTTATGGAAACCCTGGAAGGGTTTCCATGCCTTCCCGCGATGGTTCGCGCCGAGCAAAGCTCGGCGGCTCCCCACGCGACTAGGTCTTGCTGGTCGCGCCCGGATGCATGAGCAAGTGCTCCTGCACCAGGTTCTTGAGGGTGGCCATATCGAAGGGCTTTTCCAGGCGCTCGTTGGTCACGGTCTCGAGGAAGATGCGCGCCTTGGGCGTGAAGGCGCCCCCCGTCATGAACACGATGTCGGCTGCGCGCTGGGGCGCGAATTCCCGCAGCTCATTGTAGAAATCCACGCCCGTCACGTCGGGCATCATCAGGTCGCACAGAATAAGATCGAAATGCTCGCCTGCGCGGATACGGTCGAGCGCCCTGCGCGCGCTGGTTTCCGTGATGACTTCGTTGTCTTTTCCGAGGACGCGTTTGAGGGCTGCGCCAACAATGGGCTCGTCATCGATGGCCAGGATGCGTGCCGCCAGCGCGGCGATGGGGCGGCGGATACGGCTGGTCTTGCGGACGGCGCTCGTGCCTTCGGAGGGCGGCAGGAAGACATGGAAACTGCTGCCCTTGCCGACCTCGCTCTCTACGATGATTTCCCCACCCAGGGCCTGCACGATGCGATTGCAGATGGAAAGCCCGAGTCCCGTGCCGACACCAACCGGTTTGGTGGTGTAAAACGGCGTGAAGAGGTGGCTCAGCACCTCTTGCGACATGCCGGACCCAGTGTCCCGCACCTCGACCTCGATTCGTCCACGCGCATCGAGGCGGGTGGACAGCGTGATCATATTCTTGTCGGCGTGGCCTTCTTCCATGGCTTGAACCGCGTTGACGATGAGGTTCAGGAAGACCTGGCCAAGGCGCGATTCATCGCCGTGAACCATGGGCACGGGCTGGAAATCGCGAACGATGCGTGCGCGGTGTTTGAGTTCATTCCACGCCATGCGCAGCGAGGATTCGAGAATGCGCTGCATGTCCACCGGCCCCATCGAGGTCTCGGGCGTGCGCGAGAAGATCTTGAGGTCGCGGACGATGTCGCGCAGGCGTTCGGAGGCTTCCAGGGCGTCGCGCAGTTCTTCGTCTAGTTCCGTCCGGTCCTTCTCGCTGCTCGGGTCGAGCTTGAGGGTGGGGACGCATTCCACGGCCATGTGCAGGTTGGTGAGAACCGCGGCGAGCGGATTGTTAATCTCGTGCGCCACGCCCGCGGCCAGGATGCCCACCGAGGCCATGCGGTCGGACACCATGAGCTGCTCTTGCAGCCGCCGGTGTTCCGTCACGTCGAAAATCGTCGCTAGGTGGCCGAAGCAACTGCCGCCTTCGTCCACCATGGAGTGAAACGCCAACATGCCCCACAGGGCAGAACCATCTTCGCGGCGCAGTCGGCACTGGGCGCGGAAGGTCGCCGTGCCGTCGGTTTTGCCGTGCAGGTAGCCGCCGATGGCATCGACGATTTTGGTCTCCGCGAGGAAGTGCAAAAGCTCCGCGCGGCCGGTGTCGGACGGATCGAGCCCCAGCATGTCGGCCATACGCCGGTTCATGTACGTTGTTCGTCCCTCCGGATCGAGCAGCCAGATGCCCTCGTGCGCGGTTTCGACGATGCGGCGGAATTTGATCTCACTCGCGGCCAGGCTTTCTTCGGCCTTGCGGCGGGCGCGGCGTTCGGCGGCTTCGCGCAACTCGCGCTCGACCGCTGGCACCAGGCGCGCCAGGTTGTTCTTGATCAGGACATCGTGGGCGCCCGACTTCAACACCTCCACCGCGGTTTCCTCGCCCACGGCTCCGGACACCACCAGGAAGGGAATGTCCGGTCCCGTCTCCTTGAAGATGTGAATGGCGGCCAGAGCATTGAGACCTGGCAAGGAGTAGTCGCTGATGACCACGTCCCATGGGCTTGACTTGAGGGCCAGGCGAAAATCCTCGGGCGTGTCCACCCGGCGGGATTCCACGGTGAAACCAGCCTTGGTGAGATGCCGGGCCACCAGCAGGACGTCGTCCTCGGAATCTTCGAGAAAGAGCACGTTGAGCGGGCGGCTCATGGCAGGCCACCTTCGCTGGCCGGCAATTGATTAAGCACGAGCCAGTAGCTGCCAATCAGCTCGACAGCGCCAGCGAATTCCACGAAATCCACGGGCTTGCGGATGTAGCTGTTGGCACCCAGGTCGTAGCTTGCCGTGATGTCTGCCTGCTCGGTGCTGCAGCTCATGACCACGACGGGGATGTGCTGGCCAATCGGGTTTTGGCGCAGCTGGCGCAAGACCTCGAGGCCGCTCACGCAGGGCAGTTTCAGGTCGAGCAGGATCAGCGCTGGGGGCAGATTGGCATCTCGCCCAGCCCAGCTGCCCAGCGCGAAAATGTAGTCGAGAGCCTGCCGCCCGTCGCGAGCCCGCACGATCTTGCAGTCCACGTTGCGAAACGCGCGCAGGGTGAGGTCAGCATCGTCATCGCTGTCCTCGACCAGCAAAATCACTCGCGTGTGTCGGCTCATTCCGGGTATCCCAACGCCCTTGCCTACCAGTGTATCCCGACGGAACGGCCGCCGCTACAAGGCGGCCCCGGATGGAGAGACAGCCTAGAACTCAATGTTCAACGTCTTGCCATTCTCGGTCGAGGCAATCTGCGCGTGGGGCAGGGTGACCGTGCCGACCGGGGCCAGGGCTTGCGAGCTGCCCAGCAAGGCAAGGCTCGGTCGTGCCGTCGAACTGCAACGCATCTTGAGATCCAGCGCTGTGCTGTCCTGGGCGGTCTTGGTTTCCACCCGGCAGCTCTCGACGACCTGAACCGACACCAGCACGAGTCCACTCCGGCTACCCGCGTTCGCAGAAGGGGAAAGGAAGGCGACGGCGGCAACGGCTAGGAGGCACAGGAGCAGCCGCCGCCCTGTCCTGGACCTGCTACCAACCTTGCCTGCGTGGGAGATTCGATTGTGCACGAACCAAGGAAGAGCAGAATCTGTGCCCTGGCCACCATTTCTTATAACTATGCAGATTTGCCTCGTATTATAGATTACATATTATACGTATGTCGGAATGCCGACGAAGCGCTCTTGACGGTCTGTCGGCGGTCCGACGGCGGGCGGCTCCGGCCATGGTTCTTCAGAACTGGAAGGTGACCACCACCGTGTCGTTGTAGGTGCCCGCCGCGGCGTCCTGGCCGGCCGGTATAACACCGTAGACGTTCACTGTCTGGGCCTGCCACCAGGCAGCCTGTCCGCCGTCATAGTGGCTAGGGTTGGGATCCCCCCAAATCAGGATGTGTGCGGCGTCCAGGTAGAGGTTGTAGTCCAGCCGGTCGTTTCCGTTCGACATCTGGCGTGGGTTGTTGGTTGGCGCGTTGGTGCCTCTGCCAAGCCAAATGGTCATGCTGTTGGCGAACCAGCAGCGGTAGGTGATGGTGCCGGTGGACGCGAGGGGAACGGTGCTGAAGACGTCGTAGCTTCCGAATGAGACCGAAGTCGTCCCAAAGCTGCACCACTGGGCCGCTGCCGGCCGCTCAGTCACGATCAGCGCTCCGCCCAGGACCACCAGGGTAACCAACCAGCGCAGGCCTCTCATTCTGACTCCTTTCTCTCAACGATACACCGGACTGTCCCCACGTGGGCCAGCGAGGTGCCGCTGGCCTGAACAACCAGCTGGAAGGTACACACGCCGGTCGCGTATTGCACCTCGGCGGCGTAGGAACCAGGCGGAACGTTTTCCAGATAGAAATTGCCGGCTTCGTCGAAGGGCGAGGTCATTTCGTGGTTATCGATAGTGACGCCAATCTGCCCGTAGGCTGGCGGTGTTCCCTTCCCACCTTCTTCGACGATGACGGTTCCCGCGACAGCCAGAACGCGCCGCACCGGGAAGCTCACGATGGCGCCGCCGCGGTAGGGAGGCGCGATGGTTAGCTCAGTGGTTCCGATCTCGTGGTCGAGGGGGATGTCCTTGTCGTCGATACCGATGCGGTTGCCGTAGTAGGAAAGAAGGCTCGGGATGAGCAGGTCGCCTTTGCTGTCCGTGGTGCCTACGATTTGGTTGCTCATCAGGCCGTGGACGCCTTCGACGCCAGGGACGCGGATCATGGCGAAGCTGTCCTGAACGGGGCGGGTCAAGAAGGCGCGCCCGCCCATGACCACCAGTCCGCCAGTGGCGGTGACCGAGGCATGGCCGCGCTCGCTGGTGTCGAAGCTTTCGTGTTGGTATTCCGCTTCCACGCGCCCGTGCGAGCCTTGGTACTGAGCCACGGCATCGTTGAGGGCGTTGTCTCCCTGAGCGACGGATACGCGGTAGCCATAGCCCGATCCCACGGGCAGCGAGTGTTGAACCGTGGCCTGCGAGTTCTCGCCGCGTCCGCTCTGTCCACCCACGTGATCGCTGTGTGAGGCGGCGGCGGTGGTGCGTTCGGCCACCGAGTAGCTGACGCCAACGAAGGTCCGGTATTCGACTGGGAAGTCGCGCGAGTACCCGTTGCCGAATTCGGTGTAGACGTAGAGCCGACGCATGAAGGCCCGGCTCCAGCGCAAGGCAAGGTCGTGGTTCCAGCCCAGATCGCGCATGGCCATGTGATGGTATTGCAGGGATAGGCTGCCGACCGTGCCCAGGGTCGCGGCCAGGGTGGAGGCAATGTCCAGGCTCTGTCGATCGCTTTGCGGGGTCAGGCTCAAGGTGGCGTAGCGGTCGGTCTGGTAGCGCGCGCCCACCTGGAAAAGCACGGGCTTGCCCACGTACGAATAGGAAAGCAAGGCCGCTGCACCGGTGTCGCCATCCTGGCGGCTGACCGCCCCGGCGGTTCCCAATTCTCCAAACGGCAAGCGGAAGGCCAGGCTGGCCCCTCCGCTCACCATGCTGGGCGTGCCTTCTAGCCGGCCCCCGACGGTCATCCAGTCGGTGAGACCCTGGCGGTGGCGAAGAACGATTGCGGGATGGCCGTAGTTCCAGCTCTCGGTTCCAAAACCCTGTCGAACAAAGCCCGCGTTGTAACTGAAGTCGGAAAGTCCTTTGGCCAGGGTACCTAAGGCCAGGTAGTAGGGGCTGACCATGGTTTGCTGGCCGCCGAAGGCGTCGCGGACCACCACGCGCGTTTCGCCGCTGCCGTTGGTGAGCGGGACGTTCTTCAGGTTAAATTGACCGGGGGGCAGGACTTCCCGGCGGATGAGCTGTCCGTTGACGTAGACCTCGACCGTCGACGGCGTCATGGCCGTGCCCGACAGCTGCATGGTGGGCAAGAAGGAGAAATAGGGATCCAGGGCGAAGCTGCGCGAGAAGCCAATTCCGCCCAAGATTGCGCCACCGCCAAGCTGGTCGCCGCTGGCGGGCGTGTCGCCGGCCACGATGCGGGTCAGCTTGTCTTTCCAGTCGAAGGTCAAGTTGGTCATCATGCGCACCCAGGTGCTGTCATGAAACAAGCGCCCATAGCTGCTGGCCGGCACGCTGTCGTATCGGGCACTGTTGTAGAGGAGCGCGCCGCGCAGGCTGAGTCCGGCATCGCTGAACGCGGTTAGGCGGGTGTCTTTCCGGCTTTGCAACTCCGTGGCTCCGACTTGGTAGTTGACGAACAGGCTGGGCGCGGTGGCGTAGATGATGCCTTCGGGCCGTTTGCTGCGCAGGTCGAGCGCCAGCGCCCCGAAGAACGAGGCATCGGCGGAGATGTTCAATGCCAAGTTCACTTCGTCGAAGACGAAGGCAACCTTGGGGGCCAGTGATTGCAACGATACCAGCGTGTCAGCGCCATGCTGTTCGCGTTTGCCGCCCCTGAGGTGCATGCCCGATTTTTCCAGGTCGGCCACGCGAATTACAATGTCCTTGCCGCGCATGATGACGAACGCATCGCCCACATCGATCTGGTTGACGGTGGCGTGGAGGAACGCCGGGTTGTCTTCTTCCGCGGGAGCAGGTTGTGGTCGGGCCGCATCTCCACCCTCAGGGGACGCGTCCGTCGCGCTCGCGTCGGCCGGGGTATCTCCAGGCAGGCCACCTCCGTCTGGCGAGTTCTGCGCGAAGGCGCTGCCGGCGAAGGCGAGGCTTAAGAGCGCCGCCGCTACGATGGGCCGCTGGATGGATGTTGGGGCCCGGGACAGCACATCCACCACTTGCTCGTCACTTAGGGGCCGCAGCCCGACGGCTGCACGTCGAGTTTGCCGTCGAACTTGCCCTCAGCCGTCTGCACCTCGACCAAGAGCTTCTTCGACTTCTTGCAAGCGTCCTTCGGGATCTCGAGCTGCCAGACGCGGGTTCCCGCCGACAGGACGTACCAGCCATCCACGTCCTTTTCGAAGGCGGTGGCGGTGGCGGCGTCCAGGGCCTTGACGTGAACCGATTGGACCAAGAAATGGGCGTTGCCCGTGTTCTTCACCGTGAAGGAAAATATGCCCTTGGCCAGCCCCATGCCCTCGACCAAGCCGGTCGAGACCGGCTTGGCGGGTCGGATGAAAATGGGGATGCCCATCTTGGTCAGCACGCGGACCTCCGATTTGGTGTTTTCTTTCGCCGAGCGCAGGGGAGGGAGCTCTTCGACGAACACGCGGTAGGACTTCTCCGCGGCGCCCGCGGGTACCGTCGAGCCCACGCGCAACTTGCGCTCTCCACCCGCGGGCAGCGAGAGCAGACCAGGATAGACGACGATATCCTTGGTATCGGCAAGCTGCATTTCGCCCTGTGGGCTTTGCTTCCACTCCTGCACTAGCACCTTGAAGCGAAGCTCCTCGGTGCTTTGGTTTTGCAGGGTCAGCAAGGCGCTCTGATCCTTTTCGGACAGCATCACCTTGATGGGGTTGACGGTGAACGAACTGGCCTCGGCGCGGCTGCCAAGACTTGCGAGAAGACTGGCAAGACCGCCCAGCAGCAGGGCTAGACGGAAGGTATTTTTCCTCATGGCCACTCAGGATACGCTGGTTCGGCCTCGGCGGAAATTTTCGTGGGTGGCCCGCACCGGTTACTAGAAGTTGATGGTTGAGACGATGGTGTCGGTGTAGCTGCCCGCGATGGCCTGCAGTTGTGCCGCCGGGATGCGGCCGTACATGGTTACCTGGACATCGCCACCGGTGCCATCGAGGGGCGCACCTGAGTAGACCGAGCCGTTGTCGCCGGTGCCCCAAACGAAGGCGCGCGTGGATTCCCTGAAGATTTCGTAGGGCAGGAGGACCGAACCATTGGTGTGGGCCATTTGCCTCTGGGTTCCTGCGCCGTTGTGCGAGCCATTACCAAGGTCGATGGTGATGCCGCTCGCGCCCTTGGTGCAGCGGATGACGATATTGCCAGTTGCATCGTCGGGGCTAGAGGCATTGGTATTGATGGGATCGTAGGCTGTGAAGGCCAGGGTGGCCGTGTTGATGGTGCAACTGGCGGCGACCGTGGTGCTGACATCGACGGTGCTGGTCGAGCTGGCGGCAGTCGCGCTGCCGGGCGTTCCGGCGACGAGTGCGGCGGCGAGCGAGGTGGCGGCGAATACGAGCTTGGCGGTTCTGATAGTCATGGGGATCTCCTGGGGGCGGCGCGGGTTGGAAGCTAGAAGTTGACGGTTGCGACAACAGTGTCGGTGTACGTGCCAGAGGGCAGATCTTGTCCGGCGGGAATGCGTCCGTAGACGGTGAAGGTGCGGGGTGCCTTGCTTGGGGCTGCGACTGGCGAAAGAAGCCCGGACCCAGAGGTACCCCAAAGCGTGACGTGGCCAGCGTCCTGGTAGAGCGCATAGTTGAGATAGTTGGCCGCGCCGTTGAGCATGCGCATCTGGCTGCCAGAGACGTTGGCCCCAAGGCCAAGTCCGATGGTCGCGGCAGAGCCCTTGGTGCAGGTAATGGTTACCGAGCCAGAGGTGCTGTCGTCCGGGGCGGCAGCGTGGGCCACGATGGGGTCGTAGGCCGGAAATCCAACTGCGGCCGTGCTGATGGTGCAGTTGTTGTTGATGGTGGCGCTCACCGACAGGTTTGCGGTGGCGGTGGCCGCCTGGGCTGGCTCGCGGGAGCGAGTGAGCAGTGCGCCGGCGGCAAGGAAGCACAAGACCAACTTGGAAAGTTTCATGGGGCTATCTCTCCCTCATCATCAAGGAAGGGTGGTGCGGAGGCCTAGAAGTTCACGGTCGCGACGACGGTATCGTTGTAGGTGCCGGCGGGCAGATCCTGTGCCGAAGGGATCCTTCCGTAGACCGGAACAATCAGTGGGTTCTTGTCCGCCGCAATGTGCGCTGGCGGGAGGTTGGGAGCGGCATTTCCCCAAGCCTTCGTGCGGCCAGCATCTTGAAAGAGTCCATAGGTGAGGAAATTCGCACTTCCATCCGCCATGCGATTGCTCCCCGAGTAATTCAGGCCCTGGCCCAGTCCAATCGTAGTTGAAGCGCCTTTGGTGCAAGTGATGGTGACCGAACCTGAGGAGCTGTCATCATTCGCCGCTGCGTGGGTGACAATGGGGTCGTAGGCAGGAAAACCGACCGCCAGCGTGGTGATGGTGCAGTTGCTGTTGATGATCGCGCTAACGGCGAGGTTGGCGGTGGCGCTACCTGCCGCTTGCGCCGAATTCGTCGATCCAATCAGAAGGACACCCAGGGTCGCCACGCCGAAAAACAGTTTTGCACTTTTCATGGTCATCTCACTTCCTTTCCTCGAAAATGTTGTTCCTGTTTCTATCGTCCGAAATGTAATGTGACTCACCTATGTTTCTTGGTGAGGTTCCCGCGACACGCGTCCACCGGAGCAACATCTCGACCAGGCTTCCCGCGGGCACGAACTGATGCTGCGGCAGAAGATCCTTGGATACGTTGCTGGATCGTTCGCGTGCAACCTGCTCGGCCAGGACGCCGCGGGAGGCGTTTCCAGAGGCGGCGAAGTGCGAAGGGGTTTTCATTTGCGTGAACAATGCCAAGATTTTATGTGTAGAAAATGAAAGGCGCAATACATTTTTGAAATTGAAACAAAAAGTCCAATCCCTTCCGCGACTTGCCGCTGTCGGACAACGGCTTATTTTTTCTCGGGAATGCGTCGATAGTGTGTTTCGCACCCTGTGTTTTCGTCGGCATTCCGCCACCCACGGTCGGTATTCCGTATCGCTTTTCCGACGCTAAGCCTGAAGCACGCAGCCTCGGCGCTGGTCTTGCCGGGAGGCTTGTGCCCGCTGGTTCGAACTCGAATCGGTTAGCCGTCGCTATTTGCGATACGGCCGGCCGGCTTTTTTGCTTGCGGCGCTCTTGCTTCCGGCTTTGGTTCGATTCTCGTCGAGGTCGGCGAAAGACTCCGCGCCTTCGACTGTGTAGAGTTCGGCTTCGCGCTCGAAGAAATCCTTCTCGATGGGCGAGAAACCGCCACTTTGCCGTCTCTTGTGCGATGGCAGTTCGGCGGGCGGATTGCCACTTGCGAGAGTCCTCTCAGCGCTGGACTCCACAGGTGCTTCCGCCGCCAAAGACGGATCGATTTGAAATGACGAGGATGTCCGCGTCTCCGCCTCCCGGGTGGGCTTTCCTGAAGACGCAACCTTCATCTCGCCGGTCAGGCGCATTGGACTCGGCGCGACCTTGGGAGATTCCGCCGTTTGCGTTGGAAGCTCGGCCATTTCCGGCTTGGGCCCCAGTGAGGCATCGAGCTGGATCGACATGCTTCTCTGTGCGGGCATCTGGCGCGCGGTCTTCCGCGAAGGCGCGACCTGGAACTCCCCGGTGATTCTTGCCTCCGAGGCTCCAGACGATGCGGCCGCGATGGGGCTTGGGACCACCGGTGTCTGGACCACGGGAGCTTGAACCACAGGCGCCTGAACCGCGGCGGATTCTGGCGCTTTCGCCGTCTCGAGCTGCGCGATATCCAGGACCACCGACGTCCGCACGGGGACAGCACGCAGGGTGGACTGAGTTCGCCGATCGCGCGGTTCGATGGTTCCGCTAGCCTGTGTGCCAGGCACGGACAGCTTGGGTACAGGTGCGAAAGGCGAACGTCCGGCGCCGGCTTGGCTCTCGTCAATTCCTTGCATTGTGCCCGTGACAGGCAAGTTAGCCAAAGACGTGTAGGCAACTGCGGGTTGGGGCTCGGGGCGGGTGGGGGCCGTTTCGCTGGTGGACCGGGCAGGCTGAGCGGACGGTGCGGGCGCGGCGGGCAGCCCGGACAAGCGCGCGGTGATGGCTTTGGGGGCGCTGCTTTCTAGCATCGCGCCTGTGACAGCCGGGGTTGTGGCGGCAGGCTGGGGCTCGGCCGCTGGCGTGGTGGCCGAGGGTGCCGCAATTTCCAGAGTCTTCTTGTGGGTGTGACCCCTTCCCTCGCTGCGCGTGTTTGCCTCGTCTTTGACCGCAGATGCCGAGGTTTGCGCGGCCGGAGGGGTCACTGCCACGAGCGGAGGGGTTGGCGTTTCGGTGCTCTCGCCGCGTGTCCGGATGGCCCGCGGGGTAACCGGCCCCACGATTTGGGCGGTCTCCCAGAATTCCTCAAGTGGGGCGCGCGTGGCCTTGGCGTCCGAATCTGGCCTGGGATCGCGGCGCACGAGGATGGCAAGATCCACCAGGCGTCCCAGAATGCGCACGGTATCGAGGACCCGGAACGGACTATCGTCGATGATATCCGACAGCGTTCGCTGGCCGTCGCACAGGCGAACCACGGGGGTTACCTCGGCGGGCACGGCGTTGGTTGAATGCTGAAGCCGCTCTTCGCTCTTCGCGTAGACGGTCCCGGGCGGGCCGATGTCTTTCATCGCGTGGGTAAAATCACGCTGAAAGCGGTCGATCTCTTCCAGCAATTCCTGCACGGTCTGGTGCAATTGTCCGCGCCGGGCCACCGGCCGAAGATGCAACTTCAGCGCGCCCTCGTCCCAGATGAGGACGTGCTGAACCGCTGCCAAGGCCTGCAGCTGACCGACTTGGGCCGCGGTCAGCTCGCCCTCGTGAAAAAGGATCTCGCCGTGCCGGCCCTTGCGTTCAAGTTGAAGCAGGCCGGAGCGAGCCAAGCCACAGAGGGTCCTGATCAACGACAGTGTGGTCTTGGCCGCGATGGGCAGGGCCAAGCACGGTTCTTCCCCCGGCTTCTGCTCGGCCGCCGCGCCAGCCTCGACCAGCAATTGGCTCGCGGTCAGGACGTCGCGCACAAAGGCCGGCAGCGGGAGCAGGTCTGCATCGCCACTTTCCTTGAGTGGTTTGCGCAGCTCCTCGGGGCCAAGCACGAGCAGGGGCAGGGTCCGGCATGCCTCTTTGGCGCGAATCTGGCGAATGAGCGCGTGTGCCTTCTCATGCTCGGAGCGGGACGCGATGACCACGACCGAGGCGCCCGAGGCCTTGACCAGCAGGGATGCGGTCTCAGGCGTCGGGCAGGCCGTGATTCGCCAATCCGCGCCCTGGAAACCGTACACCAGGGCTTCGAGCCCCTTTGGATCGGCATCGACGATGAGCGCGGCGTTCGAGCTGGACATGGTGGAGCGGCGAGACTGTGGCGGCCAAGAGCCAGTATATCGGCGCGGCCAATTTGCTGCACGAACGAATCACGTGAAGCTGGGTGTGATCGCCGTGACCGAATCGGGGCGCCGGTTGAGTTGCCAGATCTAGGGGAGGCTAACTTGAGGTGCCGCCCGGATTTGAACCGGGGAATAAGGGTTTTGCAGACCCTTGCCTTACCACTTGGCCACGGCACCCTGCTTGACCCCCCTTATGTAGCACATCGAGCGCCGGGACGGTCAACCCGTAATGAACGCGTTTGCGAAGACGGGCTTTGCCCGTCGCAGCCAGTGCGCGGGAGGGCATGGGAACCCTTTGAGGGTTTCCATGTCGCTAGATGGTTTCGTCTTTTTCCGAAGCCTCTGGGCGGGCTGGGGCGCCGGTGCGCAGGTAGCGCGAGGCCATCTCGAACTCGAAGAACGACAGCATCTTGGTCTCCACGACCTTGCTCCACAGGGCGTGGGCTTCGTCGCTCTGTCCGCTCGATAGTCGGCGCATGGCCTCGTAGAAGTACGCTTCGGCGCGCTTGCCAGTGGAGTCGGCCTTGGCTAGCAAGGCGGTGTAGTCAATCTGTCCGACCGCGTACCGGGCCAGCTCGGTGTACCAGGCGGCGGCGCGCGCAGGACGCAGCAGGATCTTGCGCCCGGCGATGGTGCGCAGATACGCCATGGCGCCCGCGTCCGGGGCGCTGGCGCTGCGCCGGGTGAGGTCGAGAATCCACATCGACGCGTAGACCTTCACATACTCAGACACTGCGCGTGTGGACTTGGCCAGCGCACGTCGGTAGATGTCCAAGGCGGCTTCGCTTTCCCCTCGCTGCACCAGAAAGGCGATGGAATCGAGGTAGCTTTGGTCGCGATCCTCGTCTAGAGCGATGGCCTCGTCGAATTTGCGCAGCCCCTCGTCGCGGCGGCCGAGCAGGTAGTACAGGCGCCCGACCTCGAAGGTGGCCTCGGCCGAATACGACAAGTTCTTACGCCGCATCTGCTCCAGCATGAGGCGCTCCCAGCTGCGCGCGGAGGTGCTCCAGGCCTTGCGCGCGTCCTGCAGGTTGGCCGTGACCTCGTGGGCGTTGCCGAGGAGGAAGGTCAGCTTGGCTTGGCCCTCGACGTAGGGAATGGTGTCCTCGGCGGGCGCGTTGCGCTCGCGGACATCCAGGGCCTGGCGCAAGAGCGCGATGGCTTGCTGGGGCTCACCGCGTTTGATGGCGAGGTTGGCGAGTTGCTTGGTGACGTCCACGCTGCCATCGCCGTTGCGGCGCGCGCGCGACAGCAGGGGTGCGGCCTTGTCGATCTGCCCAGCATCGACCATGCCCCCGGCCAACACGAAGTCGATGTCGGCGTCGTCCAGTTTGAAACGGGCGGCGCCGTAGCGGCCGCGGGCCTCGGCGAACTGGGCACGCAGGCGTTCGGCCTCGCGCTCGGACTGGGCCATGTGATCCGGATCCATGTGCATTCTTAGACGTAGAAACGCCAGCTCCATGCGTTCGGCGGCCAGATCCGCCAATAAATCGGCGTCGGCCTTGCGCGACGACGAGGCCGCGGCGGCTTCGTCCAGGTAGCGCAAGGACAGCAACGGCTCGGACAACATGCGTGCCACCCGTGAGGCCAAGAGCAAAAGGTCAGGGTCGTTCGGCGAAGCCGCTAGGCCCTCGCGCAGAACGCCCATGGCGGAGGCTGGATCGATGCGATCGGTGGAGGTGCCGCGCAGGATTTCGTTGCGTGGCAGAAATCGCCTGGCCAGCGCCAGGTAGTCTGGCACCTTGGCCTTCGTCGAGGCCGCGGCGCGCGTAAGCTGGCGAAACTCGGGGTCGTCGCCGGGCTTGTCGGCGAAATGCTCGGCCACCTGATTGGCTTGGGCCAATTGCCCGCAGCGCAGGTAGATGGCTGCCGCAGACACCGACATCGCCGAGAGCGATTCCGTGTCCAGCAGCAGCTCGCTGAGCAGGCTGCGTGCGCCTTCCCCCGAGCCCATGGGGCGCCTCAAGATCCCCGCCACCTTATCCTGGCGGGCAAGCACCAAGCGAGACAAGCGATCCACCACCACGGGCGCGGGCCAGACCGCGGCCACGCTTTCCAGCACATCGCCGGGCGAAGCCATGCGGTGCGGACCTTGCTGGCCGCCGCCGAGCTGCGCGCCAGAATCAAGCCAGGAGAAGAGCTGGTCCAGGCGCGAGGCCCATTCCTGATTGGCGCCATCAATGGTCACGAGCACGGACAGGGCCGTCGCCACGGGTAGCTCGTTGCCGCGCGGGGAATAGGCCGCCAGCAGCAGCTTGGCCGCGTTTTGCAGAAGCTGGCGCTCGCCATCGGCAAGCCGCGGTCCACCCGCCACCCACAAGGCACTGGGTGAAAAGAGATCCAGGGCATCGCGAAAGGAGTCCTGCAAGCGATCGAAGTCGTCCTCGCTGCCCAGGGGCGAAGGCGTGCGCCGCAACTGTTCGGCGTTCAGCGCCGCGATGGGAGCGAGCAGGTAGTCGAGAATCTTGCCGCGCAGGCGCGCCCGCTGGGGTGCGTGTTCTGGCAGCGCCTGGTGGAGCAGCTTGGCCTCGAAGAAGTCCTCCTCGCTGGTGATGGCGACCACCGCGCCGGCCTCGTTGGCCAGGGCTTGCGAACTGGGGCTGAGCTGGACGGGGTTGCCTGCCATGCCATGGGCACAGCCAAGCAGACCGGCCAGGCCGAGGAGCGCGAACAGGCCAGGCCTGGTTGCCAAGGTAATCGACATGGCCGAAGTCTAGCGCGGAGAGGTTCCCCCGCGCTATAAAGCCGGCGCGCGATGGTGTCGCAATCGCAACGGCGGACGTTCTCTTCGGCCAGCGGCGAGGGGCCGTTGGTTCTCGCCCATCGTGGCGCCAGCGTCCTCGAAACCGAAAACACGCTGGTGGCCTTCCGGCGCGCCATGGCCGATGGCGCCGATGGCGTCGAGCTTGACGTCCAGCGCTGTGCGACGGGCGAGGTGGTGGTCTTTCACGACGACGATTTGAAGCGGCTGGCGGGAAGACCCGAGCGTATCGATCAGCTTTCCCTGGCTGCGCTTCGTCAGGTGCGGCTGCTGCCTGGGGGCGAGATCCCGACGCTGGCCGAGGCGCTGGAAGCCTGCGGGCCCGCCGGCCTGGTCAACATCGAGATCAAGCATACCGGGCTTTTTCCGACAGGCTGCCGGGCCCTGGTGGAAGGCGTGGCCGGGGTCGTGGCGCGTGCCGATGCGGGGCACAGGGTGCTCATTTCGTCGTTCAGTCCGGGCGCAGTGTGGGGGTGGCGCAAGCTTCGGACCGACGTGCCGAGTGGCCTACTCTTCGAACGGCCACGGCCCTTTCATCGGCCCTGGCCCGTGCGCACCGATAGCCTTCTGCCGGTGCTGCGTCCGTTCGCGGTACATCCCGAAAATACGCTCTGTACCCACGAGCGCGTGGCGGGCTGGCGACGACGCGGGTATGCGGTCAACGTGTGGACGGTGGACGCGCCCGAGCGCATCACGGCCCTGGCGGCCATGGGCGTAAACGGCATCATCACCAACGACCCAGCCGGAGCCCGATCCGTGTTGACCTTGACCCGGCGATCCGCAGGTGGCTAACATCCCGCCACCATGAGAACAATCGTCGTTGTGGGTGGAATTCTGCTCGCGCTTGCGGCCTGCGAAAGCACCACTTCCGAGCGGATCGAGGCGTGGAAGGGGACGCAGAAAGGTCCCGACAAAATCGAGGCGGCCTTGCGTGGTGGCAACGTGCCCGCCAACCTGCGCGCCGAAGCCGCGGCGGCGCTGGTCGATATCGGACGGCCCGAAAAGGTCGATGAGATCATGGCGGCCATGGAAGCGGGCGAGCGCTGGGAGATCCTGAAAACACTGGTCGAAATCCACATCAAGGCCATGTCCAGCCCGCAACTGCCCAAGGTGCGCGAGGCGCGGGACGGTCTATTCAGCGTGCGCCAGTACGCGCCGCCCGAGGAGCAGAAGCGCATCGACGGCGTACTTTTGGCCTCCATCGAGAAGGATCTCTCCGACGGGCGTTTCACCGGGGGGCGGCATTCACTGGACAAGATCTTGTCGGCCATCGGGCCAGCTTCGGGCCCCATGCTGGTCAAGCTGCTTGGCGATCCCAAGTCGCCCTACAAGGGCCTGGCCGAGCTACTCGTCAAGGTCTGCGACGAGCCGACGCGCGACAAGGGCGGGGCCGCGCTTCTCGGCCGTGTCTCGGCTGGGAAAGAAATTCCAATAGACATGTGGCTGTCTCTCGGTTTGCTCGGTGGTCCCACGGTCACGGACTACCTGGCCGGCAAGATGGAGAAAGGATCGCCCGAAGACGCGATCTTCGCGGCGAAGGCCCTGCAGCAAGCCCGTTTCCCGACGGTGTTGCCGCTGGCGCTCAAGCTCGCTGGCGATGGCAAAGCCAACAAGGAACTGCGCGGCGAGGCCTTTGGTGTGATCGAAAAGATTGGTGGTCCCGAGGCGCAGAAGGGGCTTCTGCACATCATTGCCGAGGACAAGAACGAACTGGTTCGCTACCGCGCCCACGAGGCAGCCCTGGAAGCTGGCAAAGGCGACGCCATTGTTCCGGCGTTGCAGGCGTTTTCTGGAAAGCTGTCGTTCAAGCGGGAAGACGTGGTGGATTTCCTGGTCAAAGACATTTCCAAGCTAGGCGCGAAGGCCAAGCCGCAGGTCCTGGCGGCACTGGCTTCCCCCTCGGCGCTGGCCCGCATGACCGCGGTCTTGGCCCTGGAGGCGCCCGTCGCATCCAATCCCAAGGGCCACCTGGGTGGGCCCGAGGACGCCGCCGCAGTGCTGAAACTTGCGGATGACAAGGCCGTGATCAAAGGATTCCCCTCAGGCGGGTCGGTTGGCGCCGAAGCCAAACGGGTCGCTTCATTGTTGCAAGCCAAGTAAACTGGGTTTTGGCAAGCGGCCAAGAGGCTACAAGAGGCTAAGAGAGAGCAAGGATCGACCATGTCCACGGATCCGAATCGCAAAACGCTCCGTCACTTCTACTGCACGGACGGTATCTGGCAGATTTTCGAGCACATGTCCGAGGCCCTGGATCGCGGGGTCGATGAACTGGTCAACGAAGCGATGCGGGCCCTTGCCGAGCAGAATGGCTATCTGGCCGGGCCAGACACGGATGCCCAGCCCTCTGGCCTCTATGTGCCCGATCCGTCGCGGTCGCCAGCCATGCCGCCACCTTTGCCCGCGGCGCGCATGACCGCGCACTTCGCGGGCCGTCCACCGTCACCTTCGGGGCCGCCCACGGCGGTGCCGCCTCCAAGCCCAGGTGGCGCCGACCCCATGCCGCCGCTGTTTCTCGTCTTTGGCAACCAGAAGTACATCGTCGATAAGGATCAATTCATCATCGGGCGCGGGGCCAAGTCCTCGGACCTGCCCATCCGCGACGGCAATATCTCGCGCAAACACGCCGCCGTGGTCAGGCGCGGTGGCGCCTACTACATCAAGGATCTCGGTTCGACCAACGGCATCGACTTCAACGGCGAGCGTATCGAGGCGCGCAAGATCGAAGAAGGTGATGTCTATTCGATCTGCGACTACCAGCTCAGGTTCACATTTAAGTAGGCGGCCTTTGGCCGAGAACCGTCCGGTGTCCTTGGAGGACCCGCTTGAGACGCTGCCGGGCGCTGGTCCTGTGACGGCTGCGCGCATGGCGGCGCGTGGGCTGGTGCGCGTACGCGACCTGCTGTTCTTCTTCCCGCGTGCCTATGAGGACTACCGCAGGATCTATTCACTCGCCGAATTGGGTGCGCTTGAGCCGGGGACTTCGGTTCTTATTCGTGGGAAAATCGTAAGTGTTCACAGGTTCTTCCGACGCATTCTTGATGTGTACGTTGAGGAAAATGGAACCCGCCTGCGCGCCCGCTGGTTCCGGCCGAATGCGAGCATGGCCAAGAGCTTCGAGAAGGGCGCGCCGGTCGCCCTGGCCGGCAAGTTGCGGCGGTCCGAGAGCGGCGAGGCCGAGCTGATTCATCCCAGCAACGTAACCGCG
>Ga0302323_100000798_pt1 | contig 25491 bp, 22 predicted proteins | sample Fen_T0_3_FD_201950 | JGI IMG/M metagenome (GOLD analysis project Ga0302323, IMG submission 201950) | Peat permafrost microbial communities from Stordalen Mire near Abisko, Sweden - Fen_T0_3 | ecosystem: Environmental > Terrestrial > Soil > Wetlands > Permafrost | place: Sweden: Abisko...
GCGAGGGCGGACTCGTGCTGCGCGTCGTCGTTCCGGTGAACACCGACGACATCGCCAACCCGCTCAAGCTGCTGCAGGTGATCGAGCCGGTGCCCAAGGCGCTGGCGCAGGAAGCCGAGCGCGTGCGGTCCGGCGTGCGCGACTACCGCGAATTGACGTTGCTGCGGCAGGGCTTGAAGCAGCTCTACCAGCTGACGCTGCTCTTGACGCTGCTGCTCGCGCTGACGACGGCGCTCGGCCTGGCCGTCGTGCTGTCCGAGCGTTTCGCGGCGCCGCTGGGGTTGCTGGCCGAAGGCACGCGCGCCGTCGCGCAGGGCGACTTCACGCGCCGCCAGCCCGTCGTGTCGCGCGACGAACTGGGCGTGCTGACCGAGTCGTTCAACACGATGACGGCGCAACTGGCCGAGGCGCAGACCCGGACCGAGGACAGCCGCCGCGCGATCGAGACGACGCGCGCCTACCTGGAGAGCATCCTCGGCAACCTGTCGTCCGGCGTGCTGGCCTTCGACGAGCGCTACAGCCTGCGCACCGTCAACCCGAGCGCCGCGGTAATCCTGCAGCAGCCGCTGGCGGAACTGATCGGCATACCTCTGCCGGAGTGGGGCAAGCGCCTGCCGGCCCTCGCCTCGTTCGCCGAACTGGTCGCCGAAGGTTTTCGCGGCAGCCGCGAAGGACAATGGCAGAAGGAGGCCGAGCTCGCCGTCGCCAATCTGTCGCGGACGCTGCTGATGCGTGGCACGCGGCTGCCCGGCACGCCGGAGGCCGCCGGCTACGTCGTGGTATTCGACGACGTTTCGGAACTGATGCAGGCGCAGCGCGACGCGGCGTGGGCGGAAGTCGCCCGGCGCCTGGCGCACGAGATCAAGAACCCGCTGACGCCGATCCAGCTTTCCGCGGAGCGGCTGGCGGTGAAGCTGGCCGGAAAGCTCGAGGGGCCCGACCAGGAGACGCTGAAGCGCGGCACGCAGACGATCGTCTCGCAGGTCGGCGCCATGAAGAACATGGTCGACGATTTCGCCATCTACGCGCGCCAGCCGCGGCCGGGGCAGCTGCAGCAGGTCGACCTGGCGGCCCTCTTGCTCGACGTGCTGGGTCTGTACGACAATCTGCGCCCACACGTTGCGTTATCCTTGCCCGAGTCGCCGGTCATGGTCCAGGGCGAGCCCACCCGCCTGCGCCAGGTGTTCCACAACCTCCTCTCGAACGCAGTCGATGCGCAGGTCGACGTGGCCGAACCGCATTTCGCCATTCTCTTGTCCTCGAGCGGCAACGAGGCCACGTTGACATTTGCCGACGGTGGCCCGGGTTTTGCGGCAGACGTCCTGGAACACGCGTTCGAGCCGTATGTGACGACCAAAGCGAAAGGAACGGGCCTGGGGCTCGCGATAGTGAAAAAAATCATCGATGAGCACGGCGGACGAGTCGTGCTCGACAACGCGCAGCCCAATGGCGCGCGCGTGACGCTGCATTTCCCTGCCCTCCCGACGGCGAAGCCTGCCGCCGCGGCGGCGTGACGGAACGGCCCATGGCGCTCCACCGGGAAATACTCATCGTCGACGACGAAGTCGGCATCCGCGAACTCCTCTCCGAGATCCTGGAGGACGAGGGCTATCGCGTCGCCACGGCAGAGAACGCGGGCGAGGCGCGCGCGTACCGCCAGAAACAGCAGCCGGCGCTGGTGCTGCTGGACATCTGGATGCCGGACACCGATGGCGTGACGCTGCTGCGCGAGTGGGCGGGCAACGGTCTCCTCACGATGCCCGTGGTGATGATGTCGGGGCACGGCACGATCGAAACCGCGGTCGATGCGACGAAGATCGGCGCGTTCGATTTCCTCGAGAAGCCGATCGGCCTGCAGAAGTTGCTGGCGACGATCGCCCGCGCGTTCAAGGTCGCGGCCACGCAGGAGCCGCGCCACGCGTCGCTGGCCGGTCTGGGCAGCGGCGCCGCCATTCGGGAAACGGAGCGCGCGCTGGACCAGTTGGTCGCCGCGCGGCGGGCGATGCTGATCGTCGGCGAGCCGGGCACCGGGCACGACATCGCGGCGCGGGCGCTGCAGATGCCGGACGCGCCGTGGGTGGCGTTGGCCAACGGGCAGCGTCTCACCGCGAATCCGCAGGCGCTCATCGAGGAGGCGCACGACGGCACGCTTTATTGCGCGGAGATCGGACAGTATTCCAAGGGAGAGCAGAAGGGGCTGGCGTTCCTGCTGCCCAAGCTCGAGCGCCACAACGTGACGCTGGTGTGCACCAGCGCGGAGCCGCTGGGCAATCTCGCCGCCGAAGGCAAGTTCGACGCCGCATTGCTCGCACAGCTCTCCCCCGGCGCGGTCATGCTGCCGCCGCTGCGGACGCGTCGCGAGGACATCCCACCGCTGATCGAGCGATTCTGGCGCGAGGCGAACAAGGGCGCGACGTCACCGCCGCTCCTGTCGGCGCTGCCGCCCGCCGCGCTCACTGCGCTTTCCAACGCGTACTGGCCCGGAAACCTCGACCACCTCGCGGGCGTCGTGCAGAACCTGGTGCTGCTTCGCGGCGAAGTCACGGCCGACCTCGTGAAGCGCCTTCTGGGCGAGGCGGCTGCGCCCAATCCTTCGCTGGCGCCCGAGATCACCGCGCGCTTCTTCGAAATTCCGCTGCGCGAAGCGCGCGAGGCGTTCGAGCGCATCTACTTCGAGCAGTTGCTGGGCAAGGAGCAGAGCAACATGAGCAAGGTCGCCGAAAAGGCCGGGCTCGAGCGCACGCACCTGTACCGCAAGCTGAAGCAGCTCAACATCCGCTTCTCGCGTCGCACCGACGAAACCCCGCCGTAGCCGCTTCAAAGCCCAGCCGCGCGCCTCGTGAGCAATCCCACTCTCGCCAAGCAACCGATGTCCGCGCTGGTGGTCGGCGCCATCGGCGTCGTCTACGGCGACATCGGCACGAGTCCGCTGTACACGCTGCGCGAGGCGTTCCACGGGGCGCACGCGCTCCCGTTGACGACCGCCAACGTGCTGGGCGTGCTGTCGGTGATCTTCTGGGCGCTGGTCATCGTCGTGACGCTCAAGTACGTGACGCTGGTGCTGCGCGCCGACAATCACGGCGAGGGCGGCGTGCTCGCGCTGACGGCACTCGTGTCGCGCGGACTCGAAGGGCAGCCCCGGCGGCGCTGGTGGCTGGTCGGCTTCGGCATATTCGGCGCGGCGATGTTCTACGGCGACGGCATGATCACGCCGGCCATCTCGGTGCTGTCGGCCGTCGAGGGTCTCGAGGTCATGGCGCCCGGCCTGCACCCCTACATCGTGCCGACGACGATCGCGATCCTGGTGGTGCTGTTCGCAATCCAGCGCCACGGAACCGGCCGCGTCGGTGCGCTGTTCGGTCCGGTGATGTGCGTGTGGTTCGTCATCGTCGCCGTTCTCGGCATCGTCGGCATCGTGCGCCAGCCGGCCGTGCTCGCGGCGATCAATCCGCAGTACGCGATCGCCTTCTTCGTCGACAGCCCGACGCTGTCGTTCCTGGCGCTGGGCGCCATCGTGCTGGCGGTGACGGGCACCGAGGCGCTCTATGCCGACATGGGGCATTTCGGCAAGTCGCCGATCCGACGCGCGTGGGTGCTGTTCGTCATGCCGGCGCTGGTGCTCAACTATTTCGGCCAGGGCGCGCTGATCCTTTCCGACCCGACCACGGTTTCGAATCCGTTCTACCTGCTCGCGCCGGCGTGGGCGCTGCTGCCCCTCGTCGTGCTCGCGACCTGCGCCACCGTGATCGCGTCGCAGGCGGTTATTTCCGGGGCGTTCTCGCTGACCCGGCAGGCGATCCAGATGGGCTACTGCCCGCGCCTCACGATCATGCACACCTCGGAGCGGCAGATCGGCCAGATCTACGTTCCGTTCGTCAACTGGGCGCTGCTGATCGCGGTGATCCTGCTGGTGATCGGCTTCAGGAGCTCGAGCAACCTGGCCGGCGCTTACGGCATCGCCGTGACGCTCGCGATGCTGATCGATTCGATCTCGCTCTTCGTCGTGATGCGGCGCCTGTGGCTGTGGCCGACTGCGTTCGCGATGGCGGTCGCCATTCCTTTCGTCATGATCGACGTCGCGTTCCTGGCGTCCAACTCGCTCAAGATTCCCGAGGGCGGATGGTTCCCGATCCTGAGCGGCATCGTCGTGTTCACGCTGCTGACGACGTGGAAGAAGGGTCGCGCCGTGCTGATGAAGCGGCTGTCCGACGACGCGATGCCGCTCGACCTTTTCATCCAGAGCGTGGAAGCATCGCCGCCCACCCGGGTGGAAGGCACGGCGATCTTTCTCACCTCGTCGCGCAACACCGTCCCGCATGCGCTGCTGCACAACCTGAAGCACAACAAGGTGCTGCACGAACGCATCGTGTTCCTGACGGTCGTGACCAGCGACGTCCCCTCGGTGCCGGTGGACCAGCGCTACGAGGCCAAGCCGCTGGGATGCGATTTCTTCCAGATCGTCGCGCACTACGGTTTCAAGGACGACCCGGACATTCCGGAGCTGCTGGACGAGTGCGGCCGCCGCGGCTTCGTCTTCGACATGATGGAGACGTCGTTCTTCGTGTCGCGCGAAACGCTTATTGCGACGGTGGCGCCCGGCATGGCGCTGTGGCGCGAGCGCCTCTTCGTGTCGATGTCCAAGAACGCCACGAAGGCGTCGGACTTCTTCCGCATCCCGTCCAACCGCGTGGTGGAGCTGGGTACGCAGGTCGAGCTCTAGGCTGCCGTTCGCGCAGGCACTGACCCGTCCACACCGCTCCATGCCACGAGAAAGTTGATGCAATGAACATGCTCCGGCGCATCGCGGCGCTCCTCTTCCTGGGCAGTCTCGTCACCGCGGCCGGCGTCGCCGCCCAGCCGGCGCCGGGAATGCATCGCATCGCGTACGTGAACGTCGGACCGGAGTCGCCGAACGCATCCAACGTCGCTGCCTTTCGCGAGGGGCTCCGCGAATTGGGCTACATCGAGGGGCGCAACGTGGTCATCGATTTCCGCTGGGGCGACGGGCGGGTCGAGCGGCTGCCGGGCCTGATCCGCGACCTGCTTGAATTGAAACCCGATCTCATTCTTTCGGGGGGTGGCCAGCCGACGGTGCTGGCGGTCAAGGCGGCAACGACCACCGTTCCGGTCGTCTTCATTACCGGTGACCCGGTCGCGGAAGGCGTCGTCGCCAGCCTCGCGCATCCGGGTGGCAACCTCACCGGATTCGCAGCACTGGCGCAGGATCTGGAAGGCAAGCGCCTCGAAATGCTGCGGGAACTGCTGCCCGGGGCAAGGCGCATCGCGCTCATCTGGAATCCGGCGACTCCCGCGTCGGTCAAGTCGAAGCAGCTGGCGGAAGCGACGGCGCTGAGGCTGGGTTTGTCGGTCCGGTGGTTCGAGGCTCGCAATCCGGTGGAGCTGCAGAAGGCCCTCGCCACGATTCCCCCTGATGGACTCGACGCGATGATGCTGCTCGCGGACCCGGTGCTCGGTTTCCAGCGGCCGCAAATCCTCGCCGTTGCGGCGCAGCGCCGGTTGCCCGCCGTGTATTTCTGGCGCGAGTTTGTCGTGGAGGGCGGGCTCATGAGTTACGGCACGAACCTGACGGCCGTCTACCGCCACGCGGCGCACTACGCAGACAAGATATTCCACGGCGCCAGGCCCGCCGATCTCCCCATCGAGCAGCCGGCCACGTTCGAGCTTGTGATCAACCTCAATACCGCGAAGACGCTGGGCCTCGCCGTGCCGCAATCGTTGCTGCTGCGCGCGGACGAGATCATCCGGTAGCGATCGAGGGAGGGCCCGCGATCAGCGGCCGCGGTATTTCCACTCCTTCGACTTCCCTTCGCCGATCCATTCGATCGCCGTCGCGAGGCGCTTGCGGCGCGTCTCGTCGCGCTTGGCATCGACGATCCATTCGATGTATTCGCGCCGGTGCGAGGCGCTCATTGCGGTGAAATGGGCCAGCGCGCCGCGGTTCTTGCGGAGCGCGGCGGCCAGGTCCTCGGGGACGTCCAGCGGCGCCTTCGGTTTGGTGCTCGGTGCGCGCACCGATTTGACGCCGCCGGCATTGAGCGCCGCCGCCTTGCGGATCAGCGCGGCAAGCTTCGCGTCCTTCGGCAGGTCGGAAAGCATCGTGATCCGGCCGAACTGTCCCATCGCCGCGTCGGCGGGCTGCGCGTCGGCGGCCGAGCGCATCTCCGCGTGCCAGAATCCGAACCCGCAATGTGCCTTGAACGACGCCATCGAGCAAAGGACGCCGTGATGCTCGAAATGCGGAAAGCCCCACTTGATCGTTTCCGTCACGTCGGGACACGTGTCGTGCACCAGCGCGCGCAGGTGCACAAGGATGGGCCGTGCAAAGTCTGCGGAGCGGGCAATGTAGGCATCCACGCGGTCGTCGCGAGTTCCCATGGCGGTTCCCTCCTGGTCTGCCGAGCCGATCGGGCTGTGGCATGCAACGGCGGATTCTAGTCCGGTCGTCCGCGGCCTGCATCAGTTGCCGGCTGGATCGGTCGGGAGTACGTTGCCGGTTGCGGCCGACTCCGGTCGATCGCGATTCCTGCGCTGAATTCCGGCTGGGAGGCTCAATGCGTTTGCAATCCTGCGTCGTCGGCTTCGTCGCGTTGGCCGCGAGCGCGCTGGTTGCGGCCGAACCGGTGCCGGGAAGTGCCGAGCTTGCAAGATCGCTCGCGCCTTTCCTGGCCAAGCCGCTGCCGACGATCGAAGCGCTGGTCGGCGTGGCGATGCCGCCCGCGTCGCCGCTGATGGTGGTGGCGAGCCTGGGCGACGACGCATCGCAGCCGGACCTGGATCGCGGCTATGCCATCGGATACACGCTGAACGAGCTGCTCTTCGGTGCCGACCCGAAGCTGGACGTCGTGGCACCCTGGCAGTATGCGGTCGACACGAAGACGAAGGATGCGCCGCGCGGACAGAAACGCGACAGCGCGGCGAATGCCTATCGCGCCGCGGCGCGCGATCACGCGGGCTGGTGCGCTCATGGCCGGGCAAGTGGAGCGAAGCCGGTGCGGGTGGAACTCGTCGTCGACGGCTGCGCGGCCGGAAAGTCGGCGCATGTCCGCCGCTGGTCGATCACCGCCGATGCCGAGTGGCCCGGCGCCCTTGCCGAAATGTGCGAGTTCGCTTCCGCGAGCGCCACCGGCGAGCTCACGCCGCAGGCGCGCGCGTCGTGCCAGCGCGCGAGAGAAATCCGCCCGGAAAGCCTGCTGGCGTTGGCGCGCTTTGGCGGTCCCAGGGAAAACCGGGCGTGGTCGTCGCTCGAGGCGCTGGTGGCGGCCGACCCGAAGTTTGCGCCTGCGGCGATCGACTACCTGTCGCGCATGACGTACAGCGCCGAGCGGCGCACCGCCTATTGGGAGCGCGTGGGCGTGATTGCCGATGGGGTGCCGCTATCGAGCGCTGTCCAGTTGCTTGCCCATTCGCAGCTGGCGCGCCATTTCGGGTGGAACGTGCGCGTTGCTCCGTATCCGACCTTCATTGCCCTCGTTCGTGAGCATCCCGAGCGCTACGCGGCCTGGCTGGCGCTGGCCTCCGCGCTCGCCGGAGGCTACCCGGAAGACTGGCCGGAGGAGACCTTTCTGACCCGTCTGCTGCCCAAGAAAGTGACCGACTGGCTGAATCCGCGTCCCTATCGGCCACCCAACGAGGCCACCCATACGATGTCGCTGGCACTGACCCTGGGCATCTATGAACGCTGGCCGCAGTCGTACCGGACCCAATGGCAGGTCGCCTACGCGCTGCAGCGCTACGGATGGATGCTGCGGGGCGGCCGGTACTGGTACGAGGTTTCCACAATCGGCAAGCGCGGCTTCCCGGTCTTCATCGATTGGTCCGAACAGTTCTATCAATCGACGCTTCGCATCAACCCCGATGCCGACGAGGTGTGGACCGGATTGATGATCGCCACGAAGCTCAACGGCGGCGACTGGCTCGAGATATTCGATCAGGCGGTCGCAGCGAATCCCAACGATTGGGGACTCTACGACTCGGCGATGAGCTACGCGATCAACCGATGGGGCGGCGACGCCGGGACGCGCGAGCGAATCGAGAGTGCCGCCCTCGCGAACAACCCGAACGCCCCGTGGGCAAAGGCACTGCGGGATCGATGGGAGACTTTCGACAAGACCGAGAAGTGACGACGCGGCGTGCGGCAGAAAAACGCCGGCGCGGGGCCGGCGTTGCCTGCTTGCTTGGTGACGGCGATTACGACGCGGGCGCCATCTGCCCGCGTATCGTCTTCATCGCCTTGCTTTCGATCTGCCGGATGCGCTCGGCGGAGACGCCGTACTCGTCGGCGAGTTCCTGCAGCGTCGACGTCGAATCGTCTTCGCGCAGCCAGCGCGCCTCGATGATTCTGCGGCTGCGGTCGTCGAGCTTGGCCAGCGCCGTGTTGAGCCCCTTCGTGCGATTCTGGGCGTCCTGCTTGCGCTCGAAGATCTTCGCCGGCTCGTCGTCGCTGTCCGTCAGGTAGGCGATCGGCGATACGTGGTTTTCCTCGTCGCCCGGGGTCGGGTCGATCGAGACGTCGCGCCCGGTGAGGCGCGTTTCCATCTCGACCACTTCCTCCGGCTTGACGCCCAGGTCGCGGGCGATGGCCTTCGCGTCGGCGACCGACAGCGCCGCCGTGCTCGCCTTCATGCTGCGCAGGTTGAAGAACAGCTTGCGCTGCGCCTTCGTCGTGGCGACCTTGACCAGCCGCCAGTTGCGCAGGATGTACTCATGCATTTCGGCGCGGATCCAGTGCAGCGCGAACGAGACCAGGCGGACGCCGCGATCCGGGTCGAAGCGGCGCACGGCCTTCATGAGGCCCACGTTGCCTTCCTGGATCAGGTCAGCCTGCGGCAGCCCGTAGCCGACGTAGTTGCGCGACACGGCCACCACCAAGCGCAGGTGGGAAAGCACCAGCGAGCGCGCGGCGTCGATGTCGTCGTGTTCCTGCAGGCGGCGGCCCAGCGCGGTTTCCTGTTCCTGCGTGAGCAGCGGGAACCGGTTGACCGCCTGGATGTAGTGATCGAGGCTCCCCAGCGAAGCGGGGGTGGGGAACGCCAGCGTCGAACTCGTCATGCCACGTCTCCAAGTAAGGTGCCGCGATGGACGACCCGGACAAGCCCGGACCGCCATCCGAAGCAATATTAGCACTCGCAACAATAGAGTGCTAAGTGTGCGACAAGTTCCCGAGCAAATCAATCGGGTTTAGCTTTGATTCGACGGGGGCTGTCCGGTTCCCCGCCTGAAGTTGGACACCGAGGACTTCGAAATATAAGGTTCCGGGTGATGGTAAGCGTTCACTAACTCGTACCGGCCCGGTTCGCGGAAGCCTGCTCCGACGGGCATTCGAATCCGTTTCCCAACGCAAGGACGGCGGACCCACTACAATCCGGTGCATCAATATTCCCCATTCCCGTGAGCGTCCCCAATGCCGTCCCACAGCGCAGCGACCCGCAAAGAGATGTACGTTGCCGTCACGCTGCTCGCCGGCGCGGCGATCGCGCTGTTCACGCCCGCCCTGGCGCAGCCGGATGGGTACTTCCCGTTTGCCGACCAGCGACGCTGGCTCGGGATTCCGAACGCGGCCGACGTGCTGTCGAACCTGGCCTTCGTCGCCGTCGGCCTGCTCGGGCTCAACCGCCTGCTGCGAGGGTTGGGTCCCGCGGAGCCCGTCGCGAGGCTGAGCCTGTACACATTCTTCCTCGGCCTGTTCCTCACCGGGTTCGGGTCGGCCTGGTTCCACTGGAATCCGTCGAACGAGACGCTGGTCGGTGACCGCCTGCCGATGACGATCGCCTTCGCCGGCGTGTTCGGGGCAATGCTGGCGCAACGCATCAGCGCCCGCAGCGGCTTGGTCGTCCTGCTGCTGATGCTGGTCGTCGGTCCCGCCAGCGTCTTCTACTGGAAGGGCACCGGCGACCTGTCGCTGTATGCGGTCGTCCAGTTCGGCGGCATGGCAGCGATACTGCTGCTGCTGAGCCTGACGCCGCGGGGCCACGATCCTTTTCCGTGGTGGGCGCTCATCGCCTGGTACGGATTCGCCAAGATCATGGAGCTCGGCGACGTCTTCGTCTGGAACGCGACCCGCGAAGTCTTCGCCGGCCACATGCTCAAGCATCTGACGGCGGCGCTGGGCGGGCTTGCGATCGCCAACGCGCTGCGGCGGCCCGTGCCGTCACGGAGCACGTGATGCGCGCGCTCGGCCTGCTGGTCCGCGGCATCGGGCATGTCTGCGGCGCGCTGCTCCTGTGCTGGGGCGCGCTGGCAATCAATTTTTCGAACCTGCCGTGGCCCTGGCTGCGCCTGACGCTTGCGATCGCGTTCGCGGCGTTCGGCATCTGGGCGCTGTGGATCACGTGCCGCCCGCGCATGCCGTGGGTCTTTGCCGTGCTGTTCCTGGCCGTATGCGCGTGGTGGACGACGATACTTCCGTCGCATGACCGCGACTGGCGACGCGAGGTCGCCGTGATGCCGCAGGCTTTCATCGACGGCGACACCGTGCGCATCGCCGGCGTGCGCGACTTCGACTACCGGACCCGCGACGACTTCACGATCCGCTACGAGGAGCGCACGGTGTCGCTGTCGCACCTGACCGGCGTGGATTTCTACGTGTCGTTCTGGATGGAAGGGCCCATCGGGCACACGTTCCTGAGCTTCGTCTTCGACAACGCGCCGCCGCTGGCCGTCTCGATCGAGACGCGGCCCGAGGTCGGCGAAGGCTATTCGCCGCTGGCCTCGATGTTCAAGGAATATGAGCTCATCTACATCGTCGGCGACGAGCGCGACCTGGTCCGCCTGCGCACGAACTATCGCGACGAGGAAGTATTTCTCTACCACCTGACGATCTCGCCCGCGGCGGCGCGCCGGCTGTTCCTGGTCTACCTCGAGCGCATCAACGATCTCTACGCCAAGCCCGAGTGGTACCACCTTCTCAGCAACAGCTGCACGATCAACATCGTCCGGTATGCGAACGTCGCCGGCAGAACGGGCGGGCTCGACATCCGCCACATCCTGAACGGCCTCATCGACCGCTACTTCTACAACACGGGGCTCGTGAACACGTCACTGGGCTTCGACGAATTGCGCCGGCGCTCGAACATCACGGAGATTTCGCGCGCTGCCGGCAACGGCGACGATTTCCCGCAGAAAATCCGCGCGAACCTGCCACCCGCCCACCCCTGACGCTTCCGCTTCGCGTCAGGACGAAGGCGGCAGCAGCGCCTCGACGAAATCGCGCGCCACAAAGGGTCGCAGGTCGTCGACCGCTTCGCCGACGCCGATGAACCGGAGCGGAACCGGGTGCTGCTTCGCGATCGCCGCGACGACGCCGCCCTTGGCGCTCCCATCCAGCTTGGTCACGATGAGACCGGTGAGCCCGACGGCTTCGTCGAACGCCTTGACCTGCGCCAGCGCGTTCTGCCCGGTGTTGGCGTCGAGCACCAGGATCACCTCGTGCGGCGCACCGGCCTCGGCCTTCGCGAGCACGCGTTTCACCTTGCGCAGCTCTTCCATCAGGTGCGCCTGCGTCGGCAGGCGACCGGCGGTGTCCGCGAGCACGACGTCGATGCCGCGCGCACGCGCAGCGGCGACCGCGTCGAACATGACGGCCGCCGGGTCGCCCCCGGCCTGCTGGATCACGGCGACGCCATTGCGTTCGCCCCATACAGTGAGCTGCTCGCGTGCGGCCGCGCGAAACGTGTCGCCCGCGGCCAGCAGCACCGAGAGATCCTGCGCCTGCAGCCATTTGGCGAGCTTGCCGATCGACGTCGTCTTGCCCGCGCCGTTGACGCCGGTGAGCATGATGACGAAGGGACGCTCGCCGCCCACGACCAGCGGCTGCTCGAGCGGGCCGATCAGGTCGACCATCGCGTCGGCCAGCGTTGCCCGGGGATCGGCCGCCGCATCCGCACGCTTCCAGCGCACCTTCAGGGCGTCGAGCAGGTGCTGCGTGCCGTCGACGCCGACGTCGGCGCCGAGCAGCGCCGTTTCCAGTTCCTCCAGCGCGGCGTCGTCCAGCACGCGGCGCACGAAGACATCTCCAAGCGCGTTGGCGATCTTTTCGCGCGACAGCCCGAGTCCGGCCTTGAGGCGCTCGGTCCACGACGGCTTGTCCGGCACCGGCGTGTCGGCGGGAGATTTTTTGAACAGGTCAAACATCGGAAACCGGCGGTGAAGGGCTCAGCTACCGTCGCGGTGACGGGCGGAGGCTAGAATTCTACCGGTTCCCGCTTCGCTCACCTCACCTTCACCTTCACGCCACGCCCACCATGCCCGCCGCTGCCGCCAACCGTGTCCGCATAATCGGCGGCCGTTTCCGCGGCCGCGTCATTCGCTTTCCGGCGGCCGCCGGACTGCGCCCGACGCCGGACCGCGTGCGCGAAACGCTGTTCAACTGGCTGGGTCAGGACCTGACGGGCCAGCGCACGCTGGATCTCTACGCCGGCAGCGGCGCGCTGACGCTGGAGGCGCTGTCCCGCGGCGCCGAACATGCGGTAGCGGTCGACCGCAATCCGGACCTGGTGCGCGCGCTCACGGAAACTGCAAAGACGATCGGCGCGACCGGGCTCAACGCGCTCGCGGCCGACGCGCGCCGCCATCTTGCCCGCGACACCGGTGCGTACGATGTGATCTTCCTCGATCCGCCGTTCGAGTCGGACGACTGGTCGTGGCTACTGCCCGCGTGCGCGCAACGGCTGGCCGGCGCCGGATACATTTATGCGGAAGCCGGCCGGGAACTGGCTGCTGCTCCCGGCCTCTCGGTCTGGCGCCACGCCAAGGCCGGCGCCGTGCATTATCATCTGTTCATCCGAGCCGGTGACGCGGCAGAAGACGGCACACCCAACGGTCCAACACCATGATCAAAGTCGTCTATCCCGGCACGTTCGACCCGTTCACCTGCGGCCACGAGGACCTTGTGCGCCGCGCGTCGCGCGTGTTCGACCATGTCATCGTCGGCGTGGCCGACAGCGAGTCGAAGCGACCGATGTTCTCTGCAGCGGAGCGGGTGGCGATGGCAAAGGAGACGCTTGCGCCGCTGGCGAACGTCGAGGTCATCGGTTTTTCGGCGCTGCTGATGGATTTCGTCCGCCAGCAGGGGGCGAAGATCATCCTGCGCGGACTGCGCGCGGTGTCCGACTTCGAATACGAATTCCAGATGGCCGGAATGAACCGCCACCTGCATCCCGACGTCGAGACGATGTTCCTGACGCCGTCGGAGCAGTACACGTTCATCTCGGCCACGATCGTCCGCGAGATCGCACGGTTCGGCGGCGACGTGTCGCATTTCGTGCCGGCCATCGTCGACGCGCGCATCCGGGCGCGCGTGGCGGAGATCAACGTCGGGAAGCACTCGTAAAGCGGGCGGAAACACCACATGGCGTTGATGATCACCGACGAATGCATCAACTGCGACGTGTGCGAGCCCGAGTGCCCGAACGCCGCGATCTCGCAGGGACCGGAGATCTACGTGATCGACCCGGCCAAGTGCACCGAGTGCGTTGGCCATTTCGACGTGCCGCAGTGCCGCGAGGTCTGCCCGGTCGACTGCATCCCGGTGTCGCCGGACCACATCGAGACGCCGGCCCAGCTGAGGCTGAAGTACGAAGGATTGATGGCGATCAAGATTGCGGTCTGATCACGATCCGCCTGTGGCGGTTCCCGAGCCGTTATGTGCGCGAACGTACAGACATGCGCCCAGCTGGGGCAAAAGATGGGCCATCCGCGGTTGGATGCGGGCAGGCGTGCGCGCGCTGCCGGTTCGCTGCCGGAACCCGACATCCCAGAAGAGGTTGCCATGAACACACTGAGCGCCAGCGTCCCGCAAGTCCGCAATACCGTGCAACTTCGCGATCATCGCCCTCTTCTCCACCGTAGATTTCATGTCGGCCGGTGCATGGGCTTGGGAATCGTTGCGCTGCTTTCGGTTGCGCAAGCCGGCCCGGTGCTGGCGGCGACCGCGCCCAACCTCGGATCGACCGGCACCTACGGAATCGTTTCCAGCACCTTCACCAATTCCAACACGGCGCCGCAGACCATCGTCAATGGCGACGTCTGCTACACGACGGGGCCGGTGACGCCGCCGTTGACCATTACCGGGCTGACGGCGACCCCCTGTCCTCCGATCACCGGAACGGACCAGGGCCTCGCGCTGGCGAATCTGAATGGCCAGGCATGCACATCGCTTGGCGCAGGTGCAGTCGCCCTCGATTCGATCGTGATCGGCACCAACCCCCCCGGAACCATTCCTCCCGGCTGCTATTCCAGCGGCGGCGCGATGAACGTCACCGTTTCGACGACCGTGACGCTGAACGGCGCCGGCGTCTACGTCTTCCGGCCGGGCGGGGCGCTCAATACTGCCGCCAACTCGAACATAGTTCTTGCCGGCGGTGCCTGCGCATCCGACGTCTTCTGGGCGCCGGGTGGGTCCACGACGCTCGGCGCCAATGCCGCGCTTTCGGCCACGCCGACGTTCGTGGGCAACATCATCGACGCCGCCGGCATCACCGTAGGTCACTTTGCCAACGTGACGGGACGCTTGCTGGCCTTTGGCGGAACCGTCACGACCGACGCCAACACGATCACGGTCCCCGCATGCGCTCCCTTCGCCGGCGGAAATGTCACAGTGCCGGCGCTGTCCAATTGGACCATGGCAGTGCTCGTCGCGCTCCTGGCCGCCGCTGGCGTGCTGGTGATGCGCAGGAAGACTGCGTAGCGGCCGCGATCTCGTAGTACTTCCGCAGGTGGAAATGCAAACGGCCCGCACGCGCGGGCCGTTTTCCGTGGACCCGGCAGCGGGACTCAGGCGTTGGCCGCCAGCGGCAGCGTGTCCGGATACATGACGATCGCGTCGACGGCGCTGACTTCCTGCATCAGCCCCTTGATCTGGAGTTTCACCGCGGCCTCCTGCTGCTCGAGTTCGGCGATGCGCTCCTCGAGTTCGTCGCTGGCATGGTGGATGCGCTTGATGCTCTCCAGCCGCCGGCGCAGCTGCAGGTGGTGCTCGCGGACCTGCGTTTCCAACGGCGACATGACGGCCTTGAGCCATGCCTCGACGTCGCGGTTGGCGATGTCGTAGACGTGCTTGACGCGCGACGCGATGGTCTCGAAGAAGCGCTTCATCAGCGCGAACTTGGCCTTGCTGACCATGTTCCACAGCGTGTTGAAGTGCGTGTTGTAGGCGCGTTCGAGCCGCTCGATTTCCTTCTGGTATTTGAGCACGGAAAACTGGGGCGGGTTGAACGGCTCGAGCGCGTGCTCCTTGGCGAAGCGCGCGTACATGGCGCGCATCATGTCGTGGATCTCGCCGGCCTGGCGTGCCGCCGCGTCGAGGTCGCCGCGGATGCCGGCGAAGAATTCGTTCATCGCGCCGCGGACGCCCTTGGTGAACGGGCTGTCCTCGATGTTGCGGCGCGTGCGGCCGGCGTTGGCGCGCAGCGCCTCGAGGCCGATGTGGTCGAAGAGCTCGTTGGTCTGCTGCGTGAACACATTGCGCAGCGCGGTGTAGCGCGCGAGCCCGCGCTCGAAGAGTTCCTTCTCCTCGCGCACGCGCTCCATCATGTGGCCGACGACATCCTGGTTCTTGCCGCGCAGCGCGGTCAGTTCCGCGAGCTGCTCGACGATTCCCGAGACGCGCGCATCCAGTATCGAGCGCACGCCGGCGGCGAGCGCGCGCAGTTCGGCCTGCGACGCTGCGCCGACGATGTCGCGCTTGGCGGGAATGAGTTTCTGCGACAGCGACTGTTCGAGCGCCGGGAGGCGGCTGCGCGCCAGCAGCGCGTCGTCGCCGTTGACCTTGGCCAGCAGCGCCTTCTGCGCCGACGCGGCGAACACCTGCGATGCCGGCACGCCCAGCATCTGCGCGGTGTTGCGCATCTGGCGGTTGATTTCGCCGTTGATCTCGGCTTCAGACTTCAAGTCATCCCACAGGCCGTCGATCTTGTTCAGGATGACCAGGCGCCCGGCCTTGGTCGCCGGATCGTCGCCCGCGAGATGCTGGTTCCAGACCTCGAGGTCGGTCTTGGTCACGCCGGCGTCGGCGGCGAGGATGAACAGCACCGCGTGCGCGTTGGGCAGCAGGTTCAGCGTGAGTTCGGGTTCGGTGCCGATCGCGTTCAGGCCCGGCGTGTCCAGGATCACGAGCCCCTGCTGCAGCAGCGGGTGCGGGAAATTGATGACGGCGTGGCGCCAGCACGGGATGTCGATGGTGCTCTCGTCGTCGTCCTCGAGCGCCGCCAGCATGTCCTCCTCGCCTTCGCCGAAGAGACCGTACTTGCGCGCCAGGTCGACCGGCACGCGCTTGACCTGCGACACGCGGCCCAGCACCTCGCCCATCTTCTCGGCGTTGCCCAGGTCGAGCGGGAACGTGACCCACTCGTCGGCGTAGTTCTTGAATTCGGAAACCGTGGCGTCCTTCAAGCGCGTCTCGATCGGCAGCAGCCGGATCGACGGCGGGCGCGCGGCGTCGTAGAGCAGTTCGGTCGGGCACATCGTCGTCCGGCCCGCCGAGGAGGGCAGCAGCCGCTGGCCGAAGTCCGCGAAGAAGATCGCGTTGATCAGTTCGGACTTGCCGCGCGAGAACTCCGCCACGAACGCGACGATGAGCTTGTCCTGGTGCAGGCGCTCCAGCAGCTGCTGCACCTTGAGGTCGACCTGCGCGTCGGCCAGGTCCTGCTGCTGCAGCCAGTCATGCAGGCCGGAGATGCGGCCGGAAAGCCGCCGGCGCCAATCGCTGTAGGCCTCGAAGCGGGCTGCCAAATCGCGGGAAGGGACCATGGTTCGGAGGGGGCGCGGGCCGTTAAGGGGTCGAAATAGGGGAATTTGAAACTCTAGCATAGGCTTGTAAAGCACAAGTCATGCCGAATTTGCCCGATTTGACCGGTCGGAGCCGCCCTCGCAGCGCCCCGCGGAGCAGGCGGGACCTGCCCCTTGGCATCCAGCCGCAACCCAACGGGGATTGTGCACTGCAAGATTGCCGCAACGCGGCGTCCCCTGCCGCGCAGGGCGCCTCAGCGCTGGCAGACGGGGCAGTAGAACGACGCCCGTGCGCCCAACTGCCTGTGCCGGATGGGGGTGCCGCATTTCCGGCAGGGTTCGCCTTCCCGGCCGTAGACGAAGTAATCGAGCTGGAAGTAGCCAGGCTCGCCGTCGGCGTCGACATAGTCGCGCAACGTGCTGCCGCCCTTGGCGATGGCTTCGGCCAGCACCGCGCGCACTTCCGTCACCAGCCGCGCCAGCCGCGGCCGCGACAGCTTGCCGGCCCTTGTCGCCGGCCGGATCCCCGCCCGGAACAGCGATTCGTTCGCGTAGATGTTGCCGACGCCGACCACGAGGTGGCTGTCCATCAGCGCGAGCTTGATCGCAGCGCTACGCGAGCGGGTCCTCCGCCAGAAGTAATCGGCATCGAAAGCGGCATCGAACGGTTCCGGCCCCAGGTCGCGCAAGAGTGGGTGCGCCAGTACCGGGTCCGGCGCCCAGAGCATCGCGCCGAAACGCCGCGGGTCGTGGTACCGGAGGCGCGAACCGTCCTCGAAGACGATGTCCACGTGGTCGTGGGGGCGCCGCGCGGGCGCATTCGTGTGCACTCTCAAGCTGCCGGTCATCCCAAGATGCACCAGCAGCGTGCCCTCGCCGACGCGGAACAGCAGGTATTTGCTGCGCCGGTCCAGGGCGTCCACCGTCCTGCCTTCGAGGCTTTTCTTGAGGCTGGCGGGAACCGGCCACCGCAGACGGGGGTCGTACACGATCAGTTTGGCGATACGGCGACCGACCACGCTCGGCGCCACGCTGCGGCGGGTGGTCTCGACTTCAGGCAGTTCGGGCATCGTGGCAGCGTGGGGTTTGCGGGTTGCGCGGGATTTGTTGCGCCGCCGAATATAGCCTAACATCGACCGCCTGCCGGTCTACCCGTCTTTCGCGAGTCCGTATGGCGCTCATCCGCATCCCGCATTGCCGTTCCTCCCGTTCGCTGCGCGCACCTTTGTTCGCCGCCGCGCTTGCCGCGTCTGCGCTGCTGGCGGCGTTGCCGGCGGCGGCGCAGCAGCCATCGCCGGGAAGCGCCGGGAGCATGGTTGCGGACAAGCTGTCGCCCTCGGCCACCGATGCCGGGCTGTCCGCCGACCTTTTCTACAAGTTGCTGCTGGCCGAGGTCGCGCTGCAGCGGGGAGAGTTGCCCGTTGCCGCCCGCGCCTACTTCGAGGCGGCACGGGAATCGCGCGATCCGCGCGTCGCACGGCGCGCGACGGAAATCGCGCTGGCCGCCCGCCAGCGCGGCATGGCCGTGGAGTCCGCGACGCTGTGGGCCTCGCTCGATCCCGAGGCTGCGCGCCCGAAGCAGGTTTTGTCGTCGCTCGCCGGGACTGTTCCAGGCAAGGAGCTGGCGGAGCCGGGCGTCGACGACGAAATTCGCGGCCGGCTCGAGAAGCTCCTGAGCGATGCCGCAGTCTCCGGCCAGGGGGTCGGCGAGGTATTCCTGCAGATCAACCGGTTCCTGGCGCAGCAGCCCGAACGCAAGCAGGTCTATGAGCTCGTGCGCTCGCTCGCCAAGCCCTATCCGGCCAATCCGGAAGCACACTTCGCTGTTGCCTACGCCGCCCTCGCCGCGGAAATTCCCGCTGCCGGCGGCGTCGATCCGGCGTTGTCGGAAGTCGACATCGCACTCGAATTGAAGCCCGCGTGGGAACGCGCGGCGCTGCTGAAGGCCGACATACTTACCCGGACCTCGGGCGACGCGGCCATCGCGTTCCTGCAGAAGTTCGTCGCCGCCAATCCGGATGCGCGCTCGGCGGCCGGCGCCCTGGCGCAGATCTATGTCGAGCAGAAGCGCTACGCCGATGCGCGCGCGGTTTTCCAGACGTTGTGGGACGGCGATCGCAAGTCGCGCGAGTTCGAATTCGGCGTCGCGGCGATCTCGGTGCAGATGAAGGATTGGACGACGGCCGAAGCGCTTTTCCTCGACCTCAAGAAGGCCGGCTACGGCGAGAACGGCGTCGTCGAGCTCTACCTGGCGCAGGTCGCCGACGAGACGGGCCGCTATCAGGAGGCGATCGACCGCTATCTCGCCGTTCCCGAAGGCGAGCGCGCGTGGATAGCCAAGCTCCGCGTCGCGGCGATGATGGCCAAGCAGAAGCGCGTTCCGGAAGCACGCCGTTACCTGGCGGACCTGCCGGCCGTGACGATCGACGAGCGCGTGCAGGTGCGCCAGGCGGAGGCGTCGCTCTTGCGCGACGCGAACGACAACGCGGCCGCCTATGCGGTGCTGAAGCAGGCGCTGGTCGAACACCCGGAGAACGCTGACCTGCTGTACGACTCGGCAATGGTCGCGGAGAAGCTGGACCGGATCGACGAGGCCGAAGCCAGCCTGCGCCGTGTCGTCGAGCTGAAGCCGGACGATGCGCAGGCGCTCAACGCACTGGGCTATACGCTCGTCGACCGCACGCCGCGCACCAGCGAAGGCATGGCGCTGATCGAGAAGGCGTACAAGCTCGCCCCCGATGATCCGTTCATCCTCGACAGCATGGGCTGGGCGCTCTACAGACAGGGCAAGCTCGATGATGCCGAAAGCTACCTTCGCCGCGCGATGACGCAGCGTCCCGATGCGGAGATCGCCGCGCACCTGGGCGAAGTGCTGTGGAAGAAGGGCGATACGGTGCGCGCCAACGAAGTGTGGCAGTCGCAGCTGCAGTCGTCGCCGCAGAACGAGGTGCTGCTCGAGACGGTGCGCCGCTACTCGAAGTGAGCATGTCGTCCCGGGTCGCGGTCGCCGCGATCGCTGTCTCGGCACTTTTCCTTTCCGCATGCACGACGGTCGCGCCACGCACGGCCGAGACGGCGGTTGCGGGCACCGACCAGCCGTTCGCGATCGACGGCCGATTGTCGGCGAAGCGCGGTTCGGACGGCGCCACCGCAAACTTCGCGTGGAACCACGAGCCCGGCCGCGACCGCATCGACCTGGCGTCGCCTTTCGGACAGGTGCTGGCGCGCGTGGACGGCGCCACTACCCTCGTCGTGGTCGAGCGGCCCGGCGGTGCGACCGAGACCTATCCCGACTGGAACACGATGACGATCGCGCTGCTTGGGGCACCGGTTCCGGTCGACGACCTCGCGTTCTGGATCCGCGGCGCCGCGCGCGAAGGTGGCGCCGCGTCGGTCGAACGCGATGCGATCGGTCGCGTGCTGGTCCTGCGGCAACAGGCGTGGGAGATCGTCTACAGCTATCCGGATGACGCGCCGGGCGCGATGCCGTCGCGCGTCGTGCTGAAGCGCCCGGACGCACAACCCGTCGAAGTTCGCGTCGTCGTCGATCGCTGGGGCGTGGAGCCGGCCAGCCGCTGATTGCGGCACAATCGACGCGCATGAAATCCCTTACCGTCCCCGCTCCGGCCAAGGTCAACCTGTTCCTGCACGTCACCGGACGGCGCGCGGATCGGTATCACACGCTGGAATCGCTGATCGCGCTGATCGATCTCGCCGACATGGTCACGCTCACGCGACGCGACGACGGCGTCATCCGCCGGCCGCTCGACGTCGCCGGCGTGCCGGAGGACCACGATCTCTCGCTGCGCGCCGCGCGCGCGTTGCAGGCCGCGACGGGTTCGCGGTTCGGTGTCGACATCGTCCTCGACAAACGCATTCCGCTGGGCAGCGGCCTGGGCGGCGGCAGTTCGGACGCCGCGACGGTCCTGCTCGCGTTGAACCGGTTGTGGGACCTGTCTTTGCCGCGCTCCGAACTGCTGCGACTGGCCGTGGGCCTGGGCGCCGATGTTCCGCTGTTCGTCGCGGGCGAGAACACCATGGCGCGGGGCATCGGCGAAATCCTGGCGCCGGTGTCGCTGCCGCCGTGCTTCCTGGCGCTGGCATTCCCTACCGCGGCCGTGCCGACGGCCGACATCTTCGCCGCGCCGGAATTGACACGCGCGACCCCGTCGGCGAAAATAGACGTCTTTTCCGAGGGTTATGGCCGGAATGACCTCGCGCCCGTCACGGCGTCCCGCTTCCCGGCCGTGGCCGCGGCGATCGACGCACTGTCGCGGGCTTCGTCGCTGGCGCGGATGAGCGGGTCGGGTGCGTGCGTGTTCGCGGCATTTCCAACCGAAGACAAGGCGCATGACGCGCTGGCGCTGCTGCCGCAGAATATCGGCGGATGCGTCGCGCGAACGCTTTCGCGCCACCCGTTGGCCGGGTTTGCGTGAACGCGGGTTCGCGCGGATTCAGGCAGTATCGAACGATTTTCAGTTTCCGCTGGGGAGTCGCCAAGTGGTAAGGCACCGGATTTTGATTCCGGCATTCGTAGGTTCGATCCCTACCTCCCCAGCCAACAAGACGACAGGCAGGACTTCCGACCGGATGTCCTGCCTGTTTTGCTTTCCGGCGCCGCTTTCAGGGACCAACTTCTGGGACAATTGCAGCCATGGCCTTTGAACGCATGCGCATCTTCACCGGCAACGCGAACCCCAAGCTCGCGGCAGCCGTTTGCAAGCATCTGAACGTCAGCCTAGGGCGCTGCCAGGTCGGCCGCTTTTCCGACGGCGAGGTCATGGTCGAGCTGATGGAAAACGTGCGCGGCCGCGACGTGTTCGTGCTGCAGTCCACCTGCGCGCCGACCAACGACAACCTGATGGAGATCATGGTGATGGTCGATGCGCTGAAGCGCGCGTCGGCCGCGCGCATCACCGCGGCGATCCCCTACTTCGGCTATGCGCGGCAGGACCGCCGGCCGCGTTCGGCGCGCGTCGCGATCACCGCCAAGGTCGTGGCCGACATGCTCTCCACCGTCGGCGTCAACCGCGTGATGGTGATGGACCTGCACGCCGACCAGATCCAGGGATTCTTCAACATTCCCGTCGACAACATCTACGCCACGCCGATCCTTCTCGGGGACCTGTGGAAGCGCAACTATGAGGACCTGATCGTCGTGTCGCCGGACGTCGGCGGCGTCGTGCGCGCGCGCGCGATCGCCAAGCGCCTCGACTCCGACTTGGCGATCATCGACAAGCGCCGCCCGAAGGCCAACGTGTCGGAGGTGATGAACATCATCGGCGACGTCGAGGGCCGCCAATGCGTCATCATGGACGACCTGGCCGACACCGCGAACACGCTGTGCAAGGCGGCGTCGGCGCTGAAGGAACGCGGCGCCCGCAAGGTGGTGGCTTATTGCACGCACCCGGTGCTGTCCGGCGGAGCGGTCGAGCGCATCGCAACGTCCGATCTGGATGAAGTTGTCGTGACCGACACCATCCCGCTCACCGCCGAAGCCGAAGCGTGCCCGCGCATCCGCCAGCTTTCCTGCGCCCAGCTGCTGGCCGAGACGATGACCCGCATCTCCAACGAGGAATCGGTCAGCTCGCTGTTCACCGACTGAAAACGCCGGCCGGTAGCAGCCGGCTACACCGGTGGCGCGAGCGTAGCGCGGACCCGTTCCGCATCCAGGCGTACGACATAGCCTTGCGCATCGTCGACGCCGAATGAAACGATGAGCTCGCCCTGTGCTGCGTCCCATGCAAGTCCCGCCACGAATTCGATGCCGCGCTTCGTGAAATAGAACGGCTCCGACAAGCGCGCCAGCGCGAAGGTGCTGTCCAGCAGCACGAAGCGGTGCATGTAGCAGCGGCGTTCGCCCAGGTAGGCGACTTCGTGCGGCACGTGCAGCCACCCGCCGTCGAAGGCCACCAGTTGCGAACCGCCGCGCAGGTGGTCGAGTGCCAGCGGCGGCGCGTGGACGCAGTGCTCTGTGACGGTTCCCGACGCCAGATCGACCCGGAGCATCACGAACGGATCGGAACCGTACAGCAGCAGGAGTTCGTCGCCGACGACCGCGGGCACCCAGTTCTTCTGGTACAGGTCGTCGTGGTATCCGCGGAGACGCACGGCGCGCGCGATGCGATGCCCGTCGTCCAGTTCGAGCAACGCCATCTCGCAGCGGCTGTCGGCATTGAATTCCATCGTCGTGCAGACGCACCACAGGCTCCCGCGCCAGCGGAACAGCCGGCAGTCCTCGAAGCCTTGGATGTACGGCGCGTGCCGTGGAGGCATCGCGCCCAAGATCGTCAGCTCGTCGCAGTCCAGAATGCCGCCGGCGTCGTCCAGCGTGACCAGGTAATTGCGCGTGCGGACCACGCCGGTGGCGTCGGCAAGGACGTATCGGGTGCCCGTGTCTGCAAATTCGATCGAATAATCGGCGGTGCGGATCAGGCAACGCAGCCCCGAATCTTCCAGCAGCACCGACGGATTGAACGGCCGGAACGGCGGCGGCAACGCCGGCGTCAGTTCGGAACGCGAATGGGGGCCGAACAGTTCCTCGGCGCTTTGCGCATAGTAGATCCAGTTGCGGCGCGCCGCGGCGCGCGTGTCGGGCGGCGCGTCGCGGCGGGTCGACAGCGCCAGGCACGCGGCGCGGCCGGCGCTCACGCGCTCGTCCTGCTTGCTGTAGAACCCGGCGATGCTGCGTTCTTCGGCGAAACCGTGGCGATAGACGAAATCGTCGACGAACAGCACGTCGTGCTCGGGAAAGGGGATGCGCTCCGCCATGTCGCAGGCGAGCAGCGCGGCGTCGTTTTCCCCGTGTTCGCGCAGCGCGCGCGACATGAGGTGAAGCGGCTCGGCGCGCGTGGGCCGGGCGTTGTACGCGGCAAGGCAGGCGGCGATGGCGGACTCATGGTGATCCATGGCGACATCGCAGCGAGCGAGCGAGTAGCGGGCGTACCAGACTTCCTCATCCCAGCCGCCGGCCTCGATCCGGCGCTCGTACCAGCGTCGGGCCTCTGCCGGCCGGCCGGCGTCGAGCAGCGTTTGCGCGAGGTAGAACATGGACCGCACGTCGCCCGGATCGCCGGCGAGCGCCGCTTCGAGGAGCCGGATGTCGCGCTCGCACTTGTCCCCGCGGTTCGAACCGGACGCGTGATCGACGAACCACAGGCCGCGCAGGCGCTCGGTCGTCACGTCGAGAGACAGGTATTCGTGCGTCGCGCCGACATAGCGGGCATGCGCGTCGCGGCGCACCAGCCGTGTGTTCCAGTACGCGAGCCGGTTCTTCTGCAGCAGCGTATACGCCGGCGCGCCAAGACCGTTCCGGAAGCCGGCATCGTCGACCCTCAACTCCATGTCTGCATCGGCCAGCAGCAGGTAGTCGAAGTCGAGGCGCGATTCGCGGCAGTGATCGAGCGCGACGTTGCGCGCCTGCGCGAAATTGCCGAATTCACTTGCGTGCAATTCGCCGGGAATGCCGCGCGCCGCGAAGAAGCTGCGAATCACGTCCGGCGTGCCGTCGGTCGAGCCGGTGTCGCAGATCACCCACGCGTCGATCGCGGGCGCTGCCGCGGCGAGACAACGCTCGATGATGGCGGCCTCGTTCCTGACGATCATGTTGAGGCACACGCGCGCGCGCTGCGCGCCTGCCGCGGGACGGGACATCGCGCGCTAACGCCGGGTGCGCAGGCGCGAGAGGCCGATCAGTGCGAGCAGCGCGGTGAGCGCCGCGAGCGCGGCATCCGACGCGGCCGGAACGGGCGCGGCCGTCACGGGCGTGCCGGGGGCGAGTGCGGTCGCCAGCACCGCACCGCAGCCTGTCTGCAGCACATACGAGCTGCTCGTGGCTTCGCCGCCCCCCGAACCGATGCACGCCTGCACCGCATTGCTGCCCGAGGTGGCATACGACGCGCCGGCGTTGATGCCGTCGCCTTCGATCGCAAACGACGCGCTCGTGCCGGCATGCGCATCGAGCGCGGCTAGGACGACCGCCGCCGCGATCCAGCCGCGGGCGCGGGCAAGACTCAAGGCGCGGGGCCAGTCGGCCCGGTGGCGCCTGATGCGCCCGTGGGACCGGTTGCGCCGGTGCTGCCGGTAGGACCGGGCGGCGCGCCGGTGGGGCCGGTGGGCCCAGTCGGTCCGGTGGTTCCGGTGGGGCCGATGGCGCCCGTCGGTCCGGCGGGACCGGAATTGCCGGAGGCTCCGGCGGGACCCGACGGCCCCGTGGGTCCCTGGATGCCGCTGGCACCTTGCGCGCCGGTGGCACCCTGTGCGCCCGTCGGTCCGGGCGTGCCCGCGTTGCCGCTTTGCAGCGCAAACGGGACGCTGGTGATGCGAAGATTGGGAGAGAGCTTTTCGCCGCTGACCGTCACCTCGAGAAAGACCAGCGGCCCCAAGACGTCGGTCGGCGCTCCTGCGAAGGTGGCGGCGGACATCGGCAACGAACTGCCCAGCGGAACGGTGAAGAAACCGTTCCGGACCGTGACGCCGGCGTAGCTTTCCTGCCAGCCCGAGGGAAGCGGGGCGCCCAGGTTGTCCACCAGGCGGAACGCCATGGCGAACGTGCCGTTGCGCGGATTGCCCGAGGGATCGGTCAGGCGCCCCTGGTAGGTGATGATGGCCGGCACCTGCGCCAGCGCGTCGGCGGCGCGGAAGGCCAGCGTGGACGAAGCTGCCAAAACCAGTGATCGGCCCAGAAACAGTCGGCGAGAGGTCGGAAACACGGGTCCTGTGAGGGTTTATGGGTTCGTCACGGCAGTT
>Ga0302323_100000799_pt1 | contig 25478 bp, 24 predicted proteins | sample Fen_T0_3_FD_201950 | JGI IMG/M metagenome (GOLD analysis project Ga0302323, IMG submission 201950) | Peat permafrost microbial communities from Stordalen Mire near Abisko, Sweden - Fen_T0_3 | ecosystem: Environmental > Terrestrial > Soil > Wetlands > Permafrost | place: Sweden: Abisko...
TAGACTGGATCGGCCAGATCGTCACCGCCCGCCTCGAACAAGACTTCACCGCGGGTGGCCTCGACCGCGGCCGTGGTACGTGGGGTTTCGTGCCCCACGCCGGCGTAGACCTGACAGTGGGTCTGCGAACAAAGGCGATAAGGATCGCCGATGTGGCGGGTGCCGATCTTCGAGAGCAACTCACCGCGGGCAGCGATCGCTTGGGCCTTGAGCGCCTCCTCGGGAGCGCTCGGGAAGATTTCGGCGGGAATCAGGCCGGCCAGCAGCTTGTTTTCTGGCACGGCATTGACCACTGCCAAGCTGCCGTGGCGGTCGAGGGTGACATAGATGCGCCCGGCGTAGACGCCCGAGATCCTCGTCTTCTCCCCGATGCCTTCCACGCGCAACGGCGCATCGTCGGCGGCGACAAACCAAAGCACGCCTTCGTTGCGCACCCTGCAGCCGGACTTTTCGCCGATCGCTTCCAGCTGACCGTGGGGCCGGTCGACGAGCTCTGTGAATACACCGGGGTGCACGAGCGGAGCCTTCTTCGCCAGGCCTTCCATCCCCTGCTCTGCTGCTTCCGTCGAACTGAAAGGTCCCACGCCCACCAAGCATTCACGCCGATCGATGACCTCCCCGCCCACCCCGAACAACGTACCCTGTTCGAAGCGCCGCGGTTTTTCGCCCCTGCCCTGCCACGCCGCCAATTCGCCGTCGGCCTGCTGGGATTTCGCGACCGGTCCGCGCCAGACCACCGCCCAATAGCGCAGCTTGGCCGGCGAGGTCGATGAAGCGCGGATCTGCCAACTGTCGTCGGCGCGCACTTCGGCGCCCCCGTCCCCCTCGGGCAGAAGTCGCAACTTTCCGGAGGGCCCGCTCAGCGTGACGCTGGAAAGCCCTTCGGCGACAGCGACTGGCACCACAGGCAGGCCGTCTTTGGTGAAGCGAAACTCGGCCGAGTAGATCGACCGCAGCTTGTCGGCGCCGGAAAACTCGTCCGCGCCTTCGGCACGGAGTGAAAGGGTAAGCAGAAGGGCGACAGTAAGCCAGCGGGTCATTTGAGGTCGGTGGTGGCGAGATAGCGCAGATTGAGGGCGTTCACGGTGAAGTGAGCCACAACGGGTCCGCTGAGATCCCCTGCCCACAAGAACAGTTGGCCGAACACGACACCAGCCAGGAGCGACGAAAACGTCCACGGCAGGAACCTCAGCTTCGGTCCGATATGAAGGAGCGCGAAGACGGCGCTGGAGGCCCAAAGCCCAACCGCGGGCAAAAGAGCGCCGCGGAAGAAGATCTCCTCACCGAAGGAAGAAGCCACGGCGAGCACGACGATCTCCATCCCGGGCAAGGGTCCAAGCAACGCACGCAGGTCGCGATGCAACGACCGCCCCCACTCGAAACGATGGGTGGCGAAACGCGAGGCGAACACGAAGCCCAAGCCGATGAGCAGCCCCGCGATGATCCCCAACAGGACCTGTGCGTCGTCCCGGCCCGGAACGCGCCACACTGTGGAGTCGCCGCGCAAGGTCGACCAGGCGACCCCGGCTGAAGCAAGTCCCAGGTAAAGTACCAGGACCAGCGCTGGGCGCGACCAGCTTCTACTGGCATCGGGCATCGGAGACACCATATCAGCAAAGCCGCCCCGCCCAGACAGAAGAGAAGCGGATAGGGGAAGCCAATACCGCGGCGCGCTGTCAGCATGGCTATCCCGCAGTAACTACGCGGGTTTTACCTTAGCCTAACGCGCGTCAGGATCACCTTCCGGAAATCCGGGTTTGTTGCGGGCGACGCATCGCGAACATGGTAGACGTCTGGTCACCATGCCGCTCGCAGCGGTCAGGTCGAAGCGACACAGTGCCAGGATCACCGCCCCGGAAGACAGGGTGGTGCGGGAAGTTGGTCTTCAAAAACTGCTGCAGACGCGAATCTGCGACCTGACGCTAAAAGTCGAAGACGTCCTGTTCGACTGTTTGGCCCAGGTGACCAGCGAGCTGCGAGCCAAGGGCATCACGTTCATCCCTGCGTTCTATCTGGGGGACGACGACTTCTGGACCGCCGACCGAGCCAACAGCATCAACATGCCCTGGTACTTGGCAAACGCCCTCTTGTGGCAGCTCGTGAACGACCACTTGTTCGAGTACTCGCGCGAAGAAGTGCTGATGTACCTGCGCCACGAGACCGGACACGCCATCAACTACGCGTTCGAGCTGTGGAAGCGCAAGGACTGGGCGCAGACCTACGGCGATTTCCGCCGTCCGTACCGCGACGTATTCCCGGCCAATGCATGGAGCCGCGATTACGTCCGCTACCTGCACCGGGCGGGCATGTATCACTACGCCCAGAAACACCCCGACGAGGATTTCGCCGAGACTTTCGCCGTCTGGCTGGACCCAGCGTCGCGCTGGCGCCGCCGCTACAAGGACTGGCAGGTCGCGCTGGTCAAGCTGGAATACATCGACCGCATTGTCGACGTCGAGGGCGTGTGCAAAGGCAGCCCCCCGAATCAGCGACTGGGCCTACGGGTGCCGTACGAAAGCATCAAGGAAACCGTCGCCGACTACTTCGACATCGCCCACGCGGTAGATCCCGATCTGGCGGAATACCGCAACGACTTGCTCGAGATATTCCCGCGACGATCCGACCGGTCACGCAGCCCGCAGGGCGCCCTCTCCGCTGCCCGATTCATCCAGCAGCACCAGCGCATGCTGATAGACAAAATCCGCTTATGGATCGGAAAGTCCGACCGTCGGGTGGTCGGACGTTTCCTTCGCCAATTGCAAGCCTTGTGTACCTGGTCGCGCCGGAAGCCCAGCGCAACGAAAAGCTGGTCGACCTCACCATCGTGGCTACCTGGCATGTACTCGACGGCATCCACCGCCTAAGTGACAAGCAATCCAGACGAAAGTGAATCCGGTCACTCGACTGGTAAACCGACCTGGATGATCTTGCGCAAGACATCCGCGCCGATGCGGGGCGCCTTCTTCTCTTCCTCGAAGATGATCTGGGCCAGCGTCTGTGCGGTCAGGTCCGCGCTGGTCACATAGTCGGTTACCTGAACATCGTCGCCCTTGCGGACGAAACTGGCGACATCGGCCAGCGTGACGTAGTGGCGTTCTGTGGTGTCGTAGAGCTTCCGATTCGAGTAGCGCTTGATTGTACGCATGATTCCTCAAAGGTTGACACATCTGGGCGAGTTGACAAGGTCGCCTCGGTTTCAAATTTACAGACGCCAGCGACGGGTCCTAAAGATGAAACCCAATCCCCACCGTCCATCATCCTATGACTGGTCAAACTTGCCACGACCCACCAAAGCAACAACCTCTTTTTTTCAAGGACCGGAAAAGTCCTATTTTAGGCTGGGCTCTCATGTCACAAACCAACGTCGACCTCAACCAGCTCACCCAGCGTGAGTATCCGTACGGCTTTGCCACCGAGCTGGAGGCCGATGCGGCTCCGCGTGGGCTAAACGAAGAGGTCATCCGACTGATCTCTGGCAAGAAGCAGGAGCCGGACTTCCTTCTCGACTGGCGTCTGCGCGCGTATCGCTACTGGCTGACCCTGACCGAGCCGCGGTGGCCCAACGTGAAGTACGAGCCCATCGACTACCAGAACATCATCTACTACTCTGCTCCCAAGCCGAAAACGGCAAGCCCAACCAGCCTGGACGAGGTAGATCCCGAACTGCGCAAGATGTTCGACAAGCTCGGCATCTCCCTTGCCGAGCAGGAGCGGCTGAGCGGCGTGGCCCTCGATGCAGTGGTGGACAGCGTCTCGGTTGCGACCAGTTTCAAGAGCAAGCTCGGCGAGCTGGGCATCATCTTCTGCTCCTTTTCGGAGGCCGCACGCAACCACCCGGACCTGGTCCGCAAGTACTTGGGCAGTGTGGTGCCGTCGACGGACAACTATTTCGCGGCGCTAAACTCGGCCGTGTTCAGCGACGGCAGCTTCTGCTACATCCCGAAGGGCGTGCGTTGCCCCATGGAGCTGTCGACCTATTTCCGTATCAACGCTGCCGACACCGGCCAGTTCGAACGCACGTTGATCATCGCCGAAGCCGGAAGCTACGTGAGCTACCTGGAAGGCTGCACGGCACCCCGGCGCGACAACAACCAGCTTCACGCCGCCGTGGTCGAGATCTACGCCCACGACGATGCCGAGGTGAAGTACTCGACAGTGCAGAATTGGTACCCGGGCGACAAGGACGGACGCGGCGGCATCTACAACTTCGTGACCAAGCGGGGCAAGTGTGCCGGAAAGAATTCGAAGATCTCGTGGACGCAGGTCGAGACGGGCTCGGCCATCACCTGGAAGTATCCAAGCGTGATGCTCATCGGCGATGGTTCCGTGGGCGAATTCTACTCGGTGGCAGTGACCAACCACTATCAGCAGGCCGACACCGGGACCAAGATGATCCACATCGGCAAGAACACGAAGAGCACCATCGTGTCGAAGGGCATTTCGGCCGGGCACGGACAGAACACCTACCGGGGCCTGGTGCGCGTGGCCCCCGCCGCGGACAACGCGCGCAACTACTCGCAGTGCGATTCACTGCTGATCGGCGACGATTGCGGCGCGCACACGGTGCCTTACCTCGACGTTCGCAACACCTCGTCGCAGGTCGAGCACGAGGCGTCGACCTCGCGGATCAGCGAAGACCAACTTTTCTACTGTCGGCAGCGTGGCCTCGGCAACGAGGACGCTGTGAACCTGATCGTGAACGGGTATTGCAAGGAAGTTTTCCGGCACCTCCCGATGGAATTTGCGGTCGAGGCACAAAAACTGCTGGGCGTCAGCCTGGAAGGAAGCGTCGGTTAGTCATGGCCATGCTCTCGATTAAGAATCTTCACGCCGAGGCAGCCGGCAAACCCATCCTTCGCGGACTCAATCTTGAGGTCGAGACGGGTCAAGTCCACGCCATCATGGGACCGAACGGCTCGGGCAAGAGCACGCTGGCGGGCGTGCTGGCCGGGCGCGACGGGTACACGGTAACCGCGGGCGAAGTGCTCTATCAAGGTAAGGATCTACTGGGGCTTGCGCCCGAGATCCGCGCCCGCGAAGGGATCTTCCTGGGATTCCAGTACCCGGTGGAGATTCCGGGCGTGGCGAACACCTACTTTCTGCGTGCGGCGATCAATGCGGTTCGCAAGCACCGAGGTGAGGAAGGGCTGGATCCCATGGATTTCCTCGCCCTGGTTAAGCGCAAGGCCAAAGCTCTGGGTCTCAATCCCGAGCTGCTTGGGCGCCCCGTGAACCAGGGCTTCTCGGGTGGCGAAAAGAAGCGCAACGAGATTCTGCAGATGTCGGTGCTGGAACCGCGGCTGGCTATTCTCGACGAGACCGATTCGGGCCTCGACATCGATGCCCTGCGGGAAGTCGCGTCGGCCGTGCAAGGGCTGCGGGCTCCGTCGAGATCCATCGTGGTGATCACGCACCACCAGCGCTTGCTCGACTACTTGGTTCCCGACCGCGTGCACGTGCTGTCGGGTGGCACCATTGTGGCCTCGGGCGACAAGGAGCTGGCCATCGAGCTCGAGAAAAATGGCTACGGCTGGGCTACGGCGGGCGCCCAGGAAGGCGCGGCATGAACCTAGGCCTCTCCACGGACGCCAGCGCCCCCTACGAGGCGCGGTTTGGCGAGGTCATCGGGGGCCAGGGTAGCCTCGGGCCGGACTGGCTGACCGCCGCGCGAAAACACGCGTTCGACAGCTTTGTCGCCCAAGGGTGGCCGAGCAAGCGACAGGAGGACTGGCGATTCACCGATGTGGCGCCCATCACCGAGTCGGCTCTGTTGCCTCTGGTCGGGCACGCCTCGCTCGATCTGGCGAGCTTTGACGAGTCACTCGTCAAGCTTGGCGGCGACAGCGACCACCGCTTGGTGTTCGTCGACGGACATCATGAGGCCCAGTTCGGCGGGGGCCACATGCCGCCCGCTGGGTTGCAGGTTGCCCCGCTGGCAAAGGTGCTCGATAGTGACGAGTTGCGCTCGAACCTCGGGCACCATTTGCAGAGCAGGAATGCCTTCGTTGCCCTGAACACGGCTTTCATGAGCGACGGCGCGTTCGTGCACATCCCGGCCGGTTTCCAAACCGAGGCGCCCGTCTACGTCGTCTATCTTGCATCCACCGCGGGCAGCACCAGCTTTCCTCGCACCGTCATCGTCGCTGGCCCGAACAGTCGGGCCACGGTTGTCGAGCTATACCTGGGCGCCGGCGGCCGCGCCACACTGTCGAACGCAGCCACCGAAATCATCCTCGGTGCAGACGCGCAGCTTGCCTATCACACGGTCCAGCAAGCATCGGAAGAGGGATTCCACATCGGCCACGTGGCCGTGTCACAGGCCGCGGGCAGCCAGCTTGCCGCCCACAGCCTGTCGCTCGACGGACGAATCGTCCGCAATGACATCCAGATCGTCCTCGCTGGTGAGGGCTCTGCCTGTAACCTCGACGGCGTCTACCTGGCGTCGGGCAAAAGCCACATCGATAACCAGACCACCATCGATCACACCAAGCCGCGGTCGACCAGTCGGGAAAATTACCGTGGCGCTGTGGAAGGCGCCGGGCACGCGGTGTTCAGCGGCCGAATCATCGTCCGTCCAGGCGCCTCGAAGACCGACGCGCAGCAGACCAATCGCAACCTCATTCTCTCGGACGGCGCTCAGGTCAACAGCAAGCCGCAGCTCGAGATCTTCACCAGCGACGTGAAATGCGCACACGGCGCCACCACAGGACGCCTCGATCCCGACGCGCTCTTCTATCTGCGCGCGCGAGGAATCGGCAAGAAAGACGCGGACCGGATTCTGATTCGGGCATTCCTCCAACAGGGACTCGAACGCATCACCTCGGCGCCCTTGCGGGCCGAACTGGAAGCCCTGCTCGACCGCCGAATCGACAAGCTGGTCGCGGCAGACGCGAGGCCATGATGGTCGGGCTTCCCAACGAGCACGCCCAATTGTCGAGCAGCCTCGACGTGGAACGGATTCGCCGCGACTTCCCGGCGCTCGCGCAAAAGGTGCACGGGTATCCCCTGGTGTACCTGGATAACGCCGCGACCACGCAAAAGCCGTCGGTGGTGTTCGATCGCATAAGGCGCAGCTACATCGAGGAATGCGCCAACATCCACCGCGGCGTGTACCAGCTCAGCGAACGCGCAACCGCGGCGCACGACGAAGCCCGACAAAAGGTCCGCGCGTTCCTCGGCGCGGAACGATCGAGCGAAATCGTCTTCGTTCGAGGTTCCACCGAAGGCATCAACCTGGTGGCGCAGAGCTATGGACGCACCAACGTCGGTCCGGGCGACGAAGTTCTGATCACGGCGATGGAGCACCACTCGAACCTCGTGCCTTGGCAAATGCTCTGCGAAGACCGTGGTGCAACGATGACAGTAGCGCCTATCGACGATCGTGGCGATCTGATCTGGGCAGAATTCGAGAAGCGGCTCGGACCGAAGACCAAGGTGGTCGCGCTTACCTACGTGTCCAACGCCCTCGGCACAGTGAACCCCGCCAAGGCCATGATCGAGGCGGCGCACCGGCATGGCGCGGTCGTGCTCGTGGATGCTGCGCAGGCCGCACCTCACCTGCCGATCGATGTGAAGGCTCTGGACTGCGATTTCTTGGTTTTCTCGGGCCACAAGCTGTACGGCCCGACAGGGATCGGCGTTCTGTACGGCAAGCAGAGGTTGCTGGAAGGCATGCCGCCCTGGCAGGGCGGTGGCGATATGATCGCGTCGGTGTCGTTCGAGAAGACGACCTACGCCGAAGTGCCTGCCAAGTTCGAAGCCGGCACGCCCGACATCAGCGGGGCCATCGCGCTGGGCGCCGCCATTGACTACGTGGAATCCCTGGGGATTGGAGCCATCGAACGCTACGAGAACGATCTTCTGGCCTATGCCGAGTCCGCCCTGCAACGCCTGTCCGGTGTCCGTCTCATCGGCACGCCCAGGCATCGGGCCGCCGCGCTGTCGTTCATGCTGGACGACATTCATCCGCACGACCTCGGCACGATCCTGGACCGGTACGGCATCGCCATCCGAGCCGGCCACCATTGCGCGCAGCCGGTGATGAAGCACTTCAAGGTGCCGGGCACGGCTCGCATTTCGCTGGCCTTTTACAACAAGCGCGAAGAGATCGACGTGCTGGTCTCGCGCCTCGGCGAAGCACAGAAAATGTTCAAGCCATGAGCGACCTCGACGACCTTTACCAAGAAGTCATCCTCGACCATCAGCGCAACCCGCGGAACTACGTGCGGCTACCAAACGCCAACCGACAGGCTGACGGGAACAACCCTCTGTGCGGCGATCATGTCACCGTGTACCTCGACATCGAGGACGGCCTGATTCGTAACATCAGCTTCCAGGGGGAAGGATGCGCCATCGCGAAGGCGTCAGCGTCCATGATGACGTCGACCGTGAAAGGTAAGACCGTGGCAGAAGCCTCGGCGATCTTCAAGAACTTCCACCAGATGGTCATGGGCGGCAAAGATCCGTGCTTCGACATCGAAGCGCTGGGAAAGCTGGCGGCATTTTCTGGCGTGAGCGCCTTTCCGATGCGGGTGAAATGCGCAAGCCTCGCCTGGCATACCTTGAACACAGCCATGCACGAGCCTGGCGAAGCGATCGAGGAAGCGATCGAGATAGACAAGGAGACGCTGAAGTAATGGCCGACGCCGAGTCCACCCCCGCCGTGACTACGCCCAACCCCGCCGAGGCCGCGCCGCAATCCGCGGCTGGGCAGACCCTAGAGGGGCTGGTGTGGCAAGAGCTGCGCGAGCTCTACGATCCCGAGATTCCCGTGAACGTGGTCGACCTGGGGCTCATCTATGCAATGCAGACAGCGCCGCTCCCCGACGGTGGCCATCGTGTCGAGGTGCTGATGACGGTGACCTCACCGGCGTGTGGAATGTCGGAAGTGCTGCGCAGCGAGGCCGATGCGCGCATCCGCAAGCTGCCCGACGTTCGCGAGGTCGAAGTGGCGGTTACCTTCGACCCGCCATGGACGCCCGAGCTGATGACGGAAGATGCGCGCCTGCTCCTCAACATGTAGGGGCTGTACCTAATGCTCCGGGTGGAAAAGGAGCGATGGGGGAGAGCGGCGCTCGGCTTCGCGGGCTAGCGCCGGGACGCCCCCTCCAGGAACCTTTGCCCTATTCGGCACGGTAATGGGTTCGATGGGTTCCCGACGCGACGGGTCTCAATGTTACGAGGGCGAGCCCGATCGATCGCTTTTTTTTTAACGAACGGGGGTGCCCCCGCGCACTCACTAGCCAACAGCACGACAGAAATTCGTTCCGGCGGAGCTGGAAAATGGACCTTCAAAACATTGGATCAAGCGGGAGACCTCAAATGAAGACAAGGCGTCTATTGTCGATTTGCGCAGCGGGCGCACTGTTTGCGTCCCTAGGATTGGTGGGCTGCTCATCGAGCGATGGTGGCCTTTCCTCGGGCGGCACCGGCGGGAAGTCTAGCAGCACGGGCGGCTCCAGCGGCGGCTCCAGCGGCGGCTCCGGCGGATCTAGCACGGTCACGAGCTCAGGCGGCGTCAAGGGCACCGGCGGGGCTGGCGCTGGTGGTTCGGGCGCGGGCGGCAGCTCTGCTCGCCCCGACGCTGCCATCATTCCCGATGCGCCGATGGGCGGCGGCCGCGAGACCGGCGGCTTCACCGGCCCCGAGGCCGGCGTAGGCCGCGAAGCAGGCACCGGCAACACTCGCGAAGCGGGCACCGGCAACACTCGCGAAGCGGGCACCGGCAACACTCGCGAAGCAGGCACCGGCAACACTCGCGAAGCGGGCACCGGCAACACCCGCGAAGCAGGCACCGGCAACACCCGCGAAGCGGGCACCGGCAACACCCGCGAAGCAGGCACCGGCAACACCCGCGAGGCGGGTGGCGGCTTTGGCCGCATGGACGCGAACTAGCAGTAGTTCGTAAGCGACCGGATAGGGTCGCGAGGAAAAGCCGGACAATTGCTAGTTGTCCGGCTTTTTCTATTGCGGCTAGTCACGCAACAACAGCAGCCGACCAACCGAGAACCATGCATGCAAACCATCGGTAGGGAGACAGCTGGGCGGTGTCCTCCATGAGTCCTCCGCCATGCCTCGGGGCGCAACCGTTTGATCGTAAACGTGTTTTGCCACACCTCACAACGACAGCCGTCGACGGCAAATCGGGTCGCGCGCGGCGGACGAACTCGCTCATCGCAACCCTTGCGTTGGCAGCTCTTCAGGACGAAGCTGCGGGCATGTTTCTTCTCCGACCGCGCGTCATGACCTTGGGACTCACCTCGGCATGCCTGACGCTGCTCGTGGCTGCGAACACCACCGGGTGCCGCAAGCTGCTGGGGGGCAGCGACCAGACTTCGCTCGGCGATATCGAATCGAACCTCGACCAGCTGATCGGTCCCACCAAGACCGGGCTCAATCTACAGGTCAGCCCGCGCTTCATGACCTTCGGGCCCTTGCCCAATAGCTCGCCGTGGGAGACGCCGGTGCCTGCCAGCCAGAGCTTCGAGGCGCAGGGTCAGCGCATCAGCTTCAAGGCCGGCCGCGACGGCATGCTCCGCGAGCGCTACGAGGCGCGCCCCTGTCCGCTGCGCGAGATCTGGAGCTGTGTCGAGTTGTGGGCCACGGGAAAATTCGGCAAGGACGGTCAGCTCGCCTGTGTCGGTCTGCGCCTAGAAAAGGGCGACACCGTCGAGAAGCGAAAGCTCGACATGCGTGCCGCCGACAACTGTCCCTTCATGACAAGTCCTGGTCCTGCCCAGCAGGTCGTGCGCGGCATCGAAAAGGCCCAGCTCGAGCACACCAAAGCCCAGGAACCGGACCGTTTTCTCAATCCCAAAGCAGAGTGACTGAAGCATCGACCGAAAGTGCGTTCGGCGACGCGGCCGCCCCGGTCACCGGAAGCTCCATCCGCCAGTCCATCGCGGACTTGTGTCGGGTGGCCGCTGTGGGTGATCGGCGCGCCGAGGCCGAAGCGCAATTGGCCGACCTCCGCGCCAAGTGGCGGAGTCATCCGGACCTGTTCTCGAAGAGCATGCTTGCGGTTCTGCGGGATCTGGCCCTCGACCTGCGCAGCCAAAGCGGCCGAGACGAGAACCTCCTCAAAGCCCGGGCCGTACTCAAAGAAGTTTTTGGCTATCGCTCGTTCCGTCCAGGTCAGGAGGACATCATCGCCACCATCCTTGGCGGACGCGACTGCGTCGGGGTTATGCCCACTGGCGCCGGCAAGTCGCTGACCTACCAGATACCGGCCCGCATCTTGGGGGGAACGACGCTGGTGATCTCGCCGCTCATCGCCTTGATGAAGGATCAGGTGGACGCAGTCAGCGAGGCCGGGCTGCGGGCGACCTTTCTCAATTCCAGCCTCTCGGCCGAGGAACGACGCGAACGCGTCCAGCGGGTTCTGCGCGGCGAGCTCGAGCTGGTCTACGCCGCCCCCGAGGGCATCGAAGCGTCGTTGGGTGCCCTGTTGGGGGTAATCAAGCCGCGGCTCATCGCCGTGGACGAAGCCCATTGCATCAGCCAGTGGGGACATGACTTCCGTCCCGCCTATCGCAACCTGTTCGGTTTGAAATCCCGTTTCGGCAATCCGCCGGTACTGGCCCTGACCGCCACCGCGACCGAAGAGGTCACGCGCGACATCGTCCAGCAGTTGGCCATGCAATCGCCCGCGTGCTATCGCGGCAGCTTCTTTCGCCCGAACCTGCACCTACACGCCTACCGCAAGGGCGAGGACGGCCCCGGCGTGCGGGAACGCATCCTGCGCCTGGTACGTTCACGCTCGGGCCAAAGCGGCATCATTTACTGCCTGTCGCGAAAGTCGACCGAGCAGACCGCCGAATATCTGCGCGGTCACGGCGTGCCCGCCCGCGCCTACCACGCAGGCATGGATCCCGCCCAGCGAACACGGGTGCAGGATGGCTTCCGCTGCGACGATGTGGACGTTGTGGTCGCCACCGTCGCGTTCGGCATGGGCATTGACAAGTCGAACGTTCGCTACGTGATCCATCGCGACATGCCCCGGTCGATTGAAGGGTATTACCAAGAGATCGGTCGAGCCGGCCGCGACGGCGTAGCCAGCGACTGCGTGCTGTTCTATTCATGGGCGGACGTCATGGGTTACGACCGCTTGTTCGAATCCAACGTGGAATGGCCGCACGAGCAGATTGCCCGCCACCGCGACCGGGTGCGGGCCATGTTCCGCATGGCCGACGACTTGACCTGTCGTCATCAGGCCCTGGCCGCACACTTCGGCGAGGCCATCGACGAGTGCAAGACCTCGTGCTGCCGATGCGCAGGCTGGGACGTGGTGGGCGACAGCCGTCCGGTGCCGAGGCAGGGAAGAAAATCGAGGGCCGGGTTGCCGTCCGTGGCACCCACCTCGGACAGCGCGCCGTCGAGCCATGAAGAAGCCCTGTTCACCGAGCTCAAGACCTTGCGCCGGAGCATCGCCGACGCGCGCAGGTTGCCAGCTTACATCGTGTTCAGCGACGCCACGCTCATCGCAATGGCCGAGCGTGTGCCCAAGACCGTCGACGAGCTGCTCGCCATCCCCGGCGTCGGACCGCGCAAGCTCGCAGCCTATGGCGACGCCTTCCTGTCCCTGCTGCGACAGCGGTAGCGCCCTGTGTGACGTTCGCACGGCCCGGCGCAGGGAGGGCTTGTGCAAAGACCCACGAAACTTCTAAGCTGCCTTCTCACGGACCTTTCCGGAGTTCACTGTGCGGCAGGCTCTGCGATTCCCACTCAAGACCATCGTCGACGGCGTCTCCTATTGGCGCAAAAACGGCACTCGGCTTAGGCGAGCACGGATGCTTTGCCAATGCGGCGATGCCATGCGCATTCGCCGGGTACCCGATTTCGAAGCGCGCTCGCTCGGACTGTATCGCAAGGCCAGGCGAAGCCTGGATGGGCTGCCCCAACCTGACGACCATCCAACGGACAATGTCGCGGTCGCGGCCCACCACGCGCTTTGGATTGCCCGGCGCCCATACCGTGCATCGGCGGTTGCCTCCGTCGTCGTTGCGTTCGCGGTAGTCCTGCTGGGTTGCGCGGCGATTGTCACCGGGTCGCTGTTTTCCTCAAATCTGCGCGCGCGGTTCTTCCCGCGCGACTTGGCCACCAAGCGGCCGTGGACCGCGACCAACGCCGAGCCAGGCTATCCGACAAGTGGCACCGGACCCTCGACCGATGGCCCGACCCTGTTCCACACCGCCTTCATCGACCGACCCTGGATCGAAATCGACCTGGGCCGTGAGCACACCATTTCCGGGTTCCTGATCGAGAACCGCGCCGACTGCTGCAAAGAACGCGCCCTGCCCCTCAACGTCGAGGTCTTCCATGGTGGAACCTGGCAGCTCGTCGCCCAGCGACGGGCTCCGTTTTCCACCTGGAGCTACGACATCGAGCCGGTGCGTGCCGCGCGCGTTCGCGTGTTGCGCCCCGGCCGGAACTTTTTTCACCTCAAGCGGATCTCGGTGTACGGACGATGAGCATCAAGAGCATTTTCCGAGAAGTCCGCAAGGATCGGGAAACCGGCTGGCGTTTTACCATCATCCTGTGCCTGGTTTACGCCGCCTACCTCGTCTGGATGCACGTCCATCACGAGATGTGGCGCGACGAGGTGCACCCGTGGACGCTGGCGCGATTGGCGCACGGATTCTGGGACCTCGTCACCGGCGACCGCGCGTACGAAGGGCATCCACCCATGTGGTTCTGGTACCTGCGGGTGTGGACCTGGTTCATCGATCCCGCCTGGGGCATTCAAGTGGCCACGGCGACGGCAGCCACGGCGGCGGCGGTGCTGTTCGTTCGCTTCGGACCGTTCCCTCGCTACCTGAAAGTGGTGGCCCTGTTCTCGTTCTATTTCGCGTTCGAATACACGGTCATGTCGCGCAACTACATCCTGGGCTGGCTTTGCCTCTGCATCTTCTGCACGCTTTACCACCCGCTGCGCATCCGGCACGTGGGTATCGCGCTTGCGCTCGCGGCCCTGTCCCTCACCAGCTTTTATGGCCTCACTCTCAGCATCTTCCTGCTCGGTTTTCTGGTCCTGGATCAGGTCGGCGTCTCGCTCACCCGGACTGACGTCGCGCCGCCCGCGCGAATCAACCTGGCGGCGTCGCCATGGTTTCTCGCCGCGGTAGCTTTCGTTTCGGCCGCGATCCTATTTTGCGTGGCTTACCTCGAACCGCCCGAGCCCAATCCGTTCTACCCGCACTTCAACTGGGGCGGGCTCACGCTGTCCGCCATTCCCGACATGCTGTACCGGTTGACCGCGGCGTTCTTGCCCTGGCGCAAGTACTCGATGACCGACTTCTGGGCCCTGCACACGGCGTGGGAGGCGCGCTCGTTCTGGGCCGATGCCCTGGGCATCACCGTGCTCGTCCTCGCGTTGGCGTCGCTGTGGCCGTCGTGGCGGCTGATGCTGATCTACCTGTGCGCGGTCACCTTCATGAACATCTTCTCTGCTGTCCGCTTCGAGGGCGTGTCCCGACACTGGGGGCACTACCTGCTGCTGTTCATCGCGGGAAGCTGGGTGTTGCGAACCACGTATCCGCGGCGTAGGCACTGGCTCTCGACGGCGTTTCTCTTCGCCGTCTTCGCCTTCCAGATGGAGGCGTCACTGGTCGCCATGGCGCTCGAGACCCAAGAGGTCTTCTCCGGTGGCAGAGAAACGGCCGCCTTCATCGTCAGCCACGGCCTGCAGGATCTTCCCATCGTCGCGGGCCCTGACTACCACGCGGTCACCGTGGCCGGATACCTGCGCCGGCCGTTCATCGCCCACGAAACCGACGAAATCAACCAGACCGTGGTGTTCCATAGCCGCCGCAGGCCCTTCTCGACGGTGGCACTGGTCAATCGCGCGGTCGAGGTGGCCCGCGAACGCCAAAGTCCGGTGCTGCTCGTCTGCAACCAAGGTTTGCCCGATCCACCGCCCGGAACCACCCGCACGCACCTTTTCACCAGCAAACCCGGCACGGTCGGCGATGAGATTTTCTCGGTCTACCGCGTGGAGGCGCACTAGGTGAGCGGGTTCATTGCAAAGCTGTGGGGATCGGTCGAGGAGGTGCGGTCGGGCTTGTCTCGAGGCGAACCAGCCTCGCGCGAGCAAATCCTCGCGCTCATGCGCACATCGCGTGTGGCGGACCGCGTGGCGCGACAGGGACACTGGCAGGAGGCGCTGACCCTGCTTGAAGCTGCCACGAAAGGTCTGCCGCACCCGGAGGGGGCTTCGCCCGGGACCTGGCCCCTTGTGCCTGAGGCCGACCCACCGCTATCGCCCGAGGGACAGTACCGCCAAGCGCGCGAGGTCCTCGCAAAACGCGCACGCGAGACGCTCGGGGGCGCGCTCGAACAACCACTGGCGGCGTGGCGAGGGCTCTGGCGAAGAGCCGCGCTGGTGTTTGCGCTGATTGCGGCAACCGCGCTGGCGCCAGCGATCTGGGATAAACTGCGCGACCGCGATCTGACCGTGGGGGCATCGTGGCGGGCGAGCAGCGCCTCGCTGATGCCGTCAAGCGGCACCTTCTCGAGGCTGCGCATCTACGAGAGCCTGCCGTCCCACTTCTTTCACTCCGACGAACAAGCGGATCCCTACATCGACATCGATCTGCGTTCGGTTCATGCGGTCCATCGCGTGATCGTGGTCAATCGCCACGACTGCTGCTACGAACGGGCCCGCGGTCTCAAGATCCTGCTGAGTCTCGACGGCGAGAGCTTCTCCGTGGTCGCCGAGCGAGATACCCGGAGCATCTTCCGCCGCTGGGACGTTACGCTGAAGCGGGCGCAAGCACGCTACGTCCGACTTCAGCTTCGCGGAGACCGGCGAATCCTGCATCTCTCTGACGTGAGGGTCTACGGCCAATGACCGAGCCAGTTCAGCTCTCGTGGTTCGACGCCATTCGTATTCGATGGTGGCTTGGTCGCCTCGACCGGCCCGTCGTTGCACGCGACCGCGCCGTATGGTGGCTGTTCTTTGGGTCGCTTGCTCTCTACTGGACCATCGGGCAGATCTTCCACCAGTTCCACGCCCACGACGTGGACAATCTTCTTTTCGGCGGCGACACCAGTCGAGTTTGGGCCGACCTGACCCGCTCCCACCGCCAGCCGACCTCGGGCATTGCGGTGTCGTCCGCCCATCCGCTGTTCGTGTTCTTCTTCCATCCAGTGACCTCGCTGCTTGCGCGCATCCTGGGTGGGGCCGACCTGCTGGCGGCGCTCCTCGTCTGTCACACGGTCGCTGCGCTTGGAAATGTCTTCCTGTACCTCCTGCTGCGTCGCTGCGACCTGGCCCGAGCTTGGGCAATCGCGGTGACCCTTGCCTTTGCCATGTCGACGGCCCAATTGATTTTCGGCAGCACCACCGAGACTTACACGTTCATTCCGGCTGCCACGCTCGGGTTGGCTTGGATGGCCCTGAATACCCGATCCATCTTGCTGACAGCTCCGGTTGCGCTGTTGCCCTTTGCTATCAATCTGACGCTGCTGCCATACACGCTGCTGTGTGCGCCGGTGCTGTGGCTAGGACGCATGAAGCTTCGCCGATGGGCGCCCGCCGTCCTTGGCTTCTGGGTGGCCGTGCTCGTGTTTGGCGGCGCGGCCTTGCTCTACCAGCACGTCCACTACGCCGAGACGAACTTCTTCAGCTGGTCCAGATTTTCCGCATATGACTATTACATTCGCAAGCCCGTGTTCAAAGACCGGTTGCTCGAATTGGGCATCCATTTCTTTGGTTTCAGCGTCCTCGCGGGCAAGCCGATGGTCTACGAAGGGGACGCCTCACGGGAGGCTGGCTTCGTCAGCAACGAGTATTCCACCTACTCGACTGTCGGCTGGATCGCGGTGGCACTTTGGGCTTTGGTCTGGCTATCCGCCACGTATGGCAATCTGAGAACCCTGTTTCGGATCTCTCGGGAACGCCGCGCGCTCTTGACCCTGTGTGCAGGTTGGTTGGTCGGCACCTTCGGGCTATTTCTTTTCTACGGGTGGGAACTATTCCTGCCCTCCGAATACTGGACTGCGTTCCTGCTTCTGTGGGTGGGCCTCGGACTGCACGCCTTGATGACGGCCCATCCCGCCTTGCGACGGCCATTGACCATCATCGGGGTGGTAGCCATTGCGCTGCTTGCCATGAACCAGGCGCGATTCTTGATGCTCTTCGTCGCCGGACCGTGAAGCGCCGACAACTAGCCTAGTCTAGAACGACAGCCGCAGACCGGTCATGGACGTCCAGTTGCGGTCGCTGATGAACCCTGCCGCCATTCCATCCACGGCGCGAGAGTGGTTGACGCCTGTGTAGACGTCGCACCATGACGAGAGCTTGACGGCCGCCACGAACGAGACGTCATGGTAGCTGCCCGAGCACGATCCAGCGCTGTTGTCGGAACACCCGTTGGCATTGTAGCTGTTTTGGCGGAAGTAATAGTACGCCCCACTGACGTCGAGAAAGCGCGACAGGGACACGCGAACGCCTGTCCACGTGTACTGCAACACCTTCCGGATGGTGAAGGCGGTGTTGTTGACACTACTCAGAACGTAGCCGCCAATCGTGACTGTGCCATTCGGAAGTGGGTCTTTGGGATTGGTGTAAACCATGCGTTCGTATCCGCCGTAGAGCTTGATCCAAGCCGCCGCGTACCGAAGCATGAGCGCATAACCCGTATTGTCAGAGGCCGTGGCTGCGAGGGTTCCCGGTGCTGCCGCATTCTGAGCCGCCGTCAGCGACGAAGCAGAAACCGCGCCGTAAACGCGCCCCAAGAGCAGGTCGGCGGATAGTCCCGCGACGTCCACACCTAGATCGAGTGACTGCGAGCGTCCTGGCATGAAATCGCGGTCGCCGAATTGGTAGAGTCCCGCCAAGCGCACGGGGCCCAAGGCGAGCCCGTACTTCACGGAGCGGTCGAGGACTTTGTCCTCCGTCGCGCCCAGCCCGCCCGAGGTTCCCGAATAGCCGATGGGCGAGAACGCCTGTGACTGCAACTGCGGGTCGTATCGCATGAGGTCGTCAGCCATCAACGAGGGCTGCCGGCCAAAGGTTAGCGTTCCGAGCCTCGTCGAGGCGACACCAGCAAAGGCAGCCCCTTGGAAAGGCTGACCGGCGCGCGCGGAATCACCCGACGTCGCCTTGTCTCCGGTCGCACGGCCATTGTTGTCCACGAGTGATTTGGGACCGTCCGTCAGTCTGCCGGACGTGGGCTGGAAGCCCGTCTCGAGCTTGAACACTGCCTTCAGATCCAGCCCACCGAGCGGCTCGACACCCGAAAGACCGAGCTTCGATTGGCTTAGTCCATTGCTAGCCAACGACGTCATCGAGCGATTGCTGTAGCTCTGGATGATGTACGGCACGCTGGGGCCGTAGGTTTGACTTAACGGTGCGCCATGGGACAGGTACGCCACGCCCAGATCGATGACCCCGTAAAGTGTCACCCCGTACCAGGTCAGCGGCGAGGACGCCGGCGCAGGGGGCGCCGGAGAGCTGGGGGGTGCAGGCGGCAAGGTGACGGGCGGGCTCGACATCGAGTCCGCACCTCGTGCAGAGGGCGCACTCTGATTCGTGATGACCTGCGACGGGGGCGGCGCTGCCGGTCTGGCGTCGAGAAGCGGGTCGAAATCGGACGATTCCGATGTGGCGTCAGGGACCGGTTCCTCTGGGCCAGCCTGCGATCGCACCGTGTCCGTAGTCGGATACTCGTCCGCGAGAATCTCGGCAGGATAGCCGACGAGAACCCATGTCGCGACCAGCAGCGCCGGTCGTACCTTGGATGATGCATGTTCCATGTTGTGCAGAGCCGGAGCCTGCCGCTGACGTATGTGCCAACGCGAAATGCTCGACGGATTTACCTGGAGGATTGAACATCGGCCAGTCCACGGCGCGCTTTAGCGAGGCTCAGGCAGGCGCCTATTCTGGCCCGACATGACCTGAAGTCTTCATTCGGTTGTAGCCGGACGCACCCGTCGTTCGTCCTAGGGAATACGACACCCACGAAATGGAGAGAAGCCATGCGAAAAATCATCGCCATTACCCAGATCACCCTCGACGGCGTCATGCAGGCACCCGGTGGCCCCGAAGAGGATCCGAGCAACGGCTTTACCCACGGAGGCTGGGCCATGCCCTATTTTGACGATGCCGGGAGCCAGGCGGTTGGCGAAACCATCGCCGGTAAGTTCGACCTGCTGTTGGGGCGCCGGACCTACGAGATCTTCGCCTCCTACTGGCCGAACCATGGCGACAACCCAATCGGCAAGGCGTTCAACAAGGCAACGAAATACGTTGTCACGCACAGCCCCGACCGTCTCGATTGGAAGAAATCGCAGCGCATTGACGGCGTCGAGAAGGTCCGCCAGCTCAAGGCATCGAACGGACCGGCGTTGCACATCTGGGGCAGCAGCGAATTGCTGCAGACTTTGATCGCCGCCGAGCTCGTCGATGAGCATCGCCTCTGGGTGTTTCCGCTGGTGCTCGGCAAAGGAAAGCGGCTGTTCGAGAACGGCGTGCCGCCGCATGGCCTCACCCTGGTCGAGACGCGAAGCACGCCCACGGGGGTCCTCCTCAACACCTACCGCGGTGCTGGTCCCATCAAGACCGGGTCGTCGTGAATAGGAAGGCTGCGGTGGGCACAGCGCCCTTCATCAGCGTATGGCTTCATTAGAAGCTCCGTTACCCTCACCCCAACCGCTTTCGTCTCGATTGCTCACTGCCTGAGCTTGCACAGGAAGAGATCGATCCCTCCCGGGTTCGGATTACCATCGAGGTCGCCCGACGTGACACCTGCCACGTAGATGTTGCCAGCCCGGTCGATGGTCATGCCGGTTGCCTCGTCGTTGCGCGAGGTCCCCTTGAGCAAGCTCCCCTGCTCGACGCCGTTCGCATCGTACTTCAGCAAGAAGATGTCCCCCGAGCCGGCGCGCACCCAGCCATCTGGATTGCCCATGGACTGCCCCGCAACATAGACGGCCCCGGCCGCGTTGGTTGCCACGGTCTGTGCGACATCGCGGTTCGGGCTTCCCCACTGTCGAGTCCAAAGCTTGTTGCCATTGGGGTCGTACTTCACCACGAAGGCGTCCGTGCTTCCGAAGCTCAGGTTCCCATCGAGGCCGCCCTCGGTTTGACCCACGACATAAAGGTTCCCGAACGAGTCCGTCGCAGCGGCGCGCGCCGAGTCTGCCCCAGACGTACCCAGCTGCCGCGTCCACAGCGTGCCGCCGTTGGGGTCGAAGAATTGCCATCGAAGCCGCCCCTAGAATAACCGACCACGTAGACATCGCCGGTACCGTCACAGGCAGCGCCGGTGGCGCCGTCCCAGGCCGTCGAGCCGAGCTGGCGCATCCACAGGGTGGCACCCTGCGCGTCGAGCTTGGCCACGAACAAGTCGCCCTCGCCGAGGTTGGGGTTGCCGTCGAGGCTGCCGTAGGTGACTCCCGTGACAAAGATATTGCCCGCCGAATCCGTCGCAATAGCGTTGGCCTGGTCGGCGCTAGAGGTCCCTATCTCGCGCGTCCACAATCGCGAGCCGCATTTCGCGGATCCACAGCCTGTCGCCATTCAAATCGTATTTCGCGATGAAGACGTCGCCCGTCCCCGCGTAGGTATTCCCTTCGAGTGCGACAGACGCGGCTCCGGACAGGTAGAGGTTGCTGGCCCGATCGGTCGCCAGGCTGTTCCCAAGTATCGAACTGCCGACGCCGAGCAACCGGGTCCACTGCGTGGCGGCCGGCGGCAAAGGGGGCTTATCGGGACCGTCCGCCAGTACCGCGAGATCCGCGCTCGGAGCCGATGCATCCGCGCGTGTCTCCCCATCGGCAGATAAGCCCGCATCCACGACGACTCCGGGATTCTTGTCATGATGGCAACCGCCAAGGGACAACAACATGCTGGCCGACGCCCAGAAAAGGACCCATTTCATGGAAGTGTAGGTTACCACGCCTTCAGTGAACCTTGGGGTGAGAGGGTACGGCGCCCTGAGGGCGAATCCACAGTTGACGACAAGAGTGGGGAGCAGGATCATCGGCCTATGCGTCGTCGGCTTGGACTGACAGTTGTGCTCATCTTCGCGTGCAGTAGCCCACAAACGCCGGCCGGCCACGAGGGCGGCCCTTGCTACGGGAATGGCACCTGCGACGACACCCTGGCTTGCAGGTCCAAGCTATGTGTAAACCTTGGCCCGGGAGGCTCGGCCACTGCCGGCCAGGGGGGCGGGGCTGGAACCAGCGGATCCGGGGACGGCCGCGGGAGCCAGGCCGCGACGTGTGTCGAATCGTCCTATCCTTTGGGTTGCATCGGGGACGGCCGCGACCCGGTGCTGACGACCGACGGAAGCAAGCCCGCGAAGAGCTGCGGCGTCGACAACTACGCCTATTTCAAGCTGGACCTGCGCATCGGTACCGTCGACACGCCGAGAAGCGACATCGCCCACTGCACCCTCGAAATCGCGGGAGACGGTCAATCGTGGAGACAGACGTATGACCTGCCCTCGGGCACGGCGGGCGGGTCACCCTACGGTTGCTCCCCTGGGCAGACGCCGCAGAACCTCGGCACCCTCAGCTATAGTTGCTGCCACCCGCCCGACATCCTGGCGCCAGCCGATTCGATTGGGTTCTGGCTATCGGCATACGGCTCCGATGGCTCCGTTGTCGCCACCGACCACGTCTTCCAAAGCTGCACTCGGCCTGACAGTGGGCTAGAGACAAGGATCATACTGTCGGCAACTTCGCTCTACTGAACGACCTCTTCAATTCCGCGTGCAGACGCTGGGCGCGCTGTTGAAGCCAGGCAACGAGATCTTCAACGTCGACGAGGTGGTCTGGCGTTCTGCCTGGAACACGGCTAGCTCGTAGACCTTCCCCGGGACCAGGCCGTAGGTCGCGGCGGCGTTCGCGTCGAGGGTCACCGAGCCCGCCACCGCGGTGTGAATGCCTCCAAGATCGATGGCGAGCTTCTTGTTCACGAACACCCAGACGTCGTCATCACCGTCGAGCTCAACCCTGTACGCCTTGTCGGGCTCGTATTTGAACCAGTAGTGAAATTCGCTGGTGAAGCTGAAGTTGTGAAGGATCTTCTTGCCCTGGGCATCGACGTCCCACGGGTACATGCCAGTTGCGTCGTAGAGCCCCTTTGGGGAGGAATCGATTTGCGCTCCGGTCCGCTCGGCAGCAGAGAAGGGATCATCGTCGATGGGGAAGAAGAGCGGGTTTCCATCGACGTAGGCCACGATATATTCGGCCTGGTAGTAACTGCTGGTTGTCGAGGTCGACGTCGTGCAACTACCGGCGGCCATCGTGTAGCCCTGGCCGGCCAGGAGGTCGCAGTCGTTTTGTCCGCCGTCCCCTTGGTACGTGCAGGGGACCGGCTTGCCGCTGCTGTCGAGCCTTTCGCTTCCCACGTAGCCACAAAAGGACGCATAGGTGCGGACCGCCCACTTCTCACCGTTTGCCCCCCAGCGGTTCACGTAGGCTCCATTGCCGTTGCTCCACAGCCGCAACGTCGAGGCCGTCGCGTGGTTCGTGCCATCGGTGTTCACGTACCACGTGTCGAAACCCTGGATATTGCCCGCACTGCTCCCTCCGCCGCCAGCAAGAACGGGCCGGCCGTTGGCGCCGAGAGCGGACTTGACGATGCCGGGACTGGCCGAATACGAGCCGGTGCCCCCTGCTTCGAACTCGCTCGGATGGCGGAACTTGAAATCCCGGTAGATGGCCGGCAAGTCGATCCAGCCGGCCAGCGAAGGCTGGGCACAGACAAATCCACCTTCGACCTTGCAAGCCGACGAGCAACCGTCGCCGTCGACAGTATTGCCGTCGTCGCAGTCCTCGTCGATGACGAGGCCGTCGCCACACTTCGAGCTACACGCGCCGCCCGCACAATCGGGCTCGGGCTGACAGCTCGACGAGCATCCGTCGAAGGGCGTCGTGTTGCCGTCGTCGCATCGCTCGGGCGTTTCCAAGGCTCCGTTGCCGCAACCGATTGGGACCGTCCAGGGTGGCGTGGTACCGCCGGTCCCTCCCGTCGTAGAAACGCCAGCCCCATCAATGCCCTTGCCGCCAAAGCCCCCGTCCAAGCCGCCCGCGTTGCCAGCAGTGCCGCCTTTGCCGCCGATCGGGACATCCGCGGCGCTCCCGCCCATCCCCCCATCCATCGAACCCAGGCAAGTCCCGCAGGTCGAGGTCGCGCTGCCGCCGCTGCCGCCTTGCACGCTTCCGTCCATGCTGGCCACGCCACCACCCTGTCCCGTGCCTCGGCCCCCGGTCCCAACCACAGCACCACCGCTGCCGACCACGCCGCCCTTGCCGGAAGCTCCACCGACGCCGATGCTACTGCCGCCTCCGCTGCCTCCGCGGGCCGTGACGCCACCTCCGCTGCCTGGTGAACCACCCGAGGTAGGGCCGGTCGTACCGGAGCCACCGCAGGCAACGACAGTCGTGCAAAAGCACATCGAAAGACAAAGAACGAAACGCCAACGAATCGAAGTCACGCGAACCTCCTCGGCAACTGGCCACGCTCGACGGTGGCTCATGATAGGCCGAAAAGCGCCGCAGTGAAAATTGCGAAAAGCCCGGCCTGGCTCGGTCCAGTCACCCCAGCAACGCGCTGCCAGTCGCGCTGGCGGTTGGTGAAGGGAATACTCGCCTGTAAAGGGCGGCTAGCAAAACGGCCGGCTTTCGTCCAAATTCCGGTCGCAGGCCGGCCTTCTGAAGGGTTCCCGCGACACGAGCGGCAGCGGGCAGATCGCTACAACCCAACAGCGAGTTCAACACGACCGCCGCCGTCGATGGGCCATGCGGGCGACCATCGCAATCACCGCCACCATCGTCAGGCTGAAGGCTCCGTCGAGGTGCGGCCCGCCCAGCGAGCAGCCAGAGCTCCCGTTCGAGCAGTCTCGTTGGCCTCCGGCGATCTGCCGTGTGCCAGGAACGAGGGTGAATTGCTGGTCCTTCTCGTTGACGATTCGTAGCTTCCCGTCTTCCCAAACCAGCGACGTGATGAAGACGTCCTGTACGTCTTGTTCCAGGTCCGGGTTGTAGTGAACACAGTAGATCGTCTCGGCCCACAGTTGCGTGTTGCCTGCGTTGTCGTAGGCAACCACGCAGCCGCCGTTCTGCCCGCACGGATTTTGGTAGTGGGGCGCTTCATAGCGAACATCCCCGACGACCACTGGAGGAACATCCGCCGGGGGAAGTCGCTTCGCGAAGGCGAGGCGCGGGCCGCTCACAAGCCCGCAAAGCATGACGACCATCACGAGGCCGAAGGTGCGTGCTGGCCAGGTCGAATAGCTACTCACCGGCGTTGTCCAGGTCCGCTCCATCGAGGCCGTAGGCTTCTCCATGACCTGCATCCGGCTGGCTCGCGCGATTCTGGCACCAGATCGCGATGTTGGAAGGAGAGGCGTCGGTGACAGTCTCAGGACATGCCTTGCACGGACTGCAACTCTGCGACGGGTCGGAAGGGTAGTATCCATGCACGCACGGGCTGCAGACGGTCCTGCTTTCGCATGCAGCCGTAGATAGGCCGCAAAGGACGAAAGCGCCCGCTCTCATCCATCGAGCAGACCACGCCCCCGATCGACACCTACGTCTTTTGACCAAGCTTGTTTCCACGGGACCTTTCACGTCAGCCGAGCGCCTTGGCGTAACCGGCGAGCCCGCCGGACGTTCCGGCTTCCCCGATGATACTACGATGTCCCTGCGTTCTAAAGCCTCGGGAAGTCACCGCCATCCTTGTCAGTCTCGGATTCGTTCCAGTCCGGCAGCTGAGCGCCGAGTGTTGCGCCGATCACTCTGCTGCCCGGCGATGTGTGTTTCACATGTCCTACTTGCTGCAGTACCTTGAACGACGAACACCATCGAGCGACTCCACCTCAATTACATCGTCAAAGATGCGGAAGCGGTACGTGACCAGACGTGCCCGCGGAATCCCATCCGTATACAGGATATCGCGCAGGCCAGCGCGCAGGCGAAAGTCGAAACCCGGGAAATCGCCGGCAACGCCACTTTCTGCATCGCAAATCTTCCAACGCCTGCTGCCAAGCCTGCAATCTCTGAACGGGCCGAGCCCAACCAGGATACCAGCCATCACGGAGACGACCTTGCCGGGTCTGCTCTTCAGGATGTGGTGACTGCGCTGCACTCCGTCGCTTATCGATAGTAGCACTGCCGGGGCCGCGCGGCGGACGATGGATCATCTGAAGAGCCGCGCGGTTCTGGCTCGTTGAACATCGACCGAGAGCTGACGGCCTACGAAGGGTTCAACGCCATGTTCGACGGCGATGCGGTTATCGGCACAGCCAGATCTCCTTCAGCCGCCAGGAACCATCGGCTTTGATGAAGTCGATGTGGATATGACCCTCGTTTTGTCCCCCAACCTTGAACTCGGTCACGTCATCGCCGTCCAACCAATAGGCGTTTGAGCCTGCCGCGGGAATAGCTGCGCCAGGGTCTTCCGGGAGCGGCGTAGCGGCCGGCTCAAACGACGTGTTGAACGAAGGCGCGGGTTCGGGAGGAGGACG
>Ga0302323_100000800_pt1 | contig 25474 bp, 24 predicted proteins | sample Fen_T0_3_FD_201950 | JGI IMG/M metagenome (GOLD analysis project Ga0302323, IMG submission 201950) | Peat permafrost microbial communities from Stordalen Mire near Abisko, Sweden - Fen_T0_3 | ecosystem: Environmental > Terrestrial > Soil > Wetlands > Permafrost | place: Sweden: Abisko...
CGAGGTTGGGGTTGCCAACGATCAGCAAGGGAGCGGCGGCGATCGTCTCGGCCAAAACGTGGAAAAGCGACAGGCCGAGGAAGACAGCGAGCGCGAAATCAACGGGTGATTCGTTGTCGTGCCCACGCAGATGGCTCCCGAAAATGTATCCGAAAACGGTCACATAGAGCGCAAGCATCATCAAGGGGTTGAGCACCAACCACACGACACCGAGATAACTGCCCCGGTGACGCACCTCGACGGCGCGCACGGTGAACTGCCACCAGAGTTCGCGTTTGCGGGCGAAGCCGCTGAGAAGGGGCGAGAGTTTGGAAATCACGTCAGGAGGTTGTGTTTCGATGACGGAAGCGCGGCGGACACAAATCAAAACTGCTGGTGCCTCCAGCTTCGCCGGAACTTCGCCGGAACAAAACCTTTACAGATCGTGTAAGCCTATCTTGGATTAAAAATTCATTTTGAAGTACACGCGGATACTTTTCATTTTTGGGGCTATGCTCTTGTTGGGGCGCAGCACTGTCTCAATGTCCGCGGCCGGCGCCCAAACGGGCGATGACGCGTTAGCAGCTGCGTTACCCGAGAAAGCCATGCCGCAATTGCAGGAAATCCTGATGAAGGCTATGCGCAACGCACCCCGGGTGATGTCCGCCGGTCTCGATTTGGAGCTGGCGGGAACCAGCGTAAAAATGGCGAGAGCTCCGATGCTGCCAAGTTTGAGTGCCGGATACAATTTCGGCGGACTTAGTGAGCAATATAACTACGGCGCCACCCCGACTCAGGCGGCATACACGAGGTCTTCGGTTTCCCTGGCCTCAACCTACAGCGTAAATGCCAACCAGCCGCTTTTTCACTGGGGGGCGCTCAAGAAAGGCTACCAATCGGCGCAATTGCAGCGCGCCATCTCGCAGCGGAATCTGAGTGAAGTGCGCCGGGCGCTGGCGATCGACGTCAGGCGCACCTATTTCAATTTGATCAATGCGGTCAATGCACGGGAAACGGAGCGGAAAACGCTGGCCAATCTCGAAAAAGATCGGGACTTTTATAAGCAACAACAAGCGGATGGTTTTGTTACTTCGAGCACAGTCAGCTCCGCGGAAAAGGGCATCGTGGCTTTCAAGTTGCAGATGCGTCGGACCGAAAGCAGCTACCAAGCCCAATGGCGGGCATTCCGGCAGATGGCGGGCCTCGAAGAAGCGTATTCACAAACGCTGCCCAAAGAAATCCCTGCACTTCCGACGAATCTTGAGCCGGTGCTCCAGTCGCTGAGCGACGAGGAGGGCGCTACCGCACCGAATAACTTGTTGAATGCCGACGACTCGATCCGCGTTGAGCGGTTAAACTACGAGATCTACAAAACTAGGCTCCGGCCCCAGGTTGGACTCAGCCTTTCCGCATACCAGGACCGTAGAAGCCCCGATAATAATTCGGCCAATCCTCCCACCAACATCAAGGATTACAGCGCGCTCACAACGGTGAGCTGGAGTATTTTCGATGGGTATACGACAAAAGCACTTAAGCAGAGTTCGCTGATTAGGTTGCGCCAGCTAAGAAATTCGCGCGATCAAGCCGAACGTGATTTTAAGGAGAGTCTGAAAAGTTACGTGGCGAATCTTCGTTTCAATTGGGAATCCTTGCAGACCGCCGAGCTAGATTTCTCGAGTTATCAGAGTACTGCGGATGTCTACAAAGCCGATTATGAGGCTGGCCTGGCCCCTAAAAAAACTTGGGACGACGCGAAGATCGTGGCGGACAATGCGCTTCAGGCGGCGAACAACACGCGCGCCGATTATTACATGCAGATCGTTAACTATCTCTCTCTGCGGGGAAAAGATCCGGCGGTGAACCCGGTGGCCGATAAAAGAACTTTCGATGCAGCAAAAAACTAAAATCATTTTCGCCGCGGCGGTCGTCGCTATTGCGCTCATCGGTTGGTTCGGCTACCAGCAGGCTTTGCCCGAGGCTCGGGTGGCGCGGGTCATGCGCGACACCGCGATCCAGGCGGTGCCGGCCAACGTTGTCGTGCTCCCTGAGTTCACGATGGAGATCAAGAGCGAGCAGGGGGGGCGAATCCTCAAAAGGCTCGTGAAAAAAGGGCAGGCGATTAAGGCGGGGGATCTTTTGTTCGAAATCGACTCCCAAGATTTGCAGCTGGAAATTGAGCATATCGAAGCTGACTACAAGGCTGCCAAGGCGCGCATCGAACTCGGTTCGCCCACGCGTTTCGAAATCGCGACGGCCGAGGAAAACCTGAAGAATTCCACCCGAATGTTTGAGACGGGACGGCTGGCCCAGGTTGAACTGGACCGGACCAAGAGAAACCTCGATGTGCTCAAAGATCGCATGGCTAACGAGAACATCAACAACCAGCAAACCCTCGATACCTTTGAGAATACGTTGAAACAAAAGCGCCGCGCCTTGGGGAAAATGAACGTCATCGCTCCAGCTGATGGCACCGTCATCGACTTGAGTGCCGAGCCGGGTGCTTTAGTTGGCGGTGGACAAGTGTTGGCGCGCGTGATCTCGCGGTCGCGACTGGTGGAAGCACAGATCAGCGAAGAAAATTTTGCGGGCGTTCGCCCGGGTCTGCTGGTGGCGGTGCAGTTTCTTGGCTACGGTGGCCAACGCTTTACCGGCAAAGTCGAGGGTGTGCTGGCCAGCGCCGATGAAAAAACAAAACGTTACACTGCCTATCTGGCACTCGACATGGCGGCTGAGCTGCTGACGCCCGGCCTGACGGGCGAAGCGAGTATCACGGTGTCGCAGCGCGAAAATGCTTTGCTGGTCGAACGACGCAGTTTGGTCGGAAGCAAATTGTACGTGATCCATTCGGGCCTGGTGCGGTTTACGCCGGTGGATCTTGGTTTTGTGGCCCAGAATTACGTCGAGGTGACGTCGGGTGTGAAAGAGGGCGACGTTTATATTTCCGACGAGCTCTCACTCTTCAAGAACGGCCAGCGCGTACGCACAGTCGAAGAGTCTCAAAACTAAATGCAGACCACGCTGCGCATCGCTCTGCGGTTTCTTCTCGCGAAGCGCGGGGCCATGTTGATGAGTCTCACCGGCATTGCTTTTGGCGTGGGTTTTATCGTGCTCACGCAGGCGATTACGGCCGGTTTTCAAGGATTCTTTGTCCAAACGATCCTTGGTGCCGATGGCGCGCTTCGCGTGGAAGATAAAATTCAACTCTTGAAAGTGAGCGTGGAGGCGGAGACTACCATTAAAAACAAGAAACGTCCGGCTGATGCGGTCTCCGTCGAAAGCGATCGGAGGTATCAGTCCGGAGTGGCTGAACCGCGGTTGCAGATCGAGGCGATCCGGCGCATTTCCGAAGTGAACGGCATATCCGAGGTTGTACGTGGGAATGTGGTGATCCAGTCGGCCACCCGCGAGGACACGGCGCAGATCTTCGGAATCAACCTCGATGACCATCTGGCGGTTTCGGATCTGGGAAAGCAGATAGTGCTTGGTTCGGCCGCCGATTTTCGCGAAGCGCCCGCTGGAATCATGATGGGCACGGCTCTGGCCGACCGGTTGCGCGTCCGATTGGGCGATTCCGTGCTCGTCGGGTATGGTGGCCAGTCGACGCGCTACAAGGTGGCGGCGATTTACGAAACCGGCGTGCGCGACATCGACCGCGTACGCGTCTTCATGCACCTTGGCGAAGCGCGCACGCTTTTGCAGCGTCCGTTTGGCGCCACTTTCCTTCAGATTGGTCTGCGTGATCCGGATCGTGCCCGAGAGCTGGCCTTGTTGATTCAGGATCTGGTCGAACATCGCGTGACTAGCTGGCAGGAACGCGAACAAGTCTGGCTGTCGGTATTTTTCTTTTTCCGTATCCTCGCCGCCATTACGGTTTCGACGATCATCCTTGTTTCGGGCCTCGGTATGTTCAATACGCTCGCCATGATCGTCATGGAGAAAACCAAGGAGATCGCCATCCTGCGGTCGATGGGCTTCACCCGCCGTGACATTGCCATGACCTTTATGTTGCAGGGCATGCTCGTGCTCTGTGCCGGGCTGATCCTGGGCTGGTTGTTTGGCGCTGGTTGCACGTTTGTGACCGAGCATATGCCGATCCGCGTGCGGGGTATTTTCTCGACTGACCATGTGGTGGTGGCGTGGTCGCTGTCGCATTACCTCGGCGCAGGTCTGGCCGCAGCGCTCGTGGTCGTTCTCGCAAGCTGGTTCCCGGCGCGCCGCGCCGCGCGTATGGAGCCGGCGGATATCATCCGGGGGGCCTCGCAATGAGTAACCAATTGCCTGAACCCAAAGCCAATCGCAATCCGGGGCAGGTCGCGGTGCGGTGCGAAAAGCTCACACGTTTTCTCGGCGTGGGCGAAGCACGGGTTCACGTGCTTCGCGAAGTTTCATTTTTAGCAACCCCCGGCACGGTTACCGCGATCGTCGGACCTTCGGGTTGTGGCAAGAGCACGTTGTTGTATCTGCTCGGACTCCTCGATCGGCCCGAGGGGGGCGAGATTTGGATTGGTGGTCACAACCTCGCGCAGGCAGACGATGCGCAACGCACCGCTACCCGCAACGAGCACATCGGCTTCGTCTTCCAGTTTCATTTTCTGCTGCCCGAGTTTACCGCGCTCGAAAATGTGATGTTGCCCATGCAAAAACTCGGGCGCCTTTCACGATCGCAGATGCGGGAGCGCGCGATCAAGCTTCTCGATTCGGTTGGCCTCGGAGCCAAAACTCACCGGCTTGCGACGCAGCTTTCCGGTGGCGAACAGCAGCGAGTGGCGATCGCACGTGCGCTGGCGAACCAGCCGTCAGTTATCCTGGCCGACGAACCGACGGGCAACCTGGACGTGAAAAACTCCGCCATCGTTTTCGATTTACTCACCCGGCTCGCGAAGGAAAACGGCCAGGCCATCGTGCTCGTCACGCACAATCCCGAAATCGCCAATAAATGCGACTCGGTCCGCCCGATGCGCGATGGAGAGTTCTTGCCGGTGCAATAAGCACATGAGCTGGCTGCGCGAACTCAGCGGGGTCGTCGGGGGTTTGCCGGGGCTGCAAAAAAAAATACTGGTTGGACTTTGTTTGGCGGTACTGGGGGCGTTCGTAATTCCGTTTTTCCAGATTGGAACGCTCAGCCTGCTGCGGGGTACCGATAATACGTTTTATTATTTCTGGCTGCGCTCAGCGATGGTCGACGGCGACTGGGATTTCACCAATGATCTGGAAGCCTGCAATACCCTAACCGAGACCTATCGGTCGGAATTGCGCAAACTCCCCCAGACGGAAGTCGGCCGCCTGCCGAATAAATATGGCATCGGCTGGGCGTTGCTCTCTGTCCCCTTTTATCTGGTGGCCGATGGAACCGTGGCGGCGGGGCGCGCGGTGGGGCTGTGGAATCTGGAGCGCGACGGGTACAATGTGGTTTATCAAGTCGTTCTGCAAACCGGGCATTTCTTCCTCGGTCTGGCCGGATTGTTGCTCGCCTGGCGCTGTGTTCGGCATTGGTGTGGCGATGCGACGTCGGCGTTGTGGGGCGTGCTCCTGATCTTGTTGGCCAGCCCCGAGCTTTATTACCTCACGATGAAGCTCAGCCTCAGTCACAACGCCGCTTTCTTTGCCATCGCACTCATGACTTGGGCCTGCCTGGAAGCAGAGCAGAACGCCGACCGCCTCTGGCCGTGGTGGGTGATCGGGACAGGGTGGGGACTCGCGGTGACCCTGCGATTTCAGCTCGGCGTGTACGGCTTGATCCCGGCGTGGGTATGGCTGGCCGAGGTGCGGACGGGAGAAGGTCGTGGCGCCGCGCGCAAGGCGCTGGCCTGGCTGGTGGGCGCGTTGCCCTTGTTGTTGCTCCAATTTTACGCCTGGCGTGTAGTCTACGGGCGTTGGTTCGTTTTTACCTACGGAGCGGAAGGCGAACGCTTCAACTGGGGTCACCCGGAAATTTCCAATGTGCTCTTTTCGCCCTATCACGGCCTGTTTTATTGGCATCCTTTTTTGGTGGCAGGGTTGATCGGCGTGGTCTGGCTTGCTTTCAAAGTGAAGGGAGTTCTTCTCGCCAGTCTCGTGGCATTTGCCGGCACAGTCTACGTCAATGCCGCCTGGTGGTGTTGGTGGTTTGCCGGCAATTCCTTTGGTTCGCGCGCCTTTGAAGCCGCTCTGCTTTTCTTCATGGGCGGCCTCGCGTACCTCTTCGTTCGCAGCACGCCTTTATGGAGGCCGATGCTTTTCGGTGTGGCGATTCTAGCCGTGGTCGGGAATTTCTGCCTTATGGCTCTTTTTTATGGGAGTGTTATCGACCGCAATGCGCCGGTGACGTGGACTGAGATGATCCAGGCGGGAGCTCGCACGCTCCGCGGGAGCACGCTGCCAAATACACCTTGAGCAACATTCTAAGAAGAGACGCAAATGCGGCGGCTTGCATAAGAAGTATTCACGCTGACGATCAAGTCTGGCTTTGATTAGCCGCGGCACATGTCTGGCACGCGTCACAGTAGTTTTTAATAATAGAAACCCGCTATTAGAGATTTTTGGTTTACAACTAATTTGTTGGTGCATTCGTTGCACAACCTAACTTAACTGCTGACGTTTATCCCTGTGAGCCCACTTAACTCGCGTAAGACTTTTCTAACCCAGTTGATTGGTGTGTTTGTAGGCATCGGTCTGGCGCCGAAACTTTTTGCCCGGCGTTCGCCACCCGCCGCCAAGCCGGCCGTATCAGTCGCGCCGTTTGCAGTACGCACTGAGCCTCGCGCCGTTGCCCGCCTTGATGACGCTGGCTAAACTGCACCGCCGCCCAACCGTAGAAACTCCGGCTCATGTCGAAAATTTTCCCGAAATCGGCCAACCGCCTTCCGCTGCAGATTATTGTGCTGCTCGTGATCGTCGCGGGAGCCGTAACTGCTGCCACGACTTACTATGCGACGCCGAAATATACGCGCGTCGGCTATGCGCCCATCCAGCCGGTGCCGTACAGTCATGCACTGCATGTCGACAAGCTTGGGCTCGATTGCCGTTACTGCCACTCGAACGTCGAGAAGTCCGGCGTGGCCAACCTGCCCACCGCGCAGACCTGCATGAATTGCCACAGTCAGGTCAAGACCGACAGCCCGCTGCTCGCCCCAGTTCGTGCCGCCTATCAATCAGGCGAGCCGATTCATTGGGTGCGCGTCCACCAGGTGCCGGACTACGTTTACTTTAACCACTCCGTCCACGTAAACCGCGGCGTCTCGTGCTACAACTGCCACGGACCGATTAACCAGATGGAAACCGTTTACCATGCGAAGTCGCTCAGCATGGGTTTCTGCCTCGACTGCCATCGCAATCCGCAGGCCAACGTCCGTCCGCTCGACCAGATCACCAATCTTAACTGGAAGCCCGACGAGGTGAAAATTGACGGCAAGTCCCACGCCGAGTGGGCCGCCGAATTCGTGAAGAACAACAAGATCACGCCTCCGCAAAGCTGCACCGGCTGCCACCGATGAAACGAAAAGCTCTCCCTTCCGAACTCACCGCAGGCGACTCAACCGGTCGCAAGTACTGGCGCAGCTTGGACGAACTCGCGGAAACGCCGGGGTTCAAAGCGCACGTCGAGCGCGAATTTCCTGAGGGAGCCTCTAGCCTTGAAGGCGTGGACCGCCGGAAGTTTTTCAAATTGATGGCTGCTTCGTTCGCGCTGGGCGGCGTTGGCCTGGCCGCGGGGTGTCGTCGTCCGGAAGCGTACATTCTTCCTTACGGAAAATCGGTCGAGGAAATCATTCCCGGCCTGCCGCTCTATTTTGCCACGGCGATGCCGCTGCGCAAATCCGCCATTCCGCTACTGGCCGAGACCCATCAGGGGCGTCCGACCAAGCTCGAAGGCAATCCCACTTACGCGCCGCACGGCAGCGCGAGTTCGCTCCTCGCTCAAGCTTCCATTCTCGATCTCTATGACCCGGATCGTGCGACCACGCATACGATCGCCGGAACCATTGCCTCAGCGGCGGAAATTCAGGACAAACTCGCTGGCATCGGTAAAACCCTCGCGACCGATGGCGGTGCCGGGCTTGCCTTCCTCGCTGAAGAATCGAGTTCACCGACCCGCGCGGCATTGGTCAAGAAACTCAAAGGGAAATTTCCCAAGGCGCTCTGGACCGAGTACGAGCCCATCGTTGACGAGCCCCCGGTTGCGGCCGCCGCTGCCACGTTTGGTCGCAACGTCAAACCGCTCTACCGTTTTGCCAAAGCGAAGCGTATCCTCTCGCTGGATGCGGACTTCTTCCACGCCGAATCAGGCAGCCTCTATTACGCCCGCGAGTTTGCTAAAGGACGCCGCGTCGTCTCGAAGAACGACGAGATGAACCGTCTTTATGTCGCCGAGAGCCATCTGACGCTTACCGGTAGCATGGCCGATCACCGTCTTCGCCTCGCGAGCAGTCACATGCTGGCCTTGGCCGCGGCGATCGCGGGTGTGGTCGATTCGAACACTAAACCGATCCTCGCGAGCTACGCGCAAGGCGCCGACCTCAATTCGAAATGGGTCGAGGAATGTGCCAAGGACCTGCTCGCCCATCGCGGAGAGTGCGTGATCGTCGCCGGTGCGCATCTGCCGGTCGAAGCTCACGTGATTGTTCATGGGTTGAATTGGGCCCTCGGCAATATCGGCAAGACGGTCGATTACATTGAAATTGAAAAACCTTCGGCCGCATCGATCGGCAATTTGGCTTCGGCGATTAAAGCTGGTTCGGTCAAGACGCTTGTTATTTTGGGTGGCAATCCCGCCTACAACGCTCCGGCTGATCTCGATTGGATAACACTGCAGTCTTCAGTGTCGGAAGTTTTACGCCTCGGTTACTACGTCGACGAAACGTCCTTGGTGAAAACCGAGACAACGACGCAGATCGCGGCCGCTCACTACCTCGAATCTTGGGGCGATGCCCGCACGGCTGACGGCACGGTGGTGCCGGTTCAGCCAATGATTCTGCCGCTCTTCGACGGCCTGACCGAACTCGAAGTACTCGCTCGTATCCTGGGTGAACCGACAACCGATCCGTACACCCTCGTTTATCAGACTGTCACCGCGCTGGCGGGTGGCGATGCCGAGAAAGCTTTCCGCAAGTTCCTCCATGATGGTTTGCTCGAAGGATCTGCTTATCCAATCGCGGCCGTAAAGTTCGATCGCGACTCGGCCCGCGCCGTTTTCCAAGGAGCCCCGAAGTCTGTCACATTTTCCAAGGACTCGCTCGAAGTGCGTTTTGTCGCCGACCACAAAATGGACGACGGTCGCTTTGCCAACAACGGCTGGCTCCAGGAGTGCCCGGATCCGATCACTAAGATTTCTTGGGACAACGCCATTCTTGTCAGCCCGAAGCTCGGGCGCGAACTCGGTATCTATCCCGGCGGCGCAGCGATCCAGGTTGCACGCGTCGAAGAAGCCGAATTCAAGATCGGCCGTGAAGAGGCCTATATCGGCGAGCTGACCGTCAATGGTCGCACGATCCGCGGTCCGCTGCATATCCAGCCCGGCCTCGCGAACTACACTGTGGTGCTTCCCCTTGGTTATGGTCGCACGGTTTCAGGACGCGTCGGCAAAGAGCAAGGATTTAGCGCGTATCCGGTTCGCACGACGACGGCGTCCTCCACGGCCACCGGTGCCACATTGGTGAAGACCGGCGAACGCTATCAACTCGCGAACGTGCAGGAACACTGGTCGATGGAAGGTCGCGACATCGTGCGCGAGGCCAACTTCGACGAGTACAAGGAAAATCCCGCGTTTGTGAAGGGCATCGGCATGGAGTCGCATTCGCCGAAAATTCTTGGCGAGCAGGGTACACCTCGCGCCGGGGAATCCGACGCCGACTACCAGAAGCGTATCCACAGCGGCGCTACTGCCGGTGTGTTGCCTCGCGGCAATTCTCTTTACGAAACTCCGGCGCTGACCGGTGAGCACCAGTGGGGGATGAGTATCGACCTCAATACCTGCACCGGTTGCAATGCCTGCGTCGTCGCCTGTCAGGCCGAGAACAACATTCCGATCGTCGGCAAGGATCAGGTGCTGCGCGGTCGTGAAATGCACTGGATTCGCCTCGATCGCTATTATTCCGATGGCCAGGCCGACGGCGCCGCATTCGGTGGCGAGGGCAATAAGATCTTGCCCGAGGATCCACAAGTTTCCCTGCAACCGGTGGCCTGCCAGCAGTGCGAACTCGCACCATGCGAAACCGTTTGTCCGGTCAACGCCACGGTGCACGACGAGGAAGGGCTCAACGCCATGGCCTATAACCGTTGCATCGGTACTCGTTATTGCGCCAACAACTGCCCGTACAAGGTCAGGCGTTTCAACTTCTTTGACTGGAATAAGCGTCAGCTAGACAGCCTCTATCTCGGACCGCTCGGCCCGAGCGGCATGCCTGAACTCGTCAAGATGGTGAAGAATCCCGACGTCACCGTGCGCATGCGCGGCGTGATGGAAAAATGCACTTACTGCGTGCAGCGTATCCAGCAGGCCAAGATTGCGCAGAAGGTGAAGGCCCGCGCGTCTGACCAGATCAAGATTCCCGACGGCACGGTCAAGAGCGCCTGCCAGCAGGTTTGCCCCGTCGAGGCGATTGTCTTCGGCGACATCTCCGATCCGCAGAGCGCTGTATCCCAGGCGAAACTACGCGAACAGGACTATGCGTTGCTCGGTTACCTCAATATCCGCCCGCGCACCACTTACCTCGGCAAGTTGCGTAACCCTAACTACGCGATGCCTGAGTTCGCCGGTCAACCTGACGGCAAGAAGCTCCCGTTCAGTCGTCAGGAGTACAACAACAAGAATCACCCGGCCGGTCACGGCCACGAGGGAGGCGAACACGCGGCGCCGTCGGAAAAGGAATCGGCTGAAGGCCACACGATGCTCGGGAAATTTATGACCAACGGAGGACTTAGCTAATGGCGGCCGCCGCTCCATCCGCCGGCCATGCCGGTCCGGCCATCTTGAATGAAGTCAAACCGGCCGAGCTTCCGCGCGCCGTTTTGGTTGAAAACAACCGGAGCTTCACGTGGATCACGGACAAGATCTGCGGCATCATCGAAGGCAAAACCCCGACCTGGTGGTGGGTTTGCTTTATCGTCGCATGCTTTGTCGCGTCATTCACCGTCGCCGGCCTCACTTACCTCGTCGCCACCGGTGTGGGTGTCTGGGGCCATGCGAATCCGGTCAACTGGGCGTGGGACATCGTCAACTTCGTCTTTTGGATCGGTATTGGCCACGCGGGAACCTTGATCTCTGCGATCCTGTGTCTACTGCGCCAAAAATGGCGCACATCGATCAACCGCGCTGCTGAGGCCATGACGATCTTCGCCGTGGTTTGCGCTGGTATTTTTCCGGTCTTCCATGTCGGTCGCGTCTGGTTCGCCTGGTATCTTTTCCCGATTCCGAATTCGAATTACATCTGGCAAAATTTCCGTTCGCCTCTGGAGTGGGATGTGTTCGCCGTTTCCACCTACGGCACGGTTTCGGTGTTGTTCTGGTACGTCGGCCTGATTCCTGATCTGGCGACGCTGCGCGACCGTTTCCTCGCCAGCGGCAACAAGCTCCGCTCCTGGATTTACGGTCTGTTTGCGATGGGCTGGCGTGGTTCGAACCGCCACTGGAGCAACTACGAAATGGCCTATCTGATTCTGGCGGGCATTTCGACGCCGCTGGTTCTTTCGGTGCATACGATCGTGTCGTTCGACTTTGCCGTTTCGCTGATCCCGGGCTGGCATACGACGATTTTCCCGCCGTACTTCGTTGCCGGCGCGATCTTCTCCGGTTTTGGCATGGTGCTGACGCTCATGCTGCCGTTGCGCGGCATCTACAAGCTCGAGGACTTGATCACGCAGTATCACATCGACTGCATGTGTAAGATCACTTTGGCGACAGGCACGATGGTCGGCTACGCCTACGCAATGGAGTTCTTCATCGCGTGGTATAGTGCGAATCCGTATGAAGGATTTGCGTTCATCAACCGCGCTTTTGGTCCATACGCTTGGGCATACTGGATCATGATTACATGTAATGTGATCACACCTCAGTTTTTCTGGTTTAAGAAGGTTCGGCAAAACACCGCACTCGTCTGGGTGCTCTCGATCTTCGTCAACGTCGGCATGTGGTTCGAGCGTTTCGTCATTATCGCGACGTCGCTCGCCCGCGATTTTCTGCCGTCGAGCTGGGGCTATTACTCACCGTCGATCGTGGAAATCTTCACCTTCTTTGGCACGTTCGGCGTGTTCTCCGTGCTGTTCCTCCTCTTCATCCGTTTCCTGCCCATCATGCCGATGGCCGAACTCAAAGCCGTCACGCCCCAGGCTGACGTTCACAGCGGACACGATCACCATTCCTCCTAAACGAACATGGCTGCTCAACCTCATGGCTTGATTGCCACCTTCGACACCGTGCCCGACGTCTACCATGCGGCGGAGAAAGTGCGCGACGCGGGTTACAAATTCTGGGACTGCATTACCCCCCTCCCGATTCACGGCCTCGACAAAGCGATGGGCGTGAAACGCTCCAGCGTGCCGAAGTTCTCGCTCGCCGGCGGCATCATCGGTTTTGCCACTGGCATGAGCATGATCTGGTTCATGAATGCGTTCGATTATCCGCTGGTCGTCGGCGGCAAGCCGTATTTCAGCCCGATGTTCGCGTTTCCCGTTTCCTACGAGCTCACGATTCTGATCTGCGCCTTCGCCACAATTGGCGGCATGTTTTTTCTCAACCGCCTGCCCATGCACTATCATCCGGTGCTCAAGCACGACAACATCCATCGTGCAATGGACGACCGCTTCTTCATCGTGATCGAAGCACGCGACCCAAAGTTTGACGGCGCCCGTACGCGCGCCCTGCTCGAAAAAGCGGGCGGCAAAGACATCAAGGAGTTGGAGGCATAACCATGCGCTACGTCTATTTCTCCTTCGCTTTTTTCTGCGTGCTGACCTTTTCGCTGCTCGGCGTCCGTGGAACGCACTTCACAAAGCCGCCGCTGATGGTTTTCCCGGATACCTTTTTCCCGGAGATGAATCACCAGGCCAAGTACAAGCCGCAGGCGGCCAGTACTTTTTTCGCCGACGGCCGGTCCGATCGTCCGTTGCCAGCGGGCGTGGTTTCGCGCAATCCGCTGCGTGAAGACAGTCATCTTTATCGCGGCAAAACCGCAGACGGCCAGTGGGCGAGGGGATTCCCCGCCGCGGTGACCGTCGATGCGCGGTTGATGGCGCGTGGCCGCGAGCGTTTCACGATCTACTGCCAGCCTTGCCACGGCGCGCTTGGCGATGGCAAAGGTATCGTCACGCAATACAACTGGGGCGCTCCGGCGAACTTCCACAGCGACGTATTCCGTGCCATGGCCGACGGCCAGATTTTCGATACAATTACGAATGGTGCCAAAACGATGTTTCCCTACGGCGATAAACTTGTGCCCGAAGACCGTTGGGCGGTGATCGCTTACATTCGTGCCCTGCAACGGGCGCAGAACAGCCACGTCGAAGACGTCGAAGTCAGCCATAAATCCGAGCTCGGCATCAAATGAGTACCCAAGCTGCATCCACTTCCTCGTCCCTTCCCACCGAATCAACCGGCACGGGCAAGGCGCTCGGTATCGGTATCGCCGGCATCGCGGTCACTGCGGGCGGCCTACTCCTTCCGGGCAACACTCACGCGGTCGCACTTTCCTGGCTTGTCGGCGTGTCGTTCTGGACGGCAGTCACCATCGGCATGCTGCTGCTGACGATGATCCATCACATTTTTGATGCTTCGTGGTCGGTGGTCATTCGCCGCCAATGGGAGCATGCGCTGTCGGCATTTCCGTGGCTGCTGGTTTTGTTTCTTCCGCTGATAGCGGTGTCGTGGTTTGGCCCGTCCGACACGATTTGGCCCTGGATGAATCCCGCGCACGAATTGCACGGACATGGCACCGTTGGAACTGACATTTTGTACGCCAAGAAATCGGGCTTTTTGAATATCAGAATGTTCACCGGAGCCACGCTCGTATTCTTCGCAATTTGGATCTGGGTTTCCTCCCGCTTGCGCAAAGCGTCGTTCGGTCAAGACGCGGATGGCGACATCAGGTGGACGCACAAAAACCGCGTGACTGCCGCTTTTGGTATTCCGCTGACCGCGCTTTCGCTCACGTTCGCGGCTATTTTCTGGATCAAGAGTTTGGAATACCACTGGTTTTCCACCATGTACGGTGTGTGGTTTTTCGCGAACTGCATTCGGGGTGCGCTGTGCCTGAGCGTGCTCATCATGCTGTGGCTCTATAACCGCGGAGACTACAAGGGTATCCTCAATACGAATCACCTGCACTCGATCGGCCAGCTCATGTTGGCGTTCACGGTGTTCTGGGCCTACGTGACATTCTCCCAGTATTTCCTGATCTGGAACGCCAACGTTCCAGAGGAGACTTTCTGGTACAATATTCGCGAGATGAACGCGGATGGCACCCCGAATCAGTGGAAATATGTCGGTATCGTGATCATTCTTTTCGGTCACTTCCTGGTGCCGTTCCTCTATTTGCTTTCCTACAAAAACAAGATCGTCCGTTCCAAAATTCGTTTCATCGCGATCTGGATTCCCTGCGCCATCTTCTTCGATCTCTGCTATAACATCCTTCCAGCGCTAAAGAATGAGCACGGTGATCCGCAGCCGCTGTTCTCGCTGCATTCGCTCAATTTCCTCTGGACGGTCACCGCAGTCATCGGTGTGGGCGGTATTTGGGTTTACGCCTATCTCAAGAGCCTGCCGACCACCAAACTGATTCCGATCCACGATCCGCGCATCAACGAATGCCTTCAGCACCATGAGTAACGCTGCTCCCAAGACCGGATTTTTTACCACGGCCGCAGCCGTCATCGGCGGTTTTGCGATTTTCATTTTGATCCTCGTCGTAGCCTACCTGCCGAACAAGCCGGCGCCGCTGCCCGAAGGAACGAAGACGCCCGAGGAACGCGCGACGATTTTACGCGAACTGCGAGCGAAAGAGACAGCTTCCGCAACAACCTACGGCTGGGTCGACCAGACAAAGGGCGTCGTGCGCATCCCGATTGAGCGTGCCATGCAACTCACGGTCGAAGATCTCAAAACCAAAAAGTAATCGCGATGGAATGGGTCTTCTATGGAATCGCTTTTTTTGTCTCGGTTCTGGTGACCGGTTCGGCCGTGTACGCGCTCTACTGGTCATCGAAAAAAGGCCAGCTGCGCGATCTTGAAAAAGGCGCACTTTCCATCTTCGATGAGAAGGAACCCGTTGGTCAGCCGACGGATTCCTTTCCCGGCAAACGCCCGCCCCAGCCTGCCCACTGAATTTTCCACTCTTTTCATCGATGCCTTCAGCCCCCAGTCTCGCCGCTTCTTTTGATCCCGCCTCTTCACCCGATATAGTGAAGCGCGCGGAGCTGAGCGAAATCGACGCTTCGACGAAACTGCCGGTGATGTTTTTCCTATGCTCGGCGGTTCTCTGGCTGCTGGTCGGGACCGCATTTGCGCTCATCTCTTCTTTCAAGCTCCACACGCCGAATTTTCTGGGCGATATCGAGTGGCTCACTTTTGGTCGTGCTCGCACGGCGCATCTCAATTTGGTGATTTATGGCTGGAGCGTGAACGCCGCGTTTGCCGTCGCCTTCTGGTTGATGGCCCGCCTCTCCCGCAGCGTACTCCGACACTCCGGTCTGCTCATGATTGCGGGGGCGTTTTGGAATATTGGCGTCACCCTCGGCGTGATCGGCATTCTGGCGGGTGATTCGACCTCGATCGAGTGGCTGGAAATTCCTCCCTACGCCACGCCATTACTCTTTGTCGCTTACGCTCTGATCGGTGCCTGGGCGCTGATCACGTTTCGCTTCGGCAAATCGGAACACATCTACGTTTCGCAATGGTATTTGCTGGCCGCGTTATTCTGGTTTCCCTGGTTATACTCAATTGCGCAGATCATGCTCATCATGCAACCGGCGCGGGGCACGGTGCAGGCGCTGGTCAACTGGTGGTTCGCGCACAACGTCCTCGGCCTTTGGTTTACGCCGATTGGACTCGCCGCTGTCTATTATTTCCTGCCGAAGGTCCTCGGTAAGCCGATTCATAGCTACTACCTTTCGATTCTCGGTTTTTGGTCGCTGGCACTTTTTTATAACTGGGCCGGCGTGCATCACCTGATCGGTGGCCCGGTACCAGCCTGGGTTATTTCTGCGGGTATCGCAGCCAGCTTTATGATGGCGATTCCAGTTATCGTGACAGGTATTAACCATCACATGACTATGGTCGGCAGCTTCAGCGCGTTGAAATACAGCCCGACGCTTCGCTTCATTGTTTTCGGTGCCGTCAGTTATACGATCACGAGTTTGATCGGGTCGTTGATGGCTGACCGGCAGGTGAGTGAGGTTGTACACTTCACTCACTTCACCGTCGCCCACGCTCACCAGGGTATGTACGCGTTCTTCACGATGGTGATGTTCGGTTCGATCTACTACATCCTGCCGCGAGTTCTCCTAAAAGAATGGCCGTCGGCCATGCTTATCAGTGTGCATTTCTGGGCGGTCGCAGTTGGCATCACGGTATATGTCGTCGGTCTTTCGATCGGTGGCATCAAGCAGGGGATGGAGATGAACAACGCCGACATTCCCTTCCTCAAAGTCGTCGCCGATACCATTCCCTATCTGCTTTCACGCAGCTTATCGGGCATCCTGATCACGATCGGACATTTGGCTTTCGCGGTTAACTTCGCATGGATGCTCCTGCGTCCGCGTGCCGCGCAAAAGACTGAGCCTACGCTCTTCCACACTCCGCCAGAGATGGAGATCATCCGATGAATCGTGCGCCACTCATCTTCCTCGGCATCTTCTTCACGTTAGCCTTCTCGTGGACGGGGATCATTCTCTCCAACCAGATTAGCTACGGCAAGCTGCAGCCGATCACGGACGAGACAGAAAATAAGTCCTATCCCGAGTCGTTGCCGGGCCTCGCTGCCCAGGGTAAGCTCGTGTATCAGGATCTTGGATGCCTCTATTGCCACAGCCAGCAGGTGCGCCGGCCCGGTTTTGGCGCGGATGACAAACGTGGTTGGGGCGACCGGCAGAGCGTGGCCCGCGACTACATTCGCGAAGGCCGAGTGCTCCTCGGCACGATGCGCACAGGCCCTGATCTCCGCAATATCGGGGCCCGCCAGACCTCGCGCGACTGGCACATGCTGCATTTGTACGATCCGCAGATTACCTCGAAGGGCTCGATCATGGCGCCTTTCGCTTTTCTTTTTGAAAAGCACAAAATCGTTGGCCAGCCATCGCCCAAGGCGATCAAGCTGCCTGCGCCGTACACCGCTGAGCCTGGCTACGAAGTGGTGCCGACGCCGCGGGCCGAGGCACTCGTCACGTATCTGCAAAGTCTGAAAGACACTTACGCCTATCCCGAGACCAAGAACGTGTACGTCGAGCCCGCCCAAGGGCAACCGGAGAGCCATAAATGAGCGCGGTCGACCCTCAGGACTATAATCCCAAAATCGAACAGGCGGGTGCCTCGGACGAGAGCATCCAACAGGTTCACTCCATTCTTTTGCGCGAGAAACCGGAGCCAAAAGAAAGCGACTCGCCGATGCCGCTATTCCTGCTCGGCTTCATCTCCGCGATGGTCCTGATGGTGGCGATTTACTTTGTACACAACAGCGGTGGTTTCAGTGCTATGGTGTATGACGAACGGTTCGACCCGAAGAATGCCCCGGCCGCCACAGCCGAGGTGAAAGGCGACCCTGTTGCCCAAGGCAAAAAACTTTTCACCACGGTTTGTGCGACCTGTCATCAGGCCACCGGAGCCGGCGTGCCCGGCGTCTATCCGCCCCTCGCGAAATCCGAATGGGCCAACGGCAGCGAAGAGCGCATCATTCGCATTCTTCTCCATGGGCTGCAGGGCCCGATCAAAGTCGAAGACAAGGATTTCAACAGTGCGATGCCCGCGATCGGCCCGGGTGGCTACAATTGGACCGACGAAAAAATTGCCAACGTGCTGACCTATGTGCGTCAGGAATGGGGCAATAGTGCTCCGCCGGTTGCGACAGCGACGGTGACTGAAATCCGGACCAAAGGTGCGGCGGGACGTACGACCGCTTGGACCGCGGCCGAGCTCGAAGCGATTAAGTGAGTTGTTGCCCCTTGGGGACTGCGGCCAAAATTCAGTCGGCGCGAACGTTTATCTGGGGCACAATAGGCTATTGTCCTACGTGAAATTCGGATAGCGGCCCTTGTGGTTCGCATCCCTCCGGTGGTATATTTACAGCCCGGGAATCGTCGCTCCGTGAGGCTCACGAAAAAACTTAGTAGTCTTGTCTTCTGTCTGGCTTTGAAAGCCAGCCTATTGGCTCAGCTTGGCTCCCTACCGCCCTCATCGGCGACCGATGGCGTGATTCCGCACAGTATCGGCGTAAACGTTGGGGCAAACCATTGGGGCAGTCTTCAGGGGCTCGCGACATATCGAATGGCAGGGGATGGCGATGTGCCACTGGTTGGTTTGGGCACGGCATTTAGTTCGGTTATGCCGGCCGCACTTTTGGCGGAACGATCCCGGGTGGATACGCACGGAGGCGATATTCGCACAATCTTCCTCGGTGAGTCGGCTGGCTGGCTAAATGATTTTGGCTACTCCTATGATGGTAAACCCGCGAGCGCTGCGTCCTATTCTGTCTTCACCGATATCCAGGCCTGCGCAAACACACCTTACGCGGTCAATATGCACTTTGGAGACTTTGTTGATGTTGGCCTGGCCGCAGGAGCCGCCGACACTTTTGACTTTTGGCTGAATGCGGTTGGCGGTAGCGGCTTGGTTGATCCGTCGACGTCGACGGTGCACGGCGGCGTCTATTCAGTCTTCAATCCGACGGGCAGTTCGCCCAGCATCGCACCGGGGAATATTGTCTATCGGCGGGAGCCCTTGATGGTAAGCACCTGGGAACCAGCCACCATGAGCTATCGCGACGTCGCCACTTACGTCGTTGGTTTTGAGGATTCCCGTCCGGACAACCGAATCGATGGGGACTATAGCGACCTTGTCATCGGCTTTCAGTTTTTTGTCCCAACAGGCATGCCTCTGGATTCGCGTGTTTCCGCCGAACTTGCGCCTGTCCCTGAGCCGGCTTACTACGCGTGGGCTGCCGCAGTCGGATTGCTGGGGCTGACTGTCCAGCGCAGCTTGACCGCTGTTCGTCGGCGGCGCAGGCCGTGACTTCGATCGATAGGCGTTAGTCGCCGAGTTTTTTCCCGGGCACCATGTAACCTTGCACGTAGTCGCGGACGGCCTCGGGCAGGGAAGTGAGCGGTTTGGTGTAGCCGGTGCCGCGGAGTTTGGAGATGTCTGCTTTGGTGTAGTACTGGTATTTTCCGCGCAGGATCTCGGGCATTTCGATGAACTCGATCTGCGGCTCGCGCCCAAGAGCGGCAAAGATCGCCCTGGAAAGCGTGACCCAAGTATTGGCTTCGCCCGAGCCGAGATTGTAAAGGCCTCCCGCAGTTGTCGCCGTTTCTGCGAAGTGGATTGTCATTTCGACGGCGTCTTTCACGTAGAGGAAATCACGCATCTGCTCACCGTCCTTGAATTCAGGCTTGTAGCTCTTGAAGAGCCGAACTTTGTCGGTTTCTAAAATTTGTTGGTAGGCCTTGTTCACGAGGCTGCGCATGTCGGCCTTGTGGTCTTCGTTGGGGCCGTAGACGTTAAAATACTTCACGCCGACGATGGAGTTGAGGATGCCTTCGCCTTGGGCGTACAGATCGAACAGGTGCTTCGAATAGCCGTACATGTTGAGCGGACGCAGCGCGGCGAGGTCGGAGCTTTTGTCGTCCATTCCTTGTGCGCCATCACCGTAGGTCGCGGCTGACGAGGCATAGATGAAGCGTGCCTGCTGGGCGAGCGACCAGGCGGCGAGCTCTTTGGTGTAGGCAAAATTGTTGTCGATCAGGTACGAGGCGTTTTTCTCGGTCGTAGCCGAACAAGCCCCCAGATGGAAGACTGCTGAAAAATGCCCGAAGGCTCCGGCTTGAGACTTCAGGCGTTCGCGGAAGGCACCAGCCTCGATGTAGTCCGCGTATTTCAGCGGAACGAGGTTCTTCCATTTCTCGTCCTGGCCGAGGATGTCGCAGATAACGATGTTGGTTAGTCCCCGGCGGTTGAGGGCCCAGACGAGGGCGCTGCCAATAAAGCCGGCGCCGCCGGTGACGAGAATGCGTCCGTGGAGATTACTCATGAGTGTGCTCTACGGGTGGCGGAGTTCACCGGGCAATTCAAGCACGGGCGCGAGATGACGGTAATCGTGCCTGCAGATCAGCGATGAATTCGCCTCGGTTTTTGGGGGAGACCAAGCAGATGCCCCCTTCATGGATGATCTTTACGCGGTTGACGGAAAGAGCGGGCGCGTTCCAAAGACTGCAGGAAAGCTCCAGTCGCTGGATTTTATTGTAAGGGACAACCAATTTATAGGCTCCACACCGGATAGAGAGCTCGGTCTCGGTGAGCGTATAGCAACAGGGAAAGGCAAACGTCGCGATGAGCGCGCTGGTGCCGGCACCCGTCAGGATGAGAAATGCGCCGGCAAAGCGTCCGAGGGATTCGTGCCAGTGGAAAAAATACAGGCCGAAGGCGATGCTCACACCGGTCAGGATGACGGCCAGAGGCACTCCAATCATGATCGCCAAAATCCAGAGATCCACTGCGGACTTGTAGGTTTTGGCCATGGACGGCGTATTATGGACGAACAACGTCAGCTGTCCTTGGAGAGCTCTTCCGACCGGCGCGTGGCGGCGAGTACGGTTTCAGCGATAACGGCGCGGAAGTCGTGCGCTTCCATGCGCTTCAAGCCGGCGTAAGTGGTGCCGTTTGGTGACGTGACTTGGTTGCGGAGCTCCTCGGCTTCCTCGGGGCTTTGTACGAGCAGTTTGGCGGATCCGAGAATAGTTTCGTACGCGAGCAGTTTGGCCGTGTCACGGTCGAGGCCGACCGCGATGCCGGCTTCGCGGAGTGCCGCGGCAAATTCAAAAACGTAGGCCGGGCCGCTGCCACTCAGGCCAGTGACGGCATCGAGCTGGTCTTCGCGCAGCGCGACCATCTTGCCCAACGAGCCGAGGATGAGGTCAACGATTTGGCGATCAGCGGTGGTAATGGTTTGTAGCGAGCTCCAGCCGACGACACCGGCGCCGATCTGGCCGGGAGTGTTGGGCATGGCGCGAACGAGATTGCGTGCCTTCGGAAATTTCTGGGCGAGCGAAGCGAGGCGTTTGCCGGCGAGGATGGAAAGGACGAGTTTGCCCGCGGTTAAGTCGGCCAGGCGCGGATCGAGTGAGGCGAGTTGTTGCGGTTTACAGGCGAGCACGACGGCGTCAGCTTCAGCGAGGAGTTTTGCGAGATCGTCCAGTGCGGTGATGCCGGTGCGAGCGGCGAGCTGACGGGCGGTGTCATCGGGGCCGCTGGTGCAGGCGAGATCGTCCGGGCGAACGCCCTTGCCGAGGATACCACCCACCATTGCCGAGGCCATGCGCCCGGCACCGAGAAATGCAATTTTACTCATTCGGAGAAGGATAAGATTTTTTCGAAATGGGATGCACCAAGATCGCGACGCTGCCACCGCCTTCCCGGTCGGTCATCGAAACGTCGCCGCCCATGTTGCGCAGGGCGTGGCGCGCAACGGTGAGGCCCATGCCTACACCCACGGTTTGTTTGGTGCTGATGAAAGGTTCGAACATGTGGTCGCGGATTTCGGAATCGATGCCGTTGCCTCGATCTTCAACGCGGAACTCGACAGCCTCGGCACCGCCGGGCAGTTCAACGAGACTGGTGTGCAAGGTGATCGAACGCTGGTCCGCGGGTTTTTTCCCGTAGCTTTCCCATGCGTTTATGAGAACCTTTGACAGAACATCCTCAAACACTTCCACGTGAGTCTCTATCATCAGGTCGCCGAGGGGATTATCAATGGTAACCGTTTGGATGACCTTATGGTCCGATTGATAGCGCGAAACGCCGTCCTGAATCAGTTTGCCCAGAGGGTACTTGGTGACTGGCAGGCGCGATTTCACCACGAGCGAGCCGAGCTGCTTGATGATGTTGGCGATGCGCTGAACGGCGTTTTCAACGCTCTCGGCGTTCTTTTTTACCGATTCGGGTTTGTTGTAGTTCGACTTGATCAGGTCGAGGTAGCCCAGGACGACGCCGAGAAGATTGTTGAGATTGTGCGCGATGCCCTGGGTCACGGCACCGATGGTGGCGGCGCGGCGGGCCTCCTGCAGGCGTCGCTGGAGATCGAACATCTCGCGATTGATCGCGACGAAGCGAAGCTGCGTCTGTACTCGGGCGAGGGTTTCGTCGAGATCGATGGGCTTGGTGATGTAGTCGACAGCGCCGACGGCGAGTCCTTCGAGTTTGCTCTCTTTCGAGCTGCGCGCGGTGATAAAAATAACGGGAATCGAACGGGTTTCCTCGAGCTCCTGCAGGCGCTGGCAGACCTCCATGCCGTCCATGTCCGGCATCATGACGTCGAGCAGAATCAGGTCGGGTTTGTCCTTGATAACGATTTCAAGCGCTTCGGTGCCCGTATAGGCCGCGATCACCTGGATGCCCTCACGTTCCAGCTTTCGCTTGAGCAGCTGGACATTTACAGGCTGGTCGTCGACGACCAAAATTTTCGGAGAAGACATAAAACAAGATGGGCGAAAGTCGTTCCTGTCGCAAGCAATGGTGCGTAGACGAAGGTGAAACTCTAGCCTGGCAGAGCGAGGCGGTAGGCCTTCACGGTATTTTTCATCAGCATGGCGACCGTCATCGGCCCGACGCCGCCCGGCACCGGCGTGATCTGGCTGCAAAGCGGCGAGACGGAGGGGAAATGCACGTCGCCGACCAGCCGGTATCCAGATTTTTTAGACGCGTCGGGAATGCGGTTGATTCCGACGTCAATGACGATGGCCCCTGGCTTGATCATGTCAGCGGTGACAAACTCCGGGCGGCCGATCGCGGCAATGAGTACATCGGCTAAGCGGACGATCGCCGGCAGGTCGCGAGTTTGGGAATGGCAAATGGTCACGGTGCCGTTGGCACCAGTCTTTTTTTGAAGGGCGAGCAGGGCAACGGGTTTGCCCACGAGCAGACTGCGGCCGAGGACGACGACGTGTTTGCCTTTAAGGTCGACGTGGCTGCGGGCGAGCAGTTCCATGATGCCAGCCGGGGTGCAGGAAACGAAGCCCGTTTCATCATCCTGGGCGACCTTGCCTAGATTCATGGTGCCCAGACCATCGACATCTTTTCCGGGGGCGATGCGGCGGAAGACACCGACCTCGTCGATGTGTTTGGGCAGCGGTGATTGCACGAGAATACCGTCGACGTGGGGATCGAGGTTGAGCCGGTCGATGAGTGCGAAAAGGTCTTCCTGGCTGATCGTGACGGGTGGGAGGATCACGTGACTCGTGATGCCAATCTCGGTCGAAGTTTTCTCCTTCTTCGTGACGTAGGAAACCGAAGCGGGGTCATCGCCCACCCGCACAAGCGCCAGGCAGGGTTTCCGGCCGGTGATGGCGGAGACTTCGTTCTTTAACTCGGCGATGAGGGTTGCGGCGATTTTGTTGCCGTCGATGAGTTCCATGGGAATAGACGAAAAATCAATAGGTTGAAAATTGCCCCGGCCGCCGCCACGGCGCATGGAGCGAATCCATGCGCTCGTTGGAAAATACCTTAACGAACCTGAATGCTGTCGACCTCGATCACGATGTCTTTCGTGTTTTCAACCGCTCGGGCGGTCCCATAAACAGTGACGGTGTGGTAAAGGTAGCTTGTGACCGGTTCGGCTTTTGACAGCTGGCTGACGTCGAGGAAAGCGTAACGCTGCCCGCTGCGATCATCGAGCTGGTATTCGTAAGGTTTGTACGCGAGGAAGCGTTTGGCCGGGACGAAGTTGCCTTCAAACATGCGGGGCAGGGCGGCAGCGGCGGCGGGGCTGAGCGTTGCGACGGGACCACCGGACGCGTTCACTGCGGGCGCGGCCTGGACGGGTGCAGTGTAGACCTGAACGGGCGAAGTTGCATTAACACCGGCCGGTGCAGCTGAGGTCGACACGCTCCTGACCGTGGCGGCTGCCACGACGGGCGAGGCGGTCGAATCGTCCCCGATGTAACCGATTATCTTTTTCTGGAGGTGGATTTGCGTCCAGCGTCCGTGCAGGCCGGAAATCTCGGCGGCATCGCCCTTGACCATCGTGGTGAGGATGGGGGATTCGACTTTTGGCGCGGTATAAAGGTTTGATCCGGGCTTTACGTCGAGGCTCTTCAGGATGTCCTTGTTTTGTACATACACCTCGAACGGTCCGGCGAGTTCGACGGCGGTCCAGCCGGAAGGGATGGGCTGAGTGAGTCCGGTCGCTAGCACGGGTTCGGCACCGGCGTTGAGCACGGCGATTGCCGGTGAGGAAGCGTTGGGCTGGGAGTGAACCGCGGTCGACTTGGACAGCGGAGCGGCGGTAAGGCTCGAAGCGGCGAGGAGCGCGAGGAACAGGCGCGGATTAATCTTCATGGAGTTCGGCAGGTTTTTCGTCAGTTCCGCCGCTAGGGCGGGGTGTTTTGAAAAGCAGTGCGATTTCTTTGTTAGAAAGTTGTTTGACCGCCCGCAAAGGAATTCCTTTCAAGGCGAACGCCCCGATTTGGTAGCGTTTGAGGCGCTTAACATCGTGGCCCAGCGTAGTGAAGAGCTGGCGGATTTCACGTTTTTTCCCATGATGCATCTGCACGTCGAGTGATGTGGCTGAGCCGTCAACGCGCGGCGAGAGGAGAGTGGCCCGTTCGACTTTCAGTCGTTCGCCTTCGATAATGACACCGCGCAGGAGGAGATTTTTCTTAGCGCCTGGGAATGGTTTCTTAAGCGTGACGAGATAGCGTTTCACCACGATGTTGCTGGGGTGCATCAGACGGTTGGCCAGATCGCCGTCGGTTGTGAGGATGACCAGGCCCTCGCTGTCTTTATCGAGGCGGCCGGCGCAAAAAAATCGGTAGCGGGCAAAATCACGGGGCAACACCGTGAAAATGGTATCGGCATTGTACGGGTCGTCGTTGGTGCAAACGAGTCCGCGCGGCTTGTGCATCGCCAGCGTGATGCGCGGCTGGGCGACCGAACGCACGGGTTTGCCGCTCACCGTGACCTTGTCGACACCGGGGGTTACTTTTTGGCCGGGAGTGGCGCGTTCGCCGTTGATCCAGACTTCGCCTTCCGCGATCAGCCCCTCGGCGGCACGGCGCGAGCACAGGCCGGAGTCGGCCAGGAATTTTTGCACGCGCACGAGTTGCGAATCGGTCATTTGCGATTCAGTTGGGGTTAAATTTCCCGGCGAAGCAAGCTCCTGTGCCATCTTATGTAAGTTCTTCCGGCACTGGCCCGCGACGCCGGGCAGCCTACCATGTCATCAATAACCACTGCCGACGCTCCAATTTACAGTAAAGACGATCCATTTCCCGCACTCATCACGGAAAATCGCCTGCTGAGCAAACCGGGTTCACTTAAGGAAACGCGTCA
>Ga0302323_100000801_pt1 | contig 25467 bp, 23 predicted proteins | sample Fen_T0_3_FD_201950 | JGI IMG/M metagenome (GOLD analysis project Ga0302323, IMG submission 201950) | Peat permafrost microbial communities from Stordalen Mire near Abisko, Sweden - Fen_T0_3 | ecosystem: Environmental > Terrestrial > Soil > Wetlands > Permafrost | place: Sweden: Abisko...
CGTGCCCGAGGTCCTCGAGACGGCCGTCCTCGGCAGCGCGATCCTGGGCGCCTGCGCCATCGAGGCATACCCCGATCTCCCGACGGCGATCGCCGCGATGACCCGGGTGGACCACCGCCTCGGACCCGTCGCCGAGCACGCGCCCGAATACGACCGGCTGTATGCGGCGTACACGGCCCTCTACCCGGCGACCGCGCCGATCCTGCGGGGTCTGGCGTGAGCGCGGTGGCGGGCGCCGGGGTGGCGGGTACCGCGGGCGCCGGGGCCGCCGCCGGCGCGCTGGCGCTCGCCGGTGTTGCCGTCACGTTCCCGACCCGCGAGGAAGGACCGCTGGTCGCCCTCGACGGCGTCGACCTCGCGATCGGTGGCGGCGAGGTCATCGCCCTGATCGGCCCGAACGGCTGCGGCAAGTCCACGCTCCTGCGGGTCATCGCCGGGCTGCTGACGCCGGCCGCCGGGTCGGCCTCGCTGGACGGCGCCCCGATCACCGGCCCGGACGCTCGCGTCGGACTCGTCTTCCAGGAGCCGCGGCTCCTCCCGTGGCGCTCCAGCGCCGACAACATCACGTACCCACTCGAGCTTGACGGCTGGTCGCGCGAGCGTCGCGCGGCTCGCCTCGCGGAACTCGTCGACCTCGTGCGCCTCGACGACTCGGCCGTCAACGCGCGTCCGTCCGAGCTGTCCGGCGGCACTCGCCAGCGCGTCGCGCTCGCCCGGGCGCTGGCGCTCTCGCCCGAGGTGTTGCTGCTCGACGAGCCGTTCAGCGCGCTCGATGCCATGACCCGCGAGCGCTTCGACCTCGAGCTCCTGCGCCTCTGGGACAACGCCGAGACGACGATCGTCATGGTCACCCACAGCATCCCGGAGGCCGTGCTGGTCGCCGACCGCGTCGTCGTCATGTCGGCGCGACCCGGTCGGATCGCCGCGGAGATCGCCGTCGACCTGCCTCGGCCGCGGACGCTGGCCCTCATGGACACGCTGGCCGCCACCGCGACGATGGCCCGCATCCGCGAGCACCTCGAGATCGCGGCATGAGCCAGGACCGCCTCGTCACGCGTTCGAGCGTGCTGACGGTCGTCGGTGCGCTCGCCGTGTTCGTGCTCATCTGGCGCGCGATCGTGTTCATCGGCGGCTACCCTGCCTTCATCCTGCCGACCCCCGAAGCCGTCTTCGGGCGCTGGCTCGGCGCCATCGGCGACGGGATCCTGTGGCCCCACTTCATCACGACCCTGTCCGAGGTCGCGCTCGGGTTCACGGTCGGTGCGACGTCCGGCCTCGTGATCGGCTATGTGCTCGCGCGGAGTGCGCTCGTGGAGCGACTCGCGTCGCCGTACCTCGTGGCCGCCCAGGCCGTCCCGATCCTCGCCGTCGCCCCGCTCCTCGCGCTCTGGTTCGGTCCCGGGCTGCTCAGCAAGGTCGTCATCTGCTCCCTGATCGTGTTCTTCCCGGTCGCGATCTCGACGATGGTCGGGATCCGGTCCGTGGATCCGCGCCTGCTCGAACTCGGGCGGAGCCTGCGCGCGACCCAACGCCAGGTCCTCACGACGCTCGAGATCCCCGCGGCCCTGCCCTCGATCCTGGGCGGCATGCGCGTCGGGGTGACGCTCGCGGTCGTCGGCGCGGTCGTCGGGGAGTGGGCCGGCGCCGAGCGTGGCCTCGGTGTCCTGATCAACCTCGCCCGCGGCTCGCTCTTCGATATCCCGCTCATGTTCGCCGCGCTGCTCACGCTCGCCCTCATGGGCATCGTCCTGTACCTCGCCGTCGTCCTCGTGGAGCGCCAGCTCGTCGGCGTCCGATGAATCCGTCCACCCAGCCCCGCACAACGCATCGCCCCATGGAGGTCCTCGTGTCATCGCCCCGTTCCCGTTTCGCCGTCCTCGGTCTCTCGTTCGCGTTCCTTGCCGCCGCATGCAGCGGTGGTGGAGCCGCATCGCAGGCACCCGGCGCCAGTTCGTCCGGCGCCGCGTCGCCGTCGAGCGACGTCAGCAACGAACCGAGCATCGCCCCGACTGCCCTGACCGTCGGCCTCGGGTACATCCCGAGCGTCCAGTTCGCGCCGTTCTACCTCGCCCAGCAGGAGGGCCTGTACACGGCGGCCGGCCTGACCGTGACCTTCCAGAACAAGATCGATCCCGACCTCGTGGCGCTCGTCGGCGCCGGCAGTATCGATGTCGGTATCTCCGACGGCACGAGCGTCATCCCGGCCGTCAGCCAGGCGATCCCGATCCAGTACATCGCGACCCTGTACGGCCAGTTCCCGAATGTCGTCTTCGCCAAGACCTCGTCCGGCATCAAGACGGCCGCCGACCTCAAGGGCAAGAAGATCGGGACGCCGGGCCGCTACGGCTCGAGCTGGGTCATGCTGCAGGCGCTCCTCGCGTCGGCTGGGCTGACCACCGACGACGTGCAGATCGTCGAGTACCCGGACTACACCCAGCGCATCGCGGTCGAGCAGGGCGCGGTGGACGCCGCGACCGGTTTCTCGAACAACGAGCCGGTCCAGCTGGAGCTCGGCGGCGATCCGGCCACGGTCCTCCACATCGACGGCATCACCGCGCTGCCCGGGCCGGGCCTGATCGCCGGGACCGCGACGCTCGATGCGAAACACGACGCCATCGCGGCGTTCGTGGCCGCTACCCTCCAGGCCATGGAGGAGATCAAGGCGGACCCGAAGGTCGGGCTGGACGCCGCGATCGTCGCCGTGCCGGAGCTGGCAGCCGACCGGGCCGGCCAGACCGCGGTCCTCGCCGCGACCATCGACTCGTGGACCGGCCCGGTCCAGGCGCAGCACGGCCTCGGCGCCATCGACACCAACGGCTGGATCGACTCGATCGCCTACATGACGACGCTCGGGCTGGTCGCGAAGCCGGTCGTCGTGGAGGACGTCGTGCGTACGGATCTGCTGCCGGGAGGCGACTGACCGTCGTGCTGGGCGGCGTCCGTCCGAGCGGCGAGCGGCGGTCGTGGTGGCTGCGTGAGGCGCTGGCCGCGGAGGAACGAGGGGCGCCGCACCTGGCCGGGGCCGCGCCACCGTTGCGTGGCTCGACGACCGCGGACATCGTCATCCTGGGCGGCGGCTACACGGGCCTCTGGACGGCCTATCGGCTGACCGAGATCGCGCCGGGCGCGCGGATCGTGCTCCTCGAACAGGACATCTGCGGCGGCGGGCCGTCCGGGCGGAACGGCGGGTTCGCCTCGGGCTGGTGGGACGACCTGCCGACGCTCATCGAACGTCACGGGGAGGTTGGCGCGGTCGCGATCGCCCGGGCGATGGACGAGGCCGTGGATGGGCTGGGGGCCTGGACCGCCGAGCACGTCGTGGACGCCTGGTATCGAAAGGCGGGCTCGATCTCCGCGAGTGCCGCGCCGGCCCAGGACGACGGCTGGGTGGAGGCCGTGGAGGCGTGCCGGGCGGTCGGGGAGCCGGGTGCGTACGTGGCGTTGACCCCGGACGAGGTGCGGGCGAGGGTCGCATCGCCGGTCCTGCGCGGCGGGGCGTTCATGCCGGGCGCCGCGACCGTGCAACCGGCCTTCCTGGCCCGCGGCCTGCGACGGGTCGTGCTGGAGCGCGGCGTCGAGATCCATGAGGGCACGACCGTCACCGAGCTCGATGGGGAGCGGCCCGGGTGGCTGGGGAGCCTCGGTTCGGGGGCGCGTCGAGCGGCCGAAGGGCGTGCCGGGCGACCGGTCCGGGTCCGGACGAGCTCGGCCGCGGGTGGAGGGCAGGTCACGGCGGCCGCCGCGGTCGTGGCGCTCAACGCGTGGGCCGCGGCGTGGCCGCGGTTCGGGCGCCGGCTCGTGACCTGGTCCAGTTACATCGTCCTCACCGAGCCGATCCCGGACCGCCTCGCGGACCTCGGCTGGACCGGCGGGGAGGGCCTCGCCGACGCCCGGTTCACGCTGCACTACCTGCGGACGACACCGGACGGCCGGATCGCGATCGGCGGAGGCGGCGGCCGGGCCGGCTTCGGGGGTCGCATCGGGCCCGCGTTCACGGACGATGCCCAGGCGACGGCCCGCGCCGCGGCCGGCCTCCGTCGCCTCTTCCCGTCGCTCCGCGACGTCCGCATCGAGGACGCCTGGGGCGGTCCGATCGACATCACCGCGGACCATCTGCCGGCCTTTGCCTCCGCTCCGGGCCGCCCCATCCACTACGGCCACGGATATTCCGGGAACGGGGTCGCGCCGTCGGTCGTCGGCGGGCGGATCCTGGCGGCACTGGCGGTGGAGGCGACCGCGGATCCGGCCCTGGCCCTGCCGCTCGTCGGGGTCGTGCCGCGCGCGTTCCCGCCCGAGCCGTTCCGCTATGCCGGCGCCCGCGTCGTGCGGGAGGCGATCGTCCGGCGCGAGCAGCTCGAGGAGGACGGGCGGCCTGTGAACCGGGTCCTGCGCGAGGTCACGCACCTGCCGAAACGGATGGGCTACCACCTCGGGATGGACTGAGGGCGGCGCCGCCGGCCGAGGCTGCCCCGGCGGTCGCGAGCCACCGACCCTCGCACGCTCGGTGCTGAGCGGGGATGGGCCGTTTGGTGTAGGATTCAAGGCCCCCGCCGACCACGTCGTGCCTCGGCGATTCTGTCTCCGGTCCCGCTCAGGAGTCCCTGTGAACAGTCGCCCGCCTGTCAAGCCCGCCAACGGGGCCGTCGAGCCGTTCAAGCACGTCATCGACGAGTACAAGCATCAGGCGCAGACCATCACCTGCACCTGCGGCTGGCACGGGAGTTCGGCCACGATCGACCGGACCGGTTCCGAGTGGACGGCCCATCTCATCGAGGTTCGCGGCAAGAAGCGCTGATGCCGGGCGGGCCGGGTGCCCGCCTTCGGCAGCCTCGCCCACCGCCCGGGCGGGCCTTCGGGCCCGTGCTAGCATCGCCCCCGTCGTGAGCGCCCCACTCGACGGACCGGAACCCCAGCCCGCACCATCCTTGCCCGCCCACGGGCCGTTCGCGCTGCGCGCGCGCCTCCTGACGCCGCTCGATGGTGGGGGCACGCGCCACGAGCCGGACGGGTTGCTGGTCGTGGATGCGGCCGGACGGATCACGTTCGCCGGTGCCGCTGGTGCGCGGCCCGCCGACGCGGCCACGGCCCTCGATCTGCGGCCGTGGGTGCTGCTCCCCGGGATGGTCGATCTTCACGCCCACCTGCCGCAGCTCCCGAATGCGGGGCTCGGGGCCGGACTCGACCTGCTGACCTGGCTCGACCGCTACATCTTCCCGCTCGAACGCGACTTCGACGAAGCCGCGGCCGAAGCCCTGGCGCCCGTCGCGTGGCGGTCGTTCGCGGCCGCCGGCACGACCACGGCGCTCGTCTACGGCGCTGTCTACGAGGCGAGCCTGGACGCCACGTTCCGGGCTGCCGAGGGGCACGGGATCCGGGCGATCGTCGGCAAGGTGATGATGGATCGGGGCACCTACGACCCGGTCATCAAGGCGTCGGCCATCCTCGACCAGACCCTGCGCGAGTCGGCCGATCTCATCGCGCGCTGGCATGGTCGCGACAACGGCCGCCTTCGATACGCGGTCACCCCGCGGTTCGCCATCTCCTGTTCCGCGGAGCTCCTCCGCGAGTCGGCAGCGCTCGCGACCGCGACCGGCGCCTACTGGCAGACGCACGTGTCGGAGGATCGCGGCGAGATCGCCGAGACGGCGCGGCTCTTTCCCGATGCCATCGATTACGTCGACGTCTACGACCGGGCGGGCGGGCTCGGCGAGCGGACGGTGCTGGCCCACGCGGTCCATCTGTCCGATCGCGAACTGGCACGGCTCGTCGAGACCGGCACCCACGTGGCGCACTGCCCGGCGTCGAACCTGTTCCTCGCGTCCGGGGTCATGCCGCTAGGCCGGTACCTGGATGCGGGCCTGTCCGTCGGGCTCGGGTCAGACGTCGCCGGCGGCCCGGATCTCTCGATCTTCACGGCGATGCGGGTGAGCTTCTACGCCCAGAACGCGCTGCGCGTCGGCGGCTTCGCCGACGAGCCGGCTCCGACCCCGCTCGACTGGATCCGGATGGGCTCGCTCGACGGTGCTCGGGCGTTGGGCCTGGACCGCTCGATCGGGTCGCTCGAAGCCGGCAAGGAGGCGGATGTCATCGCCGTCGATCCGTCGTTCGTGGCGGCGGTCCCTGGCGAGACGGACGACGACCCCGAGGATCTGGCCTCGCGCCTCATCTTCCGGGCCCACCCGGATATGGTCCGTGGCGCCTGGGTCCGCGGCCGCCGCCTGGAGGGCCCCGGAGCGCGCGGGTGACGCATCGGGCGGCCGTGTTGCCGGAGGGGGCGGCAGCCTGGCTCGATGGCGTCGAAGGGATCGGACACCCCGAGCGCGTCCGGCGTCTCGTTGGCGGCCTCACGGCGGAGCTCTTCGCGTTGGAGATCGTCGCCGCGGGCGGGGCCCCGCGCCGCCTTGTCCTGCGTTGGTATCCCGACGGCGGCGTGCTGGACGCCGAGCCGGATCTGATCACGCGGGAAGTCGCTGCGCTCCAGTCCCTCGCCGGGACCGGTGTCCCGGCACCGGCACTCGTGTCCTTCGGGCCGAGCTCGGTCCTCATGTCACACATCAGCGGCGGCGTGCGGCTGGCGCTGCCCGACCCCGGTGCCCTGCGGGATGCGCTGGCGGTGGTCCACGACATGGACCCGGCACCCGTCGAAGGTTGGCGCTACGCCGGCCACCACGAAGGGAGGATCACCGGGCGCCCGACCTGGTGGCGCGATGCGCCCGCGTGGGAGCGGGCCGTACGACAGACCGATACCGCGCGCCCGGCCGGGCCTGACGTCTTCCTCCATCGCGACCTGCATCCCGGCAACGTGCTCTGGCGCGGCCGGCGGATCGCCGGGATCGTCGACTGGGTCAACGCCTGTGCCGGGCCAGCGACCGTCGACTTCGCCCATTGCCGGGTCAATCTCGCCGTGCTGTGGGGCCTCGAAGCCGCGGACGCCTTTGCCGTCATCGATCCGGCGTGGGACATCGAAGCGGCGCTCGGATTCCTCGACTGGGGCCTCGGCGAACTCGACGACTGGCCCGGCGACCTGCCGCGGTCGTTCGTCGAAGGTGGCGGCCCGGTCCTCTCGGCGGCCGTGATCCGCCTGCGGCTGGAGGCCTTCGTCTCCGAGGCCCTCGCTCGCCTCGGCTGACGCACCCGGCTGACGTGCCTCGGGCGATCTAGTCCTCGATCTGGGCCGCCTCGGTCATGGCGCGCCGGATGCCCGAAGGCAGGACCGCGAGCTCGGCGGCGCGCACGAGGTAGTCGATCAGGATCGCCTCGTCGATGTCGATCTCGGGCTCGAAGGTGAAGTAGCGGAACTTCCGGAGCCGCTCCTGGGCGCCCTGCAGGAGATGCTCCGGGTCGGCCAGGAGGACCCCGTTCTCGAAGCCGAGATGGATGTGGTGGCGCTCCGGGCCGATCCAGGCGAAGGTCCGCACCCGCCGGCGCTCCGGCAGCGAGTAGGCGATCCAGCGCCATCCGGGCCGGATGGTCTCGACGGTCCCGGGGACGGTCGCGAGGATGAGCGATCGCAGGGTCCGGCCCGTCTTCCGGATCGACGCCGGGTACGCGTCCAGCAGGGATTCGGCCGGCGGCAGCTCGTCCATCCCGCGAATGATGCCGCAGGCACGCGTCGGCCGATGTCATAGGAACACCAACGCGGACCGGTCTGGCCAACGAGGGCCCTCTCGATGGCCGGATCGTGCATGCCATGCACCAATCGGTCGACATGAGCGGCCTGGTTGTCCGATATGGTCGTCATATGCACATCCGACGTCGGGCGAGCCACGGGACCCTGCCGGCCGACCCCGAGATGCCGTGACCGAGCCGTTCGATCTGCTCATCACGGGCGGCACGATCGTCGACGGCACCGGTGCACCCGGGCGCCCGGGGAGTGTCGGCGTCCGCGGGGAGCGGCTAGTCCTGCTGCCGCCGGCCGCCTCCGGCCCGGCCGCCTCCGGCCCGGCCGCCTCCGGCCCGGCCGCCCCCGCGCCCGTCGCGCACCGCCACATCGATGCGACCGGGATGGTCGTCGCGCCCGGGTTCATCGATCTGCACAGCCACGGCGGCCTCACGATCCTCGCCGATCCCCACCATGAGCCCAAGGTCCGCCAGGGCGTCACCACCGAGGTCGTCGGCGTCGATGGGAACGGGTTCGCGCCGTTCGAGCATCGCGAGGACCTCGAGGACTTCGTCGAACTCGACTCAGGGCTCGATGGCCGCCCCGACATCGAGTACACGTGGAGCACCGTCCAGAGCTACCTCGGTCGGTACGACGGCACGGTCAGTCTCAACGTGGCCACGCTCATCGGGAATAGCGCGCTTCGCATCGGGGCCATCGGATGGGACGACATCCCGGCCGACGCTGGGGCCCTTGACCGGATGCGCGGCCTCCTCCGCGATGGCCTGGCCGAAGGCGCCGTCGGCCTGTCCTCTGGCCTCGACTATCCGCCTGGCAGCTATGCGACGACCGAGGAGCTCGCGGCCTTGACCGAGGAGGCCGGGCGCGCCGGCGGCTTCTACCACACGCACGTGCGCTACCCGCTGGGCGACCGGTTCCTCGACCCGTTCCGCGAGGCCATCGAGATCGGCGGGCGCGCCGGCGCGCCCGCCCACATCACCCACTTCTATCACCGCGAGACGCACCCGGGCGGGCCGGACGAGCTGCTGGCGCTGGTCGACGACGCGCGCACCGAAGGCCTCGATGTCACCTTCGACACCTATCCGTCCGAGTGGGCGAGCACGCGCCTCCTGATCCAGCTGCCGGGTTGGATCCAGGCAGGCGGGCCGGGACCGCTGAAGCTGCGTCTCGCGGACACGACCGCCCGCGAGCGCCTCCGCGCCGAGTTCGTGACCCGCGGTGCCTCCTACACCGGGCCGGGCGGATGGTCAGACCTCCGCCTCGGCGCCTTCACGCATCCCGACAACCTGCGCTGGGAAGCCCGCACGCTGGCCGAGGTGATGACCGAGACCGGCCACGACGCCGTCGACGTCATCTGCGACCTGCTCCTTTCCGAGCGGCTCGGGGTCAACCAGGTCACGAGCGGGCCGTGGTCGGAGACGCTGCGACCGTTCGTCGTCCATCCGCACGGGATGGTCGGGACCGACTCGACCTTCATCGGGGCCAAACCGTCACCGCGAACGTACGGCAGCTTCCCCCGGATCCTCGGCCAGTTCGTCCGCGACGAGGCGCTGCTCAGCCTCGAGGAGGCGATCCGCAAGATGACGTCGGCGCCGGCCGCGCGCCTTGGGCTGACCCAGCGGGGGACGCTCCGTGACGGCGCATTCGCGGACATCGTGGTGTTCGATCCGGCGACGATCCGCTCGACCGCGACCTACGACGAACCGCGCTCCTACCCGGTCGGCATCGAGCACGTGATCGTCAACGGGACGCTGGTCGTGGATGGCGGGGCGCACACCGGCGCGACGCCGGGTCGCGGGATCCGCCTGGGCTGGGACTAGCGGGCCGCCGCGGCCCGCCCAGGGCTAGCTGCCGAACGCAGGCTCCATGCCGGCGTTGCCGCCGGGAGTCATGTCCTGCTGGTTCGCGGCTCGGTGGGTCTCGGCGAACATCCGGGCCGTGGCGACCACCTGGGCTTCGGCGAGGGACGTCTCGGTCGCGCTGGCCCAGCCGATGGCGAGCCGCAACGACACCGCCCCGGACTCCAGCCACAGGTCGCACGCCGTGCGCACCCGTTCGACGTAGTTGATCGCCTGGACTTCGTCCGTCTCGGGCAGGAGGACGCCGAAGCGACCGCTGCCCAGCCGAGCGACGTGGTCGGCGGTCCGGGCGTTGCGTCGGAGGGAGTCGGCGACGGCCGGCACGAGCCGGTCGATCGCCTGGTCGCCCAACCGCTCGACGAGCCGGTCCAGCCCTTCGACCTCGATCATGACGATGGTCGCGGGCCGGCGGTAGCGCTGGATCCGCTGGTCCTCGTCGGCCACGAGCCGGGCGAACGGTACGGGCAGGAGGAGGCCGGTCAGGGCGTCGGTGTAGCCGCCGGGGCCGGGCGTCGGTTCGATGGTGCGCGGCGCGCCGGGCGTGCTGAAGCCGGTGGTCCGCGCCGTCGCGGTGCCGGCCGAGGACGCGAGGGCGGCCTGGTTCGCGGCGGCCTGCCGGCGACGTCGCCAGGCGATGAAGAGCGCCACGACGATGAGGATGATGTTCGCGATGACGGCGATCACGAGGAGCGCCGTGAGGAGCTGCGCTGCGTCCATTGGTCCGGATGACTCCAAGGATGATTGCGTGGGCCAAGGACGCTCGATGATAGGGGTACTGGGCCCGGAAACGGGGTCGAACGGTACCTCGTAGGACCACTTCCCGGTGCCCTAGGGCAACGCGTGGGTCCCTTCGGTGGGGTCCGGTCCGGACTGGTGCGCGCGGCGCCCCGGCCGGCCGGCGGTCATGACGGCGATGTATCCTCGGCGGCCAGAGGAGGAGCGCCCCCGAATGACGATCCGGACCGAGTCGCCCGGCGCCATCGTCATCCAGCCCGGCACGATCGTACCCGGCCGCGCCCGGGGTGTCGCCCCGCTCCGCCGCGAGGGCCCGGCCAAGCTGACCGGGGCCGCGAAGTACGCCGACGACCTCGTCTTCCCGGGCGCCTGGTACGGCCTGACGATCCGCTCGACCGACGCCCACGCGACGTTCACCGCCCTCGACCTGGATCCTGTGTTCGACTGGTCGAAGGTCGTCGTCGTCACCGCCGCCGACATCCCAGGCGACAACATCGTCAGCTCGATCAAGTCGGACCAGCCGATCCTCGTCCCGGTCGGTGGCGAGATCCAGCATCACGCGGAGCCGCTCGTCCTGATCGCCGCCCCGGATCGAGAGACGCTGCGCGCCGCCAGGCGCCACGCCCGCATCGGCACCGACCCGCTGCCCGCGGTCTTCGACCCGCTCGTCTCCGACCACGAGTTCGCCCGCTACAGCATCGGCGCGGGCGATGTCGACGCGGCATTCGCGGCGGCCGACCTCATCCTCGAAGGGGAGTACCGGGTCGGCCATCAGGAGCAGCTCTACATCGAGAACAACGCGATGATCGCCGTCCCGCGCGACGACGGCGGCGTCACCGTCCACGGCTCGCTCCAGTGCCCGTACTACGTCCATGCCGCGCTCAAGCGGGGCCTCGCCCTGACCGACGAGCAGGCCCAGGTCGTCCAGGCGGAGACGGGCGGCGGGTTCGGTGGGAAGGAGGAGTTCCCGTCGGTCATCGGGCTGCACGCGGCCCTGCTCGCGGGGAAGGCCGGACGTCCGGTCCGGATGATCTACGACCGCCACGAGGACATCGCCGCGACGACGAAGCGGCACCCGGCGATCGTCCGCCACCGGACCGGCGTGACCCGTGGCGGCCGCCTCGTCGCCCAGGACATCGAAGTGATCATGGACGGCGGCGCGTACTGCACGCTGACGCCGGTCGTCCTGTCGCGCGGTGCGCTGCATGCCGGCGGACCGTACCGCTGCCCCAACGTCCGCATCCGCGCCCGCGCGACCCGGACGAACACGCCACCGAACGGCGCCTTCCGCGGCTTCGGAGCGCCGCAGACCGAGTTCGCGGCCGAGACCCACCTCAACCGGATCGCCGAGGCGCTCGCGATCTCGCCCCTCGAGATCCGGCGGCGCAACGTCTACGTCCCGGGCGATGCGACGCCGACCGGCCAGATCCTGCGCGACAGCGTGGCCGGCGAGGAGGTCCTCGAACGGGCCGCCGAAGCGTCCGAATTCGAGCGTCTCCGGACCCGGCTTGGCTCCGCCCGGACCGGCCGCGATGGCTCCGGCACCATCCCGGGTTCGGCGCTGCGGACCGGGGTGGAGCGGGTCGCCAGTGGCATCGGGCTGGCGCTCGCCTGGCACGGCGCCGGCTTCACCGGTTCGGGCGAGGTCCACATCGGGTCCGTCGCGTCCATCGAACTGACCGCCGCGGGCGCGATCCGCGTCCTGACCGCCTCGACCGAGATGGGGCAGGGGACCAAGACGATCTTCCCGCAGCTCGTGTCCGAGACGCTCGGCGTGCCGTTCGACGACGTCGAGGTCGCCGATGCGGACACCGCGTTCGTACCGAACTCCGGACCGACCGTGGCGAGTCGGACGGCGATGGTCGTCGGCGGGCTGCTGATCCAGGCAGCCGTGCGGCTCCGTGCCGAGGTGGAGGCCGCGACCGGCGGCCGGTTCGCCGACACGTACCGGGCGTACGCCTCGGCCCACGGCCCGCTCCGCATCGACCAGCGATTCGAGCCATACCCGGGCGTCGCCTTCGACGACGCGACGTACACCGGCGACGCGTATCCCGCGTTCGGCTGGGCGGCATGCGTCGCGCGCGTCGACGTCGATCTCGACACGGGCGAGGTCCACGTCCTCGATGTCGTGGCCGCCGACGACATCGGCCGGGTCATCCACCCCGTCCTGGCTGAGGGCCAGGTCGAAGGCGGGACGCTCCAGGCCATCGGCTACGCCACGGTCGAGGAGATCAAGCTGCGCGACGGCCGCTACCTCAACGACCGTCTCGCGACGTACATCATCCCGACCGCGCTCGATGCCCCGCGGATCTCGACGATCCTCGTCGAGGCGCCATTCGGGTCGGTCCCGCACGGCGCGAAGGGCGTCGGCGAACTGCCGATGGACGTGGGGGCGCCGGCGGTGATCGCCGCGATCGCCGATGCGACCGGGGTGTGGATCAACGACCTGCCGGCCAGTCCGGAACGGATCCTCGCAGCGATGGCGAACCTGACGGCGGTCGCCGGGCTGCGGCCGGGCGCCTCGGAACCTGGCGCCGCATGACGGTCTACCGGTTCGCCGTGAACGGCGCCGCGACCGAGGTCGATGTGCCCGGGATGCGCCGCCTGCTCGACGTCCTCCGCGAGGAGCTCGCGCTGACCGGCACGAAGGAGGGTTGCGGCGAGGGCGAGTGCGGCGCGTGCACCGTCCTGCTCGATGGCGCTCCGGTCGATAGCTGTCTCGTGCCGGTCTGCCAGGTGGACGGCGCCGACGTCCGGACCGTCGAAGGGCTGGCCGGATCGGGGCCGGCAGCGTCCTCGGGACCGGGCACGCCCCCGGGACCGCCCGTGCTCGATGCCCTGCAGGCGGCCTTCCTCGAGACCGGTGGCGCCCAGTGCGGGATCTGCACGCCGGGCATGCTCATGTCGGCTCGCGCCTACCTCGATGCCGGTGGCGGCCCCGACGAGGACGCCATCCGTGGCGCGATCGCCGGCAACCTGTGCCGCTGCACCGGCTACACGAAGATCATCGATGCCATCGCACTGGCCGCCCGCGACCGTATCGGAGGCATGGCATGAACCAGGACACCGAACGCATCCCCGTCCCGACGAACGGCACAGGCCCGAAGCCGCACGACCCGGCGCCACCCGCAACGCCGGAAGCGTCACCCGCCGAGCGGCGCGCCGAGTCGGGCGACGCGGTCCCGCGCGACCAGACCGTCCCGCTCACGCCGACCCAGCTGGCCGCCGGCTTCGGCATCGTCGCGGGTCTCCTGCTGTTGTTCGTCGGCGCTCGTCGCCGGCGTGGCGGCAAGGACTCGGGCGAGTAGCGGCCGGCCTGACCCGTGCCCGTCGAACCGCCCGTCGTCAGCCCCGCTTCGCTGCGCGAGGCGTACGCCGCCATGGCTGAGGCGCCCGTCGCCCGGCCGATCGCGGGCGGGACGGACCTGATGGTCGCCCTGACCGGGGAGCTGGGCGAGCCGCCCGCCCGGACCGTCGACTTGTGGCGGCTCGACGAGTTGCGCGAGATCACGGCGGATGGCAAGGAGCTGACGCTCGGTGCTCTGACGACGTACACCCAGATCCGCAGCTCTGCCCTGTGCCGCGAGCATCTCCCCGGTCTGGTCGAGGCGGCCGCGACGATCGGTGCGGCCCAGATCCAGAACCGCGGGACGCTCGGCGGCAACATCGCGAACGCCTCGCCCGCGGGTGACACGCTGCCGGTCCTGCTCGCCATGGATGCGTCGTTCGTCCTCGGCTCGGTGCGCGGCGAGCGAACGGTGCCCGCCACCGAGTTCTGGACCGGCTATCGCCGGACCGCCCTCGCCCCGGACGAGCTCGTCGTGCGGATCCGGATCCCGCTCCGTGGCGGCCAGGAGATCCGTTATCGGAAGGTCGGGACGCGGCGCGCCCAGGCGATCAGCAAGGTCGTCCTCGCGCTGGCGTGGCGCGAGGTTCCGGGCGTCCCGGGCTGGACGGATGTCCGGGTGGGGCTCGGGTCCGTCGCGGCCACGCCGATCCGCGCTCGTGCCACCGAGGCCGACATGGAGGGCCGTTCGCCCAATCCGGAGACCGCCGATCTCGCCGCCGAGACGCTGGCCGCGGAGATCCACCCGATCGACGATGTCCGCTCTACGGCCGAGTACCGCCGGATCGTGGCGGCCCGCGTCCTGCATCGCCTCATCCGCGAGGCCGGCGGTTGGTGAGCCCGAGCGCAGGGGGTTCGGTTCTGGACGCCCCGACCGACGAAGCCTACGTCGCCGCGATCGCCCCGCTCTTCGAGGGCGCTCCGAGGTTCCTTGCACATCTCGCGGCGGCTCGCCCGTTCGAAACGCCCGACGCGTTCTTCGCTCAGGCTCGCGCCCGCGCCCACGACATGGCCGAGGACGAGCAGATCGAGCTCCTCGACGCCCACCCTCGCCTGGGGGCGCGACCGGGCCAGTTGTCGGCGATGTCCCTCGCTGAGCAGGGGTACGACGACGACGCCGAGCCGGTGGCCGATCCGATCGATGTCGCGTCGGAGCTGGAGCGACTGAACGCGGACTACGAGGCCCGCTTCGGGTTCCGGTACTGTGTCTTCGTGGCCGGTCGGACGCGTGAGGTCCTGTTGCCGGACATGGCCGCCGCCCTCGGGGAGGAACGGGACGCCGAGCTCCATCGAGGGCTTGATGCCGTGATCGACATCGCGGTCGATCGGTTCTCGACGCTGCCACCGAACGACGAGGAGACGACGTGATCGAACTCGGCGCCGCACGGTATGGCAAGGCGGGTGTGCGGCTGATGCGGGTGGACCGCTCGACCACGCCGCATCGGGTCCGGGATCTCACGATCGCCATCGCCCTCGAGGGCGACTTCGTGGCCGCGCACACGGACGGCGATAACGCCAACGTCGTGGCCACGGACACGATGAAGAACACGGCCTATGCGTTCGCGAAGGACCATCTCGACGGCTCCATCGAGGCGTACGGCCTCGCGCTTGCCGAGCACTTCCTGACCTTCCCGCAGGTGGCGCGTGCGACCGTCAACGTCCGCGAACATGCCTGGCGGACGATCGCGGTGGATGGCACGCTGGCCCGCGACGCGTTCGTCCGGAGCGGGGAGGGGACCAGGGTCGCCACGATCGCCGCGACCGGTGCCAGCGTCTCGGTCGAAGCCGGCGTGGAGGACTTGGTCGTCCTCAAGACGACGCGGTCGTCCTTCAGCGGCTTCCCGCGCGACGAGTACACGACGCTGCCTGACACGGACGATCGCATGGCCGCCACGAAGCTGACGGCGATCTGGACCTACGGGTCGCCGGATGTCGACGCGGACACCTCCTACGAGGCCATCCGCGGCGATCTCCTCGAGACGTGGGCGGATCACGACAGCCCGAGCATCCAGACCTCGATCTGGATCATCGCCCGGGCCATCCTCGAGCGCCATCACGAGGTCCGGGAGATCCGGCTGGTGCTCCCGAACCTCCACCATTGGCTGGTGGACCTGGCGCCGTTCGGCCTCACCAACGATCGCGAGATCTACACGCCGACGACCGAGCCATACGGGCTCATCGAGGCTACCGTGCGACGGGGTGATGGCTGACGTGAAGCCACCGGCCGGCGTCGAGGTCACGGGTCCGGCCGTCCCCGGCGCCGAGCGCATCCTGACGCCGGAGGCACTCGCCTTCGTCGCGGACCTGCAGCGTCGGTTCGGGGCCTTCCGGCTGGACGTGCTGGAGCGGCGCAAGGAACGCCAGGCGGAGCTCGATGCGGGCGTGCGGCCGGACTTCCTGGTCGCGACGGCCGAGCTCCGGGCGGCGGACTGGATCGTCGCACCCACGCCGCCCGACCTGGACGACCGGCGGGTCGAGATCACCGGTCCGGCGGAACCCAAGATGATGATCAACGCCCTGAACTCCGGGGCAAAGGTCTTCATGGCGGATCTCGAGGACGCCCTGTCCCCGACGTGGGCCAACGTCGTCGCCGGCCAGGCGGCCATCGCCGATGCCACCCGCGGGACGCTCACCTTCGATGCGCCGGACGGAAAGGCGTACCGGCTCGTCACGCCGCGGGCCACGCTCGTGGTCCGGCCGCGTGGCTGGCACCTCATCGAATCGCACGTGCTGGTGGATGGCGTGCCAGTCTCGGCGTCGCTGTTCGACTTCGGGCTGTACCTGTTCCACTCGGGCGCGGCCGCGATCGCGGCCGGCAGCGGGCCGTATGTCTACCTGCCCAAGCTCGAGTCGCACCACGAGGCGCGGCTCTGGAACGACGTCTTCCTGCACGCCCAGGCGGCGCTCGGGATCGCGCGCGGGTCGATCCGGGCGACCGTCCTGATCGAGACGATCCTCGCCGCCTTCGAGATGGACGAGATCCTGTACGAGCTTCGCGAGCACGCCGCCGGGCTCAACGCCGGCCGCTGGGACTACCTGTTCAGCGCGATCAAGAAGTTCCGCACGGATCCGTTGATCGCCTCGCCCGACCGGGCGCAGCTGACGATGACCGTGCCGTTCATGCGCGCCTATACAGACCTGCTGGTCAAGACGTGCCATCGACGTGGGGCGCACGCGATCGGCGGGATGGCGGCCTTCATCCCGAACCGCCGGGATGCGGCTGTGACGGAGACCGCCCTCGCCAGGGTCCGCGCCGACAAGGAACGCGAGAGCCAGGACGGCTTCGACGGCACGTGGGTGGCGCATCCGGACCTGGTGCCGGTCGCCCTGGAGGTCTTCGATGCCGTGCTGGGCCCGCGGCCGAACCAGAAGGAACGCCAACGCGAGGAGGTCGGCGTCCTGGCCTCGGAGCTGCTCGACCTGACGGTGTACGACGGCGCCGTCACCGAAGCCGGGGTGCGCGCGAACATCCGGGTCGCGCTGGCGTATATCGACTCGTGGCTGCGCGGGAGCGGCGCGGCCGCGATCGACAACCTGATGGAGGACGCCGCGACGGCGGAGATCAGCCGCTCCCAGCTGTGGCTGTGGGTCACACAGGCGGTCGTTCTAGATGACGGGGCGCCGTTCACGCCGGACCGGTACGCCGCCATCCGCGAGGAAGAACTGGAACGACTCGGTGGCCGGGCCGTCGGGCGGCTGGTCGAGGCCGCGGACCTCCTCGATCGCCTTGTCCTCGATGACGACTTCGCCGAGTTCCTGACGCTTCGGGCCTACGCCCTCCTGGACTGAGCGCGAGCGGTCGTCAAGGTCGTCGCAGTCGTCGCGGGCCGCGGCGCGAGCACCTGGGCTGCCGACGAGCCTCGAGAGCCCGTTGTGCACGTGGTGACCATTTGGGACACCGGGGCCCACTCGTTGGCCGATCTGGTCATCCCATGACCACGCTGATCCGGCACGCCGCGTCCCTTGTCCGAACGGTGCACCTCATGCACGATCCAGCCATCGAGACACCGTCCGTTGGTTCAAATGGTCATGTGATGCACATCCGGCACGCGGGCCGGGGCCGCTCCCCTCGGCCGGCCCACGCCACGCTTCGATGTTCATTCGCCGGGGCTGCCTCGTTCCACGAACCGGCCCGCGCCGCGCGTCCCCACGAAGGCGCCGTCGCGGATGACCGCGCGACCGCGCACGAAGACATCGCGCACAGCTCCCCGGACGTTCAGTCCCTCGTACGGCGTGTAGTCGCTCGTGTGATGCAGGTCGGCGGCGCGGATCGTCCGACGCGCCGCGGGGTCGAAGACAACGAGGTCGCCGTCGCGCCCGACCTCCAGCGCGCCCTTGGCCGGCATCCCGAACCGGCGGGCCGGCGTCGTCGAGAGCAGGTCGACCATCCGCTCGACGGTGATCCGCTCGTGCATGACGCCCTCGGAGAAGAGGATCGTCAGCAGCGTCTCGATGCCGGGTGCGCCGTTGCTGATCCGATCGAACGGGACGCCGCGAGCGGCTTCGGCCTTCTCCGTGTCGAGGCGGTCCGGGACGTGATCGGTCGCCACGAGGTCCAGGGACCCGTCGGCCAGGCCGGCCCACAGGGCGTCGCGATCGGCCGGCGACCGAAGCGGCGGCGCGATGACGAACCGGGCGCACGACGCGGGGTCCGGATCGAGATAGCGCTCGTCGGTGAGGACGAGGTAGTGCGGGCACGTCTCGGCGGTGACGCGAACACCGGCGACCCGGGCGCGCCGGACCTCTTCGAGCGCAGCCGCCGACGACAGATGCACGACGTGGACGGGCGCATCGGCCGCCCGGGCGAAGGCCAGGGCCCGCGCCGTTGCGACGGCTTCCACGTAGGGCGGTCGGGTGGACGCGTGGAACCTGGGCGCCACGTCGCCTCGGGCGAGCGCAGCGGCAACGGCCGTATCCAGCAGCACCGGATCCTCGCAGTGGACCTGGAGCATCCCGGCTCGGGCGCCCATGAGCGCCATCGCGTCGTAGAGCGATCGGTCGGCGAGTCGGAAGTCGAAGACCATGAACGCCTTCGAGGTCGACACGCCGGCTTCGATGGTGGCGGGCAACTCCGCCAACGGATCGTCCATCCGGCCACTCACGACGAGGCTGAGGCCGTGGTCGATGGCGCTGTCGCCGCCCGTCGCGGCACGCCACTCGCGCAGGCCGGTGAGGAGGCTCAGCTCCGCGGCAGGCGAGGAGCCCGTGCCCGGGTTGTTGAACGAGAGGAACGTCGTCGTGCCACCGAACGCGGCCGCGACCGAGTCCTGGAAGAACCGATCGGGGACCGCGTCACTGGCGACCCGAGTGTGCGTATGCGTGTCGACGACCCCGGGGAGCACCAGCATCCCGGTCGCATCGACCACCTCGCGTGCCCGATCGGCCAGACTCCCGAGGCCGGGTTCGACGGCAGTGATCCGTCCGGCCCGCACGGTCACATCCGCTCGCTGCGAGCCCGAGGCATTCACGACGGTCCCACCGCGCACGAGGAGATCGAGGGTGTCGGTCACGGGGGCAGGATACCGGGCGCCACTCGGGCGACGTCCGGCGGACCACGCCCTAGACGCCCGGCGGCGTCTCCTGCAGGACGGCATCGAGGACCGGGTCGCGCCCGCCGAGCCAGTCCTCGAGCGAGTAGGGGACCGGGAGGGCCGGTTCGATGGTGACCCGCGGGTCATCGGGCGTGCTCTTCTGCCAGTAGCGGGTCGCGACGAAGACGGACTGGCCGCTGTTGACGAGGTGGGTCTCGCGGACGTCGCCGTACAGGTTCGGGCTGCCGCCCATCGCCTCCCCGGCGAACCACGCACCGGTCGTCTGCTCCAGTTCGGTCGCGAAGTTGGCGGCCGCCGAGAAGGTGAGCCGACCGGTCAGCAGGACGAGTCGTCCCGGGCGATCGATGAGCGGGTCCTGCAGCACGGACAGGAAGTGCCGGTACGTCACGTTGTTCCCGCCGCCGTTGTGGCGCAGGTCGACGACAACGCGCTCCACATCGCCCTGCTTCACCCGATCGAGGATCTCGTCGGCAGTGGCATCGATCCCGCCGGTCACGACGTTGTACTGGACGTAGAGCGTGCCGGAGTCGGGGAGGAAGGTCCACCACAGTGGCGTCGTCGGATCTCGGAGCCAGTCGGGCTCGCCCGCCGGCAGGTCCAGCGGCGCGCCGCCGTGCCAGGCGATGTCGTCCTCGGCGGAGATGGGTTCGATGGTCACGTCGCGGGTCGCGCCATTGCGGTCCGTGATCGTGAAGGTCGTCGGGCCGGCGGCGGGGATGACGCCAAGGCCGGCCAGCAGCTCGCTCACCCGCAGGTACAACGGGCCATAGGCGAGGAGGGTCGAGTCGTTGTCGCGCGGTGCGAGCGGTTCGACCAGCTTGAGGACAGTGGCGATCGGGTTGCCGTTGACGGCGTCGATCCGCGATCCGACCAGGTCCTCGTATGGCGCGCGGGCGCGCGTGATCACGAGGCCGTCGCTGAACTGCCACAGGAGGATCGGGTACTCGTGGGTCCCGCTGCCCGGGATGAACGGGAAGATGCCCGTGTGGCCTTCGCGGCCCGCGATCCCCGGGAGGGTCGCCAGGCGGACGAGCTCGACGAGCGCCTGGTCGTCGGTCAGGGTCGGGATCCGAGCCTTGACCGCGTCGGCGGCCGCGACCCAATCAGCTCGGGTCATGGCGTGCCACGGGTCCGGGTGCAGGCGCTCGCGCGCCTCGAGGAGGGTGTCGATATCGGCGCGCCAGCCATCGTCGCGCGACAGCGCGATGGACGGGACGGGGGTGGTGGAGGGCGGGGCGGCGGTCGGTGTCGGGATCGCGCTCGGGCTCGCCTCGGCGGATCCGCTGGTCGTGGGGATCGGCGTCGGGGCGGCACAACCCGCGAGGAGGGCTGCCAGCAGGAGGGTCGTCGCTCCACGCGTCTGCCGCATCTCAGGCCGTCGCCTGCATCGAGTCGGCGGCGAGGGCCGACTCCGCGATGCGGGCCGCCTCGGCGATGGCCCGGAGGGTCCCGCGCGCGCCATCCTGGTCGGACCCGAACGCCGCCCCGAAGCGCGCATCGGCTTCCGCGAAGGCGCGGCTCGCGGCCGCGTGGACCCGCAAGCCCTCGTCGGTCAGGGCCAGCAGGTAGGAACGCCGATCGGCGGCGACGGTCTCGCGGACGGCGTGACCGCGAGTGAGCAGCGTGCGAACGAAGTGGGACATCGTCGTCGGCGGCATCCCGACGCGGCGCGCGAGGTCGGTCGGGGTCTTCGGGCCTTCATCGAACAGGACGCTGTACACGGCATATTCGTCGGGACGGAGTGGGGCATCGGCCATCGCGGCCGACACCAACGCTCCAACGCGCTGCCCGGCGGCAAAGAACTCGAAGAGGATGGAGAGTCGCGATCCGGCCCGGGTCATGGGGAGATACTACCATATGGCAGTATCTGGCCAACCCACGCCTCGCGACTCAGGGTCTGCGCGCGATCCCAAAGCTCGTTCCTGCCAGATTCCCATGGGGAGGGCGTTAGGCAGCGACTTCGGGGTCCACTGGCATCCTCACGCGCGTTGCTGAGCGTGGATCCGGCGGTGAACCGGCCCAGGCAGGGCCCGGAGCGTGCCCAATGCCCCCCGGTGAGAATCTGTCCAGACATGGCGCGGATTCCTGGCGGATCCTCCCCCGGTGAGAATCTGGCGGGGACCGGGCCGGAAGCCGGCCGCGACCCCAGCCGCGACCCCGCCCTCGGGCCCCGCTCCCAGCCGCGACGCCCTACTCGACCTCGACGATCCGGATCGGTTGGGCGCCTTCCCACAGGCAACGCCGGCCGACCTCCCGGAGTCGGTCGTCCCAGCCATCGTCGGCGACGACGGTCGCGAAGTGGTTCGCGGCGAGCTGGCCCACCTTCGATGCAAGCGTGCAGCCGCCGTAGGGGAAGAAGATCTCGCACTCGCTGATGCCGCCCGGGTAGATCGCGAGCTGGCCGGGTGCCGGGTGGGACGTGTGGTTCTCGTACTCGAGGCCCGGGCGGAAGTCGCCGTACGGGATCCACGTCGACTCGCCGGTCCAGCGGCAGTGGATGAGCTTCGACTCGATCGGCAGCATCCGCCGGATGGCCTCGATGGTCCGCGGCGCGGCGGGCTCCCAGCGGGCGCTAAAGTGGAGGTCGCCGACTTCGATCCGCAACGTCGTCATCCGCGGAGGATAGCGTGGCCGCCACCCCCGAAGCAGCCGCCCCGACCATCTCCACGCACGTGCTCGACACGGAGCGCGGGGCCCCGGCCGCCGGCGTGCACGTGACGCTGTCGCGCGTCGGGGAGGATGGCCGGCCGATCCGGATGACCCAGGCCCTGACCGACGGCGACGGCCGTGTCCGCGACCTGCTCGAGCGACCGTTGACGGCCGGCGATTACCGGCTGGAGTTCCGCCTCGGCGACCACGGCCCGGACGGCCGGGACGATGCCTTCTTCCGGCGGCTGGCGGTGGACCTGCGGGTCACGGACACGACGCGCAGCTATCACGTGCCGCTGCTGCTGTCGTCGTTCGGGATGACGACCTACCGAGGCAGCTGAGCGCCGCCCGCGACCAGCTGCCTAGCGCAGGACCTCGAAGGCGTCCACGTCGACCCTCGGTCGTCCCGCGGTCCCGACCGGGACGAACTTCACGATGTGCGTGCCATTGACCGTCCAGGTGTGCGTCCACACGATCACGTGCCCGGCGCTCGGGGAGTGGTACTCGCTGATGAGGCCGCCGTACACGCCATCGATGTAGACCCGAAGCGAGCCGCGGGTCGTGCTCTTCGGGGCCACCAGCGCGACCGACCGGCCGATGAACCGGAAGCTGACCGACGCCGTCGCCCGCGTCGCGTACTTCTCCTTGCCACCGGACGCACTCGTGCTCGAGGCGAGCGACCACGTCCCGGCGTATGTCGCGAGCGACGTCGTCTCCTGGTAGCGCTTCGGGGTGATCAGCGCGCCCTGGACGTACGGGCTGAGGTTGCCGGCCCGGTCGCGAGCCCGGACGCGGAACCGGTACGTGGCGTCCGTGACGAGCGAGCGGGCGACCGTGCGGGCCGTCGTCGCGGTCACGACCGAGGTCCACGCCCCGCCGTTGACCTGCTGCTGGACGTCGTAACTGCCGACCCCCGATGCGTCGTCCGTGCCCGCCGGCCAGCCGATCGTGACGCTGGCTGCCGTCGTCCCGAGCGCGGCGCCCAAGGTGATCACCTGCGTGTTCGGGGCGAAGGCCGTCGGCGCCACCGAATCGAGCGCAAAGCGCGCGTCCACCATCCGGCCGCTGACGGTGTCGCCGCCGGTCAGCGGCAGGGACTTGCCGGAAGACAGGAGTCGGGCCTTCAACGCAGGGAGATCCGACAGCAACGAAGGATCCTGGGAGGCGAGCAATGCCGCGACCCCGGTCACGTGCGGCGCGGCCATGGACGTGCCGTCGAGGTAGGTCCACCACGGGTTCGGGTGGATCGAGTCCGCTGGGACCGAGCTGACGATGTCGACCCCGGGCGCCGCGAGATCCACGGTCGTGTGACCGTAGTTCGAGAACGAGGCTAGGCCGCCGTCCTTGTCGGCCGCCGCCACGGAGATCACGTTCGGGAGGTCGAAGGAGGCGGGATAGGCGGGCAACGGGTCTGTGTCGTTGTCGATGCCGTCATTGCCGGCGGACGTCACGAACAACAGCCCGGACGTCTTGATCGCGTCGTACAGCGGCTTGAAGTCGGCGAGGTCACCGCGGCCGCCCCACGAGCTGTTCGAGAGGACCACGCCGAACGACTTCGCGTACGCGATGGCCTCGATGGCCTGGGACGTGAGGCCGCAGCCCTTCGACGTGTCGTTGTCCAGGAACTTGAGGGCCATGATGCTGACGCTGGGGGCCACCCCGACCACGCCTTGGCCGTCGAGCGACGCGGCGATCGTGCCGGCGACGTGCGTGCCGTGGAAGTCGTGGTCGACGTCGTGGACGGTGTTGTCCTGGTTGCAGAAATCCCAGCCGTGGACATCGTCGATGTAGCCGTTGTGGTCGTTGTCGATGCCATCGGTCGCCAGGTCGACGCCGTTCACGACACCGGACTCACCCGGGTTCGTCCAGGCGCGGGCCGCGAGATCCGGGTGGCTGAAATCGACGCCGTCATCGATGACCGCCACGACCGTCGAGGGGCTGCCGGTCGTGATGGCGTGGGCCTGGGGGAGGTCGATATCGACGTTCGGCGTTCCGGCGGACCCGTTGACGGACTGGCCGGTGTTGTCCATGCCCCAGAGATAGGGCCATAACGGTTCGGTCGTGGGGTCGGCATCGCGATGGAGCCGCAGGTCGGGGACCACCGAGAGGACCTGCGGGTGCGGCACGTAGGCCCGCCGGCTCAGCGCGGCGACGGGGTCGTGACGGTACACGCCGAAGTTCGTGCCTTGGATCTGGTGTCCGCGCATGAGGCCCATGGCCGCGGCGCCCTGGTCGCGGCTCGCGGGGCTCGTGCCCGGTGCGAACGTGACGATGACTCCGCCGCTGTCTTGGGCGAACCCGGAGTCCCAGGCCTTGCCGGAATCGGGCGGGGCCGCTGGCGCCGGAGGCGGCGTGCTCACCGGCTTGGCCGCGGCGACCGGTCCGACGGTCGTCACACCCAGCGCGAGGACGCCTCCGAGGACGGCCAGACGACGCAGGCGAGACGCGCGGGGTGCTGGCATGTCGCACATCGTACCCGCCCCCTTGAAACCTGCGACACGCTAGCTGTCACAGCCGCCCCCCAACCTTCGGCCCATGGAAGCCCGCACGCTGATCCCGCTCCCGTCGCCGGTCACCGATGCCGCCTCGTCCCGCGTCCGCGTCGAAGGGGAGCGGATCGTCGTGGACCGGCTCGTCCTGCACGACCCGACCCTGGCTGTCTTCCTCGGTGAGCGCCCCGCGGACGACCGCGAGGCCATCGTCGAACGCGCCCTGCGCATCGGCCTCATCGCGCTCCAGGACGCCGGGGTCACGGTCAACGTGGACGTCGTCCGCGCCGAGTTCGAGAAGCTCGTGCGGCAGACGGAATCGGTCAACGAGAAGGCGGCCCAGACCCTGGAGCAAACCCTGCGACTCAACTTCGCCGACGGCGACGGCCGCCTGCCCCGTACGCTCGAGCAGTTCCTGGGCGACCGTGGCGCGCTGCGCTCGATGGTCGACGAGCTGTTCGACGAGACGAAGCGCGACAGCGCGATCGGTCGGATCGGGCGGATGCTCGAGCGCTACTTCGACGGCGATGCCTCCAAGCTGGCCGTCCTGCTGGACCCGACCCGCCTCAACTCCCCGATGCACCAGTTCCGCCAGGAGATGAGTGCCGGGTTCAAGTCGATCGAGGAGCGCCTGGTCGCCATCGAAGCCGCCGCGGCCGCTCGCGGCGCCGAACGCGCTCGCTCCGCCGCCAAAGGCGTCGACTTCGAGGATCTCCTCGAGGCGATGCTGGGCGACATCGCCCGTGGCGCCGGCGACCTGCTGGACCGCACCGGGACGGATACCGGGGCCGTGCTGAAGTCCAAGAAGGGCGACTTCGTGCTGACCCTTGACGCGCGGGTCGCGCGCGGTTGCGATCTGCGGGTCGTGGTCGAGGCGAAGGACCGGCCGCTCTCGATGCGGGCCATCCGCGACGAACTGCGCGAGGCGAAGGAGAACCGCGGGGCGTCGGTCGGGCTCATCGTCTTCACCCCGGCCCATGCGCCGGCCGGGGTCGCGCCGTTCGCCGTCTTCGGGGACGACGTCTACTGCGTCGTGGACCCGGAAGCCCCGGAAGCGGCCACGCTGGAGGCGGCCGTCAAGCTGGCCCGCCTGCTGGCCCTCGCGTCGCTCGCGGAGCACGATGTGGAGGTGGATGCAGCCGCGATCGCGGCGGCGCTGACGGCGGTCCGGGAGCAGCTCGACATGGTCCGGACGCTCAAGGCGCAGCTCACGTCG
>Ga0302323_100000802_pt1 | contig 25465 bp, 17 predicted proteins | sample Fen_T0_3_FD_201950 | JGI IMG/M metagenome (GOLD analysis project Ga0302323, IMG submission 201950) | Peat permafrost microbial communities from Stordalen Mire near Abisko, Sweden - Fen_T0_3 | ecosystem: Environmental > Terrestrial > Soil > Wetlands > Permafrost | place: Sweden: Abisko...
CCAGAAGCAGCTCGCCGCGGCCAAGGCGAAGCTGACCACCCTCCAGAAGCAGCTCAAGGGCGCCCAGTCCCGCCTCCAGGCCCTCAACAGCGCGGCCGCCCGCCAGGCCGCCGCGAACAGGGCGAGCCGGGTGAGCAGCACGAAGACCAGCTCCTCATCCTCGGCTGCGGCGACGAGCAAGCCCCGGGAGCACGGCGATGACTGAGCGCGCCCTGCCTGCCATCGGTGTCGGCGTCCGTGCCCGCCCCGTCACCTCCGGCCACGTCGGCCCCCTCGTCAAGCCCGCCGCGGGCACGGTCGTCCGCCCGGCCGTCGCCCGGAAGGAGACCGTTCTCTTCACCCCGGCCCGCGCCGGGATGCTCTTCGGGGCCTCCGCCGCGATCTACGCCGTGACCCTGGCCGGCATCGCCGGTCTCCAGTCCGAGGCCGACGCCTCCGTCGACGCGAGCCGCGTCCCGTACCTGGACGCGATCGCGGAGACGCGCGCGGCCAATGACGCGCTCGAGGCCCGGATCGGCGAGGCCAACGCCAAGGTCAGCAACCTCGTGGCCACCTACGGCGTCGCCGGCAAGGACGTGACGGCGTTCCAGGCCCGCCTCGACTCCCTCGCGGCGCTCGTCGCCGACGTCCAGGGCACGGCAGCGGCCCTGCCCACCCGCATCAACCTCCCGAGCGTGACGATGCACGGTGCCGTCGCGTCCGGCGGCGGCGGCAGCACCAGGACGTCCGCACCCAAGACCACCGCCAAGTCCGGCGCGTCCGGGGGCTGATGCCCGCCGGCGTGGCTGTCCAGGCCACACCCGACGACGCGACCGTCCCCTCCGACCGGCTCGCGTCGTTCTGGGGTCGCGCCCTCGGGTCGTCCCTGCGCCTGACCGTCCGGATCCCGGAGCCCGCGGCGGACGCGGGCCTCGCGGCGGCCGAGCAGGCCTGGACCGAGGTCCTCGCGGAGTTCGACGCGGTGGACATCGCGCTCTCCCGGTTCCGCGACGACTCGGAGCTCACGCACCTCAACCGCCTGGCCGGCTCGGGCCGGGTCGTGCGGGTCTCGCGCCGCCTGCGCGTGGCCCTCGCTGCCATCGACCGCGCGGGCCGCATCACCGGCAACCGCTTCGACGCCAGCGTCCTGGGTGTCCTCGAGCGCATCGGGGAGCATGGCGCGGCGCTCGACGGGCGGGCACCCACCCGTCCCGCGGTGGACCCCGCGGAGCGCCGCTTCCGCGTTCACGTGCCGCCCGTGCCCGTCGACATGGGTGGCATCGGCAAGGGTCTCGCCCTCCGCTGGGCATCCGAGCGGGCTCTTGCCGTCCTGCCGGAGGGCATGGGACTGCTGCTCGAGGCCGGCGGCGACATCGTCGGCCGCGGCACGCCCCCGGCCGAGGGCTGGCGGGTCGGGATCGAGGACCCGGCCGCGGCGTCCGTCACGGATGAGGACCCGGTGGTCGTGGTGGCGCTCGACGTCGGCGCGGTGGCCACCTCGTCCGTCCGAGTGCGCAACTGGATCGGCCCCGACGGCGAGCCCGTCCACCACCTCGTGGACCCGAGCACGGGCGCCCCGGCGCGCGGCGGGCTGATCGCGGTGACGGTCGCGGCGGCGGACCCGGCATGGGCGGAGGTCTGGAGCAAGGCGCTGTTCATCCTGGGACGTGCCGGCATCGGCGAGGACGCCCGCGCGCGCGGCCTGGCGGCGTGGTGGGTGGACGACGCGGGCCGGCTCGGGATGACCCCGGAGGCGCGGGTCCGGACGGCCTGGGTCGTGGAGGAGCGGCTGGGGTAGCGCCCAGGCGTGCGACCCGAGGCGGCGCTGGCCCGGAGGCCCGGCGACCGGGCGGCCTCGTCAGGCGCCGACGTAGGCCGCGAGGTGCTCGCCTGTGAGCGTGGAGCGGGCGGCGACGAGATCGGCGGGCGTGCCCTCGAAGACGACCCGGCCGCCGTCGCGGCCGGCGCCGGGGCCGAGGTCGATGATCCAGTCGGCGTGCGCCATGACCGCCTGGTGGTGCGCGATGACGATGACCGACTTGCCGGAGTCGACGAGCCGGTCGAGCAGGCCGAGCAGCTGCTCGACGTCCGCGAGATGGAGGCCGCTGGTCGGCTCGTCGAGGACGTAGATGCCGCCCTTCTCGGCCATCCGGGTGGCCAGCTTGAGCCGCTGGCGCTCGCCGCCGGACAGCGTGGTGAGCGGCTGGCCGAGGCTCAGGTAGCCGAGCCCGACGTCGGCGAGCCGGCCAGCGATGGCGTGCGCGGCCGGCACGCGCGCCTCGCCGGCGCCGAAGAACGCCTCCGCCTCGGTCACCGGCATCGCGAGCACCTCGCTGATGTCCCGCCCGCCGAGGTGGTACTCCAGCACCGATGCCTCGTACCGCTTCCCCTCGCACACCTCGCAGGTGGTGGCGACGCCGGCCATCATCGCCAGGTCCGTGTAGATGACGCCGGCTCCGTTGCAGTTGGGGCAGGCGCCCTCGGAGTTGGCGCTGAACAGCGCCGCCTTCACGCCGTTGGCCTTCGCGAACGCGGTGCGGACCGGGTCGAGCAGTCCCGTGTAGGTCGCGGGGTTGCTCCGTCGCGAGCCACGGATCGGGGTCTGGTCGACCGACACCACGCCGTCCCGCCCGGACACGGAGCCGTGCATCAGCGAGCTCTTGCCCGACCCGGCCACCCCGGTGACCACCGCCAGCACGCCGAGCGGGATGTCGACGTCGACGTCGTGGAGGTTGTGGGCGCTGGCTCCGCGCACCTCGAGCACGCCCGACGGTGCCCGCACCGACGCCTTCAACGAGGCCCGGTCGTCCAGGTGCCGCCCGGTCAGCGTACCGCTGCCTCGCAGCCCGTCGACGGTGCCCTCGAACACGACCTCGCCGCCGCCCGCACCGGCGCCGGGGCCGAGATCGACGACGTGGTCGGCGATCTCGATCGTCTCCGGCTTGTGCTCGACCACCAGCACGGTGTTGCCCTTGTCGCGAAGCCGCAGGAGCAGGTCGTTCATCCGAGCGATGTCGTGCGGGTGGAGGCCGATCGTCGGCTCGTCGAAGACGTAGGTGACGTCCGTGAGCGAGGAGCCGAGGTGCCGGATCATCCTGGTGCGCTGGGCCTCGCCGCCCGACAGGGTGCCCGACGGCCGGTCGAGCGAGAGGTAGCCCAGCCCGATCTCGACGAACGAGTCGAGGGAGTGCCGCAGGGCCGCCAGCAGCGGCCCGACCGACGGCTCGTCCAGGCCCCGCACCCACGCGGCGAGGTCGCTGATCTGCATCGCGCAGGCGTCGGCGATGTTGAGCCCCTTGATCCTCGACGATCGTGCCGCCTCGGCCAGGCGGGTGCCGTCACATTGGGGGCACGTGGTGAAGGTCACCGCCCGTTCCACGAACGCGCGGATGTGCGGCTGCAGGGTGTCGACGTCCTTGGACAGCATCGACTTCTGGATCTTCGGGACCAGGCCCTCGTAGGTCAGGTTGATGCCCTCGACCTTGATCCTGACCGGCTCCTTGTAGAGCAGGTCGTCGAGCTCCGTCTTCGTGAACCTGCGGATCGGCTTGTCCGGGTCGAAGAACCCGCAGCCGCGATAGATGCGGCCGTACCAGCCCTCCATGCTGTAGCCGGGGATCGTGAGCGCACCCTCGTTGAGCGACTTGTCGGCGTCGTACAGGGCCGACAGGTCGAAGTCGGTCACCGACCCCATGCCCTCGCAGCGCGGGCACATGCCCCCGGTGATGGAGAAGCCCCGGCTCACCGCCCTGGAGGCCCCACGCTCCACGGTGATCGCCCCGGTCCCGTGAGCCGAGGCGACGTTGAAGGAGTACGCCTGGGGCGAGCCGATGTGCGGCTGCGCGAGCCGGCTGAACAGGATCCGCAGCATCGCGTTGGCGTCGGTGGCGGTACCGACGGTGGAGCGGGCGTTGGCGCCCATCCGCTCCTGGTCGACGATGATCGCCGTCGTCAGCCCGTCGAGCACGTCGACGTCCGGCCGCGCCAGCGTCGGCATGAAGCCCTGCACGAACGCGCTGTACGTCTCGTTGATCATCCGCTGCGACTCCGCGGCGATCGTGTCGAAGACCAGCGAGCTCTTGCCCGAGCCGGAGAGGCCGGTGAACACCGTCAGCCGGCGCTTCGGGATCTCGATGCTCACGTCCTTGAGGTTGTTCACACGCGAGCCGTGCACGCGGATCAGGTCGTGGGCGTCCGCGACGTGCGGCGCGGGCGACCGCGGCTCCGGCCTCGTGGCCCCGCTGTCCCGGCTCATCGACACGGGCGACGGGTCCTAGCTCGCCGCGCCCTCGCCGCCGCTTCCGCGCGCCGTCGCCTCGGCCTCCGCGCGGAGCTGCGACGGTGGCGTCTCGCCCAGGGCCACGGCCAGCTCGTCGAGCGTCGGGTAGCCCTCGCGGGCGCCGGCGCGCGTCACGGACACGCTCGCGGCCACCACCGCGCGGCGTGCGGCCTGCTCCAGGTCCAGTCCGCCGGCCAGCGCCGCCGCAAGCGCGCCGTTGAGCGCGTCGCCGGCGCCCGTGGCGTCGATCGCCTTGACCTTGGGCGCCTTGATGTCGATCGCCGGGCCCTCGCGCCGGACGAGCACGGCGCCCACGGACCCGAGCGAGACCAGGATCGCGTGACCGGCGCCCGGGCCCTCGCTGGTCGCCTCCAGGAGCGTGCGGGCGGCCTTGACCGGCTCCTCGGCGCCGATGGCGGGCCGCCCGGTGCGGCGCGCGTCGTCCGCCACCAGCCGGGCGAGCTCGCCGCGGTTCGGCACGACGACGTCTGCCAGCGAGATCAGCGAGCGGTCCAGGCCGTCGGCGGGCGCGGGGTTGAGGATGGTCCAGGCGCCACCCGCGCGGCCCATGCGCAGCGCCTCGCGGGCGGCTTCGGTGGGGATCTCGTGGGTGACGATGACGGCGTCGCCCTTGTGGGGGTTGAGCCGGCTCAGCGCGGTCCGCACGTGCGCGGCGGTGAGCCCGGCGTTGGCCCCGGGGGCGACCGCGATCTGGTTCTCGGCCTTGGCGTCCACCAGGATCAGGGCCACGCCCGTCGCCGTGTGGTCCAGGGTCACCAGCACATCCGTGCCGATGCCCTCACGGGCGAGGGCGGCGCGCGCCTCCGACCCGAACTCGTCGTCGCCCAGGGCCGCGACGAGCATGACCGGGACGCCGAGCCTGGCCGCCGCCACGGCCTGGTTCCCGCCCTTGCCGCCGTGGAACCGGCGGAAGGTGCCGCCCAGCACGGTCTCACCGGGGAGCGGCAGGCGATCCGTCTGGACGACGAGATCGACGTTGACTGATCCGACGACCAGGACACGACCGCTCATCGGACCGCCTCCCATGTTCCTTTCTGGCCCGCGCTGTTCGGGGCCGCTACGAACCGGTGATGTACTCCCCGCCGTCCACGCCGATGGTCTCGCCGTTGATGAAGTCCGTACCCTCGCCGGAGAGGGCGAGGATCGTGCTCGCCACGTCCTGTGGGGTCGTCATGCGGCCAGTCGGGTTGCGGCGCGTCGCCGCCTCGATGATGGCGTCCTTCTCCGGGATCTTCATCAGCGCCGGCGTCCGCGTCACGCCCGCCCGGATCGTGTTGGCGGTGATCCCGGTGCCCAGGCGCGCCAGCTCCATCGCCAGCTGCCGCGTATGCGACTCGAGCGCCGCCTTGGCCGACGACACCACGCCGTAGCTGGGGACGACCCGGGTGGAGCCCTCGGAGGTCATGGAGAAGATCTTGGAGCCCTTGCCCAGGAACCCGCCGCGCCACAGGTCCTGCACCCAGTAGACGAGGCTGTTCGCCATGACGTCCTGGGTCATCTCCATCTTCTTGCGGTCAACGCCCGCCTTCGGGTCCTCGGTCAGGAACGGGACCAGCGAGCCGAAGGCGAGCGAGTGCATGACGACACGGACGTACGGCTCCCGGCCCTCGGCCCGCGACCGGTCGAAGCGCTCGCGGAGGGTCTCGAGCGCCGCGGCGCGCTTCCCGTCGTCCGCCGCGTTCATGTTGATGTAGAGCGCCTCGGAGCCCAGGCCCTCGATCCGGGCCTTGATCTCCTCGACGTGGGCCACGGCGGCGCGGAAGTCGAGGTGGATCCCGGCGATCCGGTAGCCGGCGCCGGCGAGCGCGAGGGCCGTGGCCTCGCCCATCCCGGAGGAGGCTCCGAGGATCAGGGCCCATCGCTCGCGGTCGTCGGTCATGGTTCGCCTCCGGGGACGTGGTGGGGGTCTCCGCGAAGGGCAGGCCCCGCGGCACCCGGAGTCTAGCAGCGCCGGTTCGCCCCTCTTGACGACCGATGCTATTTTGGCAATCGCCTAATTCGTCATTCGCCGAAACAGGAGCCCGACACGAACCGCGTCTACAAGGCACTCGCGGACCCCACGCGCCGCCGGATCCTCGCCCTCCTCCGGGAGCGGCCGATGACCGCCGGTGAGCTCGCGGGCCAGTTCGAGCTCTCGTGGCCCACGATGTCCGGCCATTTCGCCGTCCTCCGCGAGGTGAACCTCGTGCAGACGGACCGGGCCGGCTCGACCCTGACCTATCGGCTGAACCAGACCGTCCTCCAGGAGGCCCTCATGGCCCTGTTCGACGCCCTCGGTGTCGATCCCGCGGAGCGTTCCGCATGAACCTCCGCAGCTTCCACGTCGTCGGTGGGATCGCACTCCTCGCGATGCTCGCCGTCGCCGCCTGGGGGATCGCCCAGGTCGGCGCGGGGGCGCAGGTGCCCATCCACTGGAACGTCCAGGGCGAGCCGAACGGGTTCGCGCCCGCCTGGCTGGGCTTCCTCCTGATCCCGGTGATCACGGCGGGGATCGTCGTGCTCATGACGGTGATCCCGCGCATCGAGCCCCGCCGAGAGAACCTGCGTCGTTCGGCGCCCGCCTACCGGACGATGGCGGTGGCGCTCGTGGTGCTGATGGCGGCGATCCAGGCGGTGGTCGTCCTGAGCGGAACCGGGATGGTGATCCCGGTCGGGTACGTGGTCGGCATCGGCGTCGGCGCGCTGTTCGTGATCATCGGCAACGTCCTCGCGACGGTGCGCAGCAACTTCATGTTCGGGGTGCGGACCCCGTGGACCCTCAGCAGCGACCGCTCCTGGGACCGGACCCACCGGCTCGTGGGGCGCCTGTTCGTCCTCACGGGGATCCTGATGATCGTGCTCGCGCTGACCGGCGCCCTGTGGCTGGTCATGGGTGGGATGCTCGTGTTGCTGACCGTGACCCTCGCCACCGGCTACTGGTACTCGTACAAGCAGTGGCAGGCCGATCCCGACCGCCGTCCGACGGGGAGTGGAGCATGAACGTCAACCTCGCAAGCTTCGACCCCACGATCCTGCTCCTGGTCGTCCCGCTCATCGTCCTCCAGCTGGGCCTCCTGGTCGCCGCGGTCGTGGACCTCCTGCGCGACGAGCGCATGGTCCGTGGCGGGAGCAAGGGCATGTGGGCCGTGATCATCGTGTTCGTCAACCTGTTCGGCCCGATCCTGTACTTCCTGGTCGGCCGGGTTGACGGGGTCGCGGAGCCGAAGGCGCCCGGACCGGGCGCGATGCCGGGCTGGGGGAGCCCGCACGATCCGCCGATCGTGGTGGGCCCGGGGGCCGCAGGCGCATCGCCGGTCGTCGCTCCCGCGCCGGACGCGCCGGTCGTCGCTCAGGCGCCGGACGCGGCGGACCTGGCCGCCGTCCTCGCCCATCCCGCCCTCGTGGACGGTCCAATCGCGATCGCCGTCGAGCGCCTCACCAAGCGCTACCCGGGCGGCGTCCTGGCGCTCGACGGGCTGTCCATGACGGTCCCGGCCGGGTCCGTGTTCGGGCTCCTCGGCCCCAACGGCGCCGGCAAGACGACGTGCCTCCGCCTGCTCGCGGGCATGACGCGCCCCACGTCCGGGCGGGCGGTCGTCAGCGGGACCACGGTCGCGACCGACGCCCTCACCGTGCGCCGGAACCTCGGCTACCTCGAGCAGGACCCGCGGGCGTACGGCTGGATGACCGGGCGCGAGCAGATCACCATGCTGGGCAGGCTCCACGGCCTCGAGGGTGCCGGGCTCGCCCGCGCCGTCTCAGACGCGCTGGCCCGGGTCGACCTCGCGGACGCCGCGGACCGGAGGACCGGCACGTACTCGGGGGGCATGCGCCAGCGGCTCGGGATCGCCGGCGCGCTCGTCCACCGGCCGCCCGTCATCGTCCTCGATGAACCGGTCAGCGCCCTCGATCCCGAGGGCCGGCGCGACGTCCTGGAGCTGATCGTCTCGCTCCGCGGCGAGGCCACGATCCTGTTCTCCACCCACGTCCTTGCCGACGTCGAGCGGATCTGCGATCGCGTCGGCATCCTGGACCACGGCCGGCTCGTGGTGGAGGGCCCGCTCGCGGAGCTGCTCGACCGGTTCGCGCTCCCGGTCTACCGGGTCGAGGCGGAGCCCGGTCAGGCGGCCGCGGTCGAGGCGCTTGCGGCACGGCTGCGGAGCCTCGACTGGGTCACCGGCACCGCCGTCGAGCACGGGCTGCTCACGGTCGCCGTCGCCGATCCGTCGCGGGCCGCACGAGAGCTGCTCCCGGCCATCATCGAGGGGGGCCTGGGCGTGGTCTCCGTCGCGCGCGCCCGGCCGACGCTGGAGGACGTGTTCCTCCGGCTCACGGGCGACGGGCGTGAGGCGGCGGCATGAGCGGCTTCGGGGTCCTGTTCCGCAAGGAGCTGCTCGAGGCCTGGCGCACCCGGCGCCTGCCGGTGCTGGCGGTCCTGTTCGTGGTGGTGGGGATCATGTCCCCGCTCACCGCCCGGTATCTCAACGAGATCCTCAAGGCGGCGCTCGGCGACCAGCTCCCGATGGTGCTCCCGGAGCCCACGGCGGCGATGGCGATCGAGCAGCTCCAGAAGAACCTGGGGCAGCTGGGCGCGCTCGCGGCGATCGCCCTCGCGATGGGGTCCGTGGCCTCGGAGCTGGACCGGGGGACGGCGGCGCTCGTTCTCGCCCAACCGGCGACGCGGCCGGCGTTCCTGCTCGCCAAGCTGCTGGGCATCGCGACGGTGCTCGCGGCCTGCACGGCCCTCGGCATCGCGGTCGCGTGGGTCTACACGGCCATCCTCTTCGAGCCCCTGCCGGTCGGCGGGACCGTGGCGCTCGCCGTGCTGGCGTGGCTCGGGCTCGTCGCCTGGGCCGCCCTGACGTTCCTCGCCTCGACGGTCACGGGATCGGCGATGGCGGCGGCCGGCCTCGGGTTCGTGGCGCTCATCGGCGTCAGCCTCCTGGCCGTCTTCCCGACGCTGGACCACCTCCTCCCGACCGGGCTCGCCGCGCCCGCGGCGCTGCTCGCGACGGGCCAGGCCCCGGCGGTCGACGGCGGTGCGCTCGCGACGTCGGTCCTGGGGACGCTGGGCCTGGTCGCCGCCTGTGCGGGGATCGCCGTTGCGGCGTTCCGGCGCCGGGAGCTCTGATGCTGGTCGTGGTATCGGGCCTGCCGGGGAGCGGCAAGAGCGCCCTCGCGGACGGGATCGGCCTCGCGCTCCGGGCCCCGGTGCTGTCGGTGGACCCGATCGAGTCGGCGATCCTGCGTGCCGGTGTCACCGGCTCGTTCGAGACCGGGCTCGCGGCCTACCTCGTCGCCGAGGCGTGCGCGGACGCGTTCCTGGCCGCCGGGCTGGACGTGGTCGTCGACGCCGTCAGCTCCGTGGAGCCCGCCCGCGAGCAGTGGCGGGGCCTGGCGGCGAGGCACGGGGCCGCGCTGCGGGTCATCGTGTGCTCGCTGGACCCCTCCGTGTCCCTCGCGCGGCTCTCGGGCCGGGCGCGCGGCCTCGCCCTCCCCGAGCCGACCGGCGCCGACCTCGACGCCCGCGCCGCCGAGTGGACGCCGTGGCCGGAACCGCACCTGCTCCTCGACTCGCTGCAACCTCCGGAGGCCAACCTCGACCGGGCGCTGGCCTCGCTCGGGAGCTGAGGGCAGGGCCCGGCGGGACCGAGGAATACGCTCCTGCGTCGCTGCGTGGCGCCGAAACCCCCGGGCGATGACAATGGCGCCCCAACCGGCCAGGCGCCGGCGGGCCAATGCCGGGAGTGTCATGGTCGAGTCCAGGTCCTCAAACCCTCCGGAGCGGCGGGACCTGGCGCGTGACCGGCCGGATGCCTACATCCCGAGGGACCGTCGCTGGGCTCTCGCGACCCGCCGTGCCCTGCCTGACCGCGTGCACGGCGCGGGGCTGTTCGCCGACATCAGCGGGTTCACGCCGCTCACGGAGGCGCTCGCAAAGGAGCTCGGGCCGCAGCGCGGCGCCGAGGAGCTGACTGCCAACATCGGGCGGGTCTTCCGCGCGGTCATCGGCGAGCTCGACGCGTACGACGGCAACGTCATCTACTTCGCGGGCGACGCCATCACCTGCTGGATCGATGGCGACGACGGGACGCGGGCGTGCGCGGCCGCGACCGCCATGCAGGAGGCGATCGAGCGGACCGGCCTCATCGTGACACCCGGCGGCGACGAGGTCCGCCTCGCGATGAAGGTGGGGATCGCCGTGGGGCCGGCGCGGCGCTTCGTCGTGGGCGACCCGGAGATCCAGCTGATCGACGTCCTGGCCGGCCGCCTCATGGACGAGCTGGCCGAGGCGGAGCACCACGCGCTGAAGGGCGAGGTGGTTCTGGCGCCGTCAGCGGTGGCCGCGCTGGGCGACCGCATCGCGCCGGGCGACCTGCGCACGGACGACGCGGACGGGCGGACCTTCACGGTCCTGCGCGACCTGCGGGTGGACGTGGACCCGGAGCCTGGGTATCAGCCGCCCCCGCTCGACGAGGAGCTGGTCCGCCCGTGGCTCCTGCCCGCCGTGTACGACCGGCTGCGGACCGGCCGCGGGGAGTTCCTCGCGGAGCTGCGGCCCGCGATCCCGCTCTTCATCCGCTTCTCCGGCATCGACTACGACGGCGACGACGACGCGGCCGACAAGCTCGACGAGTTCGTCCGGGCGGCGCAGCGCGTGCTCGCGGGCTACGACGGCAACGTCCTGCAGCTCACGCTCGGCGACAAGGGAGCCTACCTGTACGGGGTCTTCGGGTCTCCGTTCGCGCACGAGGACGACGCGGCGCGCGCGGCCGCCGCGGCCCTGGAGCTGCACGACCTGCACAAGACCACGGCCGCCCGCGAGATCCAGGTCGGGGTGGCGCAGGGGCGCCTGCGGAGCGGGACGTACGGCCACGAGATGCGGCGGACGTTCGTCTGTCTCGGCGACGCCGTGAACCTCGCGGCCCGGCTCATGACGGCGGCGCCCGTCGGGCAGATCTACGTGTCGGGCCCGGTCCGGGAGGCAGCCGGCGACGCCTTCATCTGGGAGCGCGTGCCGGACCTGACCGTCAAGGGCAAGGCGGCGCCGGTCGAGGCCTGGTCGCTCACGGGCTCGCTGGAGCGCGCATCACGACGCAAGACCCGCTTCGAGCTGGGGCTCGTGGGCCGGCGGCGCGAGCTGGCCGCCCTCGCGGCACGCCACGAGGAGTCGCTCGCCGGGCGCGGCCGGGTCGTGGGGATCGCGGCGGAGGCGGGCCTCGGCAAGTCGCGCCTCGTCGCCGAGTTCGTGCGCAACGTGCGGCGCGCGGGCCACACCGTCGCGTTCGGGGAGTGCCAGGCGTACGGCACCAAGACCCCGTACTTCGTCTGGCGCGAGATCTGGCGCCGCCTCCTGGGGCTGGACGAGGGCGCGCCGGCCGCCGCCCAGGTCGCCTCGCTCGAGGCACGGCTCGCCGCCATCGACCCGGGCCTCGTCGCCCGTGCGCCGCTGCTCAGCGATGTCGTCGGCCTCTCGATCCCCGACACGGACCTGACCCGCGGCTTCGACGCCAAGCTGCGCAAGACGTCGCTCGAGGACCTGCTCGCCGTCCTGCTGCGGGCGCGGGCCCGCGAGGCCCCGTTCGTCGCGGTCCTCGAGGACTGCCACTGGATCGACGAGCTCTCCCGCGACGTGCTCAACGTCCTCATCCGTGCCGCCGCGTCACTGCCCGTCCAGTTCGTCCTCGCCTACCGACCCGCGGGCGAGCCCGGTGGCGGGCTCGGCGTCGAGGAACACGCGGGCTTCAGCGAGCTCGCGCTCGACCGCATGGAACCCGACGACGTCGCCCAGCTGGTGCGCGCCAAGATGGAGCAGCTCGCGGGCGACGGCACGGACGTCAGCGATGCGCTCGTCTCCCTGGTCGCAGCCCGGTCCGAGGGCAACCCGTTCTACGTCGAGGAGCTCCTCAACTTCATCGTCTCGCAAGGGATCGATCCGTCCGATCCCATCGCGGTGGAGGCCGTCCGCCTCCCCGAGAGCCTGCACACGCTGGTCCTGAGCCGCATCGACGCCGCGGCCGAAGGACCGCGCCGCACGATGAAGGTGGCCAGCGTCATCGGTCGCGTGTTCACCGCGCCCATGGTCCCGGGCGCCTACGAGGAGCTCGGCGACCTCGACACCGTCATCGGCAACCTCGTCGACCTCCGCACGCTGGACCTCGTGGCGCTCGACCGCGAGGCCGACCAGGCCTGGATGTTCAAGCACGTGGTGACCCAGGAGGTCGCGTACGAGAGCCTCCCGTTCGCGCTGCGCGCCGTCCTCCACGGGCGGGTCGGGGCGTACATCGAGCGCACGGAGGCGGCGAACCTCGATCGCTTCGTGCCCCTGCTCGAGCACCACTACTGGCGCAGCGACCGCGACGAGAAGAAGCGCGAGTACCTCCGCCTCGCCGCTGAGGACGCCCAGGCGAGCTTCGCGAACCACGCCGCGATCGCGTACTTCGAGCGGCTTGTCGGGCTGATCGAGGGGGCGGAGCGGATCGACGCCCTCCTGCGGCTCGGCCGCGTGCTGGAGCTCGTGGGCGACTGGACGCGTGCCGTGGCGGTGAACGAGGAGGCGCTGGGCGCCGCCGCGGCAACCGGCGACACGGGCTCGCAGGGCTGGGCTCACGTCGAGCTGGCCGATATCGCGCGCAAGCAGGGCCAGTTCGACGAGGCGTCGGCGCACCTGGAGCAGGCGTCCGGCCTGTTCGCGACGGCCGACGATGAGGCGGGCCTCGGCCAGGTCCTGCACCTCTCCGGCACGCTGGCGGCGCAGACTGGCGACCTCGACCTCGCCCGGTCGCGGTACGAGGAGAGCCTGGCGATCCGCCGGCGCCTCGGGGACACGCCCAAGATGGGGTCGCTCTACTCGAACCTCGCGATCGTGGCCGAGTACGGCGGCGACATGGCGGCGGCGCGCGCGATGGCGGAGCGTGCCCTCTCCCTCCGGATCGAGGCCGACGATACGTGGGGGATCGGCGTCTCTTACAACAACCTGGGGGCGATCGCCATCCGGGAGGGCCGGCTCGAGGAGGCGCGAACCAGCATCGAGGAGGCGCTCCGGCTGCTGGGCCAGGTTGGCGACACGTGGTTCGCCGCGTCCGCCCAGGCGCTTCTTGCCAACGTGTCCCGCGACCTTGGCGACCACGCGGCGGCGAGCCGCGACTACGCGGCCTGCCTCTCCGTCTTCGTGACCCTCGACGACCAGCTGGCACAGGCCGAGGTCCTCGAGGACGTGGCGACGATGGCGGCACGCGCCGGCCCGCACGCCGAGGCCATCGCGCTCGTCGCCGCCGCGACGGCGCTCCGGGACGAGCTCGGTTCGCCGCTCGCCGAGGGGATGGCGGCGGAGCTCCGCGAGGCGCTGGCGCCCTGCCGCGTGGCCCTCGGGGAGGCGGCTGACGAGGCCGCTGAGCGGGGCCGCGCGCTGGGGCGGCCCGGCGCCATCGAGCTGGCGATGGCCGTGTGCGGGGCGGGCACGCCGTCCTGACGGCGCCGCCTCCAGTCCGAGGCAACGCCGGGCGCCGCCCGAACGCGGCGTTTCAGTGCGTGCCATTCAGCCCGCCCACAATAGGACCTTGTACCTTTGACTCATTATCTGTAGCGTTTGCAGCCGAGTCCCCAGCGAGCGAGCGACCCCAGCGCATCCTCGCCTCTTCAGTCACGAGGTGAATGTGTCTCGCCAGCGGTCCGCTATCTCCCTCGATGGCCCCTCGTCCAGGCGCACGAGCCGCTCCCCGGGTCGGCGATCCCGACCGATCGGCCTGCCGGGAACGGCGATGGCGCGCCGCCTCCTGACGCTGCTCCTGCCGCTGGTCGTCGTCGCGACCTCGTTCCTGGCGCCGCCGGCCGCGCAGGCCACGGGGCTCACGCCCTGGGCCGCCACCACCGGGGCCGCGACCTCGACCGTGGAGACGGTGAACGATGGGGCCGGATCCGCCGCGGCGGAGTTCACGTACGTCGACCACTCGCTGCCGAGCGCACCCGTGCAGTGGCAGTTCCAGACGACCGCGGCGTCGGCGGGCCCCATCTCACTGGAGTACGCCTGGACCGGGTTCCACTCGTACTTCGAGGCGACCGCGCAGCTTGAGACCTTCGTCACCACGTCCGGCGGGACAACGTACGCGACGCTGTTCAGCGCCGGCCCCGCGGACTGCGGCGCCTGCCTCCCGCCGTCTGCCGGATTCACCTACTGCGGCCCCGCGACGTTCAACGTCCAGCCGGGCGACGTCTACGGCTTCCGGCTCAGCGGCCAGCACTTTGACAGCTCCCAGCTGCTCCAGGGCGACTTCGTCGTCGACACCAGCGTGACCTGCCCCGACTTCTCGATCAACCCGGCCGCCACCAGCTACACCGTGGGCCAGGACACGCAGACGCAGATCACGGTCAACGTGGGCGACGTGGGCCCGATCAGGCCGGTCGGCTTCAACACCGAGCCCGGCGCCCCCACTGGCACCCTGAACGTCACCCCCGTGGGTCCCGGCGCCCCGACCGCGGTCATCAACCCGCAGTCCGTCAACGCCGGCGGCAGCACGACCATCACCCTGACGACCACGGGCGCAACCGTTCCCGGCATGTACACGATCCCGCTCTCGGCCCGCAGCGGCGGCCAGATGCACTCGGTCGACATCACGATCGCCGTGGAGGCCGGGACGGCCACGCCCACCCCAGCGGGCGACACGGCGCAGCCGGACCCGCTGGTCATGACCGTCAACACCGCGGACGATCACACCGACGGCCTGTGCGGCGTCGCGGACTGCACGCTCCGCGAGGCGATCGAGTCGGCGCACTCGAACGGTGCGCTCGGCTCCGGGCAGGCCTACACGATCGGGTTCGCGACGGCCACCCACGTCCATCTGCACACGCCGCTGCCCCCGATCGACGTGGCGACCCACATCGACGGCACGACCTCGCTGGGCCCGCAGTGCCCGGGGAACGGCGTCACGCCGGTGGTGGAGATCAGCCCAGCCTCCCCCTTCGTGGTCGGGGACGGCCAGTCGAACGCCGGCCTCACGTTCACCGGGCCTGGCGCAAGCGACAGCTCCGTGAAGGGCCTGGTCATCGACGGGTTCCCCGGCGACGGGCTGTCCGTGGGGAAGGCCGGCACGTCCTTCTCCGGGTTCACGGCCACCTGCAACGTCATCGGGCCGAACCTCGGCGCGGGCATCCGCCTGGCCGACGTGGCCCCGGCGGTCATCGGCGCAGACCTCGCCCACGGCGGCACCGCGGGCGACTACAACGTCATCGCCACCAACAGCGGCGACGGCATCGCGTTCACGATGACGAACGGGAACAGCTCGGGCGACCGGTTCGACGGCAACCTCATCTCCGACAACGGCGGCCTGGGGATCGACCTCAACGACGATGGTGTCACGGCCAACCACCCGGTCGAGCCATACATCGGCGGCGCCAACCTGACGACCAACGCGCCCCACATGCTGCGGGCCGAGGGCGGCCCTGACGGCGGCATCGCCGGGACCCTGACCACCGCCTACGGACCGGGCTCCTCGTCCGACGTGACCTTCTACCTCGCCGCCAACTGCGACCCCACCGGCTTCGGCGAGGGCGACACCATCATCGGCACGGCCTCCGTCCAGCCGGACGCCAACGGCTACGTGCCGTTCGCCCTGTCGCTGGCGGGTCTGCCCACGACCGGCTTCGTGACGGCGACCACGACGGACTCCAACGGCGGGACCTCGGAGTTCTCCAACTGCGTTCCGCTCGGCGCCGGCAACGACTCGTGGCCGAACGCCCAGGACATCTCGACGCTGACCAGCATCACGGGCAGCCTGAACTACTCGGGCCAGGCCCGCTGGTACAAGTTCGCGATCACCCCGGGCTCACAGGTGAGCCTGGACCTGACGAACCTGCCGGCCGACTACGACCTCCTCCTGTTCAAGGACATCTCGCAGACCTACGCCGGGCTCACGTCGACCAGCGACCTGACCCAGGCCACCGCGGAGTACTCCGGCAAGAGCCAGCAGTTCAGCGGCAAGAGCCAGCAGTTCAGCGGCAAGAGCCAGCAGTTCTCGGACGCGATCTTCTCCGGGAAGTCGCAGCAGTTCAGCGGCAAGGGCCAGCAGTTCGCCGGCGACCTCGGCTTCGCGGGCGACGCGTTCGCCGGCAAGAGCCAGCAGTTCAGCGGGATTGACTTCTCGGGCAAGAGCCAGCAGTTCTCGCCGATCGTGAACTCCGGCAAGAGCCAGCAGTTCTCGCCCGCGGCGTACACCAGCGCCCAGGCGCGGAGCCTCGTGGGCTTCTCGCTCAACACCGGCCTGGCGCCGGAGTCCATCAGCGACAACACCTGGAACAACACCGGCTACTACTACGTGCGCGTGTCCGGGAACTCGGGCGCGTTCGCGTCCGGCGTGCCCTTCACCCTGCATCGCGCCCAGTCCGGCAACGTGTGCCAGGGCGTCCTGGACTATGCCAGCGAGCCGCTCCCGACGCCGACCGCGACCGGCGTGAAGACCGTGATCCTCACGGATCCGACCCGGATCGTGGGCACCCCGGCCGAGAAGGCCGCCCTCGCGGCGAAGATCCAGGCCCTGGCGGCCCGTCCCGAAGTGGCCGGCGCGATCGTCGACGTCGGCCAGATCGCCCGGATCGCCGATCTCAACGCCCAGGCCGACGGGCCCAAGGTTGGCTGCCCGTACGCCAAGAACCTCGTGGCGATGGCGCTGCGGGACGTGGTCGACTCCTACCGGACGACCGCCAACCCGGACCTCGCGTACGTCGTCATCGTCGGCGGCGACGGCACCATCCCGTTCTTCCGCTACCCCGACACCGCCGACCTCGCCCCCGAGTCCGGCTACATCCCGCCCGTGATGCCGGGCAGCGCCTCCGACGCGAGCCTCCAGCTCAACTACGTGCTGAGCCAGGACGCGTACGGTGCCGCCCGCCAGCTTTCGCTGGGCGTGGGGGCGTTCCCGGTGCCAAGCCTCGCCGTCGGCCGCCTCGTGGAGACGGCGTCTGAGGCCTCGGGCGTCATCGACGCCTATCTCAACGGCACCAGCAACGGCGTCGTCCCGACGCCCACGAGCTCGCTCTCGACCGGCTACGACTTCATGGCCGACGCCGCGGACTCCGTGGCGGCCTCGTTCGCGGCCGGGATCGGCAGCGGCGCCGGCACGAAGAACGACACCCTGATCGCCCCCAACGGCATCCAGCCGACCGATCCGGCAAGCTGGACCGCCGACAGGCTCCGGACCGCGATCCTCGGGTCGCGCCACGACCTGATCTTCCTCGCGGGCCACTTCAACTCCAGCTCCGCCCTCGCGGCGGACTTCACGACCGAGATGTCCTCGACCGAGCTCGCCTCGTCGACCGTCAACCTCGTCAACTCGATCGTGTTCAGCCAGGGCTGCCATTCCGGCTACAACCTGTTCGACGCCGACGGCATCGCCAACGTCTCCCAGACCCTCGACTGGGCGCAGGCCTTCGCCCGCAAGCAGGCCACGCTCATCGCCGGCACGGGCTACCAGTACGGGGACACGGACCTCGTCGCGTACAGCGAGGCCATCTACGCGGGCTTCTCCCAGCAGCTGCTCGCGGGTTCCGGCCCCGTCTCCGTCGGCCAGGCGCTCGTGCGCGCCAAGCAGGCCTACCTCGCCACCACCCCCACCCTCGAGGCCATCGACGCCAAGGCGCTCCTCGAGGCCACGCTGTTCGGCCTCCCGATGCTCAGCGTGGACCTGCAGCACGGGCGGACCACGGCCGCCACGAACACGTCGATCGCCAACCCGGCGCCGCTCGCCGGCGGGACGGGTCCCGACCTGGGCCTCCAGCACGCAACGGTCAACATCCCGGTGAGCGGCCTCGTCCGGCACACCAAGGCCCTCACCGGCGCAGACGGCGCCGGGGACCAGACGGCGACCTGGTACACGGGCCCCGACGGCACCGTGACCAAGCCCTTTGAGCCGGCTCTGCCGCTCATCTCCAGGAACGTCTCGGTCGGCGGCCAGGTCCTGCGCGGCGTCGGGTTCCGCGGCGGCGCGTACACCGACGAGGCGGGCATCGTCCCGTTGAGCGGTGCGGCCGCGACCGAGGTCAACTCTGCCCACACGGCGTTCACGTCGCCCACGTTCTACCCGATCCCCGTCGCCCGGGCGAACTACTTCGACGCCCTGGGCGGCGGCCAGACGCGACTGCTCATCACGCCGGTCCAGCACCGCTCCGAGGGACCGGCCACGGTGACCTCCACGCTCCGCAAGTTCAGCGACGTGGACTTCGAGCTCTTCTACAGCAGCGAGACCGGTCCGGTTGCCGGCACCAGCGCCCCGTCGATCCTCGATGTCTCCGCCACCGAGGACGGCGCCGGCGGCGTCGACTTCAGGGTCCGCGTCGCCGGCGACCCGGCCGCGGGCATCAGGGAGACCTGGGTCACCTACACGTTCGGCGGCCAGTGGACCTCGCTCGACCTTGTCGCCGACACGTCCGACCCGGCACTCTGGACGGGACACCTTGGCCTCGGCACCGGCAACGCGGCCGATCTCCGGTTCATCGCCCAGTCGGTGAACGGCGTCGGCCTCGTGGCTCTCGACACCAGGGCGGGCGCCTTCTACCAGCTCCCATCGGCACCGTCCACCGCCATCCCGAACGCAACGTCCCTGCACCTCGGCGCCAGCAACGCCACCAGCGGCGTCTACGGCTCCACGGCCAGCCTCACGGCTCATCTCTCGGGTGCGGTCCCGATTGCCGGTCAGCCCGTCGCCCTGTCGTTGGGCACGACCACCTACACCGTCCTCACGGACGGGAGTGGCGACGTCCACGCGACGTTCCCGCTGTCCGATGCGGCCGGCACCTACGCCGTGTCCGCCTCGTTCCCGGGTGACAACGCCAACGGGGCGTCCGTTGACTCGGGCTCCTTCACGATCCACAAGGCCAGCACGTCCCTGGTGCTCGCCGGCCCGTCGTCGGGCGCCCAAGGAGCGGTGACCGGGGTCAGCGCGACCCTGGTGGACACCAGCAACGCCGGCGCCCCAATCGGCCAGCGCTCCGTGGTGTTCGTGGTCTCGGACCCGGGCAACGCCGCCAACGCCTTCAGCCGGGCGGCCATCACCAGCCCGGCGGGTGTCGCCACCCTGGGCGCCATCCCGCTGCCGGCGGGCAACTACATCGTCAATGCCTACTTCGGCGGCAACGCGACCCTGCTCCCGTCGAACACGGTCCTGGCGCTCACCGATGACGCCTTCGCGAGCGCATCGGACTCCAGGGCATACCAGGTGCAGTCCGCTGCACCCGCCTTCACCTTCGACCTTGCCGCGCTGCCGGCGAAGACCTTCGGCAACGCACCGTTCAACGTCGGGTCGTACGCCGCCACGAACAGCGGTGGAGCGATCACCTTCACCCTGGGGTCGGGCAGCACGGGCTGCACCGTGACGTCGGCGGGACAGGTCACCCTCACCGGTGCCGCGCTCGGCGCCCAGAGCTGCGTGATCAGCGCCAGCCTGGCGCCCGCCGGAACCTTCACCGGGGCCGGTCCCCTCACCTCGTCGTTCCACGTCGCCAAGGGCTCACGCACGATCTCCATCTCCAACCTCCCGGCGTCCCCGCTCGTGAACGACACCTTCATCCCGACCTACGCGACCTCCGGCGGGGGCACGACCTCGACGACCTCCACCACCACGGGCATCTGCACCGTCTCCGGTGCAGGGCTGGTGACGTTCGTCGCCGCCGGGACCTGCACCCTGACCGCTGCGGTGACGACGGATGCCGACTACGTGGCGGCAACCGGCAGCCCGCAATCGTTCAGCGTGTCAAAGCGGTCGCAGTCGATCGCGTTCAGCTCGACCGCTCCGTCGGCCGCCGTGTATGGCGACGCCTACACGCCGGCCACGTCCAGCACGTCCGGGCTCGCCGTGACCCTCGGGGCATCCGGGGCCTGCGCGCTTGCGTCCGGCAAGGTCACCATGACCACCTCCGGCACCTGCACGCTGACCGCCAACCAGGCGGGCAACGGCGTCTATGTCCCGGCCTCCCAGGTGACCCAGGTCTTCACCGTTGGCAAGAAGCCGGCGACGCTGGCCTACACGGGTGTCCCGTCCGTGTCGTCCGGCGCGGGGACCACGGCGAGCGTCACGCTCACGGGCACCGTCACACCAGCCGCCGGCGGCACGGTCTCCACAGCCAACGCCACCGTCGACTTCCTGCTCTTCCACGCCGGCAACTTCACCGGAACCCCGGATGACCACTGCCTCGCCACCGCGAGTGCCGCAGGTGCGGTCAGCTGCACCAAGACCCTCGGGCTGGACGACTGGACGGTCGTCATGACCATCCCTTCCGGCAACGCCTACTTCACGGCGGCGCCCTCGACACCGGCCGTGGTCGCCGTCATCCAGACCGCCAACAAGTCCGTCACGGGCGCGGGCACCGTCGCTGATCCGAGCACGAACAACGCCCCGGTCAAGGTCGCGGCGGCGCCTGCCAACCGCGGGGCGTTCGGGTTCGCGGTCTCGTACAAGACGGGCACGACCACGCCGCAGGGCATGGCCGTCTACACCTTCCGCGGCATCGACGGCTACCACTACTGGTTCACGACCAGCGGCTGGACTGGGGGCAGCCTGGTGCTGAGCAGTGGCAAGGCCTCGTTCACCAGCAAGTGCTCGGTCACCGCGATCAACCCGACGACGTTGAAGCCCGTCAGCGGCATCGGCGGTACCGGGTTCACCTGCAAGTGGGACGTCACGGACGGCTCGCCTGACAAGCTGGCCCTCACCGTCACCACGAGCACGGGAGCCCTCTACCACCAGGTCGGTACGCCTGCCGCCCAGGTCACGCTCGCAACCGGCGGGATCACCGTGAAGAGCTGAGGCCTCCGCCAGGTGGCGAGTCCTCCGCAGATCCGGGTTGTCCCTGGCTCCCAGGAATCGAGAACGGCGCCCTCATCGGGCGCCGTCTCCGTTCGCGGGTGGCTGCCGAGTCGCCCCGGCCGGGCGTCAGGCGCGGACGGAGCGCTCGAGGCGGCGCTGGAAGCGCTCGACCTGGCCGGCGGTGTCGATGATGTTCTGCTTGCCCGTGTAGAACGGATGGCAGTTGCTGCAGACGTCGACGCGCAGCTCCGTACGGGTCGAGCCAAGCTCGAAGTCCGTCTTGCAGGAACCGCAGTGGACCTTTGCCTGGTGGTACTTGGGATGGATGTTCGGCTTCACGGGTAAGGTGCTCCTTCGACGCCGTCCGTACGGGTCCTGCCCGCCGGTGGTCGCCGCTACTGGACCGCTGCGGCCCTAGGCCTCGGTGGCGACCGGCTCGGTCGCGACCGGCTCAGCTGCGACCGGGATGATCCGGACTCGCTTCTTGTCCCGGGTCTCGTGCTCGAAGCGCACCTTGCCCGTGATCTTGGCGAAGATCGTGTAGTCGTGGCCCAGGCCCGCACCCTCGCCGGCCTTGAACGTCATGCCGCGCTGGCGGACGATGATCGACCCGGCCGTCACGAGCTGGCCGTCTCCGGCCTTGACGCCGAGTCGCTGGCCGACGCTGTCGCGGCCGTTCTTCGAGCTCGAGCCCGCCTTCTTGTGCGCCATCGCTTAGTCGTCCTTCTTCGTGCGGGCAGCGCGCTTCTTGGGCGCGGCCTCGGGGGTCTCGTCGCTCGCGTCGGCCTCGGGGGTCTCGTCGCTCGCGTCGGCCTCGGGGGTCTCGTCGCCGGGAGCGGCCTCGGCGACCTCGTCAGCCTCGGGCGTCTCCGCGGCCTCGGGCGCGGCCTTGGCGCGGGACTTCCTGGGGGCCGGGGCGGCCTCCTCATCGGGAGCGGCCTCGGGAGCCACGACGTTGAGCTTCGCGGCGAGCGCGGCGTCCTCGGCAGCCTGGCGGGCAGCGGCCTCCTCGAGGCGCTTCTTCTCATCGGCCTTCGCGGGCACGGCCCGCTTCTCGGTCTCGGCGGCGCTCTTGCCGCCGAAGCGGATGTCGGCGATGCGCAGGACGGTCAGGTCCTGGCGATGGCCCTTCTTGACCCTGCGGCGGGCCTTCGGCCGGTACTTGAACGCGATGACCTTCTCACCGCGAGTCGCGCCGACGACCTCGGCCTCGACGGCGGCACCGTCGACGATCGGCGTGCCGACGTTGGCCTCGGCTCCGTCGACGACGAGGAGCACGCGGTCCAGCGTGATGTTCTGGCCGGGCTCGACGTCGAGGAGCTCCACCTCGAGCTCGGTGCCGACCTCGACGCGGTACTGCTTCCCGCCGGTCTCGATGACTGCGTACATGGGTCCTCGGAAGAGCGATTGCGGCCGCGGGCGACCGCGACGATGGACATGGTGAAGCGCCCAGCGGCCTTCGCGGGCGCGAACGGAGAGTGTAGGGCGGATGGGCTCAGGGCGTCAACGAAGGCCGGGCGGCCGCGCGGCGGGCCGTCGGCGCGGGGCGGGCGGCGGTGGGGGGGGCGGGTCGCCGAGAACCAGCCGCTCGCGAACAAGTGACGACGGCACGAGCACCAGCGCGGCACGCTCCCCGAGCGCCGCGAGCAGCTCGTCCGGCCGGCCCACGCCCTTCTCCGGATCATGGCGCAGCGTCATCGTCACGATCGGACCGCCGTCGGCACTCCCGCCGGCCACGACCACGCCGTCGATGAACGGGCGCAGGTCATACGCGACCACGGCCTCGCCCTTGCGGCGCTCGCGTGGCAGCGACGTCCGGCCCAGGAGCGCCGCCGCGGCCTCGCGCAGCGCGTCGACCGACACGGAGCCCGGCGCGAAGGTCGCCCGGTACACGGACGCGGCGACCCGACCCGGCAGCGCGGCCTCGCCCAGCCACACGTCGTACAGGTCCACCAGCCGCCAGCGCGCGGGCATGCTCGCCTCGAGGACCTCTCGTACCCGCCACGCGGGCAGCCGCTCCGTGAGCCACAGGTCGAGGAGCTCCGCCTCACCCGGGATTCCAGCACCGAGGGGTGCCGCCTGCGCGTATCGCGGCCGCGGCTTCGGGGCGTCCAGGCCCGCCACGGGGAGGGCGCACTCCGCGAACGCGGTCTCCCACGCGGACTGTTGCTCGCGTCCGACCGCTGCCGGCGGAATCGCGTCGCGCGCGAGCACGAGGCGCCATCGCTGGACCGCCTCGCGCGGAGGGACCGGCGAGGCGTCGTATAGCACCTTGGAGCCATCGGAAGTCGCGTTCACAGGTGCTAGTCTGCCGCCGATGGAGCCAGCCGTCGCGCGTGAACGAGATCGTGATCTCAAGGGGGCACCGCAGCGCCGGTGCCGGTTCGGCGCGGCAACGGCATCGGGCGTGAGGGCTTCGTGAGCATCCCGGACCCGTACAAGGTCCTCCAGGTCGACCCTGACGCCGACCACGAGCTCATCGAGTCCGCCTACAAGCGCCTCGCGCGCAAATACCACCCGGATGTCTCCGTCGAGCCGAACGCCGTCGCCCGGATGGTCCAGATCAACCAGGCGTGGGAGCTGCTCCGGGACCCCGTCCGCCGCGCCGCGGTGGACCGCGCCCGCGCGCGCACCGCCGGGACCGGAGCGCGCGTCGTGGCCGCGGACGGCAAGGCGCATGCCGCCGCGCGAGGCCGCGGGCCCACGGGCCAGCAGCCCGAACCTCCGTCGGGTCCGCCGCCGACCTGGCCGTTCACCGGCATGCAGGACCCGTCGTCGGGCTCGTTTGGGGGGCGCGGCGACCAATCCTCGGGCAACTGGACGAGCGGCCGCTCCACCGAGGGCTCGCGGTACGACAGCCGCACGATGGGCAGCGGCGCTGCGGGCCCGCCGCCGGGCAACCCGTCGGGGAGCATCATCTCGTTCGGGCGGTACCAGGGGTGGACGCTCGGCGAGATCGCGCGAACGGATCTCGAGTACCTCGAGTGGCTCGACCGCATGCCGATCGGGCGCACCTATCAGGCCGAGATCGACGTGCTCCTGCGCCAGCACGGCCGACGCACCGCGGCAGCCAGCGCCGTGGGCCGCGGCAAGGGCCTGTTCCGCCGCCGCTGAGCCGGGCTCCGCTCCGGGCCGGTCTGGAGGCCCGCCTGGGGCCAGCGTCAGGCGGGTGTCGCGTCCGAGCCAGGACCCGGGCCGGGATGCGCCGCGGCGGCCGTCTCGGCCTCCGCCCTCGGCACGGACCACGCCAGCAGGTACGGTGCCGCCACCGTCGTCAGGACCACCGCAACCAGCATCGCGGCGAACAGGTCGGCGTCGACCACACCCGTCGCGAGCGCGAGGTTCGCGACCACGATTCCCACCTCGCCTCGGGGCACCATGCCGAAGCCCACGGTCGTGGCCCCCCAGCGGCCGATCGGCCACGCCCCGGCGAGGCCGCCGAGCGCCTTCGTGACGACGCCGATCACGGCGAGCGTGATCGCGAGCGCGGCGACCGGCGGGTCAAGCAGCGCGGACAGGTCGAGCTGCGCGCCCGTCACGGCGAAGAAGTACGGCACGAAGATCGACGCCAGCGGCTTGATGTCGTGCTCCAGCTCGTGGACCGCCTCGGTCTCCGCCACGACAAGGCCGGCAACGAAGGCGCCGATGATCGCCGCCATGCCCAACCAGGCGGCGAGCAGCGCCGTCGCGAGCATGATCAGGAAGGCGGGGACGAGCGGCGTGTCCGCGAACAGCGGCCAGGTGAAGGTCGCCGACGGCACGCCGCGCGCCCGGCGGGCGATGACGAACCCCAACAGCACGAACCCGATGCCGGCCAGGCCGACCAGCAGGGTGCCTGCCGAGAGGTCGCCCTGCGCCGCGCCCGCCGCCAGGCCGATCAGCACGAGCGCCAGGATGTCGTCGACGAGCGCAGCCCCGATCACGATCCTGGCGAACGTGCGATCCATCAGCCCCATGTCGCGCAGAACCCGGCTGGTGATCCCGATGCTGGTGGCGGCGAGGGCGAGGCCCACGAAGACTGAGGCCATGGTGGTCTCGCCCATGGCAGACGCGAGCGCGAAACCCGCGGCGATCGGGAGGAGCATTCCCAGGACGGCCGTGAGGATCGCCGGCTTGCCCACCTTGAGCAGGTCGTCGGTGCGCACCTCGAGGCCCACGGAGAACAGCAGGATCACGACGCCCATCTCGGCGAAGACCAGGGCGGTATCCCCGGGGTGCACGAGCCCCAGGCCGTAGGGTCCGACGATGAACCCGCCGAGGAGCTCGCCCACGACGCCGGGCTGCCCGAGCCGGCGGAGGATCTCCTCGCCCAGCTTGGCGGCGAGCAGCAGGACGAACAGGCCGGCGAGGATCTGCGTGATCCCCTCGCTGCCACCCGAAGCGGGACCGGCGACGAGCGTGGGGCCGCCGGGCG
>Ga0302323_100000803_pt1 | contig 25449 bp, 32 predicted proteins | sample Fen_T0_3_FD_201950 | JGI IMG/M metagenome (GOLD analysis project Ga0302323, IMG submission 201950) | Peat permafrost microbial communities from Stordalen Mire near Abisko, Sweden - Fen_T0_3 | ecosystem: Environmental > Terrestrial > Soil > Wetlands > Permafrost | place: Sweden: Abisko...
TAGCCCCGTTGTCGGTCGTCGACGGAGTGGCGCCTCTTGCCGGTGTCGGCGATGCGTATTCCACTCCCGCTGCTTCCGCGATAGCGGCAAACATCTGATTGCGCTCTTGGTTCCCCCGGAACGGGGTCCACGGAATGCGGGTTCCATCGCGCAGCACGATCGAGTCACCCTCGAGAAGTGTCACGTCCTGAAGCGGGATGCGCGTCAGGCTCGAGCCGGTTACAACGAGTTCCGTCGGAGTCAGGGCCAATGCCACGTTCAGCTCGCGGGTGTTTCCACCCTGCGCCAATCTCACTTGATCGGCGAATGCGGTACCCAACGCAGCGATCTGGCGGGACGACTTGCGTGAGACACCAATGAGCTCGTAGTCGCCAACCTTCATCTGCCCACACTCCCTGACGACGCTCGTCCATGACCCTCAAGATCCTCTCAGGTTGTCTGATCGGTTCTCGGGCGCCCTCGCCGACCAGCTCAACGGCAGACCTCGACAAGCCCTCGGCTGGAAGACACCATCACAAGCACTCGAGCAGGCGTTGCGCTGACCAGTTGAGTCCGTCCCCATCTACGGGCTGCTCGCCTATCGACGTGGCTCGTGTCATCGTGGGGTCAGTCGACTGCCAGAGGCACAACTGGCTCCACCGCCTCGGCGCCGTGACCGGCGACATCCAGTCGTATTCGCTCTGTGCCCCTCGACAAGGCAACAACTTCAACGTCTTGGTCCCCTTCGAGGTGACTCCGACCAGCCCGTGGTTCGCCGTCTTGACCCGGGTGTTGGCGGTGTCCAACATCAAGACCCCGAAGGACACGGTGTGTCCGCTAGGGCCGTACATCTGGTACCCGCCGGTCTACGTGCGCACCGCAGACGGCACCTGGATCGCACGGTTACCCACGGGCGTCTGCGGCAAGGTGCGACCCGTCGTCTCCAGTGCGCTCTTCCACCTGGTGCGAACACGAAGCGGATAGTCCGCCCGGAGGTGCCGTTGTCGGGCTGGGACTCGTGGCGCAGGTCTCTTGCATTGCCAGGTAGTGACCACTACCATGCACTGCATGGCAGTCGATCAGCGTGTCGCCTCGAGTCAGTGGCTGCGCGGCGTGCTGGATCTGTGTGTGTTGGCCGTCGTCGAACAGGAACCCGCCTACGGCTATGAGATGACCCGACGATTGACCGAGGCCGGGCTGGGGATCGTCGCCGACGGCTCCATCTACCCGGCGTTGGCGCGGCTGGAGCGAGACGGCCAGATCACCAGCTACCGGGTTCCAAGCGATGGGGGCCCACCGCGCAAGTACTACCGGATCAGTCCGGCCGGGCGGACCGCGCTGTCTCGTGGGCGCGGGGAGTGGGCCGGGTTCGCCGAAGGTGTGGCAGCGGTGCTCGACCTGAGGAAGGTGAAGCGATGACGGACGTGATCGCCCGATGCCGCAAGACCTGGCGTCGGCTCGGCGTGCCGAACGAGGCAGCCGCGTCGATGGCGGAGGAGCTGACGGCCGACCTTGCCAGTGCGGAGCACGACGGTGTCACCCCGATGAGCTACGTGGGAGGCGACCCGGACGGCTTCGCCCGGGCCTGGGCCTCGGCCCGCGGTGTGGTTCGCCCGCACTGGCGGGTGGCGTCGACCACGACCGTCGCCCTGCTAGCCGTGGTGCCGGCAGCGGCGATGATGCTGCTGATCCCGCTGGCAATCACCAGCCCCTGGTTCATCAACATCGTCCAACCGAACAACCCGACTCTGTACTGCCCACCCCAATACGCCGGCGCGTGCGGCGACGCCTACCTGGACTTCCCAGTCTGGCTGGTCTGGCTCGCCTGCGGACTCGCCCTCCTGGCCGGCTACGCCTTCGTGTTGCTGGCCGTGTCGGCCTGGCTTCGCCGTTGCGCCGACCCTGCGCGGATCGCGACAACCAAGCTCCTGGCCGTCACGCTGCCGCTCGGCGTGGTCATCGATGGACTCATCTCCTACGCGTTCGACGCCGCCTACGGTCGCGGTACCGTCGACGGCCACATCTCATACACCCACTCGTGGCCAGTGGTCTTCACCCTCGTACTCGTCGCCCTGTTGGCAGCCACCCGCTGGTGGGCGGTTCGACCCCAACGGCGACAACCGGCAGTGGCCCACGAACAAGTCGACACTCCCACCGCGGCGTACCCAGGCTGACTACGCCGAAGTGCCTGATGGATGGTGCTGGCGGGCGTTGAGCGGTTGCTCGTGGCGTCGGGGGTCCTGGCGGGTCGGTTCTTGAAGTGCCGGCTGCCGGTGTCGGTTGGCCTTCGAACGAAGCGTTGACAGCAAGGAGGCTTCGTTCTGCAGAGGCTCGGGATCAGTTGGATGCCAGTTCGGTAAGCGACAGAACGTTCGAGTCTGGGTCATGGAACCACGCGACGAGGTCGCCGTTCGGCGTCGTCCAGACATCGTGGTCGTCCTGCTCGAGGCCCTCGTAGCGGAGGAAGCCCGTACCCCGCTCGCGAAGTCCCGCGACCGCCGCCCGAACGTCGGTGACAAGCCAGCCGAACACTGTGAAGGGCTGTGGTCGCAGGTCGTCGACCTTGGTGACACGGAGTGTTGTACCTCCGCATCTGAACACGTAGGCGAATGACGACTGGCTCACCAATGGGAGGTCCAACACCTCTCGGAAGAACTGCTCGGAACGATCCAGGTCTTGCGAGGGGAGGAAGGCCACTGCCTCCGATGCTTCCAGCACGAGTCCTCCACGTGAGCGAGCAGTTGCCTTGACCGTAACAACTGCGTCGAGGAGCCTGGCTCGCATTGGCCAGTTCAAGATCCACGCACGTCGCAACCACTTGGAGCTCATGGTGTCGGACACCACCTGCCACATGTCGATCTCACTGGACGGGTTCGTTGCTGGGCCGGACCAGAGCTGGGAGGAGCCCCTGGGGAAGCGGGGGCGGGAGTTGCACGGATGGCACATCGGCGACCCGCGGGCCAACGACGCTGACCGGGTGGCGAACGAGTGGCTCATGCGTCCAAGGGGTGCGTACGTGATGGGGCGGAACATGTTCGGCCCGATCCGCGGGGCTTGGGGCGAGGATTGGTCCGGCTGGTGGGGCCCCGAACCGCCGTATCACGCGCCGGTCTTCGTGCTGACCCACTACCCCCTTGATTCGATCGAGATGGACGGGGGGACGACGTTCCACTTCGTCACCGACGGCTTCGACGCGGCGTACTCCGCAGCCTGTGAAGCCGCCGGCGGCAACGGGGTTGATATCGCGGGTGGGGCCTCGATCGTCCGACAGGCGTTGACCGCCGGCGTGATCGACGAGCTCACCCTCGACATCACGCCCGTCCTCCTCGGTTCGGGCGAGCGGATCTTCGACGGGGTTGAGTCCTTCGGCTTCGAGCCCGTCGAAGTGCTTCACTCACCGCTGACCACCCACATCCGGTACCGCCGCGTCAGCTGAGTCCGCGGCCCGCAGCTCCCGGCGCAGCAGACGGCTCATGACCCGCCTGGGGACGGAAGTCGGAGCCGGGCTGGCGCTCATCGCGGGGCCACGCGGGCACGCGAAGTGCGGCGATCTCGGGCTGATCGGATCAGGCAGGATGAGCGGATTCCGCAGCGCCGCGTCGGACATCATGCGGGGTGCCTGACACGCGATCGAACAGGGGACATGGAGGCCGGCAGGATGCCGAACACAGACGCGCCGGTGTTGGTCGTGGGGGCGAGCGGCCGGGTGGGGAGCGGCGTCACCGGGCTGCTCCTGGACGCCGGTGTGCCCGTCCGTGCGCTGACGCATCGCGCGGAAGCGACGGAGGGCCTCCCGGCAGGTGCCGAAGCCGTGGCGGGTGACCTCACCGTGCCTCAGTCGCTGGACCATGCCCTTGAAGGTGTCGGCGCTGTGTTCCTCGTGTGGACTGCGCCGCCGCACACAGTGGGCGCCGTTGTTGAACGTCTGGCATCTCACGGGCCGCGGGTCGTGTTCCTGTCGGCCCCGTTCAGGACTCCGCATCCGTTCTTCCAGCAGCCGAAGCCGATGGCGACGCTCTACGCGCAGATCGAGGATCTGGTCGCGTCGTCTGGGATCGAGATGACGGTCATCCGACCGGGGATGTTCGCGTCGAACGCGCTGAGCTGGTGGCGCCGACGGTCCGTGCCGGTGGAGAAGTCCGGTGGCCGTACGGCGCAGCGGAGACGGCGCCCGTCGACGGGCACGCTGGTGGTGACTACGTCGTCACCGGCCCGGAGTCTGTAAGCCAAGCAGAACAGGTGCAGATCATCGGCGAGGTCCTGGGACGTCCGGTGCCCTGCGTGGACCTGAAGCCGGATGAGTTCCGCCGCGAGACAGAGGGCACCTGGCCGCCCGCCGCCGTGGACATGCTGCTCGCTGCGTGGGACGCGACGATGGGGCGAACGGCGTACGTCACTTCGGCCGTGTCCGACGTTCTGGGAGTGGCCCCCCGGTCCTTTCGCCAGTGGGCCATCGATCACGCGGAAGCGTTCACGCCGGCCCTGCCGCCCACTGGCTGACGTCGCCGTCATGCAGGCCGGCGTACACCCGGTCCCGCAAGTGATTCGCCTCCGCGGACGACAACGTTCGTGTCAGGTCGCGCAGCAGCAGCCGCACCAGCACGTTCTTCTGCCCCGGCGCGATCCCGATGCGGGCCCGGGCGGAGTCGGGAAGGTTCTCGTACACGGTCTCGGACAGCACCAGTACCTCCTCCACGGAGCCCGCGTCCAAGCCGAGGACGTGACGGACCCGGTCGCCGATCAGCTCCGCGTCCCAGCCGTCAGGCACCGCCACCGACAGGTCACGTCGTGCGGCCGGCATCGACGAGACCGGTCGATAGGGCGCCAGGTCCAGCATCTGCGTCGCGACCCGCGGATCGGTCGAGCGCAGCAGCCTGATGTCGTCCACGTCCTTGGCAAGCATGACCAGGCGGTCCAGACCCAGACCCATCGCCAGGCCGGACGAACCCGCCGGCAAGCCCGCGGCAGCGAGCACCTCGGGGTGCGCCAAGCCGCACTCGCCCACCTCGATCAGCCCTGAACCGGCCTCGACGTGGATCTCGCGGCCCGCCAGGGTATAGGGGTGCTCGGTGGGCGGGATCTGCCAGTGCCGACCCGGTAGGACCGCGTCGACAATCGTGCCGACCATCGCTTCCAGGTCCGGCTCTACCAGCGGGGGGCCGTCGCTGCGGACCAGCCACAGGTCCATCTGGTGCGGCTCGCCGACGTGCTGGCGATCAATCACGTCCCTGCGGTAGCAGACACCGGGCACCGACAGCACGAGCTCGGCCGGGCCGGTGGCCGCGATCGCGCGCAGCAGGGCCGGAATCCGGGCGCTGGTGTGCGAGCGCAGCATGAGCCCGTCCCCGACGTAGCGGGTGTACCGGCGGTCCCGGGTGGCCGCGTCAGCGGAGTACCGGAGCCGGTCGTAGTTGTCGGCGACCGACAAGACCCGCGGACCCGGGTCGCGGCGCACCGGCACGGCCCACGCGCGCGTCAGTGCCTGCTCGAGCAAGGACACGACGAGCTGGACCGCGTGTGGTCCCGCAGCAGTGTCGGTCAGATCACGCAGCTCTAGCGCCTGGCGCAGCCACGGGGGCATGCCAGCGGGTTCGAGGGTGGACATGGTGTGCCTCGCAGTCGGGTCTGAGGGTGGGTGCGGAAATGACGTCGCCCCCGGGGACACCGGGGGCGAGAACCGCGCTGCGAAGCGCTGGAAGTTGCGTCAGCGCACGCTCAGGTCAGCCCACCGCTGATCCGGGGGCTGCGAAATCGGCGTGCCAGGCTGCTCACAGAACCGATGGTGCCGAGGTCCGCCCGCAACTGCAACCGGCTTTCCCTCCCAATACGCGCGACCGGTGGAACGACGTCGCACCCGGATCTCTGCCGGAACCTCGACCACCCGAACCGATGTGCCGATCCCGGGCTGATCGGATCCGGCAGCAGGTGCGCCTCTGAGCCGTCCGCTCCTGGCGCCAGCGTGCGGGTCGAGATCCCGTTCGGTGTCGGGTCAGCGCGACCTTCGCCTCTACCGCATGGGCGGGCCGGCCGTGAGGCTGTTACGTGGCCGCCCAGGGCGGCGTAGCCCTGGCTCCTCGTTTGGCGGCCCGGAGGTGATTGCTGTGACTGATTTGCAGCACAAGATCGTTCCTGAGACGACGCCGGTGGAGCACGACCGGAGCGTGCGTGAGCACCGCGGTGCCGCCACGGCGGCCGGGATCCTCTACATCACCGGGACGGTGGCCGGAGCCCTCAGTTACGTCGTCATCGCTCCGGTCAGTGGTGCGCGGGACCCGTTGGCATCGGTTGCGGAACACTCCGGCGCAGTGGTGACCGGTGCGCTGCTTGTGCTCGTCATGGGGCTGTCGCTGGCGTTCGTCCCGATCGTGTTGTTCCCGGTGCTGCGCCGGGTGAACGAGGTGTTGGCGGTCGGCTACCTGATCGTTCGAGGTGCGGTCGAGACCGCCTGCTACGTCGTCCTCGCGATCGGCTGGTTGCTGCTCGTGCCGCTAGGTGATGCCATGGCGGTTGGACCGGGCACTGCCTCGCCGGCAGGCGCCCGGGTCGGCAGCCTGGTCCTCGATGCCGACGCCACGAACGCCGCGCTCACCCTCGTGTTCTGCCTTGGTGCCAGCATGTTCTACCTGCTGCTCTACCGGTCGCGGATCGTCCCCCGCTGGATCGCGTTGTGGGGTCTTGTGGCGATCCCGTTGTACGTGGCCGGCGACTTGCTCGCGATGTACGGCGTCATCGGCGCCAACTCCTCCGAGCAAGTTCTGGTGAACATGCCGATGGCCGTGCAGGAGATGGTGCTGGCGGTCTGGCTGATCGCGCGTGGCTTCCGCCCGGCGGCTGCCGCGACCACATCCGAGCGCGAGAGCGGCACTCTGGCCGGCATGTAGCCGCTTGTCGGCTGGCGCGCCGAAGTGCCTACCTGTTCTGTGTGCCCTAGAACCGGCAGTATCACTCGCATGTCGAAGCCCGCTCCTCGATTGATTCTGATCTGCGGGCTCCCGGCTTCGGGCAAGTCGACCCTCGCCCGGCGGCTGGCTACTGAGCGGCAAGCGATCAGGCTCGACAAGGACGCCTGGGTCGCTGACCTGGGCGGAGATGTCTGGGATGACGACTTTCGAGTGCGCGTCGAATCGCTGTTGTGGGGCCTGACGCAAGACCTTCTCGCCCAAGGCGTCAGCGTCATCCTGGAATGGGGTCATTGGGCGCGAGTCGAGCGTGACGAGAAGCGTCTGGGTGCCCGAGCGCTGGGCGCAGGGGTGGAACTGCATTGCCTCACCGCGCTTATCGATGAACTTCTCGGGCGAGCGCAGCAGCGCACCGCCTCCGGGGAGTGGACTGCTGAGCCGATGACGCGTGAGCACTTCGAGACGTGGGCCACGATGTTCCAAGCACCGGACGAGGAGGAGATACGACTCTTCGACGACCCAGCCGTGTGAGGCAGCCTCGCTGCCCAGTTGAGTCCGCCGCCGATAGTGGGCTGATCGTGTCAGGTGTTCGGGCGTCCATTGGGTGAGAATGCGGCCATGGCCGTCTACCAAGCCCGGTTCTTCCCCGACTGGAGTGGGGGTTGGCTGTGGGCCTCCAGCGAGGAGACCCGAAGGGCGTTCGGGTATGACATCGACCACCATGTGATCGGGCTGAGCCCGGAGCTCGTTGTCGACCTCGATCGGCTTGCGGCATGGCACGAATCGTCGCTGAACCGGGCCGACCCAGACCTTCCCAGCCTTTGGGGACAGGACGAGTGCGACGCCTTCAACTCAGACGTGCGTTCGGCGTTCACCGCACTCGCGATCGAGCTGCGGGAATCCCGGCAACTCGTTGATGAGTTCCGGGAACTGTTGGAGGACCCAGACCGGGACCAGTATCTCAGGAATCCAGCAACCTTCAGGCGATGAACACTCGTCTGGCGTAACGCGCAGAGGTGCCGTTCTCGGGCTGATCGGATCCGGCCGTATGTGCGTGCAAGTACCCCACTGGTAGGGCAGGGACTCCGGTCACCGCGGATGATGTCGATCTTGCTCTCGAGGTTGCCGTCGCGGCGCTCGGCCACGGGCTGTTGAGGAATTGGGACGTGCCCGCCGGCGACCTGACCTGGAGTTGTCGGGCGACAGCCGAGCACATTGCCAGCGACCTGGTCGCGTACGCCGGTCAACTCACCGGACGCGCCCAGACCAGCTACGTCCCGTTCGACATCACGTTGGACCGGAGCGCGGACGCCGCTGGGATGGTGGACCTCGTCCGTGCCACCGGAGGAATCCTGAGCGCAGTCGTCCGGACGGCACCGCAGGACATCGAGGTCTGGCATCCGTACGGGATGGCGGATGTCTCAGCGGTAGCGGCGATGGGCATCGTGGAGCTGCTGGTGCATACCGAGGACATCTGCCGCGGGCTCGGCCTCGCATGGGAGCCGCCGGACGCTGTTTGCGCCCAGGTGCTGTCTCGGTTGTTCCCTGACGCGGCTCACGGCGCGGGTGCCTGGAGCACTCTCCTGTGGGCCACCGGTCGCACCGCCCTTCCCGACCGGCCGAGGCTAGACGTATGGCGCTGGTACAACCACCGCCAAGACTGAGCGGCCGGTGGCCACGAAGGTGCCGTTCTCGAGCTGATCGGATCGGGCATTGGGTGCGCTTGCTGGCTGGCCAGGTTCCCTTCGCGATGGTGCGGCCCAGTGGCAGAGTGGTGGAACATCGGAACTTTGATGGCGACGGGTGGGTCCGGGTGACCGCTGACGCCGAGATCGGTGATCGCCCGGCGAGAGGGGTTGCCCTCGCACTATGACTGAGGATGCTCACATGCCACCTGCGCTCCCGAGCGAGCGGGTCTCTGTTCGGTCGCTGACAGCGCCGTCGTCGAGCGAAGTCGGGGCTCTTGCAGAGCTCTTCGATCTCTACCGCGTCCACTACGGCCAGGCCCATGACGCCGCGGGGTCGGCCCGTTGGCTGGAGCAGAACCTCAGGTCTGGTCGCATGAATGCGTTCGTCGCGGATGACGCTCGCAAGTTCGTCGGCTTCGCCGTCACGGTGGAGATTCCGGCATCGCTGCGGCTCGCCCGCTTCTGGCAGATTCGAGACCTATTCGTCCTGCCGACGCATCGTCGCCGGGGCGTCGGTCGTGCCCTTCTCGGTTCCGTGCGGGCGGCCGCAGAGGCCTCCGGGGTGCTGCGTTTGGCCATACAGACGGAAGATCAGAACGATCCCGCACTCGCCCTATACGGCAGCAGCGGTTACGTCCCGATGAGCGGCTACCGGACCCTTGTGCTGCCCCTCGACTAGGCACACGGATGTGCGGTTCCAGGGCTGGTCGAACCGGCATTCGCGCTTGCGTAGACGGAGCGGCATCTTCTCCCATGCCACCGCCACGGCGGGGCCCTCGCCGGTTGTGATCATGGCATGGGCAGCGAAGATGTGGGCGTGAGGTCACAGTCAGCGAAGGTGAGCCGGTCGCGACCGTTCTACGCCCGCCACGCGGAAGCTTATGACGTTCTGGTGACCGATCCCGTCGAACCGTGGGTCAGTGCGGTGCACGATCGGCTCGTCCGAGCCGGGTGGCCAGTCGCCTCTGTGTTGGATGCTGGCTGCGGCACGGGCAGGTACGCTGCCGCCCTCGCTGCGCTGGGGCATCGAGTCGACCTAGTCGACGCTTCTGAGAACCTGCTTGCCCAAGCCGCAGCCCGGTGTCCGGAAGCGAACGCCATCCACGCTGACTTGTGCCGCCTGGTCCTCGACTCCTCGTACCAGGGGGTGACTTGTCGCGGCGTCCTGAACGACATCATCAACGACGGCGATCGGGACGCGGTGCTGCGTGGCTTTGCCGGTCTTCTGTCCGAAGGCGGCCTTCTGTTCCTGGACGTTCGCGAAGAAGGTGGATCGCGCGAACGAGCAGATGCGACGCTGCGCCGTCGGATCGTGACACTCGTTCCCGACCGGAGTTTGGAGTTCGCAACCACTGTCACCTGGGTTGACGGGCTGCTCCATGTTCACGAGGAGTACATCCTCCACGACGGGCAGCAACAGCAGGAGGAATCCACGTACGACTTCGTCATGCGGCCATGGACCGAACGTGAAGTTGCCGAGCGACTGACGTCCGCCGGATTCCACGACATTGAGATCGGGCCTGGTGTCGGGCGGACGACCCGCGACCGACTGTTCGTCGTGGCCGCACACTGACATCGGAGGCTTGCCCATCCGCGCAGACCAAGATCCATCTGCATCTGAAGGGTGCGCTCTATGTGCCGATCGGTGCGGCATGATCGGGCCAGCAAGGACGGTGGGATGCGTGATCCCAGCAGAGCGGCAACTTCGCCGGGCGATGAACCCTGTGTCCACGAGTCTGACCGAGTGGTGGTGCCACTCGGCGCTTCGACGGCAAGTGCTGCGCCGTGGCGAAGGAGGCGTGGTGACGAAGAGGAAGTTCCGGCACTACGCGGATGGGGAACCACCAGCGGAAGGGCCGAAGCAACCGGATCGCCCGCGTGACGGCCAGGGGACGATTTGGGTGTCCCAGGACCACGACGGGCACTGGTCGGCCTCGTGGCAGGACGGCCCCCGAATCCAGAACACCGGCTGGTCGACCAAAGCCGACGCGATCAAGTAGCGCTCGACACACCGGCCAAAGCGCGGTTCATCTTCGACGGCACGCTGGACGAGCACCGACCGATCCGCTGAAGCGCCGTAACGTACCAACGTGCGCCGACCTCGGGCTGATTCGATCAGGGAGTATGCGTGTCTGACGGAGGTGCCTTTGTGACCGCTCCACTCGCTCGGTTCGGGTCAGTCCTGGCCGTTCTTTCGATCGTGGCGCTCGGCGGGTGTGGCTCCTCGACGGGGAGCCAGGCGAGCCCGATCGCCTCCGACTCACTCGCCGGAACCGGCTTGACCGCCTGCCCCAGCCTCGCCGACGTCTCCATGCTCACCGACACATCACCGGCGGAACTGCGACGGACGATCTCTCAAGGCGCGTCGGGAGCCGTCAGCCTCGATGCCACCGCTGACGGCTTGACCGCGTCTGTCGTCCCTGACGCGAAGACCCTGGATACAGCAGTCATCCGCGCGGCTCCCCAGACCGACCACGCCAGCATCTACGCCACCGCCTGTGGCTCGGCTCTGATCGACGACTCGTTGACCGTCACCGCCTGCGACGCGCAGTGCCAGGCGACTTCATCGGAGTCAGCCAAGGTGACCACGTGGTGGCTCAACCGGGGCGGCCACTGGTTCGTTTGGAATGCCTCCTGACCCGCAGGCCAACCGCACGAACGTGCCCTTCTCCGACAGACTCGGTGTACGTTCTCAGGTCGTGACCGACGACCTTATGCGGCCAGAGAATCAGCAACGTGTTCAACCTCGCAGTCGGGGAGAGTCACTCGTCCGGTCGGCTATCGGGGTCTGCCTGGTCCTCGCGTGCATCACTCTCGCTGTCGGCGTCCGCATGGCGCTCGACAGGAGGGTCGCGCCGTGCCAGAGCGGCCACTACTTCCCGCCGGGTGCCACCGACTCCAACTGCTATGCCTACCCCCAAGGCGGGACGGGTGCGGCGATCGCCGTGTTCTCGATCCTGCTCGGCACGTTGATCGTGTTCTCCGGCATCTCCGCGGTAGCAACATTGCGAGCCCGTTCCAACTCTGCGGCAACCGAGCTACCTTCCTGAACCGGATGGAACCAGTTGCTCTTAGTCGTGGCCGATGGCCGTGACTGAACGCGAAGACGCGCCCACACGCGCCGATACTGGGCTGAGGAGATCCGGCAACTTGCGCGGGTGAGCACTTCAGATAACGACGCATCAGTGGATGCGACCATGGTGGTCCCGGGAGGCTGTGGCGGTGAGTGAGGTGCTGGATGAGGGGCCGTTCTTCCACGGCACGAGAGCCGATCTGCGGGTGGGCGATCTGCTCAGCGCGGGTTTCCGGTCGAACTACCGGCCCGAGGTCGTGATGAACCACATCTACTTCACCGCACTGCCTGACGGTGCCGGGCTCGCTGCGGAGCTCGCGGCTGGCGACGCTGCTCCGCGCGTCTATGCCGTTGAGCCAACAGGGGCGTTCGAGGACGACCCGAACGTGACCGACAAGAAGTTCCCCGGTAACCCAACCCGGTCCTACCGCAGCAGAGATCCGCTCAGGATCGTCGGCGAGGTGACCGACTGGACGCGGCTAACCCCCGCAGCGCTACAGGCATGGCGCGACCGACTGGCGGCGATCCGCGCAGATGAGCGCGGCGAGATCATCAACTAGTCGGTGTCGCTGGGCGCGATGTCGCCACCGTTGTCGGGTATCGCGGGGACGGGCCTGAATAGGGACACTCCCTAAGAGTGCCGTTCGCGGCCGCATGGCGGGTACGAAGGATCGGCCGGTGAGAGCACCGGGCGTACTCCCGAACTGCAACTGATCAAGACCAGCCCAGTGGTCAGCCCGGGGGGGTCACAGACCGCGAAGACATCGGCTCGTGCGGCCGCTCGACGACCTCCACACGCGCCCGGGACAGCAGTTCGTAGACGGCCGCCGTGTGGCCCGGCGCGCGCCAATCGAACAACGCCTGTTCGATGGGCGTCCACCCGATCGTCCACGCTGCGATCACGGCGATGAAGGCGAGGGCGTAGAGGAGCACCATGAACAGTGTGCTGCCCGTGCCCTTGGCGAGATAGCCGCTGACGACACCCACCGCCGCCGCCATGAGTGCGAGTGTGAGAGCCCGTGGCAGCTCGCGGATTCCCCCTTGACGAAGGATCATCGCCTCGCGCCAGGCGTCGTTCGCCTCGACTTGACAGTGGGCCCGGAACGCACCGAGGTCAGGCTCGTGGACGCCACCGTCCCCGAGCAACGCGATGCGGACGGCGAGCGTGGCAGGCAGGCGCAGAACCGAGTCGAGAATCCCGACGAGGGTGTCGACGCCGGATCCGTTGCTGTCGTCGCCCTCTAGCAACTGATCAAGCGAATTGAGCTCGATGTCAATCGAGCGATCTTCCTTCAACTGTTGATGCGCGGCCTTCAGGACTTGGGCGATCGGTGGGCGCGTCAAAGTGGCCCCCGGCAGACAATGTCAGCTCCGGCCCGCGTCTTCATTCCGTCCCTCCATAACTCAGCAGTGTCACCGTTCCAGGCATACAGCACCTCAGGACGGCCTCACCATCCGACCCTGGCTCGATCAAGACGTTCAGGAAAGTGACGAAGGACCCGTCCTTGCCGGCGCGAGTCCGTGCCGATCCCGGGCGCCTTGGTCAGACCTGGTTGGTGTGCCCGGTCCAGGCTGACCAGTCCCAGTAACGCAGCTGCTGCGGTGCGTTGGGGTCTCGGCACCAGCCGGCCGCGGTCTCAGGGACCATCGGCTGGGGCTCGGGCCGCTGGAGCTGGCGTCTCGACCGCCGCTACTACATCAGGAGCGGGCCGGATCGGTATCGCCGCGGCCTGTGCCTCGACTACTGCCGGAGCCGCCAGGTCTGCGTCTCGTTGGTGTGCAGTGGCCACGGCGATCGCAGCCTCGGTGCTATCGGCCAACTGTCCGGCGAGGGCTTCCCGCCGCTCCGCCCCACCCGAGCTGCGCCATTCGATGGCTTTGGGAGCGTCGTGGTATTCGAGCACTTGTTGACCGCCGATGCGTTCGAGCAGGGTGCCCACTTCGCCGGGAGTCGCGTAGGAGAAGTGTCGTTGGGTGTTGACCAGGTTGAGCCGTCGATCGATGAGCTCGGTGTGGAGTCGGACCTCCAAAGCGACGGCGTCGTCGCTGAAGCTCAGGTCGTGGCGGAGACGAGCGCTCCTTGAGGTCTACGAAGTCCCCCTGTCGACCGGTCTCGGGCGCGACCTGGCTGGGTCGGAGTCCGATCCGCATTTCCGCGATGCCCAGGGTCTTCCAAGATCAACCGACACTTCGAGGCCTCTGTCTCCAATCACCCTGACCGCATCGGCCGGTCGGCCGGTTCAAACGGTTGCCGGATGCCACGGGCAACGATCATGCTGGGGCGGCCAGGTTTCCCCCTACCCGAGCGTCGGGAGTGGAACAGATGTCGCCAGACTCCATGAACGCGCAGATCCAGGCCTACGGTTTCGTCGGTCACACGGTGGTGCCACGAGGAGACTTCATCGAGGCCGTGCTCGACGTCCCCGGCATCCGGTTCGCCGGACGCACCGTTGGTTCCTGTGTCGCGGTGGTCGCTGCGGAGTGTGCGAGTCTCGAGCTGCTGCAGGACGAGATCCTTCCGGAAGTCGCTGCGGCTGGTGCCACGCACGTCTCATGGACCACAACCACGAGCGCGGCCAAGACGAAGGTGCCTCGCTGGGGTCGCCCCCCGAAGGCGGCCCGTACGGTCTGCGGTTCGTTGATCCGAGTCCGGACGACGCAGTCCGACGAGGCCCTGGCCGGCCTGCAGGAGATCTTCGACCACCTGAACTCCCCGGATCGCGAGTCGGAGGGCTACAGCGCGGGCGCGATGCGGGTCTTCGGCGCCGGGGCCGACGTGCTCCTCGACCTCGGTGCACCGGACGAGCTCAGCCTCATCGAGCAGCTGCTCGCGCTGGGGGGTCTGCCGTCGGTCACCGGGTACGACGTGATCGTTGCCCGGTGGGCGGAGAACGCGCGCTGGGGCGACGACTGATCCCGTGACGCAGATCGACGGATCGTCGGCGTGCTCGGTCTGTGGATCGACGATCGAACCGACGTACCGCTTCTGCCCTGCCTGTGGCGCCCACACGTCCCCCGAGGTGACGGTAAGCCACGTGGAACGGCGAGTCATCGCCGTCCTCTTCTGCGACCTTGTGAACTTCTCCGAGCTCGCCTACCGAACGGACGCCGAGGGCGTGCAGGAGCTGCTCGCCACCTACCTCGATCTCGTCCGGCGCGAGCTCGAGTCCTACGGCGGCGTCGTCGAGAAGTTCATCGGTGACGCCGTGGTGGCGGTCTTCGGCTACGAGGAGGCCCACGACGACGATGCGGACCGCGCGCTGCTGGCTGCGCTCGGTGTGTTGGAGGCGCTCCGGACCCACAATCGCTCGGGTGCGACCCCGCTGCACGTTCACGTCGGCGTGCACGTGGGCGAAGCCGTCGCCGACCTGGGCGCGAGCCCGGCGCACGGCGAGGGATTCGTCGCCGGACACGTGGTCAACCTCGCCCAACGGCTCCAGACGCTGGCACCGCCGGACACGATCATCGTGTCGCGCGAGGTGGTCGATCGCACGCAACGAGGATTCTCGTTCTCCCGACGCCCGCCGGCTCCGGTCAAAGGGCATCCCGGTCTGCTCGAGAACTGGCAGCTCCGCGGGACCCGACGCCGGGTGACGCCAGACGTCCTCCCGCTCGTCGGTCGTGACGACGAGCTCCGGTTGCTGACCAACGTGCTGCACGAGGTGGCGGACGGGACGCAGTCCCAGGTCGTCACGATCGTGGGGGAGGCCGGGGCGGGCAAGTCGCGACTGCTGCTCGAGTTCGAGGCATGGGCACGAACTCAGCCGTTCTCGGTGGTCTGGCTGCGCGGGCGATGCCTGCCGTACGGCAACGGGGTCACCTTCTCGGCAGTTGCCGAGATCCTGAAGCAGTCGACCGGCGTGTTGGACTCCGACCCACCCGACGTCGTACGGAGCAAGGTCGAGACGGCGCTGGCCGGGGAGGTCGACGCCGCTTGGCTGACGCAGCGGCTGCTGCCGCTGCTGGGCGTCGAGGTGGCCAGCGTCGAACGCGACGAGCTGTTCTCGGCCTGGACGACGGCGCTGTTGTCGCTGGGCCGCGAGTCGCCCTCGGTCGTCGTCATCGAGGACGTTCACTGGGCCGACGATGCGTTGCGGGCATTCGTCGAGCGGATCTCCACCGGACCGCTGCCGGGCCACCTCCTGCTGGTGCTGACCACCCGGCCGAGCCTGGTCGAGGAGCGCCCGGGTTGGCCGGCTGCAACCGCTCGACAACTGGTGCTCTCGCCGCTCAGCGCGACGCAGACCGAGATGCTCGTTTCGGCCGAGCTGGGGGGCGCGCCACTCTCGGCGTCCTTGCGTCACTCGTTGCTGGAGCGCGCCGGGGGGAACCCCCTCTTCGCGCGCGAGTTCGCCCGGTTGGTGCGCGACGCGAGGCGACTGGGCGACGGGGATCCGGCGGAGGCCGACTCGCTCCCGGTGCCGGCCACGATCCACGCCCTGCTGGCTGCCCGCCTGGACACCTTGTCCCTCCTCGAGCGGGCGGTCCTGCAGTGCGCCGCCGTCATCGGCAAGGTGTTCTGGGCCGGGGCAGTGGCTGCGCTGGGTGACTTCGACGGTGACGAGGCGTTGCGGACGCTGGACGTGCTGGCGAGTCACGGCGTGGTCCGGCCCCGCGACGTCAGCTCGTTGGCGGGGGAGTCGGAGTTCGCGTTCTCGCATGCCCTGCTGCGCGACGTGGCCTACGAGCGGGCCCCGCGTGCTTGGCGGCGCAATGCCCACCTCGGGGCCGTCGCGTGGGTCGAGCAGGTCGCCGGCTCCCGTCTGGAGGAGGTGGCCGAGGTCTTGGTTCACCACGCGACCGCTGCCCTCGACTTCGCCACCTTGACCGACTCACCCGAGCTCGCGGACCAGGCCGCCGAGCTGGCCCGCAGGTACGCGCAGATGGCCGCGCATCGCGCGATCGCACTGGATGCTGGACGAGCCCTGCAGATGCTGGACGTCGCCGCGCAGCTCACTTCGCCGGGTGACCCGGACGAGGCCGGGATCCTGCTGTCCTGGGCGGTCGCCGCCGTTGCCGTGAACCGGGTGACCGAGGCGGCCGCAGTCCGGCAGCGAGTGGTCGAGATGCTGCGCACCGGCAGCGACCGCCGCCTGCTGGCCACCGCGTTGATGGACCTCGGCGACGCCCGGTACAAGCTGGGCGATCTCGAAGGCGCATTGGCCGCTGACCGTGAGGCGGCGGACATCGGGCGCGACCTGCCGCCGGTCAGCGACGAGGGTGACCCACTGGCCAACCTGGCCCTGACCCTGGCGGCGCTGGCCAACCTCGAAGGGCTCGGCGTCGCCGAGGAGGCGCAGCGTCGGGCCGAGCACGCCGGGCTGCCGATCCCGCTGCAGGCGCTGCGGGCCCGGGCGATGCTGCGTCTGCAACAAGGTGACCCGGCTGGCCTGGCCGATCACGACGCCGCCCTCGCGCGGCTGGTCGCCGAGCACCGGCCGACGCGGTCGATCGCCAGCGCCATGACGGCACGGGCCGGTGGGGTCTGGATGGTCGACGGACCGGACGCCGCCGTGACGGCGTACAGCGAGGCGATGGACTTCGCGATGTCCCGCGGGCTGAAGAACCTCGTGGAGTGGACCCGGGTCAACCGGCTGGGTCCGTTGCTGGAGTCCGGGGCCGTCGCCGAGGCGCTCGACCAGGCGCTCAGCATCTGGCCGAGTCTCAGCCAGGGTCTGGAAGGGGTCGATGCTCTGGTCGTCGTGGCGCACGCAGCTGTGGAGCTGGACCGCCGTGACGTCGTGACCGAACGGTTGGATGCGGTGCTGGAGTGCGCCGAGGAGGCCCTGCAAGCAGCCGCGAACGACCCGTACGGCGTAGCACTGGGAGTCCTCCCCGCGCTGCGTACGTTGCAGTACCTCGGTGAGCACGCACGTGCTCACGATCTGCTCGTCCGGTTCGCCGGGGTCGCCGCAGCCCGTCAGACACCCCCGTACGTCGAGTCACTGACCGGCTACGTGCGCTCCGCACTGCTGTGCGGTCGGCCCGACCTTGCCCGGGTACTGGCGACGCTGGACCGAGTCGATCGGACGCTCCGGGGTACGGCGCAGCTGACTGCCGCCGCCTGGCTGGCTCTGGACGCGGGGCAGTATGCGGACGCCGTCAACGGCTACCGGGCGACGGCCGAGGTCTGGTGGTCGGTCGGCAACCGGCTCGAGCACTCGTACTGCCTGGTCGGAATCGCCACTGCCCTCGAAGTATCTGGGGACCCGGGCGTGGACGAGGGACGAGCCGAGGCGGAGCTGGCGCGCTCGGCGATGGCACTGCCGTGGCCCGCGGTTGTGCCCGTGCCCAACCAGGCGCCGAGACCCTGACTCACGTCCGGAGCGGATCGCGGGGTCGGGTCAGCGACGCAGTCGGGTCAGGTCCACCGTGATCTGGCGGCGGGCCAGCCGGACCGAACCGCGCTCGACCTCCTCGTGCAGCACGCGGTTCACCGTCTCGCGCGTCGTTCCAGCCAGATCGGCGATGTGGTCCTGGCTCAACGAGATGGTGGCCGTGGTCGCGTCCGGCTCCGTTCGGTACAGCTCGGCCAGCGCCCGAAGGCGCGCCCGCACCCGTTGGTGCGCGGGCAGGTACAGCGCTTCGACGAGTCGGTCACTGGTTGCCTGGAGCAGGTCGACGAGCAGCTCCTCGCAGGCGAGCGCCACCGCGGGGTAGCTCCGGCGAAGGCTCGCGAACGCGGCCGCCGTGACGACCACCGTCTCGGCCGGCTCCAGCGCGACGACGTTGGCCGTGCGACGAAGATCGGGGCGCAGAGCCGCGAGAAGTCCGAAGACCTGTCCGGGGTTGTGCACCGCGAGCGTGGCGACGTCACCGGAGGGCGTGACCACCTGGGATGCGAACCGACCCGACACCACGTGGTGCAGGACGTCGCCGGCATCGCCTTGACGGAAGACGACCTCGCCTCTGGCGTAGGTGCGTCGTTGCCCGACCAGGCGAAGCTCCCGGTCTGGCACAGCCGCGAACAGGCCGTTCGGCACAGATCGACTGTAGCCACTGCTTCGCACCGCAAGCTGGGTCGTCATGTGCCAACGGTCTCCTGCCGCTCGCCGAACGACCGTGACGGCCATCACGATCCGGGCGTGCTCAGCGACACAGACCGATGGGTCGCGCCGAGCAAGGCTGTCCGCACGGGCAAGCCAGAGCAGGAAGCAGACGGGAGCCGGTCATGGGACTGCAGCACATGTCGTTCGCAGCGGGAATCATCTACCAGGACAACCTGACCCGCCGTCGGGTCGGTGCGCCACCGACTCGCGTCGTGAAAGCCGGTCGGCAACCCACGCCGCGGACCCAGGTCCTCAAGGATCTGTGGATCGCCGTCTCGCACCCGTTCGCACACCGCGCGACGCCCACGGCTGTCGCCTGAGGCTCGGGCGTTCGTTCACCAGGTCGAGACGGTCACGACCCCATCGTGGCGACCATGACCGCCTTGGCGGTGTGCAGCCGGTTCTCGGCCTGGTCGAACACGATCGACGCGTCCGACTCGAACACCGCGTCGGTGACCTCGAGTTCGGCCAGACCGGTGTGCGCGAGGATCTCGGCTCCGACCGTCGTGTTCGCGTCGTGGAAGGCCGGCAGGCAGTGCATGAACTTCACGTTCGGGTTGTCGGTGCGTTCGAGTAGCTCGGCGTTGACCTGATACGGCAGGAGCGCGGCGATCCGTTCGTCCCAGACCGCCTTGGGTTCACCCATCGACACCCACACGTCGGTGTAGACGAAGTCCACACCGCGAACGCCCTCTGACCGGTCACTGGTCACCGTCAGCCGGGCACCAGTCGTCTCCGCGATGGCCCGCGCCTGAGCAACGACCTCGTCGCGATTCCACAGCTGCGGGGGCGCGACCATGCGCACGTCCATGCCCATCATGGCGCCGGTGACCAGCAGGGAGTGGCCCATGTTGTTTCGGGCGTCGCCGCAGTAGGCGAAGGCGATCTCGTGGTCGTCCTTGTCGCTGTGCTCGCGCATCGTCAGAACGTCACACAGCATCTGGGTCGGGTGCCACTCGTCGGTGAGGCCGTTCCACACTGGCACTCCGGCGTACGCACCGAGTTCCTCGACCAAGTGCTGGCTGGACCCGCGGTACTCGATCCCGTCGTAGTAGCGACCCAGGACCCGGGCAGTGTCCTTGATGGACTCCTTGTGGCCGATCTGGCTGCTGCTCGGTTCGAGGTACGTCACGCGTGCGCCCTGGTCGTAGGCGGCGACCTCGAACGCGCAACGGGTGCGCGTGGACGTCTTCTCGAAGATCAGGGCGACGTTCTTGCCGAGCAGTCGTTGCGGCTCGTGGCCGGCTCGCTTGTCGGCCTTCAACGAGGCCGAGAGGTCGAGCAGGTACTTCCACTCCTCGGGGGTGAAGTCCAGCTCCTTGAGGAAGCTGCGGTTGCGCAGATCCACCGACACGGGCGGCCTCCTTCGGGGTTGGTCGCGTCGCCCAGCCTGTCACGCCGGATGGTCGCCGCCGCGGACCTGGTCGACGAGGTGGCCGAGCACGGGGGTCAGGACGGCCAGCCCGTCGGGGATCGCCTTCGGCGAACCGGGAAGGTTGACGATCACCGTCGTCCCCGACACCCCGGCCAGGCCACGGGAGATGACCGCCATCGGGACGCCGTCGGCGACGCCACGGGCCCGGATCGCCTCGCTGATGCCGGGAAGCTCGCGGTCCAGCAGGGGTCGGGTCTGCTCGGGGGTGACGTCGTCGGGCGTGACGCCGGTCCCTCCGGTCGTCACGACGACGTCGAAACCCTGGGCCACGGCGGACCGAAGAGCCGCTCCCACGGGGGGTCCGTCGGCCACGACCAGCGGGCCGGTCACCTCGAAGCCGGCTGCCCGAAGGCCGTCCACGACGAGTGGACCGGCGGTGTCGTCGCGCTCACCGCTCGCGCCTCGGGTCGAGACGGTCACCACGAGCGCCCGGCGCGGAGAAGGAGTCATGGGCAGTGGCGGTGACGGTTCCTGGGGGCTCAGCCGCCGGACTTGCGGCGGAACATCCGCTGCGTGTGGGCCCCGCCGCTGCCTCCGCCGGGCCCCTTCGTCTCGGCGCGGTGACCCTCGGGTGCGCTGTCGTTCTGCTTCTTGCGGGCGAGGGCCTCGCGGTACTTGCGACGAAGTTCGTCCTCTTCGCCAGCGGGTTGGTCGTCGTCCTTCTTCGCCGTCACCACGACTCTCCTTCGTAGGCTCCCCATGCTGTCAGTGCCGTCGGCGTTCGACAATTCGCTTCTAGGATCGACTCTCGTGACCGACGAGCCGGACTACTCGCTGACCGCGTCCCCCGGTCGGGTGCTCCCCGTCGCGGTCCGGGCGGAGGGCTGTCGGATCTGGGACCGGGACGGGCGCGAGTACCTCGACGCCTGCGGTGGGGCCATGGTCATGAACCTCGGCCACCGGCACCCGCGCCTCGTCGAGGCCGCGAAACGTCAGCTCGACACCCTGACTTTCACCTACCGCTTCTCGTTCTCCAACGAGCCCATGATCGAGCTGGCCGCGCTGATCCGCGAGATCGCGCCGATGGATCGGGCGTGGGCGTTCTTCAACTCGTCGGGGTCGGAGTCGGTCGAGTCCGCGATCCACCTGGCGATCCTGTACTGGCAGCACCTGGGCCACCCCGGCAAGGTCGAGCTGATCTCGCGCTTCCCGAGCTTCCACGGCTCGACGCTGGGTGCCCTGAGCCTCTCCGGCTCCCGGTGGCGGCAGCCGTTCGAACAGGTCCTCGACCAGAACCCGGTGGCGCAGGCCCCCAACGCCGACATCCGCTCGGGCCGCACCGAGGCGGAGGAGCTTGCCTTCGGGCTGGCGCAGATCGAGCAGGCCCTGCTGGCCCGCGGCCCCGAGAACGTCGCTGCCGTGTTCCTCGAGCCGATCTCGGGGGCAAGTGGAGCGGCCATCGTGCCCCCGGACGGTTACCTCGCCGGGGTGCGGGCGCTGTGCGACCGGTACCGCGTACTGATGATCTGCGACGAGACCATCACCGGGTTCGGTCGCACCGGCCAGTGGTGGGGCTGCGACCACTGGCAGGTGGCCCCCGACATCGTCACCTTCGCCAAGGGAGTCACGAGCGGCATCACGCCCTTCTCCGGGATGGCGGTGGCCGGACCGGTGGCCGACATCTTCATGGCCGCTCCCGACGGGTTCCCCTTCGGCCACACGTTCTCGGGAAACCCCGTGGGGTGTGCCGTCGCCGCAGAGTCGATCCGGGTGCTTCGGGACGAGGGCCTCGTCGACCGTGCGGCCGTGCTCGGCGAGCGGCTACGGCGGGGTCTGGAGGCGATCGCGGACGGGTCGCCGCAGATCGGTCAGGTGCGGGGTCGAGGGTTGCTGCAGGGGGTCGAGCTGGTCGCCGACCGCACCTCGCTCGACCCTCTGCCCGGCGGCTCGACCCGGCTGACGGCCCTGGCCAGGGAACAGGCGCTGATGATCTATTCGTGCCCGACGCCGTTGGGACCTCGGGTCGTAGAGTCGGTGCTGTTGGCCCCTCCGCTGACCGCCACCGACCGCGACGTGGACGACATCCTCGAACGGCTGGCCCTCGCCGTCAGCCGGCTCGACCGCGATACCTAGCCGGGCTGCGGAGGGTCGACGTGCCGCCGAATCGGTTCTCCTGGCAGGATGAGGACAGCCGAAAGGGCAACTCGTCCGAGACCCGGGCGCCACGTCGAAATGAGTGAGTCATGTCGTTCATGAGTTTCCTGTGGGACGTGTTGGTGATCTTCGCCTTCATCGTCCTGATCATGATCCTGTTCAACATCCTGCTGGACCTGTTCCGCGACCACGACCTGAGCGGTTGGGCCAAGACCGGCTGGATCATCTTGATCATCATCTTCCCGTTCCTGGGCATGTTCATCTACCTGATCGCCCGCGGCAAGGGGATGGCCGAGCGCTCGCAGAAGCAGGCCGTCGAGATGAAGAAGGCGCAGGACGCCTACATCCAGCAGGTGGCCTCGAGCCAGTCGCCCGCCGACCAGATCGCCAACGCGAAGAAGCTGCTCGACGCGGGCACGATCTCGCAGGCCGACTTCGACGCTCTGAAGGCGAAGGCGCTCGCCTGACCCAAGCTGAGTAGCACGAAGCGGGACCGCACCCATGGGTGCGGTCCCGCTGCGGCGTTCGTGCCCTCGCTCAGTCGTCGGTGCTGACGCTGGCGATGTTGCCCTCGGCGTCCATGACGGTCACCGTCTCCGACACCGGGATGGATTCACCGTCGGCGTCGATCAAGCTGACCGTCTCGTCGGTGGCGACGCTGCCGTCGGCACCTTCCACCACGATCAGGTCGTCGACCGCAGCGATTCCTGACTCCTCGTCGACCACTGCGGTGACGGTCTCGTTGACCACGTCGCCTTCCTCGGTGATCTCGGTCACCGAGGCTTCCACCACGTCCAGGCCGTCCTCTTGCTCGTCGCTCATCGAGACCTCCCAGGGACCGCGGCCGGTCCGCGGTAGCGGCGGCACGCTATCGGCCCGCGCGACCGGGCGACAGGGGGACCCGGTGATCGGGGGACCCGGTGATCGGGTGACTCCAGGCAGGGGGCTCCCAGCCGGACGAGTCAGCAGGTGCCGAGGCAGGTCGTGTTCAGCACCTGCTGGCCGGCCGCGGTGGCCACGAACGTGCCCTTGGGCGAGCTGCCGCCCTCCAGGCTGGTGACCGTGGCCGTCAGCGTGACCGGACGGCTGTCGATGGCTGTGGCGGTGCAGTTGACCGTCACCGTCACCCCTGAGCCCTGGGCCGAGGTGCACGACAGCGGCCCGCTCACCTCCACGCCCACCTGCATCAGGGCGGACTGTCCTTGGGTGGACACGGCCGTCCGGACCAGGGTCTCGTCCATGTCGGCCACCTGCTGCTGGCCGTTGCAGGCCGACAGGAGCCCGGCCACCAGGACCAGGCCGCCCGACGCGGCGAGCATCGTCCGACGGTTCGCGGGCATGTGCGCTCCTCGTGCGTGGTCGTCCTTGGCCCGGCTGGACCTCCTACCGGCTATCGGCGCAAACGGCCTTCGAGTGGAGACTGGGGCGGGTCCGAAGCACCGCCTACGCTGCGCGTGAGCATGTCCGCCGGAGCGCACCTGGAGGCTGACCGATGAAGAGCTCGATGCAGGCCACCCCGCTTTCGGTCGCCCGGCTGCTCACCCACGGTTCCACGGTTCACCAACGCTCGACGGTGGCGACCTGGACCGGCGACGGCGTACGCCGGGCGACGTACGACGAGGTGGGCCGCCGTTCCGCCGCACTGGCGCACGGTCTGCGCGCCCTGGGCGTGGACGGTGACCAGCGGGTGGGCACGTTCATGTTCAACAACCAGGAGCACCTCGAGTCGTATCTCGCAGTGCCCGCGATGGGCGCGGTGCTGCACACGCTCAACATCCGTCTGTTCCCCGACCAGCTGAGCTACATCGTGAACCACGCCGCCGACCACGCGGTGATCGTCGACGCGGCCGTGCTGCCGCTGTTCGCCCGGATCGCGCCCGGACTGAGCAGTGTCCGGCACATCATCGTCAACGGACCGGCCGACCTCGATGTCCTGGCCGGCACCTCGGCCACGATTCACAGCTACGACGACGTGCTCGCCGGGCAACCGACCGAATTCGAGTGGCCCGACGTCGACGAGGACGATGCTGCCGCGCTGTGCTACACCAGCGGGACCACGGGCAACCCGAAGGGTGTGGCCTACAGCCATCGCTCGATCTGGCTGCACTCGATGGAAGTGTGCATGCACGAGGGGTTCGGCCTCAGCGACGCAGACTCGGTGCTGGCGGTGGTCCCGCAGTTCCACGCCATGGCGTGGGGTCTGCCCTACGCCGCGATGATGTCGGGCGCCTCACTGGTGATGCCCGACCGCTTCCTGCAGGCAGACCCGCTGCTCGCCATGATCGCGTCGCAGCGCCCGACGTTCGCGGCGGCGGTTCCCACGATCTGGAGCGATCTGCTGCGTGCCCTCGACGACCACGGTGGCGACGTCTCGTCGTTGCGCGAGGTCGTGGTCGGTGGTTCTGCGGTGCCGCCCTCGCTCATGCACGGCTTCTTCGACCGGTACGGCCTGCGGATCATCCATGCCTGGGGCATGACCGAGACCTCGCCGTTGGGGTCGGTGGCCCGGCCCCCACGGTCGGCCGGCGCAGACGAGGAGTGGAGCTACCGCTACTCGCAGGGCCGAGTGCCGGCGGCGGTCGAGGCGCGGCTGATCGGGCCGGACGGGGCGGTCCTCGAGTGGGACGGCGTCAGCGTCGGCGAGCTCGAGGTACGCGGTCCGTGGATCACCGGCGGCTACTTCCGCGACCCCGATCCGGAGAAGTTCCACGACGGGTGGCTGCGCACCGGCGACGTCGGTCGACTGACCCCCGACGGCTACCTCACGCTCACCGATCGGGCCAAGGACGTGATCAAGTCGGGCGGCGAGTGGATCTCGTCGGTCGAGCTGGAGAACCTGCTCATCGCGCACGACGGTGTGCTGGAGGCGTCGGTGGTCGGCATCCCCGACGAGCGTTGGGGCGAGCGTCCGCTGGCCACGGTCGTGCTGCGCGAGGGCACCGACGTCTCCGTGTCGGACCTGCGTGAGTACCTGGCCGGACACGTCGCACACTGGCAGGTACCGGAGTACTGGGCGCTCATCGACGAGGTGCCCAAGACGTCGGTCGGTAAGTTCGACAAGAAGGTGCTTCGCAGCCGGTATGCAGCCGGTCAGCTCGACGTCTTGACCCTCGACTGAACCGTCGTCGGAACTAAGGAGCGATCATGCTCGACCATCTCTCGATCCAATGTGCTGACCCCCAGGCCAGCGCCACGTTCTACGACTCGGTCCTCGCCACGATCGGCAACGGGC
>Ga0302323_100000804_pt1 | contig 25403 bp, 23 predicted proteins | sample Fen_T0_3_FD_201950 | JGI IMG/M metagenome (GOLD analysis project Ga0302323, IMG submission 201950) | Peat permafrost microbial communities from Stordalen Mire near Abisko, Sweden - Fen_T0_3 | ecosystem: Environmental > Terrestrial > Soil > Wetlands > Permafrost | place: Sweden: Abisko...
GGTCTTCCTTCTGGCAGAAATACTGAGACCGGAACAGCTCGGGCAGGCAGATGACCTTGGCCCCCCGGCCGGCCGCCTCGTGCACCTTGGCACAGGCAGCGTCCAGATTCCGGGCCGGATCGGCAGACATCGCCATCTGCACCAGGGCGACTTGGAATGGGGCGCGCGAGTCCATGGGCACTCTTTACCTCAAGCCACGCCATCTTTCTATGCACGGAAAGGTCACTTTTCTGCGGACTTGCCGATTCCCGCGGAAAGAAGGAAGAATCCGGTGCATGAGCATCGAGCTACGAGGAAAATGGGCTTTGGTCACCGGCAGCAGCCGTGGGATTGGCCGCGAGATCGCGCGCGGGCTGGCCGACAAGGGATGCAACCTGGTGCTGCACGGCCGCAATCGCGAGCACAACGCCGACCTGGTTACCGAGCTGGGCGCCAAGGTGATGGTGGCGGTGGTCGCAGCCGAGCTCAGTGTCGAGGCCGACGTCGACCGCCTGGTTGGCGAAGCCCTGGACGCCAGCGGCGGCATCGACGTGCTCTACAACAACGCCGCCATCATGACGCCCTTCCGCGCGAGCTTTCCCGAGGTGCCCCCCGACGACTACCGGCGTTCCTTCGAGGTCAACCTCATCGCCCCGGTTCGCATCACGCACGGACTTTTGCCCAAGATGCTCCAGCGCCGCTTCGGCCGCATCGTCCAGGTGACCTCGGGCATTCGCGACCAGCCCGAGCTGATGGCCTACGCCGCCTCGAAGGCTGCCTTGGACAAGTTCGTCCGCGACACGGTGATCAAGCTGCGCGGCACCGGCGTGACCATGAACCTGCTCGACCCCGGTTGGTTGCGCACGGATCTGGGCGGACCCAATGCGCCCGATCCGGTCGAGTCGGTCATGCCCGGCGCGTTGGTGCCGGCCTTGGTCGATGACAACGTCCAGGGCGAGTGGTTTTCCGCGCAGGACTACCGCGGGAAGAAGTAGACCTACTTCTTGGGAAAGTAGAGGTCGTTCACCAGGCCGGCCAGGACCTCGAACGATCGCTTGTCGGCGTTCTCGTTGTACGCCTGCCCGGTTTTCGGGTCAGAGCCGGCCGAGGTGTCGGTGAAGCTGTGGACCGCGCCGCCGTAGACGGTCATGTTCCAATCCACGTTGTTCGTGCGCATCTCGTTCTGAAAGGCGGCGATGTCGACCGCTTTGACGAAGGGGTCGTCGGCACCCTGAAGCGCCACCACGGTGGCCTTGATGTTCTTTCCGTCTGCGGGCGTTGGGCTGTCGAGGCCGCCGTGGAAGCTCACCACCGCTTGCACGTCGGCGCCCGCGCGCGCAAGCTCGATGGCGCCGGTGCCACCAAAGCAGTAGCCCACCGCCATCGTTTTCGCCGGGTCGACTTCCTTCTGCTCGCGTAGAACCTCGAGCCCTCGCACGACTCTCTGCCGGAACAGTTTTCGATCGCCCTTGAACTTGCCCGAAACCGACATCGCTTCCTGCGGGCTCTTCGGGCGTGCGCCCTTACCATAGACATCGACGGCAAACACGGCGACGCCAAGCCTCGCAACCCGCTCGGCCTGCCGCTTGGTTTCGTCCGAAACACCGAGCCAGTTGTGCACCATCACCACGCCGGGGAGCTTTCCCTTAGCCGACTGCGGATAGACGAAGACCCCCTCGAAGCTCTCGTCGCCGATCTTGTAGTCGACGGTTCGGCTCTTCACCGAGACCGGGGCCGCCGTCGCCGCCGACGTCGTTACCAGAAGGGAACTGGCTACCAGGAGTGCGTGAAAGATTCGCATGGGACACCTCGCTCGATGTGCTGTAGATGCCCGACGGGTGGTCATGGTCGCAGCGGCGAATGGGTTTTCGATTCGCCCCGCGGAGGTGCAAACTGGCAGCACGATGGACTTTCGTCTCGGGCTCGTGCCCGTCCTGGCTGCAGCGTCGGCTTTCGCGGGCGCTGCAGCTGCTGACCCAAGTGGGCCGGCGCAGAGATCCGCCCCCACCGTCGCGCCCCGGATCTTTCTGCACGACCCAGCGGTGCTCGTGCGCCGGAAGGAGCGCTGGCGGGCGAATCCAAGAGCCGAGCCGGCGGTTGCGAATCTCCTGACCGAGGCGGATCGGGCGCTCGACGAGAAACCGTTTTCCATCGTCGACAAAGACGTCCTTCCACAGAGCGGCGACAAGCACGACTACCTGAGCCTCGCCCCCTACGCATGGCCCGATCCGCGAAAGCCGAACGGTCTGCCCTACGTCATGCGCGACGGTAAGATAAGCCCAGAGCGCGACACAATCCCGGACCACCGCAAGCTCGCGCGCATCTGCAGCTTGGGCGAAATTCTGGGCTTGGCGTACTTCTTTTCGGGCGACGAGAAATATGCCGCGCACGCGACCGCGCTGCTGCGGACTTTTTTCATCGCAGCGGCGACGCGCATGAATCCGAATCTGAATTTCGCGCAAGGCGTGCGCGGCAAGGAATCCGGTCGCGCTGCGGGCATCGTGGACGCGGCCGGCATCGTTCACCTGGTCGACGGCGCCTCTTTCCTGGTCCCAAGTGATTCGTGGACGAAGGCGGATGCGGGCGCTCTGCATGCGTGGCTTGCCGCTTACCTGACGTGGCTGCAGAAGAGCGATCTCGGACGAAAAGAAGGTCGCGCGAACAACAACCACGGCACATGGTACGACGTGCAGGTGGTGTCGCTGGCTCTCGCCACCGGTCAGACCGAGCTTGCCACCGAGACGCTGAGCTTCGCTCGCAAGCGCCGCATCGGCCGGCAGATCGAGCCCGATGGACAGCAGCCTGAAGAGTTGCGCCGCACGCGCCCCTGGCACTACGCGAGCTTCAACCTGCAGGCCATGGTGCTGCTGGCGAATCTCGGTGCGCGCGCGGGCGTCGATCTGTGGCACTACCAGACCCCCGACGGTCGGTGCATTCCCAAAGCCGTCGCGTGGCTCTTGCCGTTCGCCGCGGGAAAGTCGCCATGGGTGCTGCCCGACCTGGATGGGATGAAGGCAGCGGAGCTGTGGCCGATTGTACGCGAGGCGGCCCTGGCGCTTCCGAATCCCGATCTTGCCAAGGCGGCAGCGCAGATCGATGTGGCGCCCGACCCTCGCTTGGCGCTGTATCTCGACTGATACCCTGATCGAAGGCGTTTCAGACGCGGCTGCGTGCTTTCGCTTCTCGCTCGATGGAGGCGAACATGGCGGGCAACGACAGAGCGACCAGCCCATCGGTGATCTTGCGCAGGATGAAGCCCGGCACCGGCGCCGAGATCTCGGTCGCCACGCTGTAGTCGACCCGCGCGCCATCGCCCTCGGTGGCAAAACGCCAGCCGCCCTCCGAATTTTTCACCACTTCGCCCTCGACGTAGCGCCAGTCCACGGTCAGCGCACCCGGGTTGCAGTCGAGATCCAGCACGTAGCGAAACGGCAGAACGATGTTGCCGCGAAATTCGGCGCGCACGTGGCGACCGTCGCTCGATAGGACCCGCGCGGCCTTGATCTCGGGGAACAGGCGCGGATAGGCCGGAAAATCCACGACCACGGCGTACACCGCGTCCGGCGCAATACCGCGCATGACTGCACTCTTTCGAACGGGAACCACGGGCTCGGGCACGCCGGGAACTTAACCCATGGCCGCGTGGAAGCAATTCCAGATTCTAACCACAGAGAGCACAGAGGCACGGAGACGGAGGAGACGGAGGAGACGGGAAAGGGTTCGGATCGAGATCCGGAGAACCCTTCACGCTCGGCGCCTCGGTGCTTTCTGCGGTGGAAAAATGGCTTGCGTACCCTCCGCTAGTCGGGCTTCTTGCGGATCCCGAGCAGTTGGTTCAGGGAGCCCGACGAGAACCCCGCCAGATCCACTGTCACGAAGGTGAAACCCAGCTCGCGGCCCAGGCGCACGATCGCGGCGCGGGTTTGGGGCTCGGTCGCGCGGGGCAGGGCATCCGCCTCGACCTCCAGCCGGACCATCTCGCCGTGCCAGCGGGCGCGCACCTGGCGGAAACCCAGGCTGCGCATGCCGTCTTCCATCTTGTCGACCTGGTCGAGTCGCTCGGGCGTGATCTCCGTGCCGTAAGGAAAACGCGACGAAAGGCACGCAAGCTGCGGCTTGTCCCAGGTGGAAAGGCCCAGCTCACGTGACAGCTCGCGCACCTCGGCCTTGGAAAGCGCGGCGTCCACCAAGGGCTGTCGTGCGCCGTGATCCTTGGCGGCCTGCAGGCCCGGGCGGTAGTCACCGAGGTCGTCGGTGTTGGTGCCGAGCAGCACCTCGTGAAGGCCGAGCTTCTCGGCCATGGGCGCGGCCAAATCGAGCAATTCGTCCTTGCAGAAATAGCACCGGTCTTTCGGGTTCATCCGAAACTCCGGGCGCGAAAGCTCGTGCGATTCGGTCAGCTCGACCCGCGCGCCGATCTCGGCAGCCAAGGCCATCGCGGCCTTCCGCTCGCTGGCGGCCATGGTTGGCGACAGCGCGACCATGGCCACACACCGCTCGCCCAGCACGTCATGCGCGACCTTCAGCAGCAGCGTCGAGTCGACGCCGCCCGAGTAACAAACCAGCGCCGAGCCGCAGTCTGCGAGCAGACCACGCAATCGCGCATGCTTTTCAGCCAGGGTCATCGGCCCCTATATAGCGCATTTGCCAGTCGGAGCTACCGCGCCTTGGAGGACGAGTCTGTGCCGGCGGTCCCAGCCTTCCAACACCCAGCTCGAAAATCGACGGCGACCACGTTCGAACCATCGACGCGGACCACGGTTCCGTCCGCCCAACATGGCAGCGTCTCGCCGCTTTCGCTGGAAATGTCGAAATCGCACACCACGCTGTCGCCTACCGCAAGAGGCACCGGCGCTGCGAGCCGTAGCAGAGCGCCACAGCCGCTCATGTTGAGCGTGGTTGCGCAGACGCTCTGGCCTTCCCTGTGTAGACGGACGACAGCTCCGGCTTCGATCGCGAAACGTGGCTCTCTCCGCTTTTCCGTAGGAGTGCGTTCCATGGCTTACCGCCTCAATGCAGAGTGCGAGGCTGCGGTTTGCAGCCTATCAGGCTGTGATCGGCAGATCGCCTGGCTTCTGTAGTACGAAGGCGCCGCCCGGAAGCTCGGCTTGGGTCGCTGCTCAGGCAGTTTTCGCCTGGGTCGATTCCTTGTGCACGAACGGTGCGAACCAAGCGGCTAGAAGGCCCGGAACGGCGCAGAAGAGCGCCACGGTGAAGAAGGACTGGTAACCGATCGCTTCTTCGATCTTGCCGCTGACGAAGCCGGTCAGGAAGTTGCAAAGCCCCATGGTTCCGGTGGCGAAGGCATAGTGCGCGGTTTGGTACTCGCCCGGCGCGATCTGCTTCATCATGTAGTACATGTGCGCCACGGCGCCGAAGCCGTAGGCGAACATGGCGATGCAGTAGACGAAGACGATCGCCCAGAAATTGCTCGGGTCGGGCTGCGAGCTGGCGAGGTACAGGAAGGCCAGGTTCGGGATCACGAGAGCGCCCACGAACATCATCAGCGTCTTGCGCGACAGTCCGACCCTGGCCAGCACCAGACCGCCGACTACGCTGGCCGCCAGGAATGCAGCCGCGCCCCAGACGCCGCTGATGGCTGCGGCCGCCTGGTTTTCGAGGCCAAGGCCGCCCTTGGCGCGCTCGGTGACCAGGAAGAGGTTGTTCACCTTCTCCATCAGGTACCAGCTGAAGCGATAGAAGAAAGCGAGGGCCAGCATGCGCCAGATGAGCTTCTTCTGGAAGAAGGTCTTGTACGCATGACCGAAACCGGCCATGGCTTCACCCATGCTCTTGGGTGCGTCCTTGGACTTGCTGCCGGAGGGCATGAAGGCGCCGTGCCACGCAGCCAACCCGGCCAGCACCACGGCAGCCGCCAGGAAGACGTACATCCAGGCGATCTTCCAGGTGTAGCCGTAGTCCTTGTGCAGCTTGCCGGCCAGCCACACCAGCGCGCCTTGGGCCATCAACTGACCGCCGGTCCACGCCATGCTCTGGATGCCGGCCCAGCGGGCTTTCTGCTTGTCGTCGAGGGTGGTGACGTAGACGCCGTCGGTGCCGATGTCGATGGTGGCGCCCATGAACGAGCAAAGCATCATCGCGCCGAACGAAACCGCCAGCCACGCCTCCAACTGCAACGCCAAGCCGGCCAGTGCCATGCAGACGGCGGCGGCCAGTTGCATGAGAACGACGAAGAACTTCTTCGTGCGGTACAGCTCGAGCAGCGGTGCCCACAGGAACTTGAACACGTAGGGCAGCGTCAGCACTGCCGCCAGCATCGTGATGGTGCCGTCGGGCAACTCCAGGTTCTTGAAGACGTAGGTGTTACTGAGGGTGAGCGAGCAGAGCACAAAACCCATCGCCAGATACGACGAGGGAACCCACAGAACCGCAGGCGCTGCCTTCTTGGTCGAAGTGTCCATAACGGCTGGCAATATCACGAATCGCCAGCCAGGAATAGGGGCAGGGGAAACCAGGGCCGGCCCCCGACGGCGTGTCCCTTCGGCCCGGTCTCGCTCGACGGCGACGCAGCCGACGTTCAGCGCAGTCACCTTGCCACTTCGCAGACGCACCCACTGTAGGCGATTGAAGGATAAGACCCACCTCACTGCGAACGCATGGTGGCTGGCTCAGTTGAAACGCAGGCACTGTGCTGTCCGACACTTCGTTTGTGCTGCGCCGTCGGCCAAATTCGCAATCCCGACGCAAGCGCGGGAAGAGCAATGGTAATCTGAACTCCTAGTATTCTCGGATCAATTTGGATAGCATTCAGCCGGTTCCGCTGTCCCCTTCGACGAGGTTGACCATGAAGTGTTCATTCCGCGGGCTCACGACTTTCCTTGGTGGAGCTGTCTTCATTGCGTTTGCTTGCTTCACTGGACCCAATTGCCAGCCGGCCGGCGGTGATCTTGGCAACGGCGGTAGCGAGCAGGGCGGCAGTGGCAGTAGCGGTCAAGGCGGTAGCGGCGGCAGCGGTCAAGGTGGTAGCGGACAGGGCGGAAGCGGCGAGGGTGGCAGTGGCAATGGCGGTAGCAAGTCCAACGGCGGATCAGGTGGCGGCGATGCCACCGGCGGAAAGACTTCCAGCGGCGGTTCGGGAAGCGGGGGCAAGACCGGCAACGGTGGCAGCGGCGGCAGCAGCAATGGCGGCAGCAGCGCCACGAGCTCCGGCGGCAGCAGCAACGGCGGCACCACGAGCGCCGGCGGCGCGACCACGACGCCTGTGGGCGGCGTGGGTGGAAGCACCAGCGGTGGCACGACCAGTGGCGCCCTGAAATGCGCCCCGACGACGGCGACGACGCCGGCCATCACCAGCACGGGTGGTTTTGCCTGTCCAGGCGGTCTGTGCACCGTGGGAACGTACGCCGGCTATATGTACGTCTATTCGGATGGCACCTCTAAGGTGTGCGCGGCTGCCGAGAGCCTATGCGCGAGCGGAAGCACGGGAGCGGCGGATGCGAAGGGTACGATTTGGGGGTCTGGTGTCGGATTCAACCTCGACAAATCGACCACCCCAGTCGCGGTTCAGCTTGCCGGCACCGGTATAACCTACGCTCTCAGTGCAATGCCGAGCCAGGGCATGCGGGCGCAGGTCAGTGTTGCCGGAACGGACTACTGCGTAAAGCTTGCAACGGCATCGGGCACGGTGTTGTGGACCGATTTCAACACAGCATGCTGGGACAATTCAGGGACCAAGTTGACGGCCGCCCCGAGCACGGCCCACATCGGCTTCCAGGTGACGGCTGCCACCGCCGCCGGTAACTTCGACTTCTGCGTGACCAAGGTCAGTTTCTAGTTCAAAACGGCCACGGCGGGGCGCTTCGAGGCGCCCCGTCGGCATTGTGGCCTAATTGGCTTTGAAACAGTAGATCCGGCCGGCTCCGCCACGCGGGCCCGTGTCATTGCAGCCTGCATTGTCGTGCGACGAGTTCCACGACGTGTAGTCGGTGGGCGAAGTAGCGCTGCTGCACTGTGGACCCAGACCATCGCTGTGTCCCACGCGCGCGACCGGTCCTGCGCCACCGTCGGGCGCGCCCGCATCCGGCAGGCCCGCGCCCGAGGTCCAATCGCCGCAGGTCTTGCCCAGCGCGAGAGTCCCGTCCGGGTTCGAGCCGGTCAAGACGTCGTGCTCGACGGGGGATGGCGATCCGGTCCATTGACCGTTGATCATGCCGCCATGCTCGTCGAGGAAAATGCTGGGGTCGCCCTTGCGCGCATGCAGGCTTGTGAGATCCGCGGCGACCAACGAACCCCTGGCGTTGTACCAGGGGCCGGTTCCGATTCGATCGCGGGCGTTCACCGTTGGCCCAGTTCCCATGGGATCGTGCTCGACGCTCAGATAGGCACGCCAGGTTGTGCCGGGTACCCCGACCGATGCTGCCAGGGTCTGGCATCGCTGGTCCGCGCCCACCAGGCCCCCAAGGTTCCCAGTGACGCTGGTCAGGCTCGACACGAAGAAGCTCATGGTCGGGCTTGGCATCGCGGCCGCGTCGGCGGGATATCCGCCGCTGGCAAAGGGACCGCAGGTCAGTAGGGCGCCCCCATCCGTGGCGACATTGCTGTCCAGCGGAATGCCGCTGTCCAGCGGAATGCCGCTGTCAATCCTGGGAAGAGGAAGATCAAGGGGCATGTCCATCGGGACATCACGGGCTGCGTCCGCGGCGCCATCCAGCGGCACGGCGCCATCCACGCCGCCTCTCTCGCCTCCGCCGGTGCTTCCGCCCAAACCAATCCCGCCTCCGCCGAAGCTTCCGCCCAAGACGCTTCCGCCTGTGGCAACAGTTGCGCCGCCGTAACCCGTCACGCCACCGTTACCGATGGCACCGCCTGTGCCGAAGGTTCCACCATGGGCCAGTGTGCCACCGTAGCCGCCAACACCACCCGTTCCTGGCCGACCGTCTGTTCCGGATGCGGCATCGTGATTCGTGGAGGACGAGTCACTACAGGCTGCGGCCCACGTGGCCACGGCAAACAAAAGAAGCCTCTTATGTGTCATTGGATCCCCTTCATGTTGAATGCAATGACGCCATTGCATCGCTATCGGGGAATCACTACGCACAAAGCGTGCCCAGGAATGACCCGAGCGCATGACGGGTTCGTCCGCTGGTCGGATAGCCGTCGACGTCATCGCGGCCGCGACAAGACTTGTGCGCTACAGCGGCTCGAGGCGCGCCAGGACCGACGCCAGATTGTCGTCCCAGTCCGGCATCGGGCCGAGCAGCGCACAGGTCTTCTCGAGATCGAGGACGCTGTACGCGGGACGTGGTGCCGGGCGCGGGAATTCTGCCGTCGTGCAGGGCTGGATGTCGCAGGCGCGGCCGAGCTTCTTGGCGATGGCCACCGTGAAGTCGTACCAGGTGCACTCGCCCCCATCGGTCACGTGAAAGGTTCCGCTGGCGTTGCGGTCGAGCAGCTCGAGCGAGGTCTTGGCCAGGTGCTCGGCGCTGGTAGGACGTCCGCGCTGGTCGGATACTACCTTCAGCGAAGGCTTGTCGCGGGTCAGCTTTGCCATGGTGCGGACGAAGTTGTTGGCCCACGGAGCGTAGAGCCAGCTGGTGCGCACGATGAGATGCCGACCGCCAGCCGCACGGATGGCGTCTTCGCCGGCCGCCTTGGTACGACCGTAGGCGCCGAGCGGCTGCATCGGGGCGTCGGCCGGGTAGGGCGCGGTGGCCTGCCCGGAAAACACGTAGTCCGTGCTGAAGTGGAGAAGGGGCGTCCCTGTGCGCGCACACGCCTCGGCGAGAACCTTCGGTGCGGTCGCGTTGCCGCGAAACGCGGTTGCCTCGTTGGCCTCCGCAGCGTCGACGTTGGTGAAGGCCGCGCAATTGATGACCGTGCTCCAGGGCTTGGCGAACAGCTCCGCCACCTGCCGTGGCTCGGCCGCGTCCAAGTCAGGCAGGTCGACGCCCTGGTACGCGCGGTCCAGGCGGCCGAGTAACTCGCGGAAGGCCCGCCCCAGCATGCCCCGGTCGCCGACGATGAGAATCGGTGCAGTCATCCGCTTTTATCCTTGGTAGCGCGGCAGGCGCGCCTTGTCGAGGTCGGCAAGCCTGGGCAGCGCCGCGTCCTTGCCGGACAGTTTGGGATCGACCACGGGCCAGGGAATTCCGATGGCCGGGTCGTTCCAGATCAGGCCCAGCTCGTCGCTGACGGAATAGGCCGCGGTGCATTTGTAAGTGAACAGCGCGGTGTCGCTGGTCACCACGAAACCATGGGCGAACCCCGGTGGAATCCAGAGCTGCCGGTGATCCTCCGCCGATAGGACGGCGCCGGTCCACTTGCCGAAGTTGGGCGAGCCCACGCGCACGTCGACGGCGACATCGAAGACCTCGCCCGCGAGGACGTACACGAGCTTGCCCTGGCCATTCGGATTTTGCAGGTGCAAGCCACGCAGGATGCCGCGACTCGAACGCGACAGGTTGTCTTGCACGAAGGGAAGCTTGATCCCGGCTTCCTCGTAGCGCTCCGTGCGAAACGTCTCGAGAAAATATCCGCGCGCATCGCCGAACCGTTGCGGTTCGATGAGCAACACCTCGGGCAAGCTCGTCGGAGTTATCTTCACTGCGGACCTCGTTGCGCCAGTTGGAGAAGGTATTGACCGTAGCCGGTCTTGGCCAGCGGCCGGGCCAAATCCTGAAGCTGCTGCTTGTCGATCCAGCCCTTGGCGAAGGCGATTTCCTCGGGGCAGGAAACCATCAAGCCTTGCCGTGCCTGAATGGTCTGGATGAACTGCGACGCCTGCAGAAGCGAATCGTGCGTGCCGGTGTCGAGCCACGCGACCCCGCGACCCATCTTTTCTAGGTAAAGCTGCCCGCGCTCCAAATAGAGACGGTTGAGGTCGGTTATTTCCAGCTCGCCGCGCGCGCTCGGCTTGAGCGACTCGGCTAGCTTGACCACGTGCTCGTCGTAGAAATAGAGGCCGGTCACTGCGTAGTTGCTCTTCGGTTGCGTGGGTTTTTCTTCGAGGCCCGTGACCCGCCCTTCGTCGTCGAGCTCGGCCACACCGTAAGCCTCGGGATTTTGCACGAAGTATCCGAACACCGTGGCGCCGGTCTTTCGCTCGGCCACCTTGGCGAACAGGCCTGGCAAGCCGTGCCCGTAGAAGATGTTGTCTCCCAGCACCAGCACGCAGGGATCACCGGCAATGAACTCGCGACCGATGAGAAACGCCTGCGCCAGCCCGTCGGGGCTGGGCTGCACGGCGTACTCGATGGAAACGCCCCACTGCGTGCCATCGCCCAGGAGCTTGTGGAAGGGCGCCTGATCCTCGGGCGTGGTGATCACCAGGACCTTTCGAACCCCCGCCAGCATCAGCACCGACAGCGGGTAATAGATCATCGGTTTGTCGTAGACCGGCACTAGTTGCTTGGACACTGCGCGCGTGATGGGGTGCAGGCGCGTGCCCGACCCGCCCGCGAGGATGATCCCCTTGGTGACCATTACCGTCCTCCGTAGTTCTGCGCGATCCACTTGCGGTATTCGCCGGTGCGCACGCTGGCCACCCAATCTTGATGATCGAGGTACCAGCGCACGGTCTTGCGCAGGCCGGTGGCGAAGGTCTCTTGCGGCTTCCAGCCAAGTTCGCGTTCGATCTTGCTGGCGTCGATGGCGTAGCGAAGGTCGTGGCCGGGGCGATCCTTCACGTAGGTGACCAGGCCCCAAAGCTCGGACTCGCTGCACTGGGTCTCTTCGGCGACCATGGCGCAAAGCTGTTTCACCACGTCGATGTTGCGCTGCTCCGTGCGGCCACCGATGTTGTAGGTCTCGCCGATCTTGCCCTTCTGCACGACGGTCCAGATGGCTTCGCAGTGGTCGCCCACGTACAGCCAGTCGCGGACATTCTCGCCCTTGCCGTACACCGGCAGCGGCTTGCGCTCGAGCAGGTTCTGGATCATCAGCGGGATCAGCTTTTCGGGAAACTGCAACGGCCCGTAGTTGTTCGAGCAGTTGGTGACTTTGACTGGCAGGCCGAAGGTGCGGCCCCAGGCGCGGACCAGGTGGTCGCTGGCGGCCTTCGACGCCGAGTACGGGCTCGACGGATCGTAACGGGTCTCTTCGGTGAACAGCCCCTCGGCGCCAAGCGATCCATACACCTCATCGGTGGACACGTGGTGCAGCAGCCCCTGGCCTCCGGTCCAAATCTCGCGACACGCCTCGAGTAGGTTGAAGGTGCCTTCGATGTTGGTCTGCAGGAAGGGACGCGGGCCCGCGATGGACCTGTCCACGTGACTCTCGGCCGCGAAGTGGATCACCACGTCCGGCCGGTGTTGCATCAGCGCCGCGCGCAGCGCCGCGAAGTCGACCAGGTCCACGCGAACGAACGCATAGTTGGATCGCCCTTCCAGCGCGCTCAGGCTGCGCGGATTGGCAGCGTAGGTCAAAGCATCCAGGTTGATGAACGTGTGCTCTGGATGCCGGGGAACCAGCAGGTTCAAGAAGTTGGCGCCGATGAACCCGGCGCCGCCAGTAATCAATATCTTCATGTTGGAGGCCAAACCATACCTCAAACACGGCCGATTGCCGCAACCCTTCCGCCGAGCGCCTGGTTCCCTTTCGGTGACTGGCTAAGGACGAATCGGCCACGTCACGTCGGCCAGACCATCGTGCCCCAGGTCAAGCAGGCACTCTCGCAAGGTTTTGATGCTCAGGCGCCGACCGGGCTCGCGATACAGCCCAGCGGTCAACATTTCCCCGAGCGGTCGGTGTCGGCTGTGCTCGCGCATCCAGGCCAGTCCGGGAGGATTGCCGTCGTGAGATAGGTGGGCTGCGAAGATCCCCGGCAGCGTCTCGGCCGCGAACAAGGTGTTTCCCGTCAGAAGTTCGAAAGCCATGCAGCAGAAGGCATAAACATCCGTGGCCCTCGGGTCGACCCGATTGCCGAAGGACGAAATGTCCCAGACCTCGGGACCGCCGTAGTACGGACTGCCGCAACCCGGGCGAACCTTGTGCCCCGCAAGGCCGAAGTCGACCAGCACGGGTACCTGGCGAACCTCGCTGCGCGGACGGCGCGGCGACAGGTTATCGTGGGGGCTGCGCAGAATGACGTTCGCAGGCTTTACGTCCAGGTGGGCCAGTCCGGCGTCGTGCATGGATTGCAGTCCAGCCGCCATCCCGTCGAGGATGTCGAGCACCATCGGCATGTTGAGAGCGCGCCGATCGATGAGGCCCTCGAGCGTGTTGCCCCGCACCAGCTCCATGACCAGGATAGGCTTCGGACGAGCACCGGCATCGAAGGTCACGAACCCAGCGATGTTCGGGTGGCGGGGCAGGGTGAGGAGCGTTCCCGCCTCGTCCCGGAATAGCTGCATGAACTCCTCTTCGGACAGCGTGTGCGCGGCGGCGCCGGTGTACGTCGGAACCTTCATGGCGAAGGTCTCCGCGCCCTCTTCGTGCCGTTCTTCGGATCGGCGTGCGACGAACACCGATCCGCCGCCGCCGGTGCCGATGGGCCTGACCACGAAAAAACCGCCGATGATTCGGCTGGGCGGAAGCCAGGATGGCAGGTGAAGCTGGCGGCCGCGCTTCGTGATGTGGGTGATCTCGCCTGACGCACGCGGCTCGCGGGGAAGACGCCCCACGCGCATCAGCACGCGCGCGACCACCTCGGCGAAGAGCGGTGGCAGATCTTGACGGACGGCCTCGGCCGCTGCGGCAGCTGCAGCGCCCACGCCTTCGTCGTGCTCGCGCAAGGCGCGCTCGATCCAGGCTTCCAGTCGGCGCAGGGCGCGCGGCGACAAGGACGGCACGTAGTTCTCCCGCAGCCCTGTCCGGCGCATGGCCCCCGCGCATAGACGCGCGGCATAGGTGATGGCGCTGGCCAGGCGATCGAGCGCGGCGCTGTTTTCGCCCTTGCGAAGATCGGTCAGCGAGACCGCCTCGGTGAGCGTGTCGAGCACGCGCACGAGACTCAGGATCGCGCGGCGCAAGCCCTCCACCCGCGCCGAGCTGCCCGGCGGCAGGGCCTCCGCCACATCGCGCAGGTTTTCCACCAGCGTGTGTTCGTCGGCCTGGCTGCCTCGCTCGGCCAGAACCCGGGGAATTTGCGCGGCGGCTCCGAAGACCTCCTTGAATTCGGGGACCATGCACGCCTCGGCCAGGGCACGCAGGTCAGCCGCACCGCTGAGGCTCCACAAGGCAGCCACGAAAACGTCGGACAGCTCGCACACCTGCTCGCGTGCCAGGGCATCGGCGGCCCGGGCCATGGTTGCGCAAAGTAGGCGTCGCAAGGGCGAGGGCGCATCGGTCTGCGCCCGCTGGGCAAGCAGCTTGAACACGTGCAGGCGACGGCCGCGCGTTTCGGCCGTCGGCTCCTCGGTATCTGCGATGTCGGAATCGACCAGGTGAAGCACGGTGCGCAACTGGCGAAAGCGCAAGGTCAGGTTGGGAATCGCATCACTGGTGACAGTCTGGTGCTCGCGCACCAGAAGCCAGCTCCCCAGTCGCCACAGAATACCGGTGAGCGGGCTCGGGCCGCGCTGACTGCCGGCGCGAACCGCAACCAGATCGGATAGGACCGAGGTCACGAGCAATCCGGCGTCCAGCTCGCGCAGGGCCCGGAAGGCGGACTTGCGCTCGGGCGCGGTTTCTTCGGAGGTACTCTCCAGCACCTCCATGGCATTGCCTGCCACCTGCAACGCCGCCTCGGTCGCTGGCCCGAGGTCGCTGCCCACCGCGAAGGCCTGCAAGGCATGGTTGAGATGGAAGCGCAGGGACGCGGGTCTTTCGCTGCCCACGTCGAGGTCTTCGATGAGCGCCTCGATGAGCGCCACGGTTCCGTCGTCCGCGGCCGATTGCGTGCTGCGGAGGCGGCCGATGGCTACCGAAGCTGCCTGCTGTCCCACCGGGTGGCCGGCCACCTCTTCGCGCAAGTCCGTCAGCGCCTCGATGGCGTCGATCCCACCGCAGGGAACCAGCTTCGCCAAAAGCTCGTCGGCTGCCTCGGGCTCCTGCTCCACGACGCGTGAAAGGCCGTAAACCATGGCCGAGGCGATCCCGTTGTCGCGGTTCTGCATCTCGCTGTTGAGAAGCTTGAGACACGCGGGAAGAGCCGTGTCGGGATCGTGGGCGGCGGTTGCTGACAGGGACGTCGCGGCCCTGCGCCACTCGGACGGACCCAGCCGCGGCGCGAGGTCACGCTCGATCTCCGAGGCTCGCATGGGCGCCGCCACCGAGAGCAGCCCGCGCGCGACTGCGACATGCCGCCACACCAGCGATTCGCGGTCGGTGATGAGGCGAGCCCAGGCGGTGCGCACCGAGGGGCGCTCGAAGACCCGCACGCCGCTGTCGTCGCCTTCCTTGGCCCGCTTGGCAGCCTCCCTGGCGGCCCGCTCGAGGAGCCTGGCCGCCAGCCTGCGCGAGTGCAGCGCGCCCATCGAATGGGCGGTCAGCCAACCGCGCTCGAGCTCGGGTCGTGAAAGCAACGCCAGCGCCAATCCGTCCACATGGGCACCGGTCGACAACGGCAAACGCAGCGACAGTGCTACGCGGGCCTTGATCTGGGCGCCACCCAGAGCGCGGGGCGAAGAAAGCGCCAGGGCGGTCGCCAGGGTCACGAAGGTCGCCGCATCGCCCTCGTGCAAAGCCACCAGCACGCGCCTGCCAAGCTCGCGCTTTTCCGGGCTCGGTGGCAGGGCGCCGGCCAGCTCGAACAGCGCCGCCGCAGCGACCGGACGAGACAGGAACGAGAGGTCGTCCACCAGCTTCGAGCCGAGCGCGCAGCGCACGCTGGCGACGAGCTGATCGGTGGGAATACCCTCGAGCGGGGTGGGTTGCTGATCCGCCGCAGCCGCCGCCAAGCTGGCCAAGCCCTGACGCCACAGCGAACGGCGATCGTCGGAGCTCTCGCGCGTGTGGATCAGCGCAAGACCTGCAAGATAGTCGTCACCGCCGTGCATGTGCGTACCTCGGGCATCTCACCGGCGTGCTTGTCACTCCGTTCCCCGGATTCGGACCCGAGGCCAAATCGTACCATTTCAGCAAAAATCCGCGAGACCGACGTTCCATTCCCTCGGTGGGCATACGCACGCTGCCGGCATATACTGGCGCAGGAGAACCTACCAGCCATGCCAAGGCGATTGCCTGCGCCGAACCTGACCGCCTTGCTCGCGCTAACGGCGCTGGGTGAGCTGATTTTTTACCGTGTCCTCAACGCCGCGTTTTTGCCCGCGCAGCCAAGCACGTTCGGGCAGCAGTTGCTGGTGGGCTTCGGCTCGTTCATCGCGAACCTGTCGGGTATTCTCGCCTTGCTGCTCGCGGTGGTGGGGCTCGTGCGGGCGCTCGGCGCCGATGGGGTCTTTCCGCGCTCGATGCGCATCACGGTGAGTACCATCGGACTCTTTTTCTCGGCGCTGGCGACGATGGGGGTGCTGTGGTTGTTGGTGACGCCGCGTTACCATATCCACCTGCGCATCAGCCACGGGTTCCTGGTCTTCTTCCTCGTGTTCGGCATTTGGCACGGGACGCAGTCCTTGCGGGCGAAGGTCGCCATCACCCTGTTTGCCATGCCCATGGTGCTCGGGGCAGTTGCCATCTTCTTGCACCGCATGGGCTGGACGCGCATCGAGCCCGGGAAGATCGTCAGGTTCGCTCACGCGATCAACTGGACCGCCATGTGCGCCGCGCCCGTGTTGCTGGCGCCGAAGATCCGCGGGGCCGGCCATTTCGCCATCACCTTCGGGGCGGGCATTCTGCTTGGCGCTGGCTTCGGCGCCGCGACGGCTCTGTCATTCGACATCGTGCAGGCGGTGGCGTTCTATGGCCTGCGCATCGACCTCACCGGGCTTTCGTCGTCCGCCGAGGTTCTGTACACCGGCGCCCTTGTCGTGGCGCTGGCTAGCCTGGGCGCCGCCGCGGCCAGCTGCCTGGCAGTCCGGGGCCCGTCCCGTCTGGTGGGCTGGGGACTCTTGCTGCTGGCAATATCCGGACAGGACCTATCGTCGGTGAGACCTGCCCTGTTCACCTTGTGCGCGCTCTTGGCGCTGGTCATGGGCACAGCACGGACAGACGCCCGGCTCGCCATGTCTGACACGCCGCCGGATGCACAGCCACGCCCCGACCCAGCCCCGGACCGCGGGACTGGGCTCCCGACCGAAATGAGGAAGCTCTAGCGAGAACCGCGCGCGCGCAGGTCCTTTTCCGCGCGCAGCCAGTTCTCGAGATCGCTGCCCTCTTTGCACCCTTCGCTGACGTAAAGCTCGAAGGCTCGGGTCTGGATCTCTTCGGGGGTCGGCTCGTAGGCCTGGGTCGCCGCCACTGCCGGTTTCGTCGGCTTGGCGGGCGGCGCCTTCGGCGCAGGAGTCGGAGCTATCTTTTCGTTCTTACCTTTTGATTTATTAGACTGGGTCGCCATTGGACTGACACAAGGTTGTTCCCGAAGCGAAAAGTGTCAAGAAAACGACTTTCCGCACCAGGATGATTTAGATGCGAAGCGTTACATGGCGACGCCCGCCCAAAAGCCGGGTCGGCAGCGCTACGTTGTTGCTGGCTGCGGGCGGAACCGGGCATAGTAGGCGCCAGAAGGTCGGCGGCAGGACCGGCGACTTTCGCGGCTATCCCCATGGAAGCTGAAGCGCGAATCGAGACAGCCCTCGAACGGGCCGTGGCGAAAGCCACGGGCGCAGCTTGTCCTGCGCGGCTCGCCGAGGCGGTTCGCTACGCAGTTTTTCCCGGCGGGGGCAGGGTGCGGCCGGGACTTTGCCTGGCGGTGGCCAAGGCCTGTGGAGACCCGAATTCGCGGTTGGCTGATGCGGCGGCGGCGGCGGTCGAGCTGCTGCACTGCGCCTCGCTGATTCAGGACGACTTGCCTTGCTTCGACGATGCGCAGGTCCGTCGGGGTCAGCCCACCCTGCACAGGCGCTTCGGCGAAGACATTGCGATTCTCGTGGGTGACGTCCTCATTGTGATGGCGTTCGATCTGGTTTCGGCCGAGGTGCCGGCCCTGCCCAGCCAAGGCGCCGCCATTCTGCAGGTGCTGGCGCGGGCTGCGGGCGCGCCCTTCGGCATTGCGGCCGGCCAGGCATGGGAAGGCGAGCCCAGCGTCGATCTCTCCGCCTACCACCAGGCCAAGACGGCCGCTCTGTTCGAAGCGGCAGCCGTGGCGGGTGCGGTGGCAGCCGGGGTGGATCCGGAAGAGTGGCGCAAGGTGGGCGGGCTGCTCGGTGAGGCCTATCAGGTGGCCGATGATCTCGCGGATGCAATGGGCGAATCGCTGAAGCTTGGCAAACCCGTGCACCAGGATCGGCAAAACCAGCGGCCTAACGCGGTTGCGAATCTGGGACCGCTCGAGGCGGGCAAGATGCTCGACGAGCTATTGGCGCGGGCGCAACAGGCGATCCCCGCGTGCAGCCAGCGGGGCAACGTGGAGGAGTTCTTGGCGCTGGCTGCGGGGCGCTTGTGTCCACCAGAGCTACGCGACAAGACCGCAGAAGCGACGCGCGCGGCAGCGGGACGTGGCTAGTACGCATGAGCCAACAGCACGACGCAGACATTCGAATCTGTCACGGCATTCTCGAACATGGATCGAAGAGCTTCGTGGCCGCTTCTCGTCTTCTGCCCAAGCGCCTGCATGACCGCACGGCTGCACTCTACGCGTTCTGCCGGGTGGCCGACGACGCGGTCGACCTGGGCAGCGACGTGCACGCCGCGGTCGCTCGACTGTACGAGCGGCTGGATCGCGTCTATGCCGGCCGGCCAGAAGAGGATCCCGTCGACCGGGCGTTCTGTAGCGTGGTCACCGAGTGCGAGATTCCGCGCGCCATTCCCGCGGCTCTTATCGAAGGCTTCGAATGGGACGCCGAGAAGCGGCGCTACCAGGGCGAAGACGACCTGGCCGACTACTGTGCGCGGGTTGCCTCGACGGTGGGAGCGATGATGGCCCTGCTGTTCGGCGCACGTTCGCCGAAGCTGCTCGCGCGTGCCTGCGACCTCGGCCTCGGAATGCAGCTCACCAACATCTGTCGCGACGTCGGCGAAGACGCTCGCGCGGGGCGGGTGTATCTGCCGCTTGGCTGGTTGCGCGAAGCCGGCATCGATCCCGAGGCGTTCGTGGCGTCGCCCGAGGCGAGTCCAGCCCTCGGCAGGGTGGTGAAGCGCGTGCTCGATTTTGCCGACGCCTGCTATCGCCGCGCGGATCTGGGCATGACCCTTTATCCGTACGACTGCCGACTTGGGGTTCGCTCGGCTCGCTTGATTTATTCAGAGATAGGTCGCGTGGTCGCCAAGAATCACTACGACTCGGTTTCCCGGCGCGCCTACACGACCAAGGCGCGCAAGCTCTGGCTGCTGGCCAAGGCCTTGCCGGTTCTGTTGTGGTGGCGAAGGCGTGAGCAGGCTGCTCCACACCCCGCGGTGAGGTTTCTGGTCGACGCTGTCTCGGCCGAGCCCTGAATGGGCCGATCCGGGTGGGCGACCGCACACGGGCGCTCGACGGATGAGCATCTTTGAGCTCACCCACGGCGTGTTTCGACTATTCTCGCGGTCGATGTTCCGCCGTCAAATTCACCTTCTGCGCGAAGGGCTGGGGGTGATGCAGCCACGCTGGCTCCGCCGATTATCCACGGCTCAGCGCAAGGCGCTGGCTTGCACGCTGATTTCGCTCATTCCGTGGTCGCTATGGAACGGTCTGCGGGAATACGACCATCCGTGGGGCGACCTCTCGGCCGGCCTTTACAGCGACCATTTTTCGCACATGAACGCCGCGCGCGTCTTCCCGCAGGTTGGCCTCGATATTTGGCGCAAGCCCATCGCGGAGCAGTTCCGTCGCCTCGACTCCGACGAGCTTGCCGCCATGCCGCGCGACATTCGCATGGGGGTGAACCTGGCCGGCGGATACTTCCACGTCCCCGATTGGCCGGGACCAAAACCGCTGGCCATCGGCTGGTCGCACAAGCCGCGCATGTATCCGCCGGGCGACATGTTGCTGGTAGCCCCGGTGGCGTTGCTGTACCACTACACCGGCCTGTCGCTGTCCGGTGCTTGTCGCCTGCTCCTCGGTCTGTTCATCATCTGCGCGCACGCGGCGTTGTTCTTCTTCTTCCTCACGTACTTCGAGCATCAAGGCAGTGCCATCGACTGGTTGGCGTGCTTTCTCGTCTACTCCACGGTGATGCGCTGGACCCTCGACGGCTTCTACGATGCGATCGCCATGGTACCGCTGGCCCTATGCTTGCGGTACCTGGCGCGCAACAAGGGACTGGCCGCGGTGGTGGCCTACTGTGTGGCTGCGCTTCTGCATTTCCGAGTGTTCTTCGAGGCACCCTGGGCCCTGTGGGGGGCTTGGTTGATGATCCGCGGCAGATTCTGGCGCACCTTGCAAATCAGTCACGTGGTCGCGATAGCGGTCGCGGCTTTGTGTGCGGCGGCCTCGCTCTATGCCTTTTCACTGGTTTGGGGTTCGTTCGACACCGTGCTCATCAACAATCCTATCCGCTACGCCGCCGTGCTCGAGGACAAGCCCATGGTCTGGAGCTACAGAATCGTGGTTCTGATCTGTCTTGGCGCCTTCATCGTCCATCGCGCCTGGTTCGACGTGGCGACCTTGGCGTGGCTTGCGCTGGTAACCCTCAGCCTCCGCGAGTTTTACGGCTGGCACATGCTGATTTCCTTGTCGTGGCTTACCGCCCCGTCGAAGCGAAATGCTCCCCGCGGAATTCGCGTCGCATTCCTGATGGCCCTGATGGCCGTGGTGTTCAAGGACGGGTTTGCGCCGCAATGGCTGTGGATGCTGTACCACAAGAATTGGCCTTGATGGCGTAAGGCATTCTTCACCACCAGAGAGCACAGAGTCGCCGAGACTTACTTCAGCGCGCACACCGAAAGCCGAGAAATTGCGCGCGACTACCCTCGTCCAGGCGGAACCGATTGGTGGTTCGTTCCGTATGTGCCTCGCCACCGCCCCAGCTGCCGCCGCGGAGCACGCGTTTGGGCTCAGTATGACCGCCGTCATACGTGGCATACAGCGAGGCCGTCCACTCCCACACGTTGCCGGCCATGTCGAGCGCGCCTTGCTTGGATGCGCCGGCCGGAAAGCTACCCACCGGCGAAGTCTCCGGCCAGCCATCGCTCGACGGGTAAAGCGAGCGCCCCCCGGGAAAGTGGTTGGTGATGAGATGCGAGGGGCATTCGGTGCCGCAAGCGTTGAGGTGACGCTCCGTGGGCGGATCGTTGCCCCATGGGAAAGCCCTCGCCTCGCCGCCACCGCGGGCTGCGAATTCCCATTCCTCTTCGGTGGGCAGCCGCTTGCCCGTCCATGCGCAAAAGGTTCTGGCCTGAACGTAGTCGACACAATTGATTGGGTGATGGTCACGATTGTCGGGATGGCCCCAATTGCAGAAAGCCCGGTAGTTGCCCTTGGCCGATACGTACGCCTCGGGCAAGCCACACTTTCCGGCGGCCACGCAGGCGCGGTACGCCTTGACCGTCACCTCGGTCCGATCGATGCGAAAGGTTGCCACGGTCACTCGATGGACAGGCTTCTCGTTATCGTTTGCATCGGCCGCGTCGCTGCCCATGGCGAAGCTACCACCTGGGATTGGCACCATGTCTTGCGCGATCCACGCCGGAGCAGCCGTCCTGCATGCACCCGTGGCAAGCCATGAAAGGGTGACCAGCGCCCAGCGACGCAAGCATTCATGGGACCGAACGCAACGCACGAGATGACCCTATCACAGACAAGCCCCGTTCCCGGCTGCGGCCGGATTGGTGACCCCGATCGCGCGCATTCGGCCGCCAGACGGAGCTGTCGCAGGTAGCCGTTGACGGGGCCACCTGGAGATAGAATAGTCGGCCCATGGATTCATCGACGGACGCGACGGCGACCACGCCGCAAACCGCCACCGCAGGGCAAGCGACGAGCCAAGTTGGTCCTGCCTCTCCGGTCGCGAACGAACCGCCTCCCCCAGCCGCGCCCGTGCCTCCGCCGGCAGTCGCTCCACCGCCGCGGAACATGTTGCTGTACACGGTGTTCGGTTTTCTGTGTATGGGGGTAGCGCTGTGGCTGGTATTTTCGTGGAGCGGTTACAAGGATCGCTATTCGCAACAGACCGAAGGCTGGCGCCTGGGCTCGACCAAGATGGTCGAGGTGACGCTCATCCGCGACGACAAGAAAAACCTTTCCTGCGCGTCCGATCGTAGCTTCGAGCAAATCCACTGCGGCTTTTACGGGAATAGTCAGCCGTGGGGACCCGGGCCAGACCAGGACAGCAACACCTTGCAGCCGTTCAACACTGTCAAGAACGAGCTGTTCCTGGCTGCCGGACTGTGGGCCGCCCCCATTTTGCGGGGTGAGCTGCCGAGCAGCCGGTTCACCGTCGTCTGCAATTACCACATCCAAGGCGTGCTCAAGAACGTTTCGTTGCGCTGGTCGTCGACTGGAAATTTCAGCCCCGTCGACCAGAGTGTCACCGTCGGCAAGCTTACCGATTGCGTGATTCCGCAATGACCACGTCCATGGGCTCCGCTTTGAAGGAGCGGGTCAGCGGCTATTTCCTGGGGTTACGCCAGGCGTGGCTGGCGATGTCGGTGGCCGAGCGCATGGTGTCGGTCTTCATCGGCATCATGATTGTCGGTGGGGCCATCATCCGTATCCAAGATCCGGCGTGGCCGACCTGGTTCACCTTCGACGAGGAACCGTTCGTCAAGAATGCGCACAGCTATGCGCTGGCGATCGCCGACAACAACGACCACCCGCCTTTCGGCAAGATGCTTATAGCCGTGGGGATGCTGATCTTTGGCTACAATTCCCTCGGCTGGCGTTTCATTCCGTTGCTGTTTGGTCTGCAGTCGGTCTGCCTGGCTTATTGGCTCGCGCGGGTGGTGTTCGGCAATAAACGCGCCGGCTGGATGGCCGCCGCATTCATGGCGGCCGACGGTTTCTTTATCTCGTACTCTCGCTCGGGCTTGCTCGACGGGATGATGATCTCGTTCATGCTATGGGGCATGGTGGCGGCGCTCGGCGCACGAACGTGGCGTGGCGTGCTCGCTGCCGGCATCTTGATCGGATTTTCTACCTCGGTGAAGTGGAGCGGTTCGATGACCGCCGTCCCGGCTGCGGTGGGCATCCTGATGATGCGTCGGGTGTCGATCTTCTCCGTGCTTTGGCTCGGCGTGATCCCCATCGTGCACACCTTGATTTGGATGGGGGCCTTGCGCCTGACCGGCAAGGCCAGCGATCCGGTGTCGACCTGGAAAGTCATCATCGACCTCTACAAGCATCACCTCGACCTTGGCCACTACAAGAACGACCTTTCGTCGCCGTGGTACGGCTGGCCCATCCTGATGCACCCAGTGGTCATCAAGGCCTCGACCTCGGGCCTCAAGTCCCGCTATTCCTCCAGCGTTGGCAATCTGATCTCGTGGGCGGCCAGCGACCTCCTGCTGGTGGCCATTCCCATCACCACGCTGGTCATCGCCAGCCGTACGCGCTTCCGCCGTTACTGGCTGATGATTTTGGATGCACCGACCATGCGAGGAGTGCTGCTGATGCTGGTGGGCTGGTTCGCCTTCATGGCGCCGTGGCTCGCCACACGCGGCACGCGGGGCAACTACACCTTCAGCCACTACTACCTGCCATGCTATGCGTTCCTGCTGGTGATGCTCGGTGGTCTTGCCGCGCACCTCGAGCGCAAATATCCGAAGGTCATCACCGCTTATGTGGGTCTGGTGTTGGCGATGGCGATCTTCTGGATGCCGGTGTGGGGCGAATTCGCGGTGACCACCACGGCCGCCAATATGCGCCTGTGGTTTCCCAAGTGGAGACCTTAGTTCGCAAGCAAAGCATGAACACGCGGATCATTTGCGTCGGCAACGAGCTGGTGTGCGACGATGGCGTCGGCATTCGCATCGGCCGGATCCTGGCCCAGTTGCCGTTGCCCGAGGGTGTTTGCGTAGAGCTTTCGCCTCAGCTCGGCTTCGACCTGCTCGACGTGGTGGCCAGCGCGGACCGGATCGTGCTGGTCGATGCCATGAGCACGGGACGTGCGGTCGGGACTTGCGTGACGCTTGAGGGGCAGGCCATCGAACGCTACGGCGCGGGCGCGTCCGCATCGCACACCATCGGCATCGCCGAGCTGATGAAGCTCGCAACCGAGCTGGCTCCGCAGCGGGAGCCAGCAAGTCTTCACTTCGTGGGCGTGGAAGGCCTGGCGTTCACCGAGTACGGCACGACTCTTAGCCCCGAGGTCGCCGCTGCGATTCCAGCCGCGGTCGAGGCGGTTCTGCGTATCATCGGTGCTAGCGACGAGCTCATCAGCAGTGGCCGCGACAAGAGTCGAGGCACAGCGACGCCATCCCTCGCTGCGCTGCTGGGTAAATAATCTAGGTCGCGCCTTTGTCGACGGAATCGTCGCTCGACAGCGTGGCGGCCAAGCCAGCGATGGTACGCTCGGTTTCCCCGGCGGGTGGCTCGCCGGGGCCAAGGGTGGCGATTTCGAGTCCCTGGCCGTCGCTGTCGAACAGGTGACAGGTCAGCACCATTCGATTCACGTCGGTAAGTCGCACCGAATCCACGTCTGCCAGGGGCAGCAACATCCGCGCGCGCGCGACCAAGTCTCCCGCCACGGCGGCAAAGGCTGCTAGCCCCTCCTGCGGCATCGACTCACCTGCACCCGCGATGAGGAACCCCTGTGCATCGGCGAGCACGGCGGTTCGCGGTCCGCCAGCCACAAGCAAGGAATCGAGGGTGGTTTCCATGTCTGTCACGGGGGTCTGCACGAGCAGCTCGCCACTCACCGCCGGCATCTCGCGACTGGCAAAGAAGCCGGTGGCATAGAGCTGGGCCTCCAGATCTTTCTCGCGCCCGCGCAGATACTCCACCTCTTCCTGCAGCGAGGCTGCCTCCGCCGCTTGTGCACGCAGCGGGACTAGCTCGGCCTGGTCGTGCTTGAGCTCCTGCAGTCGGCGCGACATCAGCTCGGCATCGAGCCTCAGCTCCTTGTGGGCAGCAGTCAATCGTTCTAGCTCGCTGGTAGCCTCTTGATGGGTGTGCAGCTCGGCGACCTCGTCGCGCAACTTGCGATTCTCCTCCAGCATCTGTCCCAGCTCGGCGAGCTTGGCCTGGGCGGCAGCCAACTCGACCTTCACATCCTTCGCCTCGCCTTCGCGTCCGGCGCCTGCTTTCGCCTCTTCCGCCAGTCGCTGGCGCTCGGCGCGGAGGTTGGCGTTCTCCTCGGTCAAGCGACCGAGGTCGCGCAATCGTCCCTCGGCCAAACGAACGGCCTCGGCGCTCGCTTGTGCGGAAGCATGCTCGGTGGCCAGCGCTTCTTCCGTTGCGCGTGCCACCAGCTCGAGTCGCTGCCTCTGCTCTCGCTCACCTTGGTTCTCGGCCCGCAGCTTCTCCAATTCCTTGGAGAGGCGACTGGCGTCTGCCTGGCTCTGTTTGGCGCTGTCGGCAGCTGACGCCTGGGCCCGCCACTCTGCCTCTTTGCTGG
>Ga0302323_100000807_pt1 | contig 25382 bp, 20 predicted proteins | sample Fen_T0_3_FD_201950 | JGI IMG/M metagenome (GOLD analysis project Ga0302323, IMG submission 201950) | Peat permafrost microbial communities from Stordalen Mire near Abisko, Sweden - Fen_T0_3 | ecosystem: Environmental > Terrestrial > Soil > Wetlands > Permafrost | place: Sweden: Abisko...
CGCGCCGTGCTCTTCCAGGTCGCGGCCATTCGTGAGCACCTCCTGCACCTTCCACGCGACGCCAGCCAGGCGCGGCTGCGGCCAGAAGAACGACTGGCCCTGGCGGCGCTGGTGCGGCTGCAATTGTTGGATGTGGTCCCAGCTTGCCAGCCACCCACCGAGGGCGTTCGTCCCGCGCTGCACGCGATTCTGGGTGACATCGAAAACGATCTGTCCTTGCTTTCGGAACAGCTTTGCAGCGGGTACTTGAACCACGCCCTGCTTGCCCGCCCCCTGGCCAGCGCCATTCCCGCGAAAGGCCCCGCGTGAGATACAAGGTTCGCCATCTCACCCGCTATCGCTACGGCGAATCGGTGACGAATTCGCAGCACGACTTGCATCTTCTGCCGCGCGAATCGCCGAACCAGCGCTGTCTTTCCGCCGAATTGGAAATAAGGCCCGTTCCCACCGTGTGCCGGGAGCGCGTGGACTACTTCGGTAATCGAGCGGCGCATGTGGTGCTGGAATCCGCCCATTCGGAATTGGCGGTGACCGCGCACAGTCGCGTGGAGGTCACGGTGCCAGAAACCCGCGTCCCCGAGCAGGATGCACCGTGGGAGATTGCCGCCGCTCACGTTGCGCACGACCGTGGCCAGTTGTCGGTTCAAGAGATGACATTTCCCTCCCCGTACATTGTCCCCTGGGAGGATGTGCGCGCCTACGCGCTTCATTCGTTCCCGGCGGGTCAGGCCACGCTCAAAGGCTGTCTCGACCTTATGGCGCGCCTGCATGGCGATTTCACCTACGACGCCAAGGCCACCACCATCGCCACGCCGCTGGACGAAGTCTTTCGCAAGCGGCGGGGCGTGTGTCAGGACTTCTCGCACCTGATGATCGCGTGCCTGCGCAGCCTGGGGTTGGCTGCTCGCTATGTGAGCGGCTACCTTGTCACCACGCCACCGCCGGGCAAACCGCGCCTGGTTGGCGCCGATGCTTCGCACGCCTGGCTGTCGGTCTTCTCGCCGCGCTTTGGTTTCGTGGATGTGGATCCCACCAACAATGTGCTCGTGGGCGACCAGCACATCACCTTGGCCATTGGCCGCGATTTCGGCGACGTCACGCCCTTGCGCGGGGTGGTCTTGGGCGGCGGCCGGCACGACTTGGAAGTCGCCGTCGACGTGCTCCCGGACGATCAGTAGCGCGCCAGGATAGTCTCACCCGCGCGCACGCGATCGCCCGGGCGGCAGAGCACGTCGAGAGTAGGTACCTGGCGGACAAAGACGTCACACTGGGAGCCCATGCGAATCATGCCGATGCGTTGTCCACGCTCCACGGTTTCCCCCTCGCGCACGAAGCAGTCGACCTCGCGCACGTAGCGGTCGGCGATCTGGACCACAGCGGCGGAAATTTCGCCATCGATGATCAGGGTGTTGCGCGCGTTGTCCGCCACGCTGGCGCGGACCTGGTCGGTCACGGGTAGATCCCATGCCAGGTGCATCAGCGCGCGCACCATGGAGCGGTTCTCACGCACCGCAGGTCGTGGCTGCACGCTTGTGACCTTGCCCCCGACGGGAGCGCGGTTTACGTGGACAGACCAGGGAAACATATAGATGCCGATGAGCACACCCGGGTGCTCCGCGGGTTGCACGGCGGATGCATTGTCGATGGGCAGGGCAGTGCCTTGCTTGACCGCGGCCGGGACCGTGCCGGAGGGGACCGTCTCGACGTACAGCACACGGCCGTCGGCCGGCGCCACGACGACGCGACCCTCGGGGCTATGCCGGGGCGGATCGCGAAAGAAGGCCCAGAAACGCCAGCCGAGAAAAGAAAGAGGATCCATGGGGGGTCAGCCGTGCGCCACCTTGGCGATGGCATCGACGATGGCTTCGCGCACACGCCAGCCCGTCATACGATCGACCAGCCCCAAGGGCCATTTGAACGCCCACAGCAGGACAAAGAACGGCACCATCGCCGCGTACGTGGCGTAGTCCAGCGCCAGGCCCCCCACGGCGGCCGCCGGGCGCGTGCGCAACTTGGCCAGAAAGAGGCGGGTGCCGATCATCGCATTTGCGCGGGGAAGAACGCGTGCACCATGGCGTGGTCGTCCCGTTCCAGCCGCTGGGCCAGCGCCTGATCCAGTTCGAAGTGCTTGCCGTGCTCGGGGTGGAAAGTTCGGTGAAAGAAAATGCCGCGCGAACAAAAGCGGGCCTGCGTCCGGGCCGTGCGCAGCACTTGTTCGATGGTGGATTCGAACGCCGGTTGGCTAAGGTACGACGAGATGTCCGAGATGGAGTAGGCGTCGAAATGTCCGGCGGGCGCGCCTTCAAGAACGCGGCCGAGCTCGCCCTGGATGATCTCGAAGCGGATGGTCGCCAGCGTCGCCTTGATGCGCGCGAAAGGCTCGGGCAGCAAGTACAGCGGCATGACTTTCTCGTCGGCGTAGCGGCCGTAGAAGACCAGCCAAAGCAGCGGGTTTTCGCGCGCCAGATGGTTTTCCAGATAGCGATGGATGAGCTCGAAGATGCGCTCGTGTAGCTTGACGTTGGGTGGGATGAAGCGCCAGAACCCGGGGTCGCGCGAGAACAGCCCAAAGAACCACTCGCGGCAGATGGTCTGGGCCACGAAGCGGAACAGGAACGAGTTCCAGCGCGGAAGAATCTTGGCTTGCTCCTCGACGCTGCTGCAGCGGAACAGTTTGTCGATCCAGCGCCCCCGCACCAGGCGTGTCAGGCGCGAAACGTAGCGCGTGAAGAAGCGTTCGAGGCTGCCCTGGTAGAGCGCGCCGCGCGAGACGAGCTTGGGTCTGGAATCGAAGTAGGTCTGCGCCGCCGCGGACATACCCGAGCGCAACTTGTCGTAGAGATCGAGCCGGCGCTCGGAGGGTCTGACGCCGAGGAGTTGCAGGTAGTCGTCGTACGCCAGCCTGCGGATGGCGGTGGTTTTGAGCTCCAGCAGGTGGGTCTGGGACGGATTCACGTCCACGGCCCAGATTTCCTCGGCGCCGTTGCCCAGCAGGTTCAGCACGCGGCCGCCGCCAGCGCAGATGCACACGATGCGCTTGCCCGGGCCCGGTTGCAGGGCTGCCAGCTCGCTGGCCGAGTCTTCGTTGCAGGACGAGTAGCTGATGTGATCGCGGTAGCGGCTCCACGGGATGTTGCGGCCGATTGCGAGGTGGCCGGGGTCGGCCTTCCGCGTGATCGATTGGCCAGCAAGGTGGTTTGCCCCACCTGCACCCGCGGAGCCATCGGGATCGGTGGGGAATTCAGCAACAACTTCATCAGACATAAGTGCCGACAGGCTAGCAGATTTGGGGGGACTTGAGCTGCCCCTTTCAAGATGTTGGCTGGGAACCGAGTGGGCCCGGCGGTGCCGTCCTGACGCTGCTCGAATGACGGTGGTGGGTGACCTCACTGCACCGTGAGATGATACGTCACGTCTTCCGAAATTGCGGGACGTTGGCTTGTGAAGTGGATCGTGTGCGAACCAGCCGAGAGGGGTGCGAGGAGGACAAAGTAGCCTCCGGCAAACGCAGTGGGAACTGGCCCCGTAAACGTCGAGTTGTTGAATGTCGCGTAGTAGTTACTCGGAGTGTTCGGAACTGCGTACGAGAACTGGGACCATTCGGTGAGGTACGGTGCGAAATCCGACTTGGTCGAGCCGTAGCACTTCCCGTCGATTTCGAGTGCGACCGTGGTCACCGATGCGGCCATCGCTGAGAGCTCGCTCTCCCATTGCTGGTCGGTAAGCTGGCTTCCGACGGCCATGCCACCGTTGTCCCCATACCAATCAGCCATGGGGAGAAAGAGCATTCTGCCTGCAGGAATGGTGCAGGTGCGTGTGACATGCCCTGCGTTCGTGCACGCCAAGAAGAACGGGCCGTCAGCGGCAGCGCCGCCATCTTCCGCACTCGACTGTCCCGTTGCGCAGACGGCGCCGGTGGCGTCGGCAAACGGAAAGTCGGGGCCGGGCAGTTCAAAAAGCCACTTGAAGTATGCGTCGCCCCATTGCCCGTAGGTCTTGCCGCCGTAGATCCCGGTCGGGTCGAGGATGGTGGCGGTGGCGGCTGCATCGACGGTCGCCCCCGAACATGCGTTGCTGGCGCTGTTGGGGGCAGCCGAGTCGCCACTGTCGGCACCGGCTGGTCCCGAAGAACCACCTGCGCCGCCAGCGCTTGGTGCGGAGCCTCCGCTGCCGAAACTTGCCGGCGATCCACCGCTGCTGGTTCCGCAACCCACCAACAGCAGCGCAAGACAGAATCCCCCAATCATGCTGAGCTCGGTCTTCATGGTCCTCTTCCCCCTTTTCCTGGCGAACCTGCGGGTAGGCGCGTTGGCGTTCATTAGCGCGCTTTTTCGGGTCGGCCTCAGTGCATTTCAGAACCGAGTGTCCGAAATCTTGAGATTTTGTCAACTCGCCCCATGCCCGGGCCATCTTCTTTGGTAGCGCCAACAGCGCTATTGCCACCAACAGCGAGCCCGTTCTTGCTTCACGCTCCATTCAGTTGCCGTCACGCACCGCTGTAAGGCTCCGCTGCCCGTGCCATCGAAATAGTATTTCGAATCGATCGCGGAGGCGCAGCATCCAACCCGGCGCCAGGCGCATGCGCGCATCACTCGCAGCCCTTTCCCAATGCACCAAGGAGATCCCCTATGAAGATTTATGCTCTCGGAGCACTTCCCCTGCTCGCTGGATGTCTCGGCTCCGGCTATCCGGTCGGCGTCATCTACAACAACACAACCATGCCCCATCAGATGGACCGCATGGAGGCCACTGGGCCCGCCCACACCGGGGAAAGAACGGGCCAGGCGTGCGCGACGGGAATCATGGGCGCGGTGGCGTGGGGCGACGCAAGCCTGGACGCAGCGAAAAGGGCCGGTTCGATCACCGAGGTCCACAGCGTCGAGTTCAAGCCGACCGTGGTGGCTTTCGGCATCTACTACCAAGCGTGCACCGTCGTGCACGGCAAGTAGCTCGGTCACGGCGCGAAGCCTGCAGCCGATAAGCTGTGCTACCCGCGCCGCAAGTGCCAAAGTACTCTCCTCGGGTAGTTAGTTCGTGCGATAGGCGGCGAAGACCATGAGGGTGCGGCTATTGAAGCCCTTGTCGTCCGAGGAAAAGTTGGAGGAAGCCACCGCGGCGGGGAGCATGAGCTCGGCGCCCACGTCGAGACCGTGCTGCACCAGGAAGCTGGCGCCGATGCCCACGGGCACGTCGTAGAAATCGCTAAAACTAGATGTTGGGCCAAAGATGCCCGTGTCTAGGAAAATGGCGAGTTGGGGCGAGGCCTGGTAGGCGAGCTGAACGGGCACGCTAATGAACTCCTTGTTTAGGCTGCGCTTGTCGACGCCGATCCCGATCACGGGCGCGACCTTGATCGAGATGGGGGCGGCGGTGTACTTGAAGCCGACGCCAACATCGACCGCCAGGTACATCGGGCTAGACAGACGACGGAATTCGAGAGCCACGATGCCAGACAGCTCGATGCCATTGTCCTTGAGCAAAGACATCTGACCGCCAACATTGACATTGTCGTAGACCTTTTCGCAGAAGCGGTTCGTGCCGCCCAGACACACGCCGCCCTCGCCGGCCGCCAGTGGGCTACTGAAAGCGTTGTGGCTTATGAACAGTTCGAGCTGATCGTTCACCCCGAGTCGGAGGTCGAGGGGGACCCAAACCGGCTCGAGCACCCTGTTCTTGGACAGGTTTAGGACAACTGGAACCGTGGCCTGGAACATACCAGCCGCCAAGGTGAGTGGACGCAGGGCATACGCATCTGGATAGGCGCCAGATCCGGCTGGGGCCAGAGGGGGCGCCGGGGCCGCTTCAGCGGCCGGGGCGCCTGCCGAATCGCCAGCGGAGGTCGGAGCCCCATCCTCGGCGCGGGCGGATCCTGCTAACGCAAACAAGGTCAAACCAAGGGTCATTGCAACTTTACGCATTTCTCCTCCTTCACGAAATTCAACACCGGAACCTTCTAGGTGGTTAGGTTGGCGGAGCCGAGGCGCTCAGCGAGTGGGAGAAGAGCAATGGCAAGAGCCGTCAGGAGCAGCCAATACGTAGTGGGTCTCCCTCGCACTAGCCGGTCACGCTGACGCGCATGCCACTTCGCCAATACGCGAAGGCCAAGCCATCGGACAGCCAAGCAGCTTTTCAACGGAATAGATCGACAACCACCGCCAGCCTTGCGGAAGGCGCAGAAATTTCGCCCGTACGATGCCGGGAACATGACGGAGGTTTCTACTATTCGCCAAGTCGTCTTCGAACAAAGGCTCGCATCGTCAGGCGGACATAGGGCTGGCAAGTAAACAGACACGCCAGGTTTCGCTTGAGCAGGCAAACTTCCGGTTGCCTGACGAGGTTATCTACGTCGCTGTGCCCAGCATCACAGACGCACAGCGGTCTGAGCTACCATCGCTGCTATGCTCAAGGATGCGGCTGCTCGTAGGTGTCGGCTGGGTGCTGACACGTTGAAAGGCGACGACCTCCACTTGAAAGATGGGGACCTCCATATGACGAAGGTGAAGCTCGCTGGCACGGTTGTTCGATTCTCTAGGGCCACGGTCTGGGTGTGCATGGTGTGCGCCTGCAATGCCGAGCCTTTCGACGGGGCCCAGCCCTTGGACGTTAGCGACAACAGTAACGGCGGAGGGAGCACTGGCGGCGCTGGGGCGGGCGGTGGAATCGCCATCGAGGCCACTGGTGGAGTCGTCGGGCCCAGCGCTGCGGCCCCGGCTGACACCGCCTCCTCATCGGCGATGCTTTTGGCAACCATCGATGCCCCGTGGGGACTGGCGGTGGACGCCACGACCGTCTACGTGGCCGGGCAGGGCAACCCGCCGCCTTCTCACCCCCTCGTCGCTATCCCCATCGCAGGTGGCCAGCCCGATTCAATCGCAGTTGGGAGCAACTGGACGGTTGCTATCGATGACCTGCGGGTTTACTGGAGCGACGGGACATCCATTCTCTCGTGTGCCAAACAAAACTGCGCCGGTAGCACCACCGTCCTGGCGCAGTCCGGTTGGTCGCATGGAATCGGGGTCGACGCCACGAGCGTCTACTGGGCCACGACTTCAGAAGGCAAGGTCATGAAGGTCGACAAGAATGGTGGCGCGTCCTCCGTGCTCGCTTCAGGCACCTATCCGTACGAGCTCACGGTGGACGAGACCAACGTCTACTGGACGGACCACGACTCGGCTGGGAACGGGACCGTCATGGGCGTGCCGAGCGCTGGAGGCTCCCCTGTGCAGCTCGCAATCTCCAAGGACGTGGGTACCATGGGGATTGCCGTCGACAAGAAGAACGTCTACTTCACCACCGGCGATGGAAAGATGATGCAGGTGCCGAAGAATGGAGGCGCCGTCCTCACCCTTTCGACCGCTCTCGGCAACGAGCCATGGGGGATCGCCACCGACGGCATGAACGTGTACGCGGTCAGCGAGCCCGTCCATGGGCCCGGGGCCATCGTGCGGGTTCCGGTCGGTGGCGGCGCAACGAAGGTACTCGCGTCGGGGCAGGTCGCCCCCGTGGGTATCGCCGTCGATGCCGCGTACGTGTACTGGACAGACGTAGACGCAGGCAAGGTCATGCGCATCGCGAAGTAGTTGGCGGCTGTCACATCGACTGGGTAGTGCTCTCGTGACCTTGCATCTCGAATGGATCTGGGGCGCGGCGCAACCCCTCCTGGTCCGAATGCAAGAGGGCTTCGGTCCATCTGTATTGTTCTTTGGCCCAGTAGAGCATCTGCTCCGCAAGCACGGCTTCTTCTGGCGTCGTTGCTCTGGGTAGCAGCGACTTGGCCAATTCAATATTCCCCGCGGCCACCTTGAGCTGCTTCAAGATTTGAGGGTCTGGGAGGGCTGGTGTTGGAGGACTTCGCGTGTATGATTGCGCCTTGCGCGCGCGACTTGCGGGAACCTGGGGCTCGTCCGCAACTTCTTTGTGAAGTGGGATCACGCAAACGAGGTGGTCGCCTTCCTTTGTGCACGCCATACTGCCGCTCGGCACCGGCACCACAATTCGATTGTTGTCTACTTCTGATTTACTCTGTCCGTCTGCAGCTTCTGCGAGTAAGGCTGCAAGTATCCATGTAGTTATCATCGTGACTCCTAGTATGTGTTTATCTATTTCCATGGACCGTAGCAGGTATTGGTCAACATGCTCGCGTGTTGCGAAACTGTTCACCCAGTTGTGAATGTTTGGCACACAAGTGTTCACCTGCTGGAAACGGTGGTGATCCTCGACCGGGCTTCTCTGACCAGGCTCGGCACAGGGGGCAGGAAGAGGTACCATCATCCAATGCGTCTCTGGTTTGCCTGGATCATCACCGCGGTAGCCTCATGTGGCGGCCGGACCGCCTTGGACCCGTCATCAGGCAAGATCCACATCAATTCCGGTGGCGCCGGTGGCACCCTTCCCACCGGCACCCAGGTCAGCGCCGGTGGCACCGGGGGAACGACAACGCAAGTGTCAGCCGAGGTGATCGACGCCGCCGTCGATACGCCAGCCTCCAACGAGGCACCCGACGCAGGCGCAAGCTCGAGGGTACTGCAAGTATCCGCCGGGTACATGCACACGTGCGCCCTCAGGGCTGATCACACGCTCGCCTGTTGGGGAGACAATACCTACGGGCAAAGCGCCCCGCCTGCTGGTGCCCACATCGATGTGTCCCTTGGCGGCTACTATGCGTGCGCCATCAGGAGCGACGATTCTGCGGTCTGTTGGGGGCCGAGTTGGTCGAACATGACACCACCCTCCGGCAGCTACGCGATGGTGTCCGTGGGCGCGGCGGGAACGTCCGCGCATGCATGTGGCATCAGGCTCGACCAATCTGTCGTCTGCTGGGGCAACAACAATTATGAGCAAAGCAGTCCGCCTGCGGGTTCGTTCACGGCCGTGTCTTGTGGCTCTTCACACACCTGTGGATTGAAGACGGACGGTACCATTGTCTGCTGGGGCAGCGACAAGTCCGGGCAGTGCGACGTGCCGTCGGGAATCTACCGAGCTGTCGCTGCGGGTGGCTCGCACACCTGTGCCATCAGGATGGACGCCTCCGTCGTCTGCTGGGGAGCCAACGATTTTCAGGAGGCGGGGGTGCCAGAGGGCTCTTTCGCGGCGCTCAGCGCCGGTGTCGACTACACCTGCGGGCTTCGCAGCGATGCCACCGTGACTTGTTGGGGAAGCGATTCGTACTCGGAGACCTCGTCCCCGAATGGAACGTTTTTGCAGGTAACGACCGGAGACCAGAATGCTTGCGGCCTGCAGACGGACGGAAAGATCGTCTGTTGGGGAAGCGAAGGTTTTTCGCCGATCTATGAAAGCGTCTCGCAGCTCGCGATTGGCGACTACACAAGCAATGACTGTGTGTTGAAAGCAGATGAATCGGTCTTCTGTTGGCGTGGGCCTGCTGCGCCCTTGGCGAGCAAGTTCAAACAGATGGATACTGGTGAATACTACCTGTGCGGAGTCGGAACGGATGGCTCCGTGCTGTGCTGGGGGCAGGGGCTCGACGGGAAGCCTGCGCCGGAACCACCTGCTGGTTCCTACCTGCAAGTGAGCGTAGGCTACACGCAGGCATGTGGCATCCTGACGGATGGAAGCGCTGCCTGTTGGGGCAATGCCTTCTTTGATGAGAATACATCGCCTTCCGGAACCTTCACCCAGATCAGTGCCGGTTACACCCAATCCTGCGGGATCCACAACGACGGCACCGCAGTTTGTTGGGGCAACCCGAATTTCGGTAGCCCGCCATCGGGGACGTATAGCCAAATCAGTGTCGGATTCCTGTTCGTCTGCGCGACCAGAACCGACGGCGCGGCGATTTGTTGGGGCAAGAATGATAGTCGCCAGGCCACGCCCAGCCCAGGCGCCTACGCGTCCGTGGCGGCTGGGGTGACCTTCAGCTGCGGAATCAAGACGGATGGCACGCTGGCCTGCTGGGGGAGCAACGTCTACGGTGAGTCCAGCCCTCCCGCAGGCACGTTCAGTCAGTTGGGGGCCGCCCAGGACTATGCGTGCGCGCTATCGGCCCAGAACAGGATTTGGTGCTGGGGACGCTACGTGGTCCAGCCTCCAGACAGCACTCGGTGAGCGTCCATGGACCTTGTCGAGGAATCCCCGACCGATGGTACTTTTCGAGTCCGTTCGTGCTCACCAGGGCAGTTTTGAATCAGCCCCACCGACAGGAGTCCGGACGTTCCTATTTGACAGTACCCTCGGTCAGGGATCGGTAGTCCCATGCCCTACTTCGTGTACCCCACGGCCTGGATGTTCTTCATGATGAGGAGGTCGGTGGCGTTTGACGGCGAACCATTGGTGATGGCGCCTTCGTAGAAGGTTCCAAACGAGTTGTTACTGTTGTCACTGGTAGTGCCAAGGGCGATTCCTCCGGCGTTGCCCCACGTCTTGCCAGCGGGAATGGCACCATCGTAGGCAGTGGTAAGGTCACTGGCCGTCTGAACATTGGCCATCCGAAGGGCATACTTTCCGACGGGCGTGTGGAGGATACCGAGCGCAAAGGGAACCTTCATGGACGGGTTGCTTGGGTTGTTGACGTTCGAGGCTCCAGAGCCACCGGCCCAAACGCCGCCCTCGAAGTCGCCCATGAACCATGGACCGGCGCCAGCGCCGGTGCCCCAATAGCCGGTTCCAAAGAAGATGGTGTTCATGGTCACGTACTTGTTGGGGTCGGGTGAGACAACGCCGAAGTCCCAGCAGCACGCGGTACCAACGTGCGTTCCGTCCGCCAGCTCATAAACGCCCTGGTCCTTGTTGCCGAGCGGCAGGCCCTTGCCCACGACGTTCAACGGGGTTCGATACCCCTCGTACTGGTTCATGTACAGCGCATAGACTTTGTGTCCCCCGGCCGTCACCGACAGCTTGGTCGCGCTCGATTCGTAGTCATTGTATCCAGAACGCGACCCGTTGCCTGTGGGGCCCGCGAGGCCCCTCTGAAGATCGTTCCCGTTTCCGGACTGGTCATACAGCTTCGAGATGGTGCAGATGGTGCCGGCGCAGAAAGTGTCCTGGGTACTGGTGTCGGCGTAGCCATCCGGGGCCATCCCGATGTCTTTTGTCGTGCCGCCCGTACCCATGTTCGTCGACGAGCTTCCGCTGCGGACCTGGTACAGGGGCCCTGTGTACTTCGCCGAAAGCGCCCGCACCATGCTGTACGCCGCTGCGCATGGGGTGTTGGCCGCCGCGTAGATGTCGCACGGCCTATCGCTAGCCTTCGCGGTAAGCGAGATCTGGTCGACGACCATCTGGTAGCCCGAGCTGCTGGTCGCCTTCCCGGTCACCGTGAAGCGGATCTGGTGGTTGCCAGAAGTTAGGGTCTTGCTGCCTAGGCTGCACGCCACTTGGTAGGCGGCGGAGGCAGCGTATTCATTGCAAGTCGCGCCCTGGTTCGCCCCATCGACCGTGACCTGGACGATCCCGCGGTTGGTATTCGACTTGTACAGGAACTTCAGATCGTAAGCCCCGGCTGCGAGGTTCGGCAGGGTGAATTCGATCCAAGCGCCAGTCGCCGCGGTGCCGTTGAACTGCACATATTTGCCACCGCTGGCGGCAGCCTCGGAGGTGACTAGGCTGCCCACCGCGGAGGCGGTGCGGGCTAGGCTCTCGGCCTCGTAGGTCGTGGTGCTCCCTGCGGTGAGGGCAAGGGCCGCGGACTCGGCGGAGCCGTTCTGGTCTGTTTCTGCCTGGTAGGTCCCGTCGCAGGACGCCCCGATCAGTGCCAAACCGACGAACGACAGGCCTAACTTCCAAGCTTGAATTGCAATACGCGTGTGCATGTATTCTCTCTCTTCCTTCCTTGTGGTCTCAGTCCCCTGAAGCGCGTGTTTCGCGCAGCCTTGGGGACCGGTGGCTGCTGCACGTGATCTGGCCCCCTTGGTTGGTCCGCCGACCCTGCACGTGCCGTGCCAGCAGCTGGTTCGCGTGATTACCTGCGCTTACGGTTGCGTGCGCGCCCGCCGATCTCAATCTGCCCGATCTCAACTTGCTCTCAATTGAGATCGTAGTGGTGGGGGCTGAGCTCACCAGTTGCTTGCTGCATGGCCCAGTCCGTTCGCAAAGTTGAGGCGGCGGTGGAGGCCTGGCGGCGCACTTCGGGGCGGCTACAGTTGCGGAGAAATTCGACCGGGCCTCACCGCTCGGCAACGCCATCATGAAGACCCAGTACTACACCGCATCGAGCTTGATGTTCTGCAATGGATCGCTCGACCTGGTGGCAGGTGCGGATATCCGTCTCGTGAAAGGCGATGTTCGGCCCGTGCATGCCGCGATGAAGGCGGCCGCCGACGACAAGAACCTGTGGCGAGCCTACGGGCCGAGTATCAGTCGATCCACACGATCCGCCGCGCCGCTGCCGGCACTGGTGCTTTGCCGTTCATACACATAGAGCTCGAGGCTGCCGCCGTCGGTGGCCGGGCTATTCATGGTGCGGCTGAAATGGAGTTGGGCGGTGACCTGTCGATCCGTCGCACAGCTTGCTCCGCGATAGGCCAGGGTGGCTGCCTCGGATGCGCAGGTGAGCTCGGTGCTCGCGTTGAGCTCTAGCTGCCAAAGGCTTGCTTGGTTCACGGAGACGCGAATGCTGCCCTGGCCAGCGAGCTCCAGGACGCGCCCGTCGGCGGTGCTGGCCAGGATCCCGACCGGAACCGTCACGACGGTGAAGCCGTTCGAAAACGTTTCGGCGCAAGCTACCGTCACCGCCGTCGAGGCCGCTAGGGCGAGCGCGGTCGTGCTGCCGTCGTTCCAGGTGCCTGACACGGTCGCCCGGCCGTAGACGGATGCGATGGCGGCGGCCAGATCGATGCCCTGCCATGGCTGGGCGAGGCTGACGCCGGTCTGCCCGACGCCACACCCGGTGTCGGACCAGGACGCGAACGGTCCGCCCCACGCGCTGCCCATGCCGTTCTTGACGAGCTGCCAGCCGATAGTGACCTGGCCCGAGCAAGCGCGCCCGACCGGGGAGACGGTGATCGGCATCGACAGGGTGCTGCTGGGGTCCGACTTCTGGATCGATACCCATGGTCCGAAGTCTGCTTCCTTCAGCGTGAAGCTCAAGGCGGTGGGCGCCATCCCGGCCGATGCGCTGAGCGTGAAAGGCTGCTGGTCGGCCAGGTTGCCCTCTGGCAATACGAGGGTAGCCGTGCCGTCTATCTGCAACGTGTCCGGGCAGGCGGCGGGCGTGTGGGTCAGCAAGCGCGCGGAGGCAGGATTCAAGGCCACCGTGGCGCTGAGCGAACTTTGGCCCCGAGCAGGCGTGACCGTCAATGTGCCAGATCCCGAACTCGCGTCCCACTGGAAGGGGGCTTGGCAACTGCCCGAGAACGACGAGAAGAGCTGCTCGGGACTGCCCAAGGCGGTCTGCTCATTCCATGCCACCGTGGTCGTCGTGCTCACCTTGCAATCCAGTCCACACTTTGAGCACTGCTCCGAAGAGGGACAGCCGGCCAGTGGACCGAGGCACCAGCCAAGCGCGACGACTAGGAAGGTACGACTACGGATGGGTTCCATGCGCGACCTCATGACGTAGGATATCACCGCATGCCAAGGCCGACGTTGCAACGTGGTGGGGCCGGTCACAGTGGAACGACCGAGATCACAAGCGTGATACGGGGGCGGGCGAGGGCACCAGAGCAGCGCCTTGGGGTCGGCCAGCCCCGATCAAGCCGGAGCGTCGACTTGGACTATTCACAGCCGGGGGCGACGGCCGCGCCGGTGAGCGAATCGGGGCAGGTTCGGCACTGCATGCCGACCTTGGTGCCAGCCGGGAGCGGACCGGCCAGGATTTCTTGGACGGTTCGCAGGACCTGAATCCATTGTCCGTTAGCCGGACACTTGGTGAGGTCATTGGCGAGCTGCCAGCAATCCTCCGCGATGTTGTCCGCGGTTGCTCCCGCCTGGCACACTGGCAGGGACGTGGGGCTCTCCACGTAGATCACCCTGTTCGGATCCAATGGATCCAGCTGAGGGGTCCGATAGACCACGCGGCAGTCGGGTTGAAGTCCTGGGGTCGATGGGTCGGCGTCGGCGAGCTTGTAGGGCACGCACGTGTTCTGCACTTTCTTGGCGATGGTGTCGCCGATGACCTTCATCGAGCCCGAGAAGTCGGGCGCGCAAATGCTGAGCTTCAGACCGTTGGCGCCGAATTCGTCGACGAAGGCGGCGTTGCGCAGGCCCGCGGTGGCGCCCCAACCGGCCGCCGTTGCATCGTAGGTGTTGGGGGCGGCTGGCAGGTGATTGGGATCGTAGCAAACCGGCCAGGAGTCGAAGACCGTGGGGTGGGCGGTGTCGGCGACGTTGGGATTGGGGATCCGGTCGATCTTGTACTGGGCAGTCGCCATGTCCGAGTCGTTGAGCGGCCAGCCAAAGATCCCAGCCACGAGGATCTGTTCCGGGTCATCCTTGAGCGCTTTGATCTCGTAGGCAAGGCGCTTGAAATCCTTGAGCGGACTGCAGTCCGTCGGGAATGAGGTATCGGTCGACCCCGTACCGTCGGTAGGATTGGGGCAAGCATCCGCGCGCGCCGCACAGGTACTGAGGGGAGCCGTGAAGGCAGCGCTGGTCGGGTAGCCGGGAGGGGCGTTGGTGAGGTTGACACCGCCGCACTGGTGCGAGCGTGTGTAGCAGCGCAAGCTGGCAGACTCGCCACGCAGCTCGGTCTTATCGCCGAACATCCCGTCGTTCATGGCGGCCGAACAGTCATCTTCGTCGGTCAAGAAGACCAAGCCCAGGTAGGCATTCTGGCGCAGCATCGTGTGCTGGGCATCGTTGACCGAGCCTAGACCGCCCGCGACGAGCGCGAACTCGAAGGCCTGCAGGGAGTGCTGTTCGCCGCAGCCCTGGACGCCGACGTTGCCGGCCAAACAGGCGAACACGGTATTGATATCGCCAGCATAGTTCAGCGGCTGCCCGGCCTTGTATTCGAGGTAGAGAGCAGCCGGGTTGGTGACCCCGCAGGTTGCGGCATTGATCATTTGAAACCTGCCCAAATCGCCGAAGGGGGAAACAGTTCCGTCGGCCAGCGTCTTGGGACCGCAAGAGCCGCTCGTATACGCGCCGTTTGTTCCCAGATCGCTGTCGATGATGGCCACGCGCAGGTCGGGCAGTGTGCCGTCGTTGGGATCCTTGAGCGCCTCGATCAGCTTGGGGAACTGCTGGTTCATCTTGCTCACCTTGGGCGCCATGGAGGGCGAGTTGTCGATCATGAAGACCAAATCGAGCATCCGGGCGGGGGCGACGCTGATGTAGATGTCGGTCTGCTGGCCCACGCCCGATGTGCTGCTAGTCGGTGTGCCGCTGGTCGATCCGCTGCATGTCGCAGCACCGCCGCCTTGGCAAGCAATGGGTGTTGTCGCGCCGGCCGGACCCAAGAAGTCCTTGCACATGCAAAGCTTCTGGCAGCACAGCGGCCCCTTCACGAAGGGGATGGCGCAGGTGAATCCCTTCTGGCAGCGCTGGTCGAGAGGATTGGCCATGTCGCGAACTTCACCTTCACAGTCGCTGTCGTCTGAACAGCTGGCGGAACAATAGGCCTGCGTGGGTGGATCGGGCATGGTGGCGCCTTGCTGCACGACTGGCTTGAGACACGTGTTGCTGGGGCACTCGCTGGCGCCAGCGTTGTACACGGACTGGCTCATCCCTGCGTCCACCAAAAGATCGCAGGGACGTCCGATGGCGTTGTCCCTGCCTGTGCAGGCCACCAGCCAAAGTGAAAGCGAGGCACAAACAATGAAATTCCTGTGGTTCATGGTGAAGAGTCCTCCAGCTTGGGCATGTGAAAACTGCCAAGAAGACGAGCCAGGTGCTGACCCGGAACGGGATCGGTCGTCTTGTCCTCTTACCCACTTGTTCCGTGGAGTCGGCAATCCTTACAGAGAATCTATCGCTCGAATTCAGCCTTCCAGGGAAGGGCCAAGCCCGCAGGGACAAGTCATGGCGTCCCGTCTACCCCGGAATCAGTTCCGTGGGACGCGTGCTCGCTCCCTTGCGCCGCTAATGGCAATGCAAGGCGGGCGGCCAGGCCGCCGCCGTCGCGGGCAGCGAGATCGAGAGAGCCGCCCATCGCTTCCAGGTACTCGCGGGCCAGCAGAAGCCCGTACCCCGTGCCGGATTCGCCGGCCGTCCCACTTTGCGATGGGGCGCGGCGTCCCTGCGCCAGGGCGGCAAGGACGTCGTCGGGCAGGCCCGGTCCGCGATCCTCGATGCGAATAGTGGCACGGCCGGAAGCTTCCGCGATGGAAAGGTCGATAGCACCGCCCGGGGGTGAGAACTTGATGGCGTTCGACAGCAGGTTGGCGAGCACCGAATCGCGCAGGTGGGATTCGTCGCAAGTGATGCGGATCGAGGGGGGACAAACCAGGTTCAGGCGGAGCTTCTTCTCGTCGACTCTGTTGCGGAACATGGCGGTCAGCTGGTCGAAGAGGACGCGCGCTTCACAGTTGGACCTTGCCGAGTGGCCACGCTGCGAAGCTGCGAGGATGTCGCGTAACCGGCCGGTGTAGGTTCGGGCGATTTGTTCCGTCTCCTTCTCGCTGAGCAGGCCGGAATCGGCGTTCATGAGGAGTTGCAGAGGATTGGTCAGGTCGTGGAATAGCGTGGCCATCATGCGGCGCTGGGCGCGCAGGCCGTCGAACGCCTCGGCGTGGCGCGCCTGCAACAACCGCAACAGCCGCAACGGCCACCGGGCGACGACCCAGCACAACACGGCGCTCGCTGCCGCCATGGCGACGGGGATGGCCCACGGCGACCCCGGATACGGGCGCAGAATGAACAGGGTGATCGCCGAGAACTCGGCGAGGACGAGCCAACCCATGGCCGGGTGGAGGGTCATGGTGGCGAGAATGCCGGCCATGATCACGATGGTGAGGTTCGGCGCGGAGAGGGGCGCGATGGCATGCCAATGGAAGATGAAGCCGGGCAGTTGCGCGGCGAAGGCGAGCATGCAGGCGAGCATCAATCCGCGGCGCCACCTGGGTCGGGCGATCCGCACCGCCACCAGCGCGAGCATGGTCCCCATCTGCACGAGGACGCGCGTGACCAGTTCGGGCGGGCTGAAATAGAGAACCTGGACGACGCCAAAGAGGCTGGCCAGGCCCAGAACAAGGAAGGTCGTGTCGATGGCCGCCGTCCGTAGGTGGACGAGCCGCTCGGACAGGCTGGTGGCCGGGAGAGCAGGTTCGCGGGGCGCCTGCGCGCGCGCCTCGGCCAACATGCTCGACAGCTTCCGCGCTGGTTCGGCAACCCCCGCCGGATTGGCTTCGGCGATACAGGACAATTCGTCGACGGCACCAGCGATGCGGACCGTCAGGATGTGGGAAAGCTGGGCCGTGGTCTTGCGGATCTCCCGCAGCGCGTGCGTGGACAAGGACAGCTCGCGCACGCCGAGATCCAAGACCCGGCTTAGCCGCCACAGGAGCACATGCAGCATCAGCGTCGGCATGGCCCAGGTGAAGAGGTTACTGGCGACATAGGGGCGTGGCGTGGCCGTGGGGGACAAGTAGGCGATCGTGATGCTCGCGACGGCGAACAGGACGATGGCAAACGAGGTGGCGGGCCCCGCCACCAAGGTGGAAAAGACGACAAGAATGGGAACCGCGGCGACGCTGGGTGGCCACCCTTGATCGCGTTGCAGGATCGAGAACGCCACGATGGCCGCGGCGAACCCGGACGAAACCACCTGGCCGAACCGGGGCGTGGCCTTGCCCAGACGCAGGTAAACGAGGCAAGCGGCATTAAAAGCCAAAATTCCCAAGAGAATGCCCCGTTCGGCCCATTCCATGCCCGTGTCCCCGAGGGCGAGGAGCATGGACGCGATCCCTGCAAACAAGCCCAATCGCACATAGTGCAGGCGAAGATTCGCAGAAGCCTCCTCACCGGATGCGGGCGATTCATAGGCAAGGGACGAGCCTGGACCGGACGTCCAACCCGTCAGCGCGTGCCATACACGACGATACCGCGAGCCCTCCATCGCCCCTATCTTGGCATATCTTGCGAGAGCGCTGTACGCCGATCAGACTTACCGACCTGGAGGAACCATGCAACTCGTTCACGTCTACCTAAACTTCCCTGGCACGACTCGCGAGGCGTTCCAGTTCTACGAGACCGTCTTCGGCACAAAGATCGCCATGATGCAAACCTTCGGCGAGACGTCGTTCATGCCGAACGTTCCCGACGCCGCAAAGCCCAAGATCATGCACGCGCAGCTGCCCATCACGGAGTCGGTGCACCTCATGGCAAGCGATGTGGTCGAGGGCCTCAGTCCGCCGGTCACGTTCGGCAACAACTTTCACATCTCCATCGTCGCCAACGACAAGGCCGAGGCCGACCGCGTGTTCGCTGCGCTCAGCACCGGTGGCAAGGTCGCGATGCCGATGGCCAATGCGCCCTGGGGCCCGTACTTCGGCATGTGTGCCGATCGCTTCGGCGTGCAGTGGATGGTCAGCCTGCCGCACCCGGCGTGACCCGTCTCCACAGCTTGGAAGCTGGCCGAACGTCGTTGCGATCCCACGCGCGGAATTGCTACGTGACGGGACGCTGGGCACTCACGCGCTCGACCCACGGAGCTAGCGCAGCCTTGATCTCGTTCAGACTGAAGGGACGGACGAGGACGGAGACGTTGTTGTAGGCGCGCGAGAGATCGTCTGCCTTGTCACCCATGTTGCCAGTCTCGATGATCACTGGCAGCTGGGGACGTAGCTGGCGTAGACGCGGCAGTGTCTGGCAGCCGTCGAGAACCGGCATATTGATATCGAGCAGGACTAGGTCGACTGCCGCCCCTTCCAGGAGTCGGTCGATGGCCGCCTGGCCATTCTCAGCGACCACCACCGTGTGGCCCAGTCGGCGCAATTGCGCCGAGACGGCGGTCACAACCAGATCGTCGTCATCCACGAGGAGAATGGTAAGGCCGCTGGACTCGGGAATGGCCACGAGCTCACCGGTTTCGTTCAGCCTTTGCCCACCCTTGATGGACGTAGGCAGCGTGATGCGTACCTGCGTGCCGTGGCCCAACTCACTTTGGATTTCCATGTGTCCATGGTGGGCCTTGATCGCACCGTAGACCGCGGGCAACCCGAGTCCTGCGCCTTTGCCCCGCGATTTGGTGCTGAAGAAGGGTTCCATCGCGTGTTCGAGAACGTCTTTCGACATACCCGTGCCCGTGTCCTCAACGTCGATCTGGATTCTGTTGTCGCTGCGCATGCGGGCGCGCAGGGTGAGAATCCCACCCCTGGGCATGGCGTCCAGGGCATTGATGAGGAGGTGCATGATGGCGCTGCCCAGGGTGGGCGCGTCGCCTGTGACCGGGCAAAGCCCGGGGTCGAATTCCCGCAGCACTTGGACAGTGGGCGGGATCGTCCGATCGAGTAGATCGAGTTGCTCATCCAGGAGCGAGCGCAGATCGAGAGGCTTCGAATCGGCCAGATCCTGGCGCGCGAAATCGAGTAGGCCACGCACCAAGGTCCGGCCTCGGGTACAAGCCTTGATGATGGTACCCACGTCGTGCGCGAGCGGGGAGGTGCCGAGCAGACGATTGTGGATCGAGGCGGCCACACCGAGAATGGTGCGCATGACATTGCCGATGTCGTGTGCGACGCCCCCCGCGAAGCTTCCCAGGCTTTCCATGTGCTGGGACCGAATGACCTTCTCCTCGAGACGCAAACGTTCGGTAATGTCGTGGGCCATGGACAAGCAACCGATGATCTCGCCGTTGGCATCGATCTGCGGTGCGTTGAACCACTCGCAGGTGATACGGCGTCCATCGCGTGTGATGTTGTCGTTGATCGAGTGGTTACCGAAATCGGCACCCTCGACCACCGCTTGCCACAGCCTGGCCACCACCGGCCGAACGTCGAGCGGAACCAGCAATTCATACGCATGTTTCCCGATCGCCTCATTCTCCGCCCAGCCGAAGATTCGTTCTGCGGCCGGATTCCATTCCGTCACACGAAAGTCCTGGTCCCACGAGATAAGGGCCAGCGGCATACGCGTGACTTGAAAGTTGAGGCGCTGATTGGCCATCAATGCATCAGCCAAGCTCCTGCGCAATAGTTCGTCGGTCTCTCGCCTCTCGGTGATGTCTTCGACGACCGTGACCATGCGGTAGGCCGGTTCGCCAACATCGCCCACCAGCCTGACTTGTCGGCTCGCCCATACGGTGAGACCATCCTTTCGTACGTAGCGCTTGTCGCGCTGGGATTCCCTGATTTCCCCGGCCAGAAGCCTCTTGAAGTCGTCCGCATCGAGGTCTCTCTCTTCAGGGTGGGTAATCGCTTGGAAGGACAGCCCTTGCAGTTCCTCTCGGGTGTAGCCCACGATCTCGCAAAGGCGCTGGTTCACGCGCAAGAACCGGCCCGAACTGGCTTCCACCTCGGCCACACCAACCGCCGCTTGTTCGAAGATCGCGCGGAACCGGGCTTCGCTCTCCCGTAACGCGGTCTCGGCCAAACGCTGGTCCGTGATGTCGCGGGCCGTGGCATAGATGAGGGCATCGCGGGCCGTGGCGCGCCATTCGAGGATGCGGTAGCCACCGTCTGCGTGGTGCATGCGATTGACGAATCCGACCACTTCGCTGCGGCTGCGCATGCGTGATAGGGCGCCAAGGGTCGCTTCGCTATCGCTCGGGTGGACGAAATCGAGCAATCTAGCCCCGTCGAGCTCGCCGGACTCGTAACCCAGCAACTTGGCCCACGCGGGATTAAGGCGAACCGCACGGCCGTCGGTATTGAGAATCACCAGCAGATCCAGGTTGGTGTCAAAGAATGCATCTAGCTGGTCAAGGTGGTGGCGTAGATCGTTTTCGACCTGATGGCCGCGCGTGACATCATGGTAGGTCGTGATCACGCCCAGGCCGGGGACTGGGGTGGACGTTACCTCGTACCAGGTGGTGTCGCCGTCCCTACCCACCAGGCCAATTCGCTCGAGGACGACGGTCGCACCCTGGAGCCGAGCCAGCTCGCTTGGATGCTCTGCCTTGGGCATCGTAGTCCCATCACTGCGGACCAGGGCTCGGGTCGGGCGATCGATCCCATCGGTTAAGTCTGGATTGGCATTCAATAGAAGCGAATCTTGGGCTGCCTGGTTGGCATCGATGATCCTGCCTTCTTGGTTGGTGACCACGATGGCAAGCGGCAATCGATCAAACAAGTGTCGGGAAAGCCCGGAAAGTCGGTCTGCGTCCTGCCTGGGCGTACACTGGGCGGCGTTCTTCTCGGACATGATGCTCGGTTTCCAGCCGGCTCGCGATGCCTTGGTACGTCTCCTTATCGACAGTCGGGGTGAATGGCTTGAACACGAAATGGTGACCCTTGGGCGGATTCCGTCGGAGGGATCGTCGTCGCTTGTGTGAGACTCTCGTGACCTAACCGACGCAAGGCAGGCGTTGTCCGATACGCAAGTTCACGATCGGCTTGATTGCTTGTCGCCGTCCAGGACCTCGCGCAGCTTGACTCCGAGCGACTGCATCGTGAAGGGCTTGGGGATGAAGTTGACGTCTTGGTCGACAATGCCGTGGTGAACGATGACGTCCTCTGCGTAGCCGGAGGTAAAGAGCACGGTGGTCTGTGGGCGATGCCTTTTGAGCTGATCGGCCAATTCACGGCCGTTCATCCCAGGCATCACGACGTCGGTCAGTAACAGATCGATAGTGCCAGCGTGCTGACTCATCATCGCTAGCGCTTCTTGTCCGCTACGAGCTTGCAGCACCTCGTAACCGAGGTGGCGGAGCATATTGCAGGTCATGACCCGAACGCTGGCATCGTCCTCGACCAGCAACACGGTTTCGTTGCCCTGCAAGGCTTGGCTGTCGCGTGTCTCGACGTGAACCTCGCTTCGACTGTCCGCGCGCGGCAAGTAGATTTTGAAGGTCGTTCCCGTGCCGAGCTCGGAGTAGACCTCGATGCTGCCCCCGGCCTGTTTGACGATCCCAAAGGTCGTGGCAAGACCCAGCCCGGTGCCGCGCCCTTTCGGTTTGGTGGTGAAGAAAGGCTCGAAGATTCGCTGTTTCACATCGAGGCTCATGCCTTGCCCGGTATCACTCACGCTGAGTTGGACGTACTTGCCGGCCGCGGCCTGCGGATGGGTTGCGACGTAGTTCTCATCGAGATCCACATTGGAACCCTCGATGATCAGCCGCCCCCCGTTGGGCATCGCGTCCTTCGCATTGACGGCGAGGTTGACCAAGATCTGCTCAAGCTGCCCCGGATCGAGCCGGACCAAGCCCAGTCCGTCGGCCATGGCGACGCATAGATCCACATCTTCACCAAGAAGACGAGCCAGCATGTTCTTCGTCTCGTTCACGAGATTGCCGAGATGGATGACCCTGTCCTCGATGACTTGCCTGCGCGAGAACGAGAGGAGCTGGCGCGTGAGCGAGACCGCGCTTTTGACCGCTCGTTGTATCTCGCCGAGATAGTCGTCGAGTACCGGCGCCAGCGGCTCCATGCGCGCGAGCTCGACGTTTCCACCGATGGCGGTGAGTAGGTTGTTGAAGTCATGGGCCACGCCTCCTGCCAAGCGACCGATGGCCTCCATTTTCATGGCCTGCTGAAGCTGGCTCTGCATGCGGTTGCGCTCGGTGACGTCGCGACTGTTGAGCACGATGCCATGCACCGCCGGGTCGTGGAGCAGGTTCACGCCGATCGTTTCGATGACGATCCAACTTCCGTTCTTGTGGCCAAACCGGTATTCGAACCTGCGCACCTCGCCCGGATGACTGAGTCCGCCGCGGAAAATGGTCTCTGCCTGGGCGCGATCGTCGGGGTGGATATGGTCGAAGGCGGAAACCCCGGTGAGCTCGTGCGTTTCGTACCCGAGAATTCTTTCGCTTGGCCCAGCCGTGAAGGTTCTGACACCGCGTTCGTCGAGCAGCGAGACGATATCGTTCGAGTTTTGCACCAGACGCTTGAACCGCTCCTCGCTGGCCCGCAGTCTCTCCTCGACGCGCAATCGCTCGGTGATGTCGTAGAGCAGGGAGAGCATCACCTCCGCCCCCTGATGGGTGATCATTTCGGCCGACCAGAGCACTTCGCGGATCTCCCCGGTCTTGGTGCGCGCCCGGATTTGGAAATCGCGAACTGACCCGTTCGTCTTGAGCGCATGCACGAGATGATCGCGCTTGCTCCAATCCTCGAAGATACCCAACTCCGTGGATGAGCGACCGATGAGCTCCTCCCTGGCGTGGCCGACGAGCCTTACCCACTGTTCGTTCACATCAATGAACTCACCGCTGGAAGGGTATGACAACGCCATCGGCGCAGGGTTGGCATGGAATGCTTTGGAGAAGGATTCCTCGGTTGCCATCGTTGGGCAGCATAACAGAAGATCTTGGCAGTTGGTGTTAAGACACAAGCGGTGTTTGCACGTTGCGGGTGGCGCTCTCACGCAACGAGATCATGCTTCGCGGGCACAAGAAAGCATCATGGCATACCCTGGCAAGAACTTGAGCGCAAGACTCCTGGCGAGCAGCGCACCCCCGGCAGTGGTGCTGGTGCGTCTCATCGTGGGGGCCGTCTTCCTTTCCGAAGGTATTCAGAAATTCCTGTTCCCGGCCGCACTCGGGGCTGGTCGCTTCGCCAAGATTGGCATCCCCTGGGGACTTTCCCCATGTTCGAGCTGCCCATGGGAGCTGAGTCGAAGGGCCTGGGCACCGGGCATCTGCATGTGCTCATTCCGCTCTGGCTTCAGAAGAGCTTCGGTCCTTGGACCACGTATGGCGGAGGCGGCTACTGGTGGAATCCAGGCCAAGGCAACCGGGACTTCTGGTACATCGGCTGCCTGATACAGCGACGTTTGTCGGAGCGCGCGGCGCTGGGTACCGAAGTCTTCATCACGATCCCTGACCGGGTTGGTGGTGAGGCCAATTTGCGCTTCAACGTCGGGCCGGTCCTCGATCTCTCCGACCAACGCCAGGTGCTGTTCTCGGCCGGCCGAGGCATCGTGGGCGACGGCATTTTCCAGGGTTACGCGGCCTACCAACTCACACTGTGATAGCGCGGCCTACCCTGGATAGGACGCAGGCAAGCACCTGCTTTGCTTCTGAATTGTCATGCTGGTCGGGAATCTGCGAAGGCTGCGACGGTGCACTCGTCTGCGTCTGCCGCGTGGCCAATTCGCTGCCACATGCCGTGCTGACAAGGCAGCTGAAGAGGAGATAGGTCATGAACATCGTCGTTACCAGTATCTGTCCGTCGAACGATTTGCACTGCAACGGCTTGTTCGACAGCGTCTGGGAAGTCCAAGTTTGCACCATGCAATTGCCACGTCGACATCGCCTAGCCCCCAGATGGGCAACGATTATGGCAACACTAGGGTCCCATTCATGCCCGCACATTCCTGCTTGACCAAGTCAAGCGTCTGATTGCCATCGGCGTAGTACCATGCAGTTTCGGGGAAGCTGCCGAGAGTGATGAGGCACCCGCCAACCGCGTTGTTGCGAGAGCAAAGGTTAGGAGCGTACACGCTGGTCGTCGTGACGTAGATACTCCCATCTGCAGACGGCATGTTGCATGCGATCTGAAATGCCGCCGCATCGCTTGCCGAGAGTCCCTGAATCTCCATGCACGAAACGAAAGTCCTAGTCAGCGTCCCCACGCTCGTGATCTCAGTGGTCGTACACGAGGCGCCCCCTCCCGAGGGGAGATCAGGACTTCTTTGGGCATCAACTGTCGTCCCTTTGTTTGTGCCTCCGCACCCCATCGCGATAAAGCAGGCGGCCATAGCTATCCTCATGACAGACCGAGGGTACACCCGTGGGGCGCGGGTGGAAAGTTCGAGGGCTCTTTGCGCGTCGCCGCCACGCCACTCTATTCAGATCTCGGATTCATCCTACGTCAGCTGGAACCCAGAGTGGACGCGACTGTCGAACGCCTTGCCGTTCAGCGCTGCAACGGCTTGTTAGTCGGCTCCCTCGATGCTAGCATAGTGCTAGCAGGTGAAGCCATGGCAACTCTTACCATCCGAAATGTCCCAGAGAAAGTCGCAAAATCGCTCAAGACCCTCGCGAAGAAGAACCGTCGCTCGATGGAGCAGGAGGTGCGCGAACTCATCAGCGAGCACGTAGGCGAGCGATGCTCGGTCCTGGACCAAATCCAGGCGTCATGGGGGAAGCAGGTACGGAGGCCGACGGCCACCGAAGTCGAGGGATGGATCTCTGCAGGGCGTGAATGAGAGCGGTCATCGACACGAACGTCCTCGCGTATTTTCTCCTGGGCACAAGGCCTTTCGTCGACGAGGCGAGTCGCTTCTGGCACACCGTCGATGGTACTGTGGCACCGGCGGTCTGGGAAGCCGAACTGGCCAATGTTGTTTGGATGGCTATTCGGGCAGAGGTCATCCCGGCCGAGGAAGGCCGGAAGCGACTCAGCCTCGCAACCAAGCTGGGTATTCAATCCATCCCAAGTAAG
>Ga0302323_100000808_pt1 | contig 25358 bp, 19 predicted proteins | sample Fen_T0_3_FD_201950 | JGI IMG/M metagenome (GOLD analysis project Ga0302323, IMG submission 201950) | Peat permafrost microbial communities from Stordalen Mire near Abisko, Sweden - Fen_T0_3 | ecosystem: Environmental > Terrestrial > Soil > Wetlands > Permafrost | place: Sweden: Abisko...
GCGCAGACCAGCTCCGGATGGCCCGCGCTGTGGCTACCCAACGCGGTCAAGAAAAGCGGTCGCCATCGACGTGCCGAGGAGAGGCAGGCAATCATCGGCCTCGGCGTGCGAGCCCCTGATGACGAGGGCTACGCCTACTTCGCGGTCCTGTCGTGGGATCTGCCGTTCGAAGACACGCAGGACTTTCAAAACACGGCCATGAGGATGCTGAGCACCCTCATGGTAAGCGCACCAACCAAGTGAACCCGCGGGTCCACTCTCCAGCGTGAGGTAACCGTCCGGGCAGGCGAGTATATTCAGGTCAAGTGGAGGGACAGCAGCGCCGCCTTCCCGCTTTGGACCTGCTGGTCTTATGCGCAGGCCGGCGACACGCAAGATCCTTCAAGCGAATCGTATCGTCCCATCAGGAATCAGCCGACGATGTGCCACTCTCCGGTCGTAGGGATCCCACAGTTCTGAGGATCCTTCACTCGAACCAGATCTTCACCGATGCGCTCTCGTTGCCGTGGGTGGCGCGGATGTGGTGGGCGCCGAGGCTGGGCCGCCACGATTCAGCGGGCTGGCCGTCGATGGTCCAGGTGACGGAAAGGTTGGCGGGTGAGGCGCGCAGCGGGGGCTGCTGATAGGCAAGGGGGCGGAAGTTTTCCAGCGCGAAGCGCGTGCCGTCGAGGGGCGCGGTGATGCGCAGCGGACCTTGGGTGATTTCTTCGCGGGGGCAACCGCCGGTGTCCAGACCGACGGCGCGCGTCCAGGGGCGGACGTTCTCGGGGTAGGCGATGACGACGCGGCCGTGGCAGGGGATATGCCAGGTGCAGGGCTCGCGCGGTTCGGTGCCGGGCAGGAAGACCTCCAGCTTGCGGTGCGGACAGTGCGGACCGGGGGCCATGCCCGACAGCGGGCATATGGGGTGCTCGCTCAGCGCTGTGGGACGGGTCGGGGAAGTGGGATCACCGTGTAGCGCCGCCAGCGCGACGAAGGCGGCGCGTACGAGCGGACCGTCGTAGCCGAACACCTCCCAGGCACAGGAATGGACGTCGTGGGAGAAGCTCACCTTGGCCGAAGCGGCCATGGTCGTCAAAAAGAAGCTAACCCTGGTTGAGCTGGCAAGAACCTCCAATGCCATCTTCACCGCCACAGTTATCGAAAGCGATACCCAATGGGATTCCATCGAGGCCAATGGCGTGCGCCAACGTTTCGTCCAAGAGTACCGGTTCCGCATCAAAGTTACAGGCTGGCTCAAAGGCAAGCCGACGACCCCTGACAAGGGCATGCCCTGGCTCATTTACCCCGGAGACCCGATTCCAGGGGCCTGGACGATTGTCAACGAGCACTTCGACTCGTCATTGGAGCTTCAAGCCGCCAAGCCCGGGGACAAGGTTGTGGTTTTCGCCTTGGCAAGCGACGTCCAAGGCTGGGGAACACCCCCCCAAGACGGCCGCGCCGTTCTGCATGCACGCGCGATTGAAGCCGAAGCTCGACTTCCTGCGGTTAAAGCCGCCCTCGCCGCCTGCGCAGGCAAGAGAGTGCAACGCTCGAAAAGCGCACAATAACTGCTGGGAAACCAACGGCGAACGATAATCGACGGAACACCGACCCTATCGCTTTCATTTCTTTCGTCGTTTGACCGGCCTATTCCACGGCATGTCGGCGAGTTTCATGCCTGCCTGGTCGCGCGCTATCAGGTAACACATGAGCTGCCGGGCGACGTCCTGCATCTCCTCTTCCAGCAATAACAACGCACCACTGCGGTAGACACAGGCGAAAGACATAGCCTCTCCGCTGGCAATCGGAACGTCGCCCTCGGTCACAGTGACATGCCATCGCCACACCGGGAATTTCTCCCCCCGATCGACAATCGCGACTTGGTAGTCGTGCTGGCCAATCTTCCAGTTATCCGCCTCGGTCGTGGCGATCCTTGCCTTTCCGGAAACTGCGCTGCCGTTGCTGATCTTCGCCTCCTGATTGCGCATGGAGCAGGTCAGCGAATCATAGCTCCCTGAAACGACAGCGATGGGCTTCATGTAGGCCCCGGCCGGGCTGTTCTTGGCCTTGGTCCGTATGTATGAGACGTCGAACTCGACTTCTCTGTTTCTGCCATGGTCAATCAGGCGCCACCAGCCACACGCCGAGGCCGCCCCATCCGAGAGCAGAACCGCCGCGAATACCAGAACAGACGGAAACAAGCGCAAGGCGATCGTTGGTCGAAACATCAGCGGAGCATGGGCATCGCGCGACTGCGTGGTAGCCACCTTCACCGTTCTCGGACGCGGCCATGCTTTGACCGTCTGCCCGAACAGACAAAGACGGATCAGGAAGGCGTGCCCCATGGGCTTGAATCCTACCTGGCTATGGGCTGCGGCCCCTCATGTTTCTGGCACGCAGGTGTAGCGAGAGAACTACGACATCGCGTCGCCCCGCAGTATATTGCTGGCCATCGATTGCGAGCCGATCCTTGACTGCGAGCCGATCCTTGACCGCCCCACACCTTACCCCACCCTTTCGGCACCGTCACTTGACGGCCGACGAGTATCGCTTTGTGCAAAAGATCGCGGCGGGCGCTCGCCTGAAATGGAGAATATTCTTCGCCATTCTCGCGCTACTCTGGCTGGTACTGCTCGGCGGGGCTGGACTCTTGGGCTGGTATGGTTTCTCGCGGTTCCCTATCTCGGCAGTCCTGATCGACGCCGTCATTTTGGCTGTACTCGGTCTGATGGTCTTTCCCATGCGCAAGATCTGGCGCGCCTCCTTTTTGCGCACCGACTCGCCCCTGATCGAGCCGTTGCAAGGGAGCTTCTCGATTCTAACAATCGACAGTACCGAAGGCACAGACACCTACCCTTTCATCGGCAAGGCCGAGGTGTATCTGCCACCGGGCTGGCTCGACTACCTCCATGAAGGAGATGTCCTGCACGGCCACGGCTATTCGATGGACGCCCCCAACGCCTACACCGAAATCAAGTGCATCGTGCTTGCCCTCGACAATGGCTTTTCAGTCGATGAGGAGGTCAAGCTCGGACTTCTCGGTCTTGTCAGCCTGGGCTACTGGGTGACAGCTTTCACCACTGTCCTTCTCTGGTTCATCGTTTCAAGTATCGCCGCGGCGACCAGTGTGGAGCCTATCGCGTCCTACGCCTTATGGATCCCCGGCGTTATCGCCTGCACCCTGTTCGCGCTGGCTGCGGCCAGAGCCAATCGGAATCGCCCGGTTCGCCGGCAGCTCGATGGCTTGCGAAAGCAACTCGCCTTGGCGCACGCCGCCGCTGCCCAGCCCGCTAGCCCAACTCCGCCCGTTGTCCTTGCACCGAATGCCGATTCCCCGCCCCCTGTGTCCTCTGTTCTCCCTGGACGCAGGCGCTCGGTACGCATTGGGCCGCCAGAACGGAAGGAAGAGGCGCCGGCGGCCATCCCCGAGGCCGGGGTTAAGCCCCTCGGATGCCTGGCCGTAATTGGGGCCGCCGGTCTCGTCCTGGTAGGCAGCGCCTGGCTTGCCTCCGAGTACGGGCACGTCGTGTACGGCGGCCCGCTGGGTACGAGGTGCACGCAAACGAACGACTGTAAGTCTGGCACGTGCGTCGCAGCCGATCTCGGGGTCGGCGTTTGTTCACGTCCGTGCAAGCAAGATAGCGAATGCGACGGCCTACGCTGCGACGGCAGGTTCTGTGTTCCCCGCGGAAATCGTGAGGTTGGCATCTACTGCGAGAACCCGTGGGACTGCATGAGCTTGCTATGCGTACGCCAGGGCTCAAGTCCAGGCGGCTTCCCGAAAAGCGATGGCGTGTGCGGCCTCAAGTGCGAAGGCGAGAACCCCTGCCCTGACTCCGCTACTTGTGTCGAGATCGGCGTAGGGGAGAAAATCTGCTTGGAGAGGTAACATCCGTCCCAGGATCTAGCTATGCGATGTGCAAAGTACCTTGGCCTCGGAATATGCCTGTTCGTGAACCTCTCATTTGCCCAGGCGAGTGAGAAAGGCAACGCCATGGACATCGAGCTACAGGCGATCGTCGCACCCGCAGCCTGGCCAGAACGGGAAATGGAAGACGTCACCATCCACGTTACACTCAAGAACAACACCAAGAAGCCCGTGACGATCTATCCGGAATTCACCGCGCTCTCTTGGCAAACGTCCGTCGCCAGCATGGGCATGTCCTGGGAGCTTTCGTTCGTTGCATCAACTCCAGGCGGAATCGCGTCGGGACGTGAGCTTCGCACATACTACGGTCCCCCAGGTGAACCCGTAAGCGACGAAGAGATGCGAAAGGCCGGGCAGGTACTCAATCCAGGCAAGGAGAAGAAGACGACTTTGAACGCGCTCTGGATCCCCAACGCGCTACTGGACCCGGGCAGCCTTTCCGCTGCAGCGCTGGATCCGCGTGGATTGGATGATCTGAAGTCCATCCCCGATCTGAAACGATCGTCTGTACTTGTCTTCGGTACTTCCCTGGATGTGTTCAAGAAGCGCATGGCGGAGAACAAGGCCCCCCTGCGCGACCACATGGTGGTCTTCTTCAGCACGCCAGGGAGGTACACTCTGAAGGCAACGTATCGTCAGCGCCCAACCATGTGCCCCTTCGTGGAGAAGTTCTCGGCTACTGCGAGACCAGTCGAGTTGGTGGTCGGAAGAAAGTGATTGTTCTCGCCTCCACGCGCGGTCGAGCTGGGTCGAGGATCAAAGCCCGAACAGATCGTGTGTGTCGGCGTTTACCTGGAAATACGTGCACAGCTGGACCTTGTCCAACTTGGTCGATACCTCGACGGCGTATGCCGCGAGCTCGTCGGGAAAGAATTCGACCACCGCGCTATCCCCCTGTGGGTAGATGTGCATGGAAGTGATTTCGACTTCTTCGCTACAGAATAAAGAGCGATCCTCGGCCTCCTCAAGTGCCTTCTTGTTCACAAAGTGCGAGAAGGCGGCGGCCTGGTTCGGCTTCAGGTAGCGGACAAGATCGACGGTCTCGCCTGTCTCCGTGTCGATGATCAAGCTAGAGGAGCTAGTCGTCGGGTGGACACCGCCGTCGGTATAGTAGGTTTGCTCAAACAGGAGAAATTTGCCCAACCGTTTGGGCCAGTTCAGGCAATAGCTTGAAGATCGCTGTAGCTCATTCGACGCATCCGTGTCCTCGCAGTAGGAATTGCCCTCCGCGAGCTTCTTGAGCGTGCCGTTGATCTTTTTCGCAGCTGCAGGATTGGCCAGGCCCAGGGCCTCGTAGTATCCCCCGCTGGCGTCGCACGTCTTGTCCAACATGGGAATGTCCTTGGGCAACAGTCTCCATCCACCCGGCAACTCCATGGCAGGCCGCATCTCCGTACGCGAAAGCGCGAGTTGGACGGGGAATACTTTGGTGCCGGCGGGATTGCTCCACGTTCCGAACACGCGCAGGCCTGGCAGGAAGAGCCCGGAGAAGGTGCCCGTGACTTTGGCGCGCTTGTCGTGCTCTTCCAAGTGGAATTGACCGGAAGAAGACAGCTCACCGCTCAGTGCCAGATCCTCTTTGCTGGCGCGATAGCGGTAGTACCCGCTGAGCTTACCGGCCTGTCCTGACAAGGCCATGCGAATCGCGTGCTTGCCACCCAGGCGTCCATCGTAGGACTTTTCGCCAATGGCGGAGATATCCACGGCTTTGAGTCCCCACTCGGCCGAGAACTCGAAGTCGCGCGGTGGCTTGCCTTTGATGCCCTTGAGCTGACTCCAGTGCCCGGTCAAGTGCGTGCCGACGAACTTGCCGCTGAACGTCGCCGATGGCTGTCCCTTGCCATCGCTTTCGGTGAGCGCGAGCGTCCCATCTGCCTGCCAACTCCCCGCCAAGCGAATGTCGATCTTGATGGCGTCGTAGAAATAGACGCCAGAGACCACGCTGCCCTCGCGCCGAAGCAGCATCGTGAATGACGTCTTCTTGCCTTTGCCCAAGGTGCCCTGAAGAGCCTCGAAGGTCGGCCCACTGTCAGCGGCGGCCGTCGGCAGTGCGTGGATAAGAACCAAGATCAAAAGGATACCGACCAGGCGGCATTTCATGCGCCCTCCATACCACCCGCGGCTGCTGTCGTCGATGGGACAGCCTGCCGTTCGACGGACCGTCGCGTCTCGCTTGCAACCACGGTTGCAATACCGCTACTGTCCGTCGCATGCAGCGATCTCTGATGCCGCCGTTTTTGCCCTTCTTCTTGATTCTTGCGGGATCCGCATTCGCAGCCGTTGGCGCTCCTGCCGCTACCGCTCCACCTCCCTCGGACGATGGGTTTTGGCGGGTACTGGTCCGGCCGAACGCCCGCTGGGTCCTGAACGATGACTTCAGTGAAGAGGGAGACCACGACCGGGTCATCGTCGAAACCTACGACGTGCGCAGGATCGGCGGTGCGGAGGTGGCGCGACTGCGCTGGACCCACGAATGGGGCAAGGGCAAGGACCAGCGCGAGACCTGCGGCCTCTGCGCGAGCACAAATCTCACGCGTGTCGCAGTCACGTCCAAGGGACTGTACATGCTCGACGACAATATGACCGACGCCGAAATCGAAAAGGCGCTGAAGAAACGGCCGGCACGTTCCGAGCCTCCCAGGGAGTACCAGGGCACCAAGCAAAACGAAGGTCGCTACCTGCGCCGTGATGAACGGGCGGGCGAGTCGCTGGTATGCATGGGCTGGGAGCCACTGCCGGGCGACGGAGTGTGTGACAACGTCTGCTTCGCTGAGCTTTGCATTTCGCCCACGAAGGGCGTGGTCACCCTCACCGGCACCTGGGCCCCAAGCTACGGCTCCTTCGTCCGTGACGGGTATAAGTTTGTTCCGCCCCCACTCCGCACAGTCCCTGAGCGACAGTAGCGCCCACGCAATCCACACGACCGTCGGATCAGCATTTTCTGCTGGACCGAAATGGCGTCGAGATGGCTGGGGCCGATGTCAATCGACGAGAATGGGAATTCGTGTTCGAAAATGTAGAGGGCTACCGCCACTTCGTTGCGCCCAGGCAATGAAGTCGTTGCGCCCAGGCGATGAAGTCGTTCTCTATGTGGTGGCCAAACTGCCATCATGATCTGACTGCCATCACCATCTGATAGAATTCGTCCATGCTGAATCGAAGAATCCAGCCGGTGCCAATCCTGTGGGTAGCTGGCCTAACCCTATTGCTGAATTGCTCGAAGAACGAGCCGGGGCGCTCATTGGCACAACCAAAGACGAAACCCGAAGAGTACCAGGTGACCCTGGTTCGGGAAGTTTGCTCCTTCCACTTGCCCGACGGTGGAACCTGGGAAAGGTGCTTGCCGCGGGGGAAGAGGCTGACCGCGGAAGGCGAGCCGACCGAGGACCATTTGATTCGGGTGCGCGTGGATGGCGCCTTGTTCAAGGTGAATGCGGCGGGGGTGGCGCGATATCCGATAAAGGGCCAAAAGCAATACGTCGTGGCCCTTGACGCCGAGGACCTTGGGGATTGCGTTGTGAGGAAGAGTGGCCCGAAGTACGCCATCGGTGAGAGGCTGGAGATCGCTTCGGATCTCAAGGACGACACCTGCGTCAGCGTGCTCAGGAACGGAGATGTCGTCGGAGCCGTTCGGAAGGACAAGATTGCCGCCTCTCCACCCGAAGGCGAGGACGTCGAACGATTCGTAAACCTCGCCATCGACGAGGGGCGCTTGAAGGACGCTCTGGGCATGGCGGAAGAAGGGTTCAAGCGCTTTCCCGATTCGCAAAGGTTGAAGCTGATGAACAATGCCCTCAAGCGGGTGCTGGACGTGGATCGGGCGCCCAGCAACGATGTGAGCGAAGACGCTTTGCGAAGCAGCGCTCCGATCAAAGGACCGGGAAAGGCCTATGTCGTTCCTTTGTACGCCCATGTCTATACTGACGCCGCCAAGGGTCCCAAGGCCCATGCTGTTCTGAGGATGAACCGGAAGGTCGAGGTGGTGGAGACCGAGCAATCGATGGCCAAGATCAAGATTGAGATGGACGACGATGTGACCTTCTCGACGATCACAGAAGCTCAAATCGAGCACTTGCCCAGAGTGAAATACCACAGTCTGGTCCCAACCGGTTTGCTAGACACCAGGCTGCCGGCTCCGGAGGTCGCGGTTCAAGTACAGCACCCATCCGACGAGGCTTGGATCCCTCTCACCCAACTGCAGGCGGCGCCGGCCGAACCGGATACTCTGCTCAACCTGGCCAGGCAGCGCGTGAAGAAGGAGGATTTCAAGGCCGCGGGTGCACTACTGAAACGCCTGCTCTACGCGTGGCCCACGCATAAGGAAGCGAACTCACTGGCCCGGCAGGTGGCCCTCGACACACAAAATGAGGACTTGCTTGCGTGGGCCTACGCCATGCCTTCCAATACCGTGGCCCTGCTCGATATCGCGGCAAAATCCGAGGAGACGCCAGCCCTCAAGGTCGAGTCCGTAACGCCGGCCTATTGCAAGTGGCCGCTCTGGAAGACGACTATCAGCAGGATGGAACTCGATGACAAGCCTCCGCGCGCCAAGGCGGGGACGTGTGTGATCCCCGAAATCATCGACGAGACATGCGAGCCATGCCGAAGCGATTTTGCCGACGCGACGGCGTATCGCGCGGCCGTTCGTGCCTATCGCAAGCTCGCGCGTGCCGTGGAGCACCACTACAAGCAGCTCGAACCATTGTTTGACATGTCCAGTCCCATGATTCACGTGGTTCTAAAGAATGAATCCAAGGCGTTTGGAAGAGCTGGAGAGCACGTGTACGTGTTCGTTACCCTCGCACAGTGGTCCGACCTCGACAGGTCCGGAAAGACGGTTCACCGGGCGAACATCATTGGGGACAACATCGACCTTTTGGAAGTGCGCTTGGGAGCCATCGCCAGCTACGAACGGCTGGGCATATGGGTACCTTCGCCGGAGCGGGAGCACAGCTCAGTGGTAGGCGCAGTCCTGGCGAGAAGCCCTGATGAGGCTCGTGATCTGGTTCTCGATGCCTTCAATACGAGGGTTCCCCCGGCACACGAAACACCGTTCTTTCGCTGGGTCGTAGAAGAGAAGGCCGCCTTGACCGGCCTGGACTATGAACGGTGCGAATACTGTGGCGAGGGAGACTAACCCGGCCCCCTCGCCGCAGTACGCGCGCTAGATAGGCCGACATCCTCCAGTCATTGGCCAGAGCAAAGTCCGGACGAGGAGCGGGAATTTAGACGTCGGAGAGTCATCTCGGGATCGCTTGGGCTGTCCACGGCTCGGCCAGAATTCTGTCTCACTATTCAATCAACGACACCTCAACCATCGCTGCCGGAATGTCGACTGATTCGATCCTGATTGCAGTGCAGTCCGCAGACTTCGGAAATAAGATCCTTTGCGGCCCAACCCCCTCGGGCACGGCGAATGTCCCGACTTCCGTCTTCTTGGTCAGCCAGGTGTCCAGTCGCCACCCACCATGCGACTTGTAGTCGAGAATGCAGGATATGGCGAAGGCCCTGGGTAAGACCTCGCCACGGGCCGCGATGAAAGTCAGCCCTTTGATCAGCTTGTAGCGATCGACTGGGATCTGTATCCAACGTCCACGCCAAATTGTGTCGGGGGCCTCGTCTACCGCGAAGGCAGGTACGCCATCACCCTGCAAGAGCAGCAACGCGTTGACGGCCGGACGATGAGGGTCATCCTTCCCCGACAGCAAAGCGCCCAATGCTATGGGCAGATCCTCACCGGACGCGCGTTGACTGCTGTTGGCGCCGACGCCTGGGTGAATCATCTTGAACTCACTCTTGCCGCCCTTCCACGGCCATTCGCCCCCGGCCCGGAAGCTGTATTTCGTGGTCCATTGGAATTTGAAATCGGCCGAATCGGATACCACCTCGGTGAAAGATGGCCGAACCACGAGGATCACTCTCACCTTGGCCCGGGCCTTCTCCCGCAAAGGCACCATGAACGTGAACAAGCGCCGAACAGGGTCTACCCCTGGCGCCGTCGTAACCCGTGCGGGAACACCATCGACCTCCGCTGAAATGTCCGCGAAGGTCTCATCCGATGGTTCGCTGATGGTCCTCTCTTCCGGGACCTCCTTGCAACACAGCTCTGCATCCGAATTCCACGCCTCGCGCACTGCCAACATTTCAGGGAACTCCACCGGCAGCTTCTGTGCCTTACCAGAATTCTCGAGTTCGAATCGGGCGTCTACCAAGACCATTGGATGATCGCCGAAGCGAGCATCGAGATATGGCACCATACGCACTTCCTCGGAGAGCATGGCGACATCCGTCTTGCCGCCGGCCGGGGCTATGGTCTGCACTGGACTGCGAATGTCTTCTTCGTCAGAGCCCTGGCCATAAAACCATTGTGGGTCGTCCTGCATGAAATTGGCGACACTGTCTTTCCCCCACTCGTCATCGACGACAATCGCAACGTCGGCGAGAGCTGCGCTGCCGTCGGTGGCATCCAGTCTCAAAGCGCTGCAAACCGTCCCCTTGGGTAGCGGGATGGTTTGCGCCTCTTCTCCAGCGGGAACGGAGAATGTCCCTAGCTCACTCTTGCTATCTGGGTCACGCTCGGCAAGACATGTCAGCTTGAGCGCCTTCGGTTTGACCTCCCCCACCGCTGGGGTCACCCGAACACCCTTGATGGGGACGCAGCCTTGGCCCCTAGATGTGTTGTCACAGTGGTTCGGAATTTGGAGCCACTCACCGCGCCAAACCGTCGAGGGATCCTCGTCCACGGCAAAAGCAGGGCGATCTCCCCCCTGTGCCAAGCGTGATGGCTCGAAGCTTTTGTAGACTCTTTGATGTCGCACGCTCAATTGAAACTCACCCAGGCGAGCTTCGAGATCGTCGGTGCGGGTGGGACGCAAGTTCCTGAAGCGCCGCTCGAGCGTCCCGTAGCCAGGCTGGAACAGCCTCACCACGCCCTCGCCAATCGGGCCGCTCCACGTCGCCCCAGTGTGCAGGACGTACTCGATGGCCCATCCATCGTAGCCAGGGCCCTCCGCCAGCAGAGACTGATTGGATCCGCGCGACCGGCTTGGATGGACCACGAAAATGGTTCGCACATGAACCTTCGCACCCTTGCCGATGGGAACGGTGAACGTGAGCCACCGCCGGTAGGGCCGTTTGCCAAGCAAGGACTTGCTGGGCACTGGCTTGCCATCCACCTCCACAAAGAAATCTTCGATCGTGCCGGCTCGCGCGCGCCGCTTCTTCCATTCATCGATAGGCAAGTAGCAGTCCGGCGCGCCACGCGGCGGCGATTCATCGTGTTCACATTCGTAGGATTGCGAAAGCATCTCGGGGAACCCGGCGAACACGTCCTGCGCTTCTCCGGGATTCATGAAGTCGAAACGGGCATCCACCAGCATCATGGGTTCTTCAGGAAAGCGCGGATCGAAATAGGGGATCAGCCGCACGTCCTCGGCCAACATCCGCACGTCTGTCCGCTGACGTGGCACCACCGTTTGCATCCGACTGCGCTTGTCCCATTTCACTGAAATGCCGCCAACGTCGGCCAGGGCGACCGGCACAGGCAGCGCTCCAACTAGACCAAGGACCATCGCTATCTTCTGGCGAGAGGTCATTCTTACTTGCCGCCGCCCAGCAAGTCGGCCAGCAGTGATACAGCCGCAAATGCAACGTCGGTTCCGCTCCGGATTGGCGGATTCATGGGATCGGCAAAACAAAGTTTCTCACGGGCCGGCGGCGTGCTGAAATCCAGCAGGTGGTCTAGGTTCACGTGCATCCTGTAGTAATGCGCGACCTGCGGATCCTCCGCTGGCGGTCTGTAGGTATTCTCGACCGGCTTGTTGTCCATCGCCATCTCCCCATCGATGTTCCGCCGGTGAGAGGCCAAAAACCAAAGAAGTTCCAGCATCTGTTCGCGCTCGATGAAGGTTCCACACCCCTGGCAACGGTGGACCGACAGCTTGGAGTCGCGGTCGTAGTTGCGTTGCAACAGTTGCTTCGCACAGAGAGGACAACGAACATACGCCGCCCGACGCTCACACGTGCTCGGGGCGTCGAGCTTCTCAAGGACAGCTTCGGAGTCCTTGGCCAACGTCTCGTTGGTGACTTTGGCCGCGAGGTCGGCGACCTCTGATTCGTCGAACCAGACGCCCCGGCAGCCCGTACAGAGATCCACCTGGATCCCCCACAGGTTCACGAACTCCGACGGTGAGTTGCAAATGGGGCACTTCACGGGTGCGCTCCGCACAGGCTGAGAAGCTTCGGGAACCAACGCCTCGGGCAGCGCCTGCCCACAGTGAATGCACTGCTTGAAATTGGATGCCGTTTGGCGCCTGCAATGTGGGCAATCGACGAGCGGCCGCATGGCATGGGATGATACTATAATTCCGCCGGATCGAGACTCGCCCGAGGGAGTTTCCGACCATGCACGTGAGATCCGCGAGAAACTGTCTGGTCTCAGGCGCCATGCTTCCCGGTTTCAACAAGCTCGAGACCGCCTTCAGGCTCGCTCACGCTAACCGCGCCTACCTGCGGCTGTGCTCCCGCCAGCGACAGTTGGCCGGCCTCCCCAAGATGCTCCCGCGCCTGAATCTTGCAAATCGCCGCGTCCGCAGCCTCGCGGAAGTTGGCTTCTGACGCCAGGTCGAAGAGCAGGGGCAACACGCGCCTTGTTCCGGCATCGCCCAGGGCGCGCAGAGCTGCCATTCGGATTGTGAAGTTATCACTGGCAAGAACATCCAGCAGAGCGTCCTCGACGAAGGGTTGCCCGCAATTACCCAGATACGAGATGGCATCAGCTGCCGGCTCTGGGTCCCAGCGTTTGAGAAAGTCAGCGAACAAACCAAACAAAGCTGGATTGCGGGTGCCGAGCATCGCATCCAGGACTGCTGGACGGTCAGTCTTGCCGCAAAGCTGGAAAGCTCGCTCTAGCGCGGGCCAGACCCGATCTGTCGGCCAGGTCTTGAGAAGATGGTTGATGGCCTCTAGCCGTAGTACGAAGCCAACCTGCGAGATCTGCACGACCCCACACAGGACGTCGAGCGCCCACTCGCCACCGACTGCCTTGGCCGCCCAGACCTGAACGAACGGATCCTGGTCCCGTCGCGCCAGGGCAATGGCCTGTTCGATCTGCTCACGTTCAGGATTCAGAGAGGCCAGTGCCTCCAGATTTTGCCGACGGGTGATCCCATTCGGCTCAGTGGCGGCGTTAGCCATGAGAGCGGGGACAAGTTCTTCGTCCGCGATGGCGAGTTCCCTCAAGAAATCTGCCAGTGCATCGATCGTTTCGCGAAGTCGCACGTACGAGGGCAGGAAGAAGGACTGCGGTACCAAAGGGTGCCCTGCCGCAACCATCTGGATCACGGCTGGCTTGCACTGGAGGCTCACCTGATGCCAGCGGTCTTCGAGAATCGCGAGAAGCTTCTTGCGTCTATCGAAGGTCAGTACGGCCAGGGCATGCGGGACCGGTCTTATTAGACGAACCAACCCGTCGAAGGCATCATCGCCGATGGACCAGTCGCGCGGCTGTTCGCTTGTCAGATCGTATTGGCCATTCTGCGACAGTCCCCAGTATACCGCGCCGTCCCTGGCGACCATCAACCTGCACTTCCCTCTGGCATCAAATGACGGAATGAGGTGCATCACCGTGGATTCTTCGGGCACCGGCGCGAGGCTAATCTGCACAAAGGATTCGTGGTGGATGGCCGCAATCCAGGAGCGAATGGAATCTCCTCCGGTCACGGGGCGTGCATTTCGCAAACCGCTAGATGCAGAATCTTGAGGGAACAGCTCCCTTCTTGACTGGCGGAGGTACCACACGATGGCAGGCTTGCGGCAGAGAGCAGTCAGCGGACCACCGAGGAATGTCGCGGCAGAGATCCACACTATTCCGACCATGGGGGACAGGAAAATGGAAGCCGACAGAACCGTTGACCAGGGTTGGTCGCACGCAAGCAGCAACAGGCAAGTCACCACGTACGACGTGCCGAACAGCTTCACTATGGGCGGCACGCCCTTCGAATGTTCTTCAGACAAAGCAGGCTCCGGCAGACAAAGGCATGGTGCTTGCGTAGAGCATAGGTATTGACCTAGCCATTCTCAAGACCGGTCGCTGGCTCCTAGGAGCTTTGGGGCGTACGCACTGTTAATCTCCCAACGCCAGCCTCGCGACACCTTGCTACTGCCAAGCTCGATCTCCCTTCGCACAATCACATCCGCCATGTTGATGTTGCGATCCATGAGCGTTAGGCAGGCATTTCGGCCCGACTCATCGACGACGAAACCCATCGGATCTTGGACCCCGAGGCGCGTTGGCTCTGCCTCAGAATCGCCATCTCCTGCCGTCGGAGACGCGCACGTAAAGGGAGGCAGCTTTGCCACCCGGACGCACTTGCCGTGCATCACTGAGATCTTTTCGATCCAGCCGCCCATGGCAAGATTGCCCCTCGTCTTGCGGCCGAACAACGAGAACACTTGCGTCGTCAATCCACCGTGGACACATGCGGGCACACTCTTCACACGCAAGGGAACGAAACCAGTGGCCATATACGTGGTGAAGGGCGGAAATTTGCAGAGGTGAGGGACATTCCAACCGGCCTGCGAGGCAAGTTTGTGTGGGGCGAAATTCCACCGCAATCTCACGGCTGTTGCAGTTGTGCGCGGGAAACTCCAGAATGCTCTGGTTCGGCTTTGCGACATGAATGACTTATCGACCCGCATCGATCCCAGATGGCATCCAGCGCGGCGGAAGCTCGGGAAGTGGAGTTCCGGCCTCCGCCTCGGCACGCAAATCGACGGCGCTGATCTCCCCATTATCGCGATCGACCACCGCGGTGAGCCCATCGCGTACCTCACCCCGTTTGGACGTTCGATAGGCCCCGCTCAAGTCTTCCTCGGGCGCCTCGCCCTCTTCGGGCTCGGGCAAGTCGATGGATCGCACAGGCCGGCCGGTGGACAGGCGCACGCCCGGCAAAACACGCACCGAGAAATCAGCCTCGAACTGGACCAGGTCGTGCTGCTCATCGAGGGCCATTCCGAAATAGCCCGACTGTCCTGCGTACGGCAGTGAACGCTGCCAGAGCGTACGGCCGTCTCGCAGACCGAAGGCACGAATCTGGTCTTGCTCGAGAACGATGATTCGGCTCTTGCGGATACGAATGTCGAGGGGACTTCGGACGGGGCTTCGCCAAAGTAGCATGGGCTGCTCCTTCCGATACACAAAAATCCCCTCGTTTGCCAGGACAGCCAGGTAGTCCCCCTCCTGCGCCATCACCCACGGGTCGACCTGACCGTGGGGTCGCAACTTGGTCGCGAACGTGAATCGCTCGCGATAGCGGGGGCTGCCGGTTTGCGAGTCGAGTGCCTGCAGCTCAAGGATTCTTCCAGCCGATTCGCCGAATGCGACCCAGATCAGCTTGGGCGTCGCAGCCATTGAGCCCAGCAAGTCAGGGTGTTGGAACATTCCCGACGCCTGAGAAAGCACGTCCGTATTGCGCCAGACCACATTGCCGGTCAGTCCATCGAGGGCCACCACCTGATCGTCGGTTGTGTAGTACAGAATCCCGTTCGTCGCCGCAGGGAATCCCACGATGTCAGTGACACAGAAGTGCCGGGCGCCGGAAAACAAGTCCAGTCCGCATTGGGCCCACGTGGGGCGCCCCTCGACGGCCTCGCTGGACTGCGCAAGATGGACGTAGACGATGTTTTGGTCCACGAAGAGGTTTACAATACCGCCGAGCTGGGACAGGTCACGCGTCCAGCGCAGGTTGGACTCGAACGTACGGCGGCTGGAGATCTCCGGCAGATCCCCATTGCCGACATATACGGCCTCTTTTCCTCGACACCCGAGAATCCGCGTAGAGTACTCGCCAGCGGTGCGAAGGTCTTCCCCGCACGAAAGAACGTCAGGCAGAACCCAGCGGGCGCCCGCCTTGACCTCCAACGTTGTCACCGCGTGTTTCCCGTGCACCTCAACCTTGCCTAGGGATGGGTGGACCTTGAGGAAGCGCTTTTCGATCTTGAGTCGCTTCAACTCGGAGCCACTCTTCCCATCAACGATGGTTAGCACGTTGTCGCCGGTCAAGATGCGGACCGCACAGTCAGAAAGAGGAACATCGTAGATCCTGTCCACAATTGCGTCCGAACCGACCGCCCGGCTCCATAGTCGCTCTCCCGTCGAGGACAACACGACGAGCATTCCGGTCTCCGATAGAGCGAATATCTGCTCGCACAGCCAGTCGATCTCGAACAGCGGTTCAGGCAGTACGGTGAGCTTGCGTACCGGCAGGACCGGCGTGTCCTCGGTTCGTAGGTCGGTAGGTTTGCCGCCGCGATAGTGGCCAGAGACTGCCAACGTGCCATTGGGCCACCAAACCTTGAAGGGACCTTTGGGCTGCCCGGCCTCGTATCGCACTTCGGCCGCCCTGTGGTCCTTGTCGAACCACGAGGTCCACACACCGTTTCGCAGTCCCTGCTTCAGGTCTCCCGAAGCGAGCAGACCGGCTTTTGGGGCGGCCTTCTCAGTATCTCGCCGTTCGGCCCGCAGTTCGGCCGCAGCAAGAGCCGCCACTACCTTTCCGTCGTCATCGAGAATCACAGGATTGCCAACCAGAACGCCATCCTCGTAGGTCTCGTTGACAACGACATGCTTCGCTCCCAAGGGCCCCCAGTGCGTGACCCAGGGGCCGATCTTGTGCCCCTTGCGGTACGCGCCCTTGGCGTAGAGGCCACCTTGCTCGTCGAAAAGTTCGGCGGGACCACTCACCTGACCATCGATCACCGATCCCCGCTGTCTGCTTTTTCCGTTGGGCCAGAACACAGTGAAAGTCCCATCGGTCATGTTGCCGGTCCGGTCGGACAAACAATACTGCTGAAGGTCGGAGGGTGGCGCGGCCTTGTGCGCGTGGGCTCCAGGTGGACACCCCGGCGCCTGCGGGGCAGTGGCGATGCTCACACGACCGCTATCGAGATTCCCGGAGGAAAGCTTTCCACCTCGACATGCTGGAAAAAGAATAGCTACGCAATTGACGGCGAAGATAGCGGCTCCGATTCGACCCGACCATACGATTGGCATAAATGGAGTCTACATGGTTCCGCTGATTGCCTCAGGATCGTTTGAGATATGGCTTCGCTGTAGGGCATGAAGATCGGGATGCGACAGAGGATGAGTGGATCGGTGAGGTCAGAAGCGAGTGCGCCAGAGCAAGCCCACGTCAGGCGAGTGCTCGGCGTTGAAGCGAACGCGGCCTTGTGCTGGCAGAGGTAAAGCCACCGATTCACGGTGAGCGTAGGTGCTTCGAGAGCCCTTTAGGCGGCGTTGCATCGCCGTCGAAGTATAAGATGCGGTCATGCGCACGAGGAATGACGTAGTCATCGGGTTCGTGATGTTCGCCGGCTGCTTGGCGCTGTGGTCGGGCGAGGTCCGCGCGCAGGAAAAGCCTGACGAGGGGAAGGCGAAGGCGGTTGAGGGCAAAAAGCCGGCAACGAAAGCGTTGTGCGATGGGGAGTGGGAGGGCGGGTTTTGGACCATTGCCGTAGATGAAAAGAAATACGATGGCAACCCCAAGCTTTTGAGGGACTACGATCCGCAGCACCCCAACCAGCCCTGGCAAGTTCTGAGCGAAAAGTACCTGCGGCACAAAGACAGCGGCGGGAACATCTACCTGCACAAGTTTATCGGTCGGTTCTACGAGAAGAAGGAGGCCGAGGCCTTTCTCAAGAGGATCTACAAGGATTCCGATTTCGCCGTGCACTTGAACCCGCGATATCCACCCCACGTTTCCTCGCCCGGCGCCCTGCTGGTTTCGGACAAATACACCTGCACCTTGAATGATCAGAACGACACCCTGTCGAAGGCCGAATGGATCGTCGAGGTTGACGGCCACCTCTTCGCTGGGGCTCTTTCGGCGTGCAAGCAGGGGAAGATGAAGAAGACCGTGCCCGTCGTGGACTGCGGGGGCAGCAAGAGCCTGGTGGCAGATGTTCTCGTGGTTCCTTGCGAAGCCTACGTCAAGTCGTGCTTGTACCCGCTGCCAGATGATGCCTTTGCGCTGGATCATGTCTACTCGTTACCCGATGAAGGCACATCAGTTCTGGTGCGCGCCTACGACATCAAGAAGAAGTCACGCGTCTTCTCCGCCGATGAAAGCAACGATGGCGGCCCAGACACCGAACTCATCAGTGTCGAGGACGTGGATGGCGACGGCGTACCAGAAATCGTCCACCGTGTGGCAGAAACCGACAAGATCGTTTCGAAGTTGAAGTGGCGAAATCGTCGTTTTGCCAAAGTGAAGCCATGAGGCTTACGGAAGCCCGTCCCTTCCGATCCGCCGGGGAAATCCGCGCTCTGAACACCTTCGGTTGCGGTGCCACGTATCGAGTCATGATGGACTGAAGACGATGAGTGGGATGTCAGGCAGGAGCGGGCGATTCTCTATCTCTCAGGGCGCAGCTTTCTGACCAACGCGGGCGTAAATTCGTCTACGTGCTCGAGGGCTGGCAATCGATTCTCGACGCCGGTCATGATGGAGCCGAACGACGCAACGTCGTGCCTGTGCAACTGACTGGTTGCGACCAGAGTCTGCTGACCCGCCTGTGGGTCGTCCGAATCAGAGAACACCACGGTGAAAGGTATCTCATGTCGCTGCGAGATGTCCTTCACGCCCAACGCCACCATATCCAACTCGACCATGATGTTGCCATCGCTGGCCAAGACCTGGGCCGGCGGCGAACCCTTTGTCCTTGGTGGGAAGAGCCAAAGTGGCTTCACCGGCGGGGACGCCTTCTCGGGAATCGCGAATCCGAACTGACGCACTTGCGTCTCAGTTGTTCGGCTGTTGTCGGCCGGTCCGTCGTACCAAATCTCGATGTGGTCGCCCCGCAGAAGTGCAGCGGCGTCGGCATCGACTTTCACGGGGATATGCTTGTCATCTGTGACCGAGATACTAATGCGAAATTTCCCCTTAACGGCAGCGACCTTGACGTTGATCGATGCGTCCGAAGGGCCTGACCATGCCTTCTTGCCAAAGGTCACCCAGGTCTTAGCCGGAGGAAGGTCACCCAGTCCTTGCGATGGATTCTTGGCAATGGGAAAGACAGCACCCTGGGCCTCCTGGCTGTACTCGCCGTCATTTGAGCCCGTATTGATCTCGGTGGTCGTCACCAGCGTCTTCCAGTCCACCGCGCTGGTATCGTCGGCCCCGCCGGAGTTGTGTCCATTCTTCGTGCACAGTAGAATTGGTCCGCGCTGGGCGTCGATCGTTACATCTCGATCCTCCCAGTTGTGCTGACCCATGCCATCTGCCCGATGGATGCTGAGTTTCTCGCGCCTTTCGAACCTCTCCGTGGGTTCGTCGCATCGCAGTTCCAGCACATCGCCAGGCGCGGTGTAGAGCCACTTCTTGTCGCCTGCAGCGAACGCTATGTAGGCGAAACCGTCGCCCTTCTGATTATCATCAATGGTGACCCCTTTCCCTTCGTCGTCGTAGAACCAGGCAAAGAATCCCGTATCCTTGGTCAGTGGGTTGGTCAGTTGCCCCCATCTGCAGATATCGAATCCTTCGCGCTTGCCGAGAGCTTTGCTCCACTTCTTGAACTCCGCCGCCGAGATACCATCGCCGCGGGCGTAGCTGGGCAGTAGGCCGGCCAGCACAATTCCGAAGACGAAGATTCTGACAAGACGACAATCCCCGATGCGGCCCAAACGCATTTCGTCAACTTAGCACGAGGCGATGCGCGGTCGTGCCCAAAACACAGCAGCTGTGTGGCTCATGGTAGCATCAAGTTGAAAGAGAAAGTGTATGCAAAAGATCAGAGCACGCGAGTATCGCTCCTACGACCAAGTTCCCACCTACCGTAAGCGCTGTTTTTTCATCCTGTGCATCCTCTTCTTCATCCCGGCCGGGATAATCATTGCCGCGACCGGTGAGATCTATACGCTGTCGAAGGGCAAGCGACAACCTGCGTGTTGTGCTTGATCGTCCACGCCGGTTGCTCACCGTTCTTGCCGACCAAAACCCGATCAAGACGTATCCTGTAAAGCCGAAGTGCGATGAACCCACGCTCGACTGTCTGGGTTTGCGGCCGTCCGATCGGGAAGAACTGGCACGATTGCCAGCGGGCGCGCTGTCCGTGGCCGATGTTGGTATGCACGACGTTGACAAGGACGGCATACCAGACGCGGTGGACATTCTTCTGGGGGCAAAGAAGGCCGTACTGCTCGCCTCGCCCTATGTGGAGACCAGCCCCAAGCTCGCCTATCCGGGTGGCGACGTCCCGACCAGCGAAGGCGTTTGCACTGACGTGGTGATCCGCTCCTTGCGCAATGCAGGTATCGATCTCCAGAAGGAAATCTTCGAGGACGCCGGCCGCGCCCCGTCGGCCTATCCCGCCATCATCAAGCGCAACCCCAACATCGACCACCGTCGCGTGCGTAACTTGCTGGTCTATTTTGGTCGACACTGGCGCCGGGTGGATCGCCTGGCGGATCTGCTGCCAGGAGACGTGGCGATGATGGACACCTTTCCCAACCGCAAGGGTGTCGAGCACATCGGCATCGTGTCCGATCGACTTGGAAAGAGCCGAACACCCCTCATCATCAACGCTTGGACCGTGGGCTACCGAACCAGCGAGATGGACTTGCTTGGCACCGTGCCAATGCCAGTTGCCTTTCGCTCGCCATCTGCAGCCGGCGCAGCACCGGCCGCGCTGCCTTCATTTCGCGTCCCCGCTGAAACCCGCCAGCTTGTCGTCGTAACAACATCGGATTGGGGCAGCGGCCACGCACGGCTATCCTGGTGGCAACGGCGCAGCGATGGGCCGTGGGTCCGAAAAGGCGGGCCTGTCCAGGCGGTTGTCGGCGGCGCGGGACTGGGTTGGGGTCGCGGCATTCACCCGGCTGAGCTGGCCAAGAAACTGGGAGGTCCCGAAAAGCAGGAAGGCGACAATCGAGCACCTGCTGGGGTGTTCCGGCTGAGCTGTGCGACGGGCTACGCCGAGGCGCCGGATGGAAGCCGAATTGAATATCGCCGCGCCTCGGCCGCGCTCCGTTGCGTGGATGACCCGGCCTCGCCGCTCTACAATCAGCTTGCCGAAGCTCCTGCCAATGGAAAACCTGCATGGACCTCTGACGAATCGATGCTTCGGAGTGACGGAATGTACGCTCTCGCGATCGTGGTTGACCACAACCGCGATCCAGTCAAGCCAGGCGCCGGAAGTTGCATATTCATCCATCCCTGGGGCACGCCCGGAGTGCCCTCCCCCGGCTGCACCATGTTGCCATATGCCTCCGTTGAGCAACTCGTACGCTGGCTGGATCCAACCGCCCATCCCTTGTTGGTGCAACTGCCCCAAGCTACCTTTCGTACAGTGTCCCGAGCCTGGCAACTGCCATCTATCGTCAGGTGACCCCGCCACGCGACGTGAGCAGTCCGATGCCCTGCAGAATGAGGAAAAGCCAGAACCACCAGCCGGTCGCCAGCACCAGGTAGAGCACCAAGAAGACGACAAGCTGTTTGTTGAGCGGCGACATCACCAATTCGCCAAGGTTCGACGACAGTGCCCTCGTTGCACGGTCGCGGACCTTCTGCATCGAGACACCCCCGCCGTGGCCACTCTCCTTCAATTCCTCACGATAAGCCGTCAGAAGATAGTTCTCGATGCACAGGGTGATGCTGGCCCTGGCGCGCCGAACGACATACGCAAGCATCCCCTTGCCCTCGTCATCCTCCTTGGAAGCCATACAGGTGGCCACGATCTCCTTTAATGCCACCTCAAGCTGTTGCAGTGGAATATTGGCCAGGTCCTCGCCGAAACGCGCTTCAAGCATCGCTAGCACGCGCCCGACGAGGTGGGAGGCCAGACCAAACTTCTCCTCCAGCGACAGAGTCGCGCGTGCCGCGCCTCGGTGCAGGCCGTGCATCCCAAACAGCACGGCACCAAGCAAAGGAATCGCCATGGGAATAAGGTAGAGGTAGACGAGACCGACCGCGCCTTCGCCCAGAAGCCAAATCCCGATGACATACGAGAGCGTGACCCCGATGACCCCGACCAAGAAGCCGACAACGCCCCACAGAACCATGCGCGTAGGCACGTGCTTCACGGTCGTACCTGCCACGGTGCCTACCTTGCCCAACAAGGTCGTCGGTGAGGTAATCGGAGTTGTGGCAGCCATAGAATGCAGAGGCTACCGGTCACAGCCTTCCATGTCTATGGGCGTGGTACTGTCGAATCTTCAGTGGACGAACCGCTTCCGCCCCGCGGGGACGAGCAGTCGTCGAGTTTCCAGCCATCCGCGGCGGCCCGGTAGGTGCCCGAGGCCGGCGGGTCACCTGGGATATCGTATTCGTCCTCCGCATGGGCCGGACGTACTTTCTCTTTGATCCAGCGGTCCTGCGCCCGCACACGGACCGCTGTCCAGGGTAGGGTTCGTCCGATCCTCACACAGGATGGCGAAAGGATTTCGTAGGGGGTCCAGTTGCCGGCAATGAAGACACAGTAACTCCTGCGGATCCCCTCGCCCCACAGAAGCGACTCGCAAGACTCGCCGTAGCCGCTGGTGGCACCGATTTCGAGTTGTGCGGTTCGCAAGACGCCTTCGCTCGCGGTGACCCAAACCAAGGTTGTGGTGCCCGAACGGTTGTAGCCGGCATATGCAAGAAGGAGCCAATTGGCCGGCACTGTGGACTCAGGATGGATGGCACGAAAACTCGACAGATCCGTCTTTCCACAGACACGCGGCCTCCCCAGCTGCCGATGGCAGGTCCAGAACCCAAACCAGCCCTGTTCGTTGCTTCCCTCGCCTATCGAAACCAGATTCATACCACCATGTTGAACGGATGTGATCCGCACGCGCAGGCCAGTGTCTTGACCGGTGTCCAAATCGGCCAGCGCACGGGCCAGGTTCCGTGGAACTGCTTCCGAACAGCCATCCAAGTGTGCGCAGTCCGCAAAAGCCTTCCTGTCGCATCGAACTGCACGCTGCTTTGGACGTCGTGACGGCGGCATGGTGTACGCCAGTTCGTCTCCACTGGACTCACACCTCACGCGACCGACGAAAAGGTACTCTTTCTTGGTGCCCGGCGTCCTGATGCTCAGTTTCAGCCGGTGGGTGTCGGTGAATGCATCGAGTAGTGTTCCATGCGCGCCGTAGAACGTATCGCCCACGCTCACGCGTGGCGCGTTCCCTGGCCAGGGGTAGCAGCCAACTCCAGCGCCTTCTCGCCGCACACATAGCCATCTCCGCTCGGCTGTCTCCATGTACACAGCGCTGGCACCACCCTCGATGTAGGTCACCCCTGCGGCGTCCAGCATCGCCACATACGGATCGAAGCGCTCGGCAACCCGCCTCGCGTCTTGCGCTGCTTCGTCCGGCAGGTTCGACCCAGCATCCGGCACGTCAAAAACACTGCCCGCGGCAGCGTTCGCAAGCAGAAGCACTGCCACGGATGCCATCATGCCGGTTCCCCAGCCAGATGGCGCCTTGCTCTGTCCCGTTGCGAAGCTAGCCTGCATAAACTTCGTCTTGTTCGATCCGGCTGAGCACCCAGTCGAACTCGCCCGAATTCACCTTGGCCTGACAGTACTTGCACAAAGCGGCCATGCTGATCTCCAGCGGGGCACCGCAGCTGGGGCAAACCATGTCGGCGTGCGCCTGACCCGTGCGTCCGGTGCCGCGGATCAGCGTCCAGTATTCGGTGTATCGTCGCGTCCGCGTCTTGCTCCCGGCCACGATCCGCTTATCACTCTCGCGGATAGTGTAGTCGAGGCTGCTGGCGTGAAGCCTCACCGTCAGGGCGCAATACCAGCGATCCTGGGTGATGCGAACAATCTCGATGCTGGTTGCTTGCGCATTCTCCGTGATGTTGCGCAAGCCCTGATTGCGATAGGCGGCCATCCAGTAGCTTTGCGCCTCAAAAAGATTGTCGCTCAGAAATGGCCGCGCATTCTCCCAATGCAGGCTGGACCATGCTTCCTGCATGACATGAAATATTCTCTGAACACGTGCCCGTATGTTCTCTTCCTCGAACGCAGGATCTCTTCCGCGCAAACTATCCAACTCCTGGGGCAGCTCTGGATCGAACACGGTTGGCAGCTCCGTTCCTGCCTCCTCCACCGTGCCGGTCAGCATCGGCCCACGACTTACCCTTTCGACCAACGCGATCTTCTCAACGATCCAATCGTCATTGCCCCCATCGACCACGCGGTTGCAGTACTGGCATATGCCCCCAACCATCCGGTCGAGCGGTGCCCCGCAGCTCGGGCAACCAAGTACACGCACCCGTTCTGGCGGCCGCGAGCGCGCGGCGCGACTCCGTGAAATGGACCATTGTTCGCGCGTGTAGAAACCTTGGTCTGCGTGTTCGCGCTTCTCGGCGTAGTTGGCTTCGATTTCAACCTCGATCCCAAGGCGCGGCTGTGCGGAGAACGAAACAAGGCGCATGGCCCCAACCACGATGCCGCGGACTTCTTTTGCGCCAAGAGAATCGAGGTGGGCGCGCGCGGTCGCACGCAGATACGGGGCAAGCCTGGCTGTGGCGCCCTGGCCACGCGCAGTTTGGGCCTCGGCATAGAGGGCGTACAGGAAGTCTTCGAGCAGCACCACCGAGAAATCGGGATCGAGTTCGCGTATCGATTCGATCTGCTTGCGCGCCGAGCCCGGTGCAGCAGTCTTCGCTATCAGCGAGGAGGCCACACCATCCGCAACCTTCTCAATGGCCGTGGTCCAGCCCGACGCCTTCCGGCGAACAAAGCGCACGATGAGCCGGAGCACGCAAATCACGAGCAGAAGCCCGAAGATCAGGATTCCGCCAAGCCAGGCCAGGGCTTCCCCGGTCCGCATTTCCTTGACCTGCTGGATATCGAACCTCGACGGCCGCTGAGGCCCGGCGCCGAACGGACCCAGCCTGCCGGCTGCCCAGGTTGCGATCTGGTCCCGCCGATCTTGCGGCTGGCGGATCATGTAAGAGATGTCCTCGTCCACAACCCTCGGTTGGGACGGTGCGGGCCGGTCATGGGTCGATCCAGAGAGGTGGGAATAGTCAGATGGCTCCGAACGCGACGAGTAGGACGAGGTACTGGAGGATGAGCTGCTGCTGCGAGAAGACCCCGAACTGCTGCTGCGAAAGCTAGAGCCGCCGCCCGGACGCGCATGCGTCTCGCTCGCGAACAGGAGCCATAGCAATGCGACCGGACCCCAACGCCTCATGACCGTACCTCGTCGGGAAGTTCGTTGGTGTCGTCCGCTCGCCTGGGCACAGCGCCCGCCAGAACATCGCCCATCCCATCAAGTGCGGTGAGGAAGGCGGAGACATCGCTCTTGCGCACGGCCGCCTGGATCGCGCCAATCGCAGCACGCCAGCACGCCCCCATCGCCTGCACCGGTATGCCGCTGTCAGCGACAACGTGCGCGCAACGTTCGAAACACGAGATGTACACCAACACGCCGGTCCGTCCCTTGGTGTTGCTGATGCCT
>Ga0302323_100000809_pt1 | contig 25347 bp, 24 predicted proteins | sample Fen_T0_3_FD_201950 | JGI IMG/M metagenome (GOLD analysis project Ga0302323, IMG submission 201950) | Peat permafrost microbial communities from Stordalen Mire near Abisko, Sweden - Fen_T0_3 | ecosystem: Environmental > Terrestrial > Soil > Wetlands > Permafrost | place: Sweden: Abisko...
CAGCCGTCGCGATCACTACGACGGCGCGGACTACTACCGAGAGCAGATGGAACAGGAGGAGCGTCTCGCCGGGCTTCGCTGAAGCCGATCGCGCGCGACGTGCTGCAGTCGTGCGTGCGCCCTAACACCGCCAATGGGATTTACGTCGATCTGCGGGTCGAGCACCACTGGGTAGATGGAGTTCGCGACCACGTCTGCAGGGACGAAGAGGGTGACTCGCCCGCCGTCGACCCGCGCCGGTAGCGCGACGCGGCGCCCGGTCGCGTCGATCCAGGTGCCGTCGCCGTAGAACACGTCGCAGCCGTGCCCCTGGAAGTGCAGGCCCGCGGGATCCGGGGCCAGATAGCGCAAGCCGGGGAGATCGACGGCGATGCGCAGGTCACCGGTCTCGCCGGCCGCCCGATCAAACCGCCAGCTCTGCTCGATGCCGAACGGCCGCCGCTCCTGGATCTCGACGAAGTCGTGACGCGTGATCACAACGGTCACCGAATCGGTCTGTTCTGCGCGCAGCACCGACACGTCAAGAGCCCAGCTTCCTCGCGTCGCCGCCGCCGTCTCGACCACGATGGCGTTACAAGCGAGGCCGGGATCCGTTGCCATCGCGGCGGGCCCAGATCCGGGAATGCCAAGCGGATCGCCCACCGAGTCGGCGTCTTGGATGCCGCACGCCGCCGTCGAACCAGCGAACAGCGCGGCGATCAGCAGGTGTCGCTTGCCCCAGCGCAGGGCGCACGCTCTCGTCATGAATGCCTCTACTGTCATTGCCGACTTCCTCGGCTACGTTGTGGCCCGCCACCGCGGACACCCGGACGCTCGTATGCCACGACGTACTACTCGCCGCTGAACGGTGGGAGCTTCACGGCTCCGTCCGATGCAACGAGCGAGCTGTGGAGCACCGTGCCGTCGGGGGCCGCGGTGGCGCCCCCGAACAGCAAGGCCTGCAACCGGAGCTCGCGCACCGGGGAACGGAGCCGGGCGTCGCGCTGATCTTTGCGATGGATCTTCTTCATGCTGATTGTCTCCGGGAGGCGTGTACGGGTTGTCTCTTCTCGGCCGTGTACTGGTGGTCTTTTGCTTGGCTAGGAAGGCCGGGGCTGCCGGCGGGGTCTGCGGACTACTCGCCCTGGTACGGCGGGACCTTCACCGCTCCGTACGATACGGCGAGCGAGCTATGGAGCACCACGCCATCAGGGGCCGTGTCGGTGCCCCCGAACAGCAAGGCCTGCAGCCGGACCTCGCGCACCGGGGACCGGAGCTGGGCGTCGCGGTGATCTTTGCGATGGATCTTCTTCATGGTGATTGTCTCGGGAGGCGTGTACTGATTGTCTCTTGTTTGGCCGCGCACTGGTGGTCTTTGGCTAGGTGAGGCCGGCGCTGCCGGCCGGGTCGGCGGACTACTCGCCCTTGAACGGTGGGAGCTTCACGGCTCGGTCCGATGCAACGAGCGAGCTGTGGAGCACCGCGCCGGCGGGGGCCGCGGCGGCGCCCCCGAACAGCAAGGCCCGCAGCCGGATCTCGCGCACCGGGGAGCGGAGCTGGGCGTCGCGCTGATCTTTGCGATGGATCTTCTTCATGGTGAGTATCTCCTGAACGCGTGTACTGGTTGTCTTCTGTCGGGTCAGGTCAGTTCTGCCGGAGGCACGTCACCCGTGGCGTCGACCAGGACGTGTCGAAAGATCGGGTTGAAGCCCTGCGCGGTGTGATGCGTCCGCGACAGTCGCTTCCGGCTGCCGTACACCGGAATTGCCAGCACTGACGATAATAGCCGCATCGTCCGCACCCCGCATGCCGATGTCGCGGTCTCGCACCCGAGCAGCCGAAGACACACGGCGTTGATGTCGCGCAGGATTCCGCTGCGGCCGATCGCCTCGAAGAACCGGAAGACCGCGAGGTCGAGCGCGTCGATGACGGTGGACCCGAGGCGGAGGAGTTGATGAGCGCTCGTCGAGTGGCCCACGAGGTCGATGGCGATCGGAGAGCTCGGCGGACGGGCGGCCTGTGCCGTGAGCGCGCGTGTCACGTCGTGCAGCGACGCGGCGACGACGGTGGTGGGCGCGCGCAGCATCGTCGCCGGGACGACGTCGAGCGCGCGATTCGATACGATGTGGAGCGGCGTCATGATCCGGTCACCTCGCCGCCGCGTTCTGCGACTCGAGGACGGTCGCCGGGATCCCGGTCGAGATCAGGTAGAGCGCGCCGCTACGCCGGCCGCGCCCCAGACCGATCTCGGTCATGCTGTGCGGCCCTGCGTCGGTGTCGTCGGGAGAACCCAGATCCACCCACAGGGTCCTGGGCTGGGCGCCCGGGCTGTTCGAGGTGCCGGGCGAGAACACGACGACCCGGGCCAGCGTGCCGCGCTCTTCAAGCAGCTCGGCATGATGCCCGGCATAGCGCCGGCCGGCACGTGGATCGTCCGCGTTTGGCCAGTACACCACCGTCGTGTACTCGTGCGCGCGTCCGGACATGAATTTCGGTGGCAGCGCCGGCCGGATGGCGTCCGGCAGTCGGTCGCGGAACCGCTGCTCGAGATACACGGCGCCGGCGACCTGGATCTCCGGCCAGCGCGGCCCCAGGGTGGTGCCGCGAAGATCGCCCGTCGGGCCACAGTAGCAGTCATCGACCTCGACGGCGTCGAAGCTGATCTCGCCGAGGGCGGCGGCCGCCGGGGTGCGCGAGAGATCGGTCATGATGAGCAGCGACGGATCGAATCCGTGATCGGCGGGTTCGTCGGGCCAGAACGCGATCCGCGTCGCGCTCTCGATGCGGCCTACGAAGCCGCCGGTCGCTCGAAACACCCAGCGCATGCCGTGCATGGCAGTCTCCGATCTCGATCCAGGCTTGTCGAACATGGTATCTGCGACTGTATAGCTCGGCCGAGATCAGAGGAACAAGTACCCGGTCGGGTATGCCCGGCGCCGACCGAGGCCGCGCGACGCGACCTGCGCGCTGGTCAGCCGCAAGCCACCAGCCCCCGGCCGTCGCGACCGCGTCACAATCCGTCGAACAAGAGCGCCACGAGCTCCACGCGCGACTCGATCTGGAGCTTGCGGAATGCGCGGCCGAGCGTGGCTTTGATCGCATTCACGCTGACGCCCAGCACGTGACCGATCTGTACGTTGGTCAACCCCTTGGCGACCAGCAGGCTCACCTCGACTTCGCGCGCGGTGAGCACGCTGCGCAGGCGGCAAAGCGCGAGCGGCATCGACCGCAGCCGGGCGAGTTGGACCGAGACGTGCGCGCAGAGGCTCGATAGCGTCATCAGATCTTCGATGGAGAACTCCGCATCCTGGCGTCTGCCCACGCTGATCGCGCCGATCACGTGGCCGTCCCCGACGACGGGACCTTGCATGCAGCGAATCAGCCCGCAGGGCACGGCGAGCTCCCGGTAGGCCGGCATCGCCAGCCAGCTGTCCCGCGTGCCGACGTCGAGATCGCGAACGGCGACTTGCTGGTCCAGCACGCGCTTCCGCAGGGGGTCGATGCCGTGCAACTCGCGCTCGTAGTTCTCGACGAAGCGGTCTGGCGTCGCAACGGTGTCGAGCTTGGGGACAGCCCGCGCTTCGTCGAACACCATGATGCCCAGGCTGTCGGCATCGAACAGCCAGCGGCAGTTGTCTGCCAGCACCTCGACGATCTCTTGCTCACGCTTCGCAGCGGCGATCTTGGCAGCGACATCCTGGAGGCGAGTCATCGACTGTGGCCCGGTACAATCCGTCGGCCCGGCTAGCCGCCAGGCGTGGTCGGCGGCGTGCTGGGGACGACGACGCCCGGGCGGGAGGGCGGATGAATCGGTGGTTGCCCCAGGGCGAAGCCTGCCATGACCATGCGCAGGGCGTCGTCCGGAACCGCTTCGCGAGCCGGACGAGATGTCAACGTTGGAACCTTGTTCTTCACCATGGATCTCCAAGGCAACGCCGAACAGCCACGCCGAAAAGCGACTGCCGCGCGGGGCGGCTCCGAAACGTGTTGCGGCCGTCCCGGTATCTCACCAACGATCAGGCGAGTGGTCCACGTGAACATGTGGACGAGTTCGGCAAAGCTGGGCGGCATCGATCTCGAGTGTCGGGCCGAGCCAGCGCACCGTCTGGGCGCGGCTCATGCTCACCACGGGGGGGCGCTGCAACACGTACCGGCACAACGCGAAGCCCAGGATCTGGCTCGCGACGAGACCTGCGCGCGTCGCCACGTGCGCAGGATCCTGCGACAGCGCCGCGATCGTCGGCATCACCTGGGTCACGAGCACCGCACGCACCCGCCGCGCCGCGGCGGCGTCCGTGACCGCCGTCCGAACCAGCGCCATGAACGTGTCATCGGCTTTCCAGCGGTCGATGAAGTGCGCCACGAGTGTGGCCCGCCCCCCCGCCGCAGGCAGCGCCGAGAAGTCGGGCAGCTGAAGGACCGTTCCGGGGATGCCACAGCGAGCTTCGACCGGTCGGCGGGGATCTGCTTGCTGCCGAGGTAGACTCCATCCGGCGCCACGACCAGGCCGTGCATGAGGTCGTGCCACTCACCGGCCGCGCAGACCGCGATGCGATAGACGCCGAACGGCACGTCGTCAAAGCGATAATGCATGAGCCGGCTATCGTGGTCCGGCTCGACCTCTGCGTTGGCCGCGGCGGCGATTTCGTGGGAGGTGCGGCGATCGCCAAGCGCCAACGCGAGCTCGGCGGGGCGTCCGCGAGCGGCTGGGGCCGGGGCCGCGACCGTGACCAGGACTGGCAGGTGGTGCTCCGCACATACCTCCCGGGGCCCGCGCAGGCGGCGGCGGTGGTTCGGCGGGCGCGCGCCCCGGCGCCCAGCCGCGCAGCAGCCCCGGCGAGCTCGCGTGTCCGCGGTCTTCCCCGGCCCCCGCCCCGGGGTCCGCGTGCGTGCTCGCGGTCTTCCCCGCGCCCCCCGCCCCGGGGTCCGCGCGCGTGTCCGCGGTCTTCCCCGCGCCCCCTGCCCAGAATCCGCGCGCGGGTCCGCGGTCTCGCCGCCGTCCCGCCCACGAGTCGCGCGCGCCGTGGCGCCGTCGCGCGCCGCTCAACCCGCGGTGCGCGCGGCGTCGACCAGCGAGCGCGCCGTGGGGCCGGTGATGCGAGCGAGGTCGTCCTGGTACTTCAGCAGCACGCCTAGCGTGGCGTCGACGGTGGCCGGGTCGAGCTCGACCGAGCCGAGCGCGACCAGCGCCTGGCCCCAGTCGAGGGTCTCGGCGACGCCGGGGAGCTTGAACAGATCGGTGGCGCGCAGCTGGTGGACGAACGCGACGATCTGGGCGGCGAGCCGGGCGGGGACCTCGGGGGCGCGGGCGGCGAGGATCGCCAGCTCGCGGGCGGCGTCGGGGTAGTCGATCCAGTGGTAGAGGCAGCGCCGCTTGAGCGCGTCGTGGATCTCGCGGGTGCGGTTCGAGGTCACGACCACGATCGGCGGGGCAGGGGCGCGCACCGTGCCGAGCTCGGGGATCGAGATCTGGAAGTCGGACAGGAGCTCGAGCAGGAACGCCTCGAACGGCTCGTCGGTGCGGTCGAGCTCGTCGATCAGGAGCACCGGCGGGCCGGCCGGATCGGCGGTGAGCGCGTCGAGCAGCGGGCGGCGCAGCAGGAAGCGCTCGCTGTAGAGCGAGGTCGCCAGGCCCGCGCGCTCGGCGGGGCCGGCCGCTTCGGCGAGCCGGATCTCGAGCATCTGGCGCGCGAAGTCCCACTCGTAGAGCGCCGAGGCGACGTCGAGGCCCTCGTAGCACTGCAGCCGGATCAGCCGGCGGCCGAGCGCGGCGGCGAGCACCTTGGCGACCTCGGTCTTGCCGACGCCGGCCTCGCCCTCGAGCAAGATCGGCTTGCCGAGCCGGAGGCCCAGATAGAGCACCGTGCCAAGGCTTGCGTCCGCGAGATAGCGCTCGCGGGCGAGCAGGCCCAGCAGCTCGTCGACAGAGCTCGGCGAGCTCGGCGAGCTCGGCCTGCTCTGCGCGCCCGGCGCCGCGATCATGCGAGCGCCTGGACCGCCCGCTTGGCCATCACGCCGATCAGGTGCGCGCGGTACTCGGCGCTGGCTTCGGCGTCGCTGTTGAAGTCGGCCGCGGCGACGGCGATGCCGTCGAGCGAGCCTGGCGCCAGCGCGCGTCCGAGCGCCTGCTCGTAGGCGGTGAGCCGGAACACGTGGCTGGCGGCGCCGGTCACCGCGACGCGGATGCCGGCCGCGGTCTCGGCGACCAGCACGCCGACCAGCGCGTACTTCGACGCGCGATGCGCGAACTTCACGTAGGCGGCCCGCGTGGGGATCGGGAACGCGACCGAGGTCACGAGCTCGCCGTGCTCGAGCGCGGTCGCGAACAGTCCGGTGAAGAAGTCGTCGGCGGCGATCGCGCGCCGGTCGGTCACGATGGTCGCGCCGAGCCCGAGCAGCGCCGCGGGGTAATCGGCCGCCGGGTCGGCGTGGGCGACCGAGCCGCCGAGCGTGCCGCGGTTGCGCACCTGGGGATCGCCGATGCCGCCGGCGAGCGCCGCGAGCGCCGGGATCGCGCGCTGCACGTCGGGCGAGCGGTGGACCTGATCGTGGGTGACCAGCGCGCCGATCAAGAGCTTGTTGCCATCGACGCGGATATCGCGCAGCTCGTCGAGCCTGGCCAGCGACACCAGGTCGCTCGGCTCGGCGAGCTCGAGCTTGAGCACCGGCAGGAGGCTCTGGCCGCCGGCGAGGAACTTCGCGGCCTCGCGGTCGCGGACGAGGCCGACGGCATCCTTGATCGTCGCCGGGCGATGGAATTCGAAGTCCTTCATGTCACGCGCCCTTTCCGGTTCGCGCTTGCGCGGTCTGGATCGCCCGCCAGATCTTCTCGGGGGTCGCGGGCATCGAGATGTCGGTGACGCCGAGCGGCGCCAGCGCGTCGAGCACCGCGTTGATCACCGCGGGCGGGACGCCGATCGCGCCGGTCTCGCCCACGCCTTTGACGCCGAGCGGGTTGTGCGTGCACGCCGTGACGTGGTTGCCGACCTTGAAGTTCGGTAGGTCGGCCGCGCGCGGCATGCAGTAGTCCATGTACGAGCCGTTGGTCAGCTGGCCGCTGGCGTCGTAGCGGACCTCCTCGTAGAGCGCCTGGCCGATGCCCTGGGCGAGCCCGCCGTGGGCCTGGCCATCGACGATCATCGGGTTGATGATCACGCCGACGTCGTCCGCGATCGCGACGTCGACCACCTCGGCGACGCCGGTCTGGGGATCGATCTCGACCTCGACGAGGTGGGTGCCGCCCGGGAACGTGAAGTTCTTGGGATCGTAGTACGCCGACTCCTCGAGGCCCGGCTCCACGCTCTCGATCGGATAGTTGTGCGGGACGTAGGCGGTGAACGCGATCTCGGCGAACGCCTTGGTCCGATCGGTGCCGACGACCCGGTAGGTGCCGTCCTTGAACTCGATGTCGCCGACGCTGGCCTCGAGCAGGTGGGCCGCGATCTTCTTGCCCTTGTCGATCACCTTGTCGAGCGCCTTCACGATCGCCGAGCCGCCGACCGCCGCCGATCGCGAGCCATAGGTGCCCATGCCGAACGAGATCCGGTCGGTATCGCCGTGCACGACGTCGACCTGGTCGATCGGCACGCCGAGCTTCTCGGAGACCAGCTGCGCGAACGTGGTCTCGTGGCCCTGGCCGTGCGAGTGCGTCCCGGTGAACACCGTCACCGAGCCGGTCGGGTGGACGCGCACCGTGCCCGCTTCGTAGAGCCCGGCGCGGGCGCCGAGCGCACCGGCGACCGCCGACGGCGCGATCCCGCACGCCTCGATGTACGTCGAGATCCCGAAGCCGCGCAGCTTGCCGCGCGCCGCGCTCTCGGCCTGGCGCTTGGCGTAGTTGCCGTGGTCATTGGCTTTGAGCGCGAGCTCGAGCGTGGCCTGGTAGTCGCCGATATCGTACTGCAGCGCCACCTGGGTCTGATACGGAAACTGGTCGGTGCGGATCAGGTTCTTGCGGCGCAGCTCGATGCGGTCGATGCCGAGCTGGCGCGCGGCGCGGTCGACCAGCCGCTCGAGCAGGTACGACGCCTCGGGGCGCCCGGCGCCGCGGTAGGCGTCGATCGGCACCGTGTGGGTGAACACGCCCTTGACCTCGGCGTAGATCGCCGGCATGTCGTAGGGGCCCGAGAGCAGCGTCGCATAGAGGTACGTCGGCACCGCCGAGGCGAACGTCGAGAGGTAGGCGCCGAGGTTGGCGAGCGTCTTGACCCGGAGGCCGAGGAACTTGCCGGTCGGGTCGAGCGCGAGCTGGGCCGTGCTGAGGTGATCGCGGCCGTGCGCGTCGCTGTGGAACGCCTCGCTGCGGTCCGACGTCCACTTGACCGGCATCCCGACCTTGCGCGACGCCCACGTGACGAGCAGCTCCTCGGCGTAGTGGAAGATCTTCGAGCCGAACCCGCCACCGACATCGGGCGCCACGACGCGGATCTTGTGCTCCGGGACGTGCAGCGTGAACGCCGCCATGAGCAGCCGGATCAGGTGGGGATTCTGCGACGTCGTGTACAGCGTGTAGTGGTCACTGGCTTCTTCGTAGTGGCCGATCGCGGCGCGCGGCTCGATCGCGTTGGGCGCCACGCGGCTGTTGGTCAGATCCAGCGTGACGACGTGGGCCGCGTTGGCGAACGCAGCCTCGGTGGCCGCCGGATCGCCGATGTGCCAGTCGTAGCACAGGTTGCCGGGAGCCTCGTCCCACACCGCGGGGGCGCCGGGTACGACCGCGTCGGCGAGCAGGCCCACGGCGGGCAGCGCTTCGTAGTCGATCTCGACCAGCCCGGCGGCGGCGCGCGCCGCGGCCTTCGAGGTCGCGATCACCATCACGACCGGATCGCCGACGTGGCGCACCTTGCCCTGCGCGAGCGCCGGGTGCGGCGGCTCGAGCATGTTCGAGCCGTCCTTGTTCTTGATCAGCCACCCGCACGGCAGGCCGCCGAGACCATCCGCCGCGACGTCGTCGCCGGTCAGGATTGCGATCACGCCGGGCGCGGCCTCGGCCGCCGTGCGGTCGATCGAGACGATCTTGGCGTGGGCGTACATCGACCGCACGAACGCGGCGTAGGTCTGGTTCGGCAGCGTGATGTCGTCGGTGTAGTTGCCCTTGCCGAGCAAGAACCGGCGATCTTCCTTGCGCGCGACCGCGGCGCCGATGCCCTGGTGCGCCATCACTTGCCTCCGCGCATGCCAGCGGCGCCCGCGCGCACCGCCTTGACGATGTTATGATAGCCGGTGCAGCGGCACAGGTTGCCCTCGAGCCAGTGCCGGACGTCGTGCTCGCTCGGGTCGGGCGTGCGCCGGCACAAATCGGTCGCACTCATGATCATGCCGGGCGTGCAGAATCCGCATTGCAGCCCGTGATGCTCGTGGAACGCCGCCTGCATCGGGTGCAGCTCGCCGCCCTGCGCCATGCCCTCGATCGTCGTGATCTCGGCGCCGTCGGCCTCGACCGCCAGCATCGTGCACGACTTCACCGACCTGCCGTCGACATGGACGGTGCAGGCGCCGCACTGGCTGGTATCGCACCCGACGTGGGTGCCGGTGAGTCGGAGTTGCTCGCGCAGCGCCTCGACCAGCAGCGTGGTCGGCGCGCACGCGAGCGTGCGCGGCTGTCGATTGACCTTGAGCGTGATGGTGGCCATGGGTGCCTCATAAACACCCTCTGAGATCCAGCGCTCCCCTGCAATAGTTGTTTCATCTAAATGACGCGGACGCAGTGTGTCATCTCAGTTCCACGCTAGGCTCCGGACGTGGTGCTCGATACCGACGCTCTGCGACGCGACTTCCCGGCGCTCGATACGCCGGTGCACGGCCACCGGCTCGCCTATCTCGACAGCGCCTCGACGTCGCTCAAGCCGCGCGCGGTGATCGACGCGGTGGTGCGGGTCTTCACCCACGCCGCCGGCAACGTGCACCGTGGCGTCCACGCGCTGTCGGAGGCCGCGACCGAGGCGTTCGACGCGGCGCGCGACGACATCGCCCGGTTCATCGGCGCGCCCAGCGACGAGGTCGTCTTGACCCGCGGCACGACCGAGTCGATCAACCTCGTCGCCCAGAGCTGGGGGCGCGCCCACGTCGGCCCCGGGGACGCGGTGATCGCCAGCGCGCTCGAGCATCACTCGAACCTGGTGCCGTGGCAGGTGCTGTGCGCCGAGCGCGGCGCCCAGCTGCGGATCGCGCCGGTCGACGACGCCGGCCGGATCGACCTCGCCGCGCTCGCCGGCCTGCTCGACGCGCGGGTCAAGCTGGTCGCGGTCTCGCAGCTCTCGAACGTGGTCGGCACCGTCGCTCCGATCGCCGAGATCGCCGCGCTCGCCCACGCGGCCGGCGCCGTGGTGCTGGTCGATGGCGCCCAGGCCGTGGCGCACCTTGCCATCGATGTCGCCCAGCTCGGATGTGACTTTTATGCGTTCTCGGGACACAAGTTATTGGCCCCGACCGGCACGGGCGTACTCTGGGGGCGGCGGGCGCTGCTCGCGGCGATGCCGGCCTGGCAGACCGGCGGCGAGATGGTGGCCGCGGTCGATCTCCATGCCGCCCGGCTGCGCGAGCCGCCGCATCGCTTCGAAGCCGGCACGCCGAACATCGCCGGCGTGATCGGCCTGGGTGCTGCGATCCGCTACCTCGCCACACTCGATAGATCCGCGATCGCGGATCACGAGGCGCGATTACACCGGCGCCTGCACGATGCGCTTGCCGGCCTCGAGGGCGTCCGCGTGCTCGGCGTGCCAGAGGCTGCCGTCGTCGCGTTCACCGTGGCCGGCGCGCACCCGCACGATGTGGCAACGATCGTCGATCGCGACGGCGTCGCGATTCGTAGTGGCCATCACTGCGCCGAGCCCCTACATCATAGGCTCGGGGTCGATGCCAGCGCGCGGGCTTCGATAACACTTTATAACGACGACGCAGATATCGATGCGTTGATCGCGAGCCTCGCGCGCGCCCGCCGCGTGCTCGGCGTCACGGGAGGATGAATGACCGATCTCGACGAGCTGTATCAAGCCACGATCGTCGATCACGATCGCGCGCCCCGCAACGCCGGCACGCTGGCCGCGCCGACCCACGTCGCCACCGTCGACAATCCGCTGTGTGGCGATGTCGTCACCGTGCAAACTCGCATTCTAGATGGTGTGGTGCATGACATCGCTTGTGAAGGGCGTGGCTGTGCGCTATCGCGCGCGGCGGCGTCGATCATGTCGACGATGGTGCGCGGTCGCGATGCAGCGGCGGCCCGCAGCCTCGCGGCGGCGTTCGAGCATCTGGTCCGTGGCGCTCCGGACGCTGCGATTCCGGACGAGCTGGGCGAGCTGCGCGCGTTCGCGGGGGTAAGGCGGTTTCGCTCGCGACGTATCTGCGCGATGCTACCGTTTCAGGCGTTGATACGCGCGCTCGATTCTGCTTGAGTCACATGACGCGGGCGACGAGCCGTGTGCTGGCCCGCGCAACCCACGAACACGTAGCGAACAGGCATGGCGATCATCGAGCGGGCCCCATCAGGATCGGAACGACAGGCTGCCATCCTCGAGCGGATCGCGACGAACGCGCCATTGCAAGAGACGCTCGACGAGCTGGTCGCGTTCGTCGAGCATCAGATTTCCGGGGCGATGGGCGCGCTGCTGCTGCTCGAGCCCGGTGGCCGCCACCTGCGCTGCGCCTCGGTCCGCAGCCTCCCCGCTGCCTACAACGCCCTGATCGACGGCCTCGAGGTCGGCGCGTGCGTCGGCTCGTGCGGCACCGCGGCGTTTCGCCGCGAGCCGGTGTTCGTGACCGACATCGCGACCGATCCGCTGTGGGCGAACCACCGCGACGTCGCGCAGCGCCACGGCCTCGCCGCCTGCTGGTCGGTGCCGATCCTCTCGCGCCGCCGGTCCGAGCAAGCGCCGATCACGGGCGATCCGGAACGGCCGGTCCGGCTGGGCGCCGCGGTGCTCGGCACGTTCGCCGTGTACTTCGCCGCCCCGACCAGCCCCGAGCCGGCGCACCGCGACGTGCTGGCCAATGCCGAATACCTCGCCTGCATCGCGCTCGAAGCCGAGTGCGCCGCGCGCGAGCTGTCCGAGAGCGACGCGCGGCTGCGGATGTTCGTCGACCACGCGACCGATGGCTTCTTCGTCCACGACGCCGAGACCGACGCGGTGGTCGAGGTCAACCAGCAGGCGTGCGCGAGCCTGGGCTACACGCGCGACGAGCTGATCGGCGCGGTGACGAGCCTGTTCGATCCCGAGGCCTCGCGCGACATGCTCGACGAGATCTCGCGCCGGCTCGCGCTGGGCGAGACCGTCACGTTCGACTCGCGCCACGTCCGCAAGGATGGCACGGCGTTCCCGGTCGAGGTCCGGCTCCGCGCGTTCGAGGCGCGCGGCCAGAAGTTCCACCTCGCGCTGGTGCGCGATACCACGGCGCGCCGCGAGCTCGAGGAGCAGCTGCGCCATGCCCAGAAGATGGAGGCGATCGGCCGGCTCGCGGGCGGCGTCGCCCACGACTTCAATAACCTGCTCACCGTGATCAACGGCTACACCGATGTCCTGCTCCACCAGATGCCCGAGGACGCCCCCGAGCACGCCGATCTCTCGATGATCCGCGACGCCGGCGAGCGCGCCGCGGCGCTGACCGCGCAGCTACTCGCGTTCAGCCGCCGCAGCATCATCGCCCCCAAGGCGCTCAACCTCAACGCGCTCGTCGAGCGGCTGGTCAAGATGTGCCAGCGCATCATCGGCGAGCACATCACGCTCGCGACCCAGCTCGAGCCCGAGCTCGGCTCGGTGATGGCCGACGCCGGTCAGATCGAGCAGGTCGTGATGAACCTCGTGGTCAACGCGCGCGACGCGATGCCGCGCGGCGGCAAGCTGGTGATCGCCACCGGCAACATCAAGACGCTGAGCGGCCGCTACGTCCGGCTCACCGTGTCGGATACCGGCGAGGGCATGACCGACGAGATCCGCGCCCGCGTGTTCGAGCCGTTCTTCACGACCAAGCCGCACGGCCAGGGTTCGGGCCTGGGGCTCGCGACCGCCTACGGCATCGTCGAGCAGGCCAACGGCCAGATCCGCGTCGACAGCACGCTCGGCGAGGGCAGCTCGTTCAGCGTGCTGCTCCCGGTGATCGAAGCGCGCGAGGTCACGCCGTTCGCGCTGCCGCGCGATCGGCCGCGCGGCAGCGAGACCGTGCTGCTCGCCGAGGACGAGGACGCCGTGCGCCGGCTGGTGCAGCGCGCCCTCGAGCTCCACGGCTACAGCGTGCTGCCCGCCCGCAGCGGCGAGGAGGCCGAGCGGCTCGAGCGCGCGCACCTGGGCCCGATCCACCTGCTGATCACCGACGTCGTCATGCCCGGCATGGGCGGCCGCGAGCTCGCCGACGTCGTCAAGTCGCGGCGGCCGCAGCTCAAGGTGCTCTACATGAGCGGCTACACCAACGACGAGGTGGTGCGCCACGGCGTGATCCTCGCCCGCGACGCGTTCCTCCAGAAGCCGTTCACGCCGGCGGGCCTGGTCGCCCGGGTGCGCGCGGCGTTCGCGTCCGCCGCCAGCGTCGAGCACGCCGCGCCGAGCGAAGTCGGCTGAGCCGGGGCGCGCCGCGCGTCCTCACGCCGCCGTAACGCGGTCGTCGCACAACCGAGGCGAAGCCGCGCGGGCCCCGGTGCTACATACGCGAGCCCGCGACTCACCACGCTCGGGCCCCTCGGGGCAGAGGACGGAGAACACCCTTGCAGCTCACACATCGACTCCTGGTCACGCTCCCCGCGCTGATGGCCTCCGTGCTCGCCGCCGCGCCGAGCGCCCGCGCCGACGACCAGACCGTGCCCGGCGCCGGCAACGCGGACGCGATCAAGCTCGCCGCCGGCTCGCCTCTGGTGCGCACCGGGCGCCGCCTGCTGTCCCAGCGCGTGGACAAGATCCGGAACCTCGCGCTCCACGCCGCCACGCAGCAGGCGCTCGAGGATCCGGCGTACTGCATCGCGCACCGCGCCGATCTGACCGCGGCCGACAAGGACGCCATCGTGGCGGCGCTGCTCGCCGCTGGCCTGCTCGACGCCGGCGAGGCCGCGGGGTTCCCGGGCGGCGGGCGCGCGGGGGTGTTCCCGCCGGTGCTCCAGGACGGCGGCCCGTGCCCGCGGCTGGCGCAGCGGTTCTTCTCCGCGCCCGGCTCGCCGACCGGCGGCCACCACACCTACCCCGGCGGCGTGGTCGTCCACGAGAGCTTCAACTCGCTCAGCTACGAGAGCTTCGCCGACAACTATCGCCGCGTTTTCGGGCGCAGCGCGCTCGACGGCTCGGCCGAGATCGACGGCATCAGCCCGCGCGGCGAGACCGGCCTCGATCATGACATCGTCGTCGCCGCGCCGCTGTGGCACGACTGGGCCAAGGCGATCGTCCTGCAGTGGAACGCGAGCGGCAGCGAGTTCGCCGAGCTCCACATCGCCGGCACCGGCGGTCACCACATCCTGGGCCTGGCCGAGACCATGAAGCACGGCTTCGCGCCCGACTTCGTCGTCACCCAGGCCTCGGCCCACACCTCGCCCAACGACGACGAGGCCAAGGTCGTCAGGTTCCTGCGGGCCGCGGCGATCATCGCGCGCATCGATCCGGTGGCCAAGGGCTACCTGCGCGACGCCGGGGGCGGCACGCTGCGGCTGCCCGCGGTGCGCCGCCTCGGCGACGACGTCGAGCTCAACGCCGCCGGCCGGACCAACTTCCTGGTCGAGTACACCCTGCACAACCTGTCCGACGGCGACTGGATCCTGGCCGAGCCCTCGGTCGATCTGGCCGAGCTGCTGCTGGCCAAGCTCGCCCCGGCCTACGGGGTGGCTTCGACCGACGCCGACTACATCGCCAGGTTCCGGAATCCAGCGCTCAGCTATCTGTCGGCCGAGCGCATCGTGATGCTGTACGGCAATGGCGGCATCTCCGCCGTGCGCGACGAGGTCGATCGCCTGCACCGCCGCGGCGTGCTCTAGAAGCCGCGAGCCGACACCCAGCTGCAACCCGCGCGAGCCGCGCGCTTCAAGTTGGGGCGCGAAGATGCTCGCGATGAGCTCACACGCTGCTTCCCGACTCCACATCATCCCTGGCCTCGCGGTCCTGGCGCTCGGCGCGCTGGCTGCCCCCGCCAGCGCGCAAGTGCTGGACACCGATCTGAACCGGTGGATGGACTTCGTCGACGACTCCGCCAGCCTGGCGAACCTCACGATCCCGGGTTCGCATGATTCGGGCGCCCGCTTCGAGCCGATCTCGGGCACGGCGATCTGCCAGAACCTGGCGATCGGCGACCAGCTCGAGATCGGCGTGCGCTACCTCGATATCCGGCTCCGCCAGATCGACAACGCGCTGGTCGTGCATCACGGCGCGATCTACCAGCACCTGAACTTCGACGATGTCCTGGGCCAGGTCGTCGGGTTCTTGCGCGCGCACCCGAGCGAGACCGTGATCATGGAGGTCTCGTCGGAGTACGACCCGTCCAACAACACGGAGTCCTACGAGCAGACCTTCCTGCGCTACGTCGCCAACCCGAGCTACCACGACTTCTGGTGGCGCGACGGCGCGATCCCCACGCTCGGCGAGGTCCGCGGCAAGATCGTGTTGCTGCGCCGATTCGCCGGCTCGGCGGTGGCCGCCGGCGGCATCGACGTCACTGGCTGGCAAGACAACGCGCAGTTCACCCTCGCCGACGCGCGCGGCCAGGCCATCGTGGTGCAGGACATCTACAAGGTCAGCCTCACCACCAACGATAACAAGTGGAACGCCATCACGAGCGTGTTCGGTCAGGCGGTCAACGACACGCGCGGCACCTGGTACGTCAACTTCACGAGCGGCGTCCGCTCGTTCCTGGGCATCCCCAGCATCCCCGGCGTGTCGAACGATATCAATAACCGGCTGTTCAACTTCTTCCAGACCAGCCCGCTGCACCAGGTCCACGACGGCACGATCGTCTCGGACTTCGTGAGCAAGTCGCTGATCCAGCAGGAGCTCTCGCACTACTTCGACTGAGCCGGCTCCCAGCCCCTTGTTCGAGACCTCATGATTGAGGCCGCGAGCGACATGGGCATCTCGCGTTTCGCGCGGTCTCTCTCTCTCTCGTCCGTCAGGCGATCGCGGTCGCGGGCGGAGAGGCCCCGCTCACTCAGAAGTCGTACATGAGGCCGATGCTCATGCGCCACACCGACTGCAGCACGTCGACCGTGGTCGGGTTGGTCGATCTCAGGTTGGAGTAGACGTACTTGTTGCTGGCGCGGTCGTAGTCGAGATCGACGCCGGGGGCGACGTAGGGGAACGGCGTCGACTGCGCGCGGCCCCACTTGGCGTTGAGCAGGTTGCCGACGTTCTCGATGTCGATCATGAGGCGCGCGCGGTGGCCCGACAGCGGGTTGGGCAGATCCTGGGCGAGCCGGACGTCGAACTTGTTGAACCACGGGCTGTGGAACGCGTTGCGGGGAGCGATCTGGCCGCGGTACTTGTCGAGGCCGGTCTTCTTCAGGAACGCGTTGAACTGGTCGACCGTGATGCCGCCGGCCGCCGACGACAGCACGACCTTGCAGTTGCCCGGCAGGTCGGTCTGGCCCAGCACCCCGACGCAGACCTCATCGGCGGTGGGGACGTAGATCAGCTCGCGGTTGCGGCTCGAGAACGTGCTGTCCTCGCCGAAGATCTGGCCGAGCTTGGTGCCGTTGGCGTTGTTGCCGGTGCCGGCGGCGTTGCGGTTCTCGGTGGCGCCGAACGTCCACGAGTACGGCTGACCCGAGCGCGACTCGACGAACATGCCGAAGCTGGTCTTCATGTCCTTCCAGGGCGCGGCGTCGGTGAGATAGCCGATCAGCGAGTGCGAGTACTCGATCGCGCCGGTGAAGCGATGCGCGCGCTCGTAGTTCGAGGTGCCGTCGCCGACGTTGTTCGGGTCGACCACGGCGGTCTGGCCGTAGTTGCTCGCCGCGACCGACGCGGTGGCCGGGCTGACCTCGTGCACGTTCTGGTAGGCGTACGAGCCTGCGACGTAGAGCCCGAACGGGAACGCCTTGTCGATCATCACGCTGGCGACGTGGCCGTAGCCGTGGTGGGTGTTGGTGAGCTCGAGGTCGAAGCCGCGCGCGGTGTTGAAGTTCGCCGCGTACAGTTCGCGGCCGTCGGGGGTCGTCCCGACCGGGGTGTTGTTGGGCAAGCTCGCGAGGTCGCGCCGCAGATCGACCCAGTTCACCGCGTTGCGCACCTTGGTGAAGGTGTAGTTGAGCTTGAGGCCGATGTTCTTGCCGTAGTCGTCGGCGCCGGGGATGTCGAACGAGTAGTCGGCGCCGGTGCCGATCTTCCAGGACGACGGCAGCTGGAAGTTGGGATCGAGCGCGTTGACGTTGCCGTTGCCGAGCTTGACCTGGTCCTTCAGCGCCTGCGGGACATCGCGGCCGTTGAAGCCTTTGATCACGTTGGGATCGGTGACGCGCACGCTCGAGACCCGCACGCCGTCGTTGCTGTAGTCGTTCGAGACCCACACGCTCGGCGTCCCGCCGCTGTAGAGGCCGAAGCCGGCACGCAGATTGAGGCGCTCCATCGGCAGGTAGCTGATCCCCACGCGCGGCATGATGATCATCCGGCCGTCGAGCGTCTCGTTGTTCGCGATGCCGAGCGTATCGGCGTAGCGATTGACGAAGTTCTGGTTGCGCGTGATCCGGTCGCCGGTCTGGTAGACCTCGGCGCGCGCGCCGACCTGCGCGGTGAGCTCGGGGGTGAGCTTGACCTGGTCCTGCAGGTAGCCCGACCACGTCACGCTGCTCCACTTCGCCGCGCCGTCCTGGGGGTTCTGCGTGACCGCGTTCGAATAGCTGATCGCGCTCGGCGCCTGGTTCATGAAGTCGTTGAGCGAGGCATACTGCGCGACGCCGTTGCTGCTCGGGACGAACAGGTTGTTGATCCGCAGCATCTCGTACTCGACGCCGCCGGTGAGCAGGTTGCCGCCGGGCAGGAGGTAATTGGCCTCCGCCTTGCCGTGGTAGACGTCGTTGTCGAGCGAGTTGGCGTGGCGGTTCAGGTCCGGGCCGAGCACGATCTGGCCGGTCGGCGTCCCCTTGGGGCACGTGACGCCGATGTTGGCCATGTCGGCCGCGCAGGTGGTGATCGTCGCCTGCATGAAGCCATTGCCGTTGAGCGGCGGCACCCGGCTCGACACCAGCTTGGCGTTGAACTCGACCTCGGTCGACAGCTCGTCGGACCAGTCCGAGAACAGCCGGCCGGAGAACGTGTTGAGCGTGTCGCGCGCGTCGAACCAGTTCGAGGTCAAGGGCAACGAGGTATCCGAGGCGGTCGACGCCTGGATCTGGTTGCCGCCGGTGCGCTGGTAGATGAAGCTGGCGCGGTTCTGCTTGTCGATGTTCCAGTCGAGCTTGCCGAGCAGCTTGAGATCGCCTTCCTTCTGCGACTTGGCCGCCCCGCCGGCGTCGAACCCGTAGACGTCCTTGGCGATCCGCTGCGCGGCGGCCAGCTCGTCGGCGCTGACCTTGGAGGTGACGTTGGCGGCGCCCGAGCCGGCGACGCCGCGGTCGATCGGCGTGGTCGCCGACAGGCCCTCGACGCTGGCCAGGAACAGCAGCTTGTCCTTGATGATCGGGCCGCCGATCGTGCCGCCGTAGCGATACTCGTTGAAGTCGAGGTTCAGCTTGTTGTCGCGCGACTGGCTGCCGAGCAGCGCGTCGCTCGAGTAGCTGCCGATCAGCTCGCCCTTGAACTCGTTGGTGCCCGACTTGGTCACGATGTTGACGTTGCCGCCGAGGAACTTGCTGTAGTGGACGTCGAACGGCGCGGCGTCGATGGTGAGCTCCTCGATCGCCGACAGCGAGATCGGGCTGCGCCGCGTCGGGTAGCCGCTGGTGTTGAGGCCGAAATCGTCGTCCTGGCGGATGCCATCGACGGTCACGCTGTTGTACCGGTTGTTGGCGCCGCCGATCGTCAGGGTCTTGTCGCGGCCCTCGACCGAGACCTCCGGGTTGCGGCGGACCACGTCGCGGGGGTCGCGGCTCACCGACGGCAGCTCGGCGATCTCGGCGGCGGTCACCGTGGTGCGGTTCGAGGCCGCGCGCACCGTGGCGGTGCCGGAGACCTCGATGACCTCCTCGGCGAGCTTCATGCCGAGCGCGACGTCGCGGACCTTGTTCGAGCTCAGGAAGATGTTGGTCTCCTCCGACGGCTTGAACCCGGTCAGCTGCGCGGTGACGTGATACGGTCCGCCGACCTGGAGGTTATTGAATACGAAGTTGCCTTCGCTGTCGGTGGTCGCGGTCTTGACGACCCCGGTCGACTCGTCGACGAGCGTGACCTCGACTCCGGCCATGGCGACGCCGTCATCGGCGCCCTTGACCGCGCCGCGCAAGGTCGCCGTCGTCACCTGCGCGGTGGCAGGCGACGGCAGCGCGGCGACCACGGCGCCGGTCAGGAGTGCTGCGGATACGACTAGATTGGCAACGCGCATAGGGAACGGGCCTCTCATCAAGCGCGCAACCTATACGTGCGACCGCGTCCGTTACAATGCTTTTGGGGCACGACTCGCAGGATCATCGCGGCGTCATGGCACCGCCACGGCGCTGAAACACGCGACGGCCCGAGGACGCGCCGGGGACGAGCACGCCACGCGCAAACGCGTATCACGCTGCATCTGGAATCCGGAGCCCGATCGCTGTCTGAACGTATCGCTGGCAGTGGGAACAGCCGACCGCAGTTTGCCACCCGAGCAACGGGGGGATCTGCCCGGCCGGTCGCCGCCGATCCTGTACGATGCTGACATGCGATTTGTTTTGTTTGCCCTGGCGATCGGCGTCGCGGCGTGTGCGTCCGGTCCGTCCGCTGCCCCCGGCAGCGCTGCCGCCCAGCACGGGGAGTCCTCCAAGCCGCGCCAGATCTGCAAGGAGGAGGCGGCGACCGGCAGCCACATCTCCCACATCGTGTGCCGGACGCCGGAGGAGGACGAACAGAACCGCGAGGGGGCGCGGAAATGGAGCGTGGCCCCGAACAGCACCGCGCCGGTCACGAAGTAAGTGACGCTGGTTCCAGATGTCAGCCGTCCCGCTTCCAACCTATGACGACGTCGTCGCCGCAGCCGCTCGGCTCGCGGGCCACGCCCACCGGACCCCCGTGCTGCGGTCGCGCACCGCGGACGCGCTGCTCGGCGCCGAGGTGGTGTTCAAGTGCGAGAGCTTCCAGCGCACGGGCTCGTTCAAGTTCCGTGGCGCGTTCAGCGCGCTCTCGCGGTTCACGGAGGCGCAGCGCCGCGCCGGCGTGATCGCGTTCTCCTCGGGGAACCACGCGCAGGCGATCGCGCTGTCGGCCCAGCTGCTCGGCATGCCGGCCACGATCGTGATGCCCGGCGACTCGCCGGCGATCAAGCTGGCCGCGACCCGCGGGTATGGCGCCGACGTGGTGCTCTACGACCGGTTCACCGAGGACCGCGAGGCGATCGGCCGGCGGCTCGCGGCGGAGCGCGGCCAGACCCTGATCCCGCCGTTCGATCACGCCGACGTGATCGCCGGGCAGGGCACGGCGACCAAGGAGCTGATCGAAGAGGCCGGGCCGCTCGACTACCTGTTCGTCTGCATGGGCGGCGGCGGGTTGGTCAGCGGCGCTGCGCTCGCGGCCCGGGCGCTGGCGCCGGGCTGCAAGGTCTACGGCGTCGAGCCCGCGGCCGGCAACGACGGCCAGCAGTCGTTCCGCACGGGGTCGATCGTCCACATCGAGACCCCCCAGACGATCGCCGACGGCGCGCAGACCCAGCACCTGGGCGCGCTGACGTTCGCGATCATCCGCCGCGAGCTCGCCGACGTGATCACCGCGACCGACGCCCAGCTCGTCGAGGCGATGCGGTTCTTCGCCGAGCGGATGAAGCTGGTGATCGAGCCGACCGGGTGCCTGGGGTTCGCGGGGGCGCGCCACGCCGGCCTGCCGATCCAGGGCAAGCGGGTCGGCATCGTCGTGAGCGGCGGCAACGTCGACCTCGCGCGCTACGCCGATCTGCTGCGCGCCGCGTAGTGGATGGGCTACGGATCGCGCGTGAGCCCGAGGAACAACTCGATCCCTTGGTCGAGCGCCGTGCGCTCGTCCTTCGTGATGCGCCCGAACACACGGCGGATGCGACGCTTGTCGATCGAGCGCAGGTGGTCGATGAGCGCGTACGACGTCTTCGTCAGGCCGCTCTTGCCCGGCGCGAGCTCCGGATAGAGCGCTCCCTCGCCAGGCGTCCCGCTGACCGGCACGACCGCGATGAGCGGGAAGCGCTGATCGGCGTTGACGGCGGGGTCGCTGACCGCCACGCAGGGGCGCGTTCCACGCTGCTCGTGCCCGACGGTCGGGTTCAGCTCGACGAGAACGACGGTCCCGCGATCGACGATCACGCCGGCTCCTCCACCCAGCCCTGGCCGTCGATCCATCGCACCGGCTTTCCTGCGGCCTCGTCGACCAATCCCTCGTCCTCCGGCGGCAGGCTCGCGCCCCAGTCGGCGAGCCCGGTCTCGGCGAGCTCAGCAGCCTCCGGGTGAGGGCTTGCGAGCGACCGGAGGAGCCCTTCCTGCCGTCGCCGAGCGAGTTCGCGCTCGACGGCTTCCGTGATGAAGCGGCTGCGGTTCCGCTCGAGACGGTCGATGCCCTCGACCAGGTCAATGGGCAGGGTTACGGTGACGCGCTCGGTCGTAGCCATGGGCTCCTCGAGTATGACTTAGAGTATGATCATACCGGCAGCCGCGCAACCCCGCACTCACGGGCGTCCATTCACTCCGGCCTGGCGGTGTGGTCGCGGAGGAACGCCAGGCTCTTGGGCAGCCGCGTCACCCAGAAGTCGAAGCTGTGGCGGCCGGGCCCGAGGAAGTACTCGTGGTCGATGTGCTTGGCGGCGAGCTGCGCGTGGACGTACTGGGTGTTGTCCTCGAGGTGAAAGTCGTCCTCGGTGCCGCAGTCGATGTAGAGCGCGAGCTTGCCCGGCGGCAGCGCGGTCGCGAGCTCGACGACGTCGTGCGCCTTCCATCCGGCGAGCTCGCCGCCGAGCACGGTGCGGATCCACGCGCCGATCGGATCGCCGGCGGCGTCGATCCGCGTGGCCAGCTCGACCGGCTTGGCGGGATCGAACGGCCGCGGCCCGCGGTACAAGAGGGCGAGCGCGCCCGAGTGGCTCGCCGCGGCGGCGAACTCGTCGGGGTGGCCCAGGCCGATCGACATCGCGCCGAACCCGCCCATCGAGAGCCCGGCGATCGCGCGGCCGTCGCGTCGCGCGATGGTGTGGTAGTGGGCGTCGACCCAGCCGACCAGATCCTTGGCGATGTAGGTCTCGTAGTTGCGCGCGCGCACGCACTGGCTGTCGTGCGGCTTGCCCGGATCGAACAGGCCCGTGCCATCGGCCATGCACTTGTCGTAGTCGATCTTCGCCGGCGAGTCGACGTAGAACCCGTCGTCGCCGTCGGGCATCACGACGATCGCCGCGAGCCCGAGCGCGTCGGCGGCGTGGTCGAGCTGGACGTGCTTGACCCAGTTGGTCTCGTTGCCGCCCAGGCCGTGCAGGTAGTAGTAGACCGGCCAGCGCGTGGCCGGCCGGGCGTCGTAGCCGGCGGGCAGGTAGATCACGACGCGCTTGTCGACGCCGAGCGCGGCGCTGTGAAACTGCTCGGTGATGACGTGGCCGGTGGCCTCGGCCCGGGGCGGCGCGGGCGCGGTCGGCGCCGTCGGATCGACGGGGCCGGTCGCCGGCGCGCCGGCGGGCCGGGGGCAACCGGCGACGAGGCTGAACAGCAGGAGGGCAGGCAGGCAGGTCCGGACAGGGTTCATGGGAGCTCCGGGATCATCGCGACGGCCTGGACCATCGAGGTGCGGAAGGACAGCACGAGCCGAACCAGGTGCTCGGTGGCCGCGGCCACGGTGGGGTCGATCGCCGCGAGCTCGCGGACCGCCGCGAGCGCGGAGGCATCCGCGGTGAGCCCGAACGGCGCGTGGGTCTGGCCGAGACCGACGACCACGTCGCGCAGCGTCGGGGACGGCGGGTAGATCTCGAGCGGCGTGGCGGCATCGACCTTGGCGAGGCCGCGCGCGGCGTCGAGCGCAGCGTCGAGCCCGCCGAGCTCGTCGACCAGGCCGAGCTCCTTGGCCTTGCTGCCGGTCCACACCCGGCCCTGGGCGATCGCCTGGATCTGCGCCGGCGTCTTGTGGCGGCCCTCGGCGACCCGGCCGACGAACACGCGGTACACCGTCTCCATGGTCGCCTGGATCGTGCGGCGCTCGTCGTCGCTCCAGGGCGCCAGGCTGGCGTTGATCGTCGCGTGCTTGCCGCGGCCCATCGGGAACACGTTGACGCCGAGCTTGGTGAGCGCGCCCTGCGGCGCGAGCTTGCCGCCGACCACGCCGATCGATCCGGTCAGCGTGTCGGGGAGCGCGAAGATCTTGGTCGCGCCGGCCGCGATGTAGTAGCCGCCGCTCGCCGCGACGTCGCTCATCGACACGATCACCGGCTTTCGGGCCTTGAGCTCGGCGACCGCGCGCCAGATCAGCTCCGAGGCCTGCGCGCTGCCGCCGCCGGAGTCGATCCGCATCACGACGGCCTTGACCGTGTCGTCGATCGCCAGCGTGCGCAGCGCGGCGACCAGGGTATGCGAGGCGATCTGCTGGCGCGCGCCGAGCACGCCCTCATCTCCGCCGCCGACGATATCGCCGAGCGCGTAGACCACGGCGACGTGATCGGTGAGCGGCCGGTCGGGGGGCACCGCGCCGAGGAACCGCGAGACCCGCAGCATCGTCGCCAGCGGGCTGCCCTTGGTGGGGTCCAGATCGAGCACGACCCACGGCGCGCCCGCCGTGGCCTGGTCACGGAACGCCTCGAACCCCGCGACGTCGTCGACCAGCTTGGCCGCCTTGGCCTCCTCCGAGACGAACAGCCCGGTGTCGATCAGCCGCTGGACGGCCTGCGGGTCGAGCTTGCGGCCAGCGGCGATCAGCTCGACCATCGTCTGGTAGCGGCGGTCGAGGATCGCGCCGAGCGTCTCCTCCATCTCCTTGGACGGCGCGTCGCGGGTCAGCGGCTCGGCCGCGCCCTTGTAAGCGCCGACGTGGAGAAAATCGGCCTCGATGCCGAGCTTGTCGAGCAGGGGCTTGACGTGGATCGGCATCGCCGCCGGGCCGGTGATCGCGACGTCGCCGATCGGCGCGAGCCCGATGCGATCGCACGCCGACAGCACCATGTAGCTCGCGTTGGTGGCGTTCTCGGCGTGGCAGACGATCCGCTTGCCGGCGTTCTGCAGATCGCGAAACGCCGCGCGCAGCTCGACCGCGTCGGGCAGGCTCACCGCGATCGGCTCGACCCGGAGCACCACGCCGGTGAGGTGGTCTTGCTCGGCCAGCGCGCGCAGCCGGTCGATCAGCGCGCGCAGCTCGGTGCCGCGGCCGCCGGTGAACGAGAAGCGCTCGCGCTCGACGATGTCGCCGGCGATCCGCAGCACGCCCCAGTGCGGCTTGGCCGCGTCGTAGCCGGGCGACCGATCGGGCGCCTCGTAGTAGCCGGGCTTGTCGAGCGCCTCGGTGACCTTCGCGAGCGCGCCCTGCAGGTCGAAGCTATCGGCCTTGTCGGCGCGCGCGCGCCGCGTGGCCGCGGATCCCGACGATCCGCCCGACGATCCGGACGACGACCACGGATCTACCGCCCCCGCGGCCGATCCAACCGAGGTGCCGTCGAGCCGCGACGGCTGTTCGGCGCAGGACCCCAGCAGCAACCCCAAGCACAGCAGTCGAGCACGCCTCATGCTCGTTCATACCACGGCGGTCGTGCGGTCAGCCGGGAGCGGAGCCGGCGCCAGGCTCGGTCACCGGTCCCGAGGGCGTGGCCGCGGGCGGCGCAGCCGGAGCGCTGGGCGGGGCGGTATCGCCGCCGAGCCGCTCGAGCTGCTTCTTGGCCGCGGCGCTGTTCGGGTAGGCCTCGAGGTAGGCGCGGTACGCTTCGATCGCCTGCTCCCTGCGGCCCTGCTGCTGGTAGGCCTCGGCGATCCCGCGCAGCGCCGGCTCGTAGCGCGGCGACACCGCGAGCGCCGAGCGGAACTTCGAGAACGCGCTGGCGAACTGCTTGGCGTCGACGTGGCAGTAGCCCATGCCGGTCAGCGCCTCGGCGCCGTTGGGCTTTTGCTCCAGCGCCTTGGCGTAGAGCTCCATCGCCTTGGTGCAGCTCGTATCGGCGACCGCGTTCGCGCGGGCGAGCAGGCGCTCATAGGAGTCGCCGCCAGCGCCACCGCCTGCGCCAGGGCGCGGTGCGACGGCGGGCGCGGCGGGCGGCGGTGGCGGACGGCTGGGCGCGCCGTCTTCCTGCGGCAGCGGATCGGTCTTGGCGACCGCGGTCTCGAGCTTGGCCGCGAGCGCACGGGCGGCGGCGTGATCGGGCCTGGCCGCGAGC